>Ga0137418_10000038_pt1 | contig 87043 bp, 82 predicted proteins | sample CZODoug3_1_2_16f_FD_122242 | JGI IMG/M metagenome (GOLD analysis project Ga0137418, IMG submission 122242) | Vadose zone soil fungal communities from Angelo Coast Range Reserve, California, USA - CZODoug3_1_2_16fungal (Hybrid Assembly) | ecosystem: Environmental > Terrestrial > Soil > Vadose...
TACCAGGGACTGAAAGAGATCAACCAGGGCGACGGCCCGGCCGAGTTCATGCAGTTGGAGTTCGCTGAAGCCGCGCGCCTCTACGTTCCGCTTACCCGGCTCGACCTCATACAGAAATACCGTTCGTCGGAGGGCGCCAAGCCGGTGCTCAGTCACCTGGGGACAGCGACCTGGGCGAAGACCAAGGCGCGCGTCCGCAAGGCCATGAAAGACATGGCGGACGAACTGCTGAAGCTGTATGCGCAGCGGCAGATGGCACAGGGCCACGCCTTCCCGCCTGACACCGAGTGGATGAAAGAGTTCGAAGACGCCTTCGAATTCACAGAGACCGAAGACCAGGCGCAAGCGATCACCGATGTGAAGCTCGACATGGAATCCGGGCGCCCCATGGACCGGCTGCTCTGCGGCGACGTCGGCTACGGGAAAACCGAGGTAGCCATGCGCGCCGCCTTTAAGGCTATCGGCGACAACAAGCAGGTCGCGCTGCTGGCGCCCACAACTGTCCTGGCATTCCAACACTACGAGACGTTCAAGCAGCGCTTCGCTGCCTTCCCAGTCGCGATCGAGATGATCAGTCGCTTCCGCTCACCCAGGCAGCAGAAGGAAATCCTCGAGAAGGTGGAGGCGGGCAGAATCGACGTGCTCATCGGGACGCACCGCATTCTTTCGAAGGACATCAAGTTCTCCGATCTCGGGCTGTTAGTTGTGGACGAGGAGCAGCGCTTCGGCGTTCGACATAAAGAGCGGCTGAAACAGATGCGCAAACAGGTGGACGTTCTCACCATGTCGGCCACACCCATCCCGCGCACGCTGCATATGTCGCTGGTTGGTCTGCGCGACATGAGCGTCATCGAGACGCCGCCCAAGGATCGCATGGCGATCCAGACCGTCGTGGCCAGCTGGGATGCGAAGCTGATCCAGTCGGCGCTCGAGCAGGAACTGGAGCGCGGCGGCCAAGTCTACTTTGTGCACAATCGTGTTGACAGCATTTGGGAAATTGCGGCGAAATTGCAGGAGTGGGTCCCCCAGGCGCGCATTCTGGTGGGGCACGGGCAGATGGTGGAGACGGAACTGGAGAAGGTGATGCTCAAGTTCATGCATCACGAGGCGGACATCCTGGTGGCCACGACCATCATCGAGAACGGCCTAGACATCCCGCTGTGCAACACAATTCTGATCAATCGCGCCGAGCGGCTGGGGCTTTCCGAGTTGTATCAGCTGCGCGGCCGGGTGGGCCGCTCGGACCGGCGGGCCTATGCCTATCTGCTGTTACCGTCGGAGATCGAGCTGACGCCGATCGCGCGCCGCCGTCTGGCAGCGCTGAAAGAGTTCTCCGACTTGGGCGCAGGGTTCAAGATCGCGGCGCTTGATCTCGAGTTGCGCGGAGCGGGCAACCTGCTGGGCGGTGAGCAAAGCGGCCACATCGAGGCTATCGGTTTCGAGCTCTATACCCAGATGCTGGATCGCGCAGTCCGCGAGATGAAGGGTGAGATGCCGGAGGAGGAGATTGCGACCCAGTTGAACCTGGGCCTCAACATCCGCATTCCGGCGGACTACATTCCGGAGGAGAACCAGCGCTTGCGGATGTACAAACGTGTCGCCGGAGTGGAGCGCGAGTCGCAATTGCATGATGTGCGCGCTGAGCTCATCGATCGCTATGGAGAACCACCCCTGGCGGTGCGCAACTTGCTCGACTACGCAGATCTGAAGCTGTTGGCCGTCCGCATCGGGGTAAACTCGATCGATCGCAAACGCGACCAGGTCAGCATCAAGTTCCGGCAGAACGCCACGATCGATCCCGAGCGGCTGGCGCGCTTCGTCGCCTCTCAACGGGGGACGCAATTCACGCCGGAGGGCACCCTGAAATTTGCGCAAAAGGTAACGGCTGCCGGCGAGGTGCTCGCACATCTGAAAGACTTGCTCGAGAGCCTCGCGGCCCAGCCCGCAGCGACCCAGTCCTCCTGAAAAGCGCCGTTTGTCAATTCGGGATGTCCCCGACTTTCCAAGGAACTTTAGCTCTTCGCCTGACTTCGTTTCACCTGTTATTGTGATCGGTGCTCGCGTCGGGTGTTGGTCCCACCTAAGACCGCTAGTTTCTGCCCCGCAGCACGCGCGAAAGGGAGGAGAACGGACACACTATGCCGATGAAAGTTCGCAAAGCGGTCTTCCCGGCGGCTGGTCTGGGAACGCGCTTCCTGCCCGCCACCAAGGCTCAGCCCAAGGAAATGTTGCCGATCGTCGATAAGCCGATCATTCAATACGGCGTGGAAGAAGCGCTGGCGGCAGGCTGCGACCAGATCATCATCGTCACCGGCCGTGGTAAGCAGTCCATCGAAGATCACTTCGATGTCAGCTACGAGCTCGAGAAGATGCTCGAAGAGCGCAAGAAGACTGACCTGCTGAAGATCGTGCGCTCCATCTCCGACATGATCCACCTGGCATACGTCCGCCAGAAGGAGGCGCTCGGACTCGGACACGCCGTACTCATGGCGCGCGAACTGGTCGGGGATGAAGCTTTTGCTGTTTTGCTGGCGGATGACGTCATCGATGCGGAAGAACCCTGCCTGAAGCAAATGATACGGGTGTTCGAAGAAACGCAATGCTCGGTCGTTGCCACACAGGTGGTGGAGGGCCCGGCGATCTCCGCCTATGGTGTGCTCGACGTCAAGCCCGCTGACGGCCGTTTCGGGGGGCGACTGTTCGAAATCAACAGCATGGTCGAGAAGCCGAAGCCGGAAGATGCGCCCTCCAACCTGGCGATCATCGGACGCTACATCCTCACCCCACGCATCTTTGAGCTTCTCGCGACCACGCCGCACGGCACCGGCGGAGAACTGCAGTTGACGGATGGTCTGCGGGCGCTGCTGAAGGAGCAGAGAATCTACGCTTACGTCTACGAAGGCCGCCGCCACGATACGGGCGACAAGCTCGGCTTCTTGAAAGCAACCGTTGAGTTCGCGTTGAAGCGGCCAGACCTGGGCGACAACTTTCGTGAGTACTTGAAGGGATTGAAGCTCTGATTAGCGCGGGAACACCAGTTTCCGCACGGTACCCGCGCCCGCGACGTCACCCGCGAGACCGGGCGCGGCCCTATGAACCACGAACCATCGCTTCCAGGGATTGGCTTCCTCTGCGTGGTAGGCCAACAGGTCTGTGAGCCATACGCCTGGGTCCCTGGGGATGGCCTGCCTTTCGGAGCGAGGGGGGGCGAGATTTGGCCGAGTGCCGGCTATGAACCCAGCGAGCTCTGCAACTTTTTCGACTTCTCGTCCACCCCGCGCGCCAACTTCTCCTTGTGCGCGTCGAGCTTTTTCGCGACGGCAGAATCCGAGAGACCGATCATTTGCGCCGCCAGGATTCCGGCGTTGGTGGCGCCCGGCTTGCCGATCGCCACGGTCGCGACCGGGATGCCGGCCGGCATTTGCACCGTGGCGAGCAGCGAATCCATTCCCTGCAGAGAGGTCGACGGAATCGGCACGCCGATCACCGGGAGAGTGGTGTGTGCCGCGATCATGCCCGCCAGATGCGCGGCCCCACCCGCACCCGCGATGATGACGCGAATTCCGCGGCCCGCGGCCTTGCGCGCGAAATCGGCCGTGCGGTCCGGAGAACGATGGGCTGAGGTCACGTCGATCTCGTACGCGATCCCGAGTTCTTCCAGGGCCTTTCCGGCCTCGCGCATGATGTCGAGGTCGGAGTCACTGCCCATGACGATAGAAACCAGTGGCTGATTGCTCATGGCAATTTTGTGTAGTCGAAACTCGCAACCAAAAAATCGAAACCCTACTTCTCTAGAGCCTTGGCTGCGATGTCTTTGCGATAATGCATGCCTTCGAAGCCGATTTTCGAGACGGCCTCATACGCATGCCGTACCGTGCTCTGCAGATCTTCAGCCCGGGCGGTGACGCCCAGAACGCGGCCTCCCGAAGTGAAATAAACGTCGTCGCGGTTGCTGGTCGCGGCGTGAAAGACCTTGACACCCTCGAGGGCTCCTGCTTGCTCGAGACCTGCAATCTTCTTTCCCGCCTCAAAAGTCCCCGGATAGCCCCCGGACGCAATGACCACGCACACCGATGCATCCGGGGACCAGCGGAAGGCGCCCTCACTGACGCGCCCGTCCACCGAGGCCTCAAGCGCGTCCACCAGATCGCTCTCGAGGCGCATGAGGATCGGCTGGGTTTCCGGGTCACCGAATCGGCAGTTGAACTCGAGCACCATGGGGCCTCGCGCCGTCATCATAAGGCCGCAGTAGAGGACCCCCTTGTACTCTGCACCTTCGGCTTTCATTCCTGCAACCACCGGTTGCGCGATGTGGTGCACGAGCCAGTCGCGCATTTTGTCGTCGACGATGGTCTGTGTGGAATAGGCGCCCATGCCCCCCGTGTTCGGTCCGGTATCGCCGTTACCTACGCGCTTGTGATCCTGGGCGGCGACCAGCGGGACCACTCGCTCGCCGTCGCTGAACACCAGAAAGGACAGCTCGTCGCCCTGCAGGCATTCTTCCAGCACGACCAGAGTCCCGGCCTCCCCCAGCATCCTGCCGCTCAACATTTCTGAAGCCACCGACGCGGCTTCTTCCTTGGTGTTCGCGATCACCACGCCCTTGCCGGCAGCCAGCCCGTCGGCCTTTACCACCAGGGGCGCGTGAAAGTGAGGAAGTGCGGCGCGCACTTCGTCAACCGATTTACAGATCGCGTAGTGCGCCGTGGGAATGCGATGGCGCTGCATGAATTCTTTGGCGAAGCTCTTACTCGACTCCAGACGCGCGGCCGCGCTGGTGGGACCAAACGTTGGCCAGCCACGGCGCTGGAATACGTCGACCACGCCCAGGGTGAGAGGCAGCTCCGGCCCGATGATCGTCAAGTCGGGCTGCACTTGTTCGGCGACGGCGACCAGCGAAGCAATGTTCTTCACATCGGCCGCCAGGCACTCGGCCTCCTGCGCGATGCCGCCGTTGCCGGGCGCACAGTAGATCCTGGTCACACGCGGAGACTGGCGCAGTTTCCAGACCAAAGCGTGCTCGCGCCCTCCGCCACCGATAACGAGAACTTTCATAATTCAGGACAAACAAGGTTAGGGGGGAGTGTCGGCGATGTCAAACGGCGAACCTGGATGTGGCGAACCTGGATGTGGCGAACCTGGATGTGGCGAACTGGATGTGGCGAACCTGGATCTGGCGAACCTGGATCGCAGAGTTTCAATAGCGCATAGAGTTCTCGACCCGCGAGCCGGGCGATCGCTAGATCTTTGCTTGAAAGTGGCAATCGAGTATTGGAATCGTCCCGTTAACGGTGCTTAACCTCGCCGTATAATCTCCCAAGATGATCACCGTCTCCAAAGAAGACTATCTAAAGGCGATTCTGGAGGCCGAGAGCGAGGGCGAGACCGTCATCTCCGCAACGCTGGCGCATTGGCTGAAAGTCTCGCCGCCGGCTGTGACCATGGCTCTGCGTCGCCTCAAGAAGGACGGGTTCGTGCGCGTGCAGGCCGATGGGAATGTCCGGCTGACGACTGCGGGCCGAAAGATCGCTCGCAAATTGACGCTGCGCCATCACTTGATCGAGCGCATGCTAGCGGAATTGTTCGGCATGGAGTGGTACAAGGTGCACGATGAGGCCGAGCGGCTGGAGCACGCGGTCTCGCCCAACTTCGAAGCCAAGTTGCTCGCCCGATTGGGGCGCGGGGGCGCCTGCCCGCACGGCAATCTGAGCGAATTGGAAAGTCCTGCCAGCCGCCGGCACCGGGGCCTGCTTCTGTTGTCGGAGGCTGAGGCCGGGAAGAGCTACGTAGTAAGCGGCATCTACGAACGGGACCGGAGGTTGTTGGAATTTCTGGAAACCCGCGCCGTTCGGCCGGGCGCGAAACTTCGCGTCGCAGGGAAAAACTACGATCAGACCCTGACCCTAAACACTGCGGCGGGGAACTTATCCCTGGGAGCGGCGGCCGCCGAGAGGGTCTGGGTCACGGACGCAGACAAAAAAGCGCCGCGGAAGCGTTGATTGCCGCGCGCTTGACCATCAACTCGCACCCCACCATGCTTCCCTAACTGCTGAAATCCGGAGCCCCTGGCGCGGCTCTTTCGCTTAACCATAGTTTACTTCGCGCGATATACTTACGCTAACCTGCCCTTTGTCCAGGCGAGCACCACGGTGCATGGGGAACCCTCCACAATCCGACGCGCCCACCGGGAACGGCCGCATCCGGTTCCAGTGGCTGCTGGCCTTCCGGAGCGGGCAGGTCTGGGCGTACTTCGTGCCCGGCGTTCGTGGCCAGCGTCGCATATATCGATCCGGGCAAGTTCGCGACCAACATGCAACGGGGCGCGGAATTCGGTTACACCCTGCTCTGGGTGTTGTTGTGGTCGCGAAGCCGATGCTGGTCCCATTCCGGGCGGGCGGCGGCATCGATTGAGCAGGCGCATGAGTCCCTGAAGCCCCTGCTGGGGAATCTCTCGGCCACCGCGTTTGCCTGGGCGCCGCTGTTCTCAGGACTTTCGTGGTCGACGGTCGGCGCCATGGCGGTGATGGCCTCGGGCCTGGATCCGCTGAAGATCGTGGTGCTTTCGCAAGCGTTTTTGAGCTTTGCACCGCCCTTCGCGCTGGTTCCGCTGATCCTGCTGACCAGACACAAGGATCTGACGGGCGACTTGGTGAATCACCAGCGTACCCACTGGATGGCGCACCTCCCGGCGGGGATCGTTCTTGCGCTGAACGGCCTCCTGCTCTACCAAACTTTCAGGGGATCGTTTTAAACTAGAAGGCTACTCGTACCGGGGGGGAGACATCTAGATAACCAGTGGCATGGAACGTGGGAAGCCGCAGGTCGTAGGCCCCCCGGCCTCGCGGGCCAGAGACCCACGCACGAATCTTCGAAAGGACCGCACTCATGTCGGTGAACAGTTTCCAGAGCCGCTCCAGTCTTCGTGTCGGCGGCAAAGACTATGAAATCTACCGTCTCGACGCGCTCGACCAGCAGGGCATCTCCACCCAGCATCTTCCCTACTCGCTGCGCATCTTGCTTGAGAACCTGCTGCGCACCGAAGATGGCCGCAACGTGACCAAGGAAGAGGTGCGCGCTCTGGCTGCCTGGAACAGCAAGTCGAAGCCCGATAAGGAAATCGCTTTCACGCCCAGCCGCGTGCTCCTGCAGGATTTCACGGGTGTTCCCGCGGTGGTCGATCTGGCCGCGATGCGCGATGCCATGAAGCGGCTGGGAGGCGATCCCAAGTGGATCAATCCGCTGCAGCCTGCCGAACTGGTGATCGATCACTCGGTGCAGGTGGATGAGTTCGGCTCGGCCCAGGCGTTTGGGCTGAACGCCGAGTTGGAGTTTCTGCGCAACCAGGAAAGGTATGCTTTCCTGCGCTGGGGGCAGACGGCATTTCACAATCTGGCAATCGTCCCGCCGGACACGGGGATCGTGCACCAGGTGAACCTTGAGTACCTGGCGCGCGTGGTTTTCGTCCAGGAGTCGGACGGAAAGCGCGTGGCCTATCCGGACACACTCGTGGGGACGGATTCGCACACCACCATGATCAACGGACTCGGCGTGCTGGGCTGGGGCGTGGGTGGGATCGAAGCCGAGGCAGCCATGCTGGGTCAGCCAGTCTCGATGTTGATTCCTCTGGTGGTGGGCGTGAAGTTGACGGGCCGTCTGCGGGAAGGCGCGACTGCGACGGACCTGGTGCTCACCATCACCGAGATGTTGCGCAAGCACGGGGTGGTGGGGAAGTTCGTCGAGTACTTCGGCCCGGGATTGCAGGATCTCCCGCTGGCCGACCGCGCGACCATCGCGAACATGTCGCCCGAGTACGGAGCGACTTGCGGAATCTTCCCCATCGACCAGGAAAGCCTGCGCTACTTGCGCCTGACCGGGCGAGCCGAGGAGCGCATCGCATTGGTAGAGGCGTATGCGCGCGAACAGCGGCTCTTCCACGACGACCAGACTCCCGAGGCGGAGTATTCGGAACTGCTTGCGCTCGACCTGGCCACGGTAGAGCCCAGCCTGGCGGGTCCGAAGCGTCCGCAGGACCGCGTCGCTCTCTCGCGGGCGGGGGAATCGTTCCACCAGGCGTTGCCTTCGCTTCTCAAACCGAAAGCGCAGACGGCGGCGGTCGTTTCCACCGACAGTACGGTGAAGCAGGTGGGCCGCTGGGAGCAAGAGGGCGGCAACCCCGCGGCGGTGGGAGTGGAGGATCATCGCGTCCAAGAGCACGTTTCTGCGGACGTGAAGACCGCATTGAAGCATGGCAGTGTGGTGATTGCGGCGATCACGAGCTGCACAAACACCTCGAATCCGTCGGTGATGATGGCCGCCGGGCTGCTCGCCAAGAAGGCCGTGGAGCGCGGTTTGCAGACGCCGCCGTGGGTGAAGACTTCGCTGGCGCCGGGCTCGAAGGCGGTTACGGACTATCTCGCCCACGCTGGCCTGCTGCCGTACTTGGAAAAACTCAAGTTCAACCTCGTCGGATATGGCTGCACGACCTGCATCGGCAATTCAGGCCCTCTGCCAACCGAGGTTTCCGAGGTCATCGACGAGAAGGATCTAGTAGTGGTTTCGGTGCTTTCCGGGAACAGGAATTTCGAGGGACGAATCAATTCAGAAGTCCGCGCGAACTACCTTATGTCTCCGCCCCTGGTGGTCGCGTTCGCGCTGGCGGGCCGAATTGATATTGATCTGAAGAAAGACGCGATTGGCCGGGGCAAGGACGGCAGACCGGTGCATCTGGCTGACATCTGGCCGACCCAGAAGGAAGTGGAAGACGCCGTTCAGCAAATCTCATCCGATATGTTCCGCAAGAGCTACAGCGAGGTGTACGACGGGGACGCGCAATGGCGCTCGTTGCCGGTGCCGCAGGGACAGACCTACGTCTGGGAAAAAGACTCGACCTACATCCGTAAGGCGCCGTACTTCGATGATATGTCGCTGACGCCGTCGGCAGTCGAAGACATCAAAGGTGCGCGCGTGCTGGCTGTTCTGGGCGACAGCGTGACCACCGATCACATCTCGCCTGCGGGTTCGATCAAGAGAGACAGCCCCGCCGGAATGTACCTGGTCGAACATGGTGTGAAACCGGGAGATTTCAATTCCTACGGTTCTCGGCGTGGGAACCACGAGGTCATGGTGCGAGGCACGTTCGCGAACGTTCGGCTGCGCAATAAGATGGTGCCGGGCCTCGAAGGGGGCTTCACGCGGCATTTGCCGGACGGAGCCGAGATGTCCATCTACCACGCGTCGGCGAAGTACATCGCGGAGCACATTCCTCTCCTCATCCTGGCAGGCAAAGAATACGGATCGGGCTCGTCGCGTGACTGGGCGGCGAAAGGCCCGCGCTTGCTCGGCGTGCACGCGGTGATTGCCGAGAGCTACGAGCGCATTCACCGCTCGAACCTGGTGGGAATGGGTATTCTCCCCTTGCAGTTCCTCTCGGGCGAGAGCGCGGAATCGCTCAAGCTGACCGGCGAGGAGGTGTTCGAGATCACAGGCATTGGTGACCTGGTCGAACATTTCGCCCCGGCGCGCCCCATCAAGGTTCGAGCGGCGGCCCACGGCAAGACGACCGAGTTCACGGCGCTGGTCCGCATCGATACGCCGCAGGAAGCGGCGTACTACGCGAATGGCGGAATCCTGCAGTATGTGCTGCGGCAGCTGCTGGCAACCAAGCCGGAAGCTGCGCACGCTTGAAGACTGGGTGGTGCGAGGGCCCCGATCGCCTGCAGGAGCGCGGGGCCTTTCTGCCTGCGCTGTTATAATCAAAAATTGCGCTCATGCCGATGCAGAGACTGATTCGTTCCACAACGGTTTTGTCCGTGCGCCGCGACCAAAAGGTGGTACTCGCCGGAGACGGCCAGGTCACCCTAGGCGAGTCAATCATCAAGCACACTGCCAAGAAGATTCGGCGCCTGTATCAGGATAGGATCCTGGCGGGCTTCGCCGGGTCCACGGCGGATGCTTTTTCCCTTTTTAGCCGCTTCGAATCGAAGCTGGAGCAGTACCATGGGAACATCGGCCGCGCGGCCGTGGAACTGGCCAAGGACTGGCGGACGGACAAGTTCTTGCGTCACCTGGAGGCGCTGCTGCTGGTGTGCGACAAGGACCAGACGTTTCTGCTCAGCGGGCAGGGCGATGTGATCGAACCGGACGGCGGGATCGCGGCCATTGGGTCAGGTGGACCGTTCGCGCAGGCCGCTGCTCAGGCGCTGGCCTCGCACACGACCCTTTCTGCCCGGGAGATCGCCGAAGAGGCGATGAAGATTGCGGGCAAGATGTGCATCTATACGAATGATAATGTGACGATTGAGGAGTTGTAAGAAAGTTCTCAGGTGAACCGAGGGTCGACCAGATCAAACGCCAAGGTCCTTAGGGCTGAGAACCGGGAACCGGGAAACTGCAGTGATGGCTATTTATCTACCCCCTACCGCCGAAGAAGAGCAGTTGGCACTGGACGACCTGACGCCGCGCGAGATCGTGGCGGAACTGGACAAGTATGTCGTCGGCCAGAACGCCGCTAAACGCGCGGTGGCGATTGCCCTCCGCAACCGCATGCGCCGGCAGAAGCTGACGCCCGACCTCGCCGAAGAGATTATTCCCAAGAACATCATCATGATTGGTCCCACGGGCGTGGGCAAAACTGAGATTGCGCGCCGCTTGGCCAAGCTGACCAACTCGCCGTTTCTGAAAGTGGAAGCTTCCAAGTTCACCGAGGTTGGCTATGTGGGACGCGATGTCGAGTCGATGATCCGCGACCTGGTCGAGATTGCGATCGACATGATTCGCGAGGAGAAGCTCGAAGACGTCGCCGACAAGGCCGAACTGAACGCCGAAGAGCGGCTGCTGGATTTGCTCCTGCCCCCGCCTGCCCCCCGTCCGTCGGACACGGCGAGTGGGGGCGTGGTGCTCGACGGTTCGGGGACGGAGATCACGGAGTCGCAGTCCCGCACGCGTGAGAAGCTGCGTCAACAGTTGCGGGAAGGCAAGCTGGATGAGCGCACGGTCGAGCTTGAGGTTCGGGAGCGGAATTTCCCCTCGTTCGAGATCATTTCGAACCAGGGTGTCGAAGAGATGGACGTCAACATCAAGGACATGTTGCCGAACCTCTTCGGGCAGCGCAGCAAGAAGCGGAAGATGAAGGTCAACGAGGCTTTCGAATACCTGATTCAGGAAGAAGAGCACCGGTTGATCGACATGGATCAGGTGACCCGCACGGCCATCGACCGGGTTGAGAATTCTGGCATCATCTTCCTGGACGAGATCGATAAGATTGCCGGCCGGGAGAGCGGGCATGGGCCCGACGTCTCCCGTGAGGGTGTGCAGCGCGACATTCTGCCCATTGTCGAAGGCACAACCGTCAACACGCGCTACGGCATGGTCCGCACGGACCATATTCTGTTTGTAGCGGCGGGGGCCTTCCATGTTTCGAAGCCCAGTGATTTGATCCCGGAACTCCAGGGGCGATTCCCCATCCGGGTGGAACTGCAGTCGCTGACGATGGAAGACTTCATCAAGATCCTAACGGAACCGAAGTCATCGCTTGTGAAGCAGTACACCGCTCTGCTCGAAACCGAGGGGGTGAAGCTCGAGTTCACCCGCGAGTCGCTCGAGGAAGTGGCCCGGTTTGCCTTCCGCGTGAACGAAGGCACGGAGAATATCGGCGCTCGCCGCCTGCACACCATCATGGAGCGGGTGCTCGACGAGATCAGCTTCGAGGCTCCCGAGAAGAAGGGCCAACACATCACCATCGACGCGGCCTATGTGGGCAAGATGCTGTCGGACATCGTGAAGGATCAGGATCTGTCGCGCTACATTCTCTAGGGTATCCCACCCACGGTCGGGTATCCTACCAACCCAGGAAACCCCTCGCTTTTTGCCCGCACGGCTTGCACCCCCCACTGCCTCCCGCTTACACTCCGAGGTTCATCAGCCAGAAGGGAGATCATGGAAGCCATCGATCGTCAGCGCCTCAAGTCTTTGATGGAGCGGGAGCAGCAGAAATTTGTCGCAGAGAGACCCAAGTCGGCCGCGCTCTTCGAGCGTGCCCGTAAATCCCTGCTGGGCGGTGTGCCCATGAACTGGATGGCGAAATGGGCAGGAGCATTCCCGCCCTTTGTGCGGGAGGCGCGGGGCTCGGAGATCTTCGACGTAGACGGCCATGGTTACGTCGACCTGTGCCTGGGGGATACCGGAGCGATGACGGGACATTCACCGTCAGCCACGGTTTCGGCCATCGAACAGCAGGTCCGGCGCGGGATCACGCTGATGCTGCCCAGCGAGGACGCAGCCGTGGTGGGTGAAGAACTGCAGAAACGTTTCGGTCTTCCGTACTGGCAGTTTGCGCTGACGGCCACCGATGCCAATCGGTTTTCGATCCGGCTGGCTCGGCAAATCACAGGGCGGCCAAAGATCCTGGTGTTTAACGGGTGCTATCACGGCACCGTGGACGAGACGTTCATTACCCTCAAGGACGGTGTGGCGCAATCGCGGCGGGGCAACATCGGTCCGGCCGTGGATCCGACGGTCACGACGCGAGTGGTTGAATTTAACGATGTGGACGGATTGGAGGCTGCGCTGAGCGCGGGCGATGTGGCCTGCGTGCTGGCAGAGCCGGCCTTGACCAACGTGGGCATCGTGCTTCCGGAGCCCGGATACCATCAGGCACTGCGCGACGTCACCCGGAAGCACGGCACTCTGCTCGTCATCGACGAAACCCATACCATCTGCGCCGGAACCGGCGGTTACACGCGTGCGGAGAACCTAGAGCCGGACTTTCTCGTGTTTGGGAAACCGCTTGCCGGCGGCGTTCCCGGTGCGACTTACGGCTGCACGGAGGAAGTGGCGCAGTGCATCCTCGCGCAGCAGAACCTGGAAGATTGCGATACGGGCGGGATCGGCGGAACGCTGGCCGGGAACGCGCTATCGCTGGCCGCCATGCGGTCTACGCTGCAGAAAGTTCTGATCCAGGATGCCTTCGATCGCATGATTCCCTTGGCCGCGCGCTGGACCGAAGCAGTCGCCAAGGCGATCGGCGATTTCGAGCTGCCGTGGGGCGTTACCCGTCTGGGGTGCCGCGCCGAATACCGGTTCGCTTCGCGGACCCCGAAGAATGGAACCGAGGCGCACGCTGCCATGGATTTCGAACTGGAGCGCTTCATGCACTTGTACGCCATGAACCGGGGTATCCTGCTCACGCCCTTTCACAACATGGCGTTGATGTCGCCGGCGACCTCCAAGGAAGACGTGGATCAACACACGAAAGTGTTTCGCGCTGCGGTCAGGGACCTGGTGGGGTAGGCACCCCCTGTCGCCGACCCAAGCGGGCGCGGAGGGCACCCGGTGTCGTGGTACGCTCATAGCCTCACGGGATGAAATCACCCCGCCATCTTCTGAGTCTCGGCGCCGCAGTTTTGTTTGCGGGTGTGCTTGCCGGGTGCGCGTCGATCGGTGCGCCAGTGCCTCCCTCTCTTGAGCTGCCAAAGCCACCTACCGACCTGCGCGCAGTGCGCAAGGGCGACCGAGTGTATCTGTTCTGGACGGTGCCCACCCAAACCATGGATCGCCAGAATGTGCGCCACCTGGGGCGAACCGACATCTGTCGCACTCTGGAGGCTGCCATGAGCGAGTGCGGAAAGCCAGTGGCCTCGCTCCCCCCCGAAACCGCACCCTCGCCCCGCAAGCAGGGTGGGAATCCCAGGAGGCAGGAGAATTACACTGACACGCTTCCCGAGGACCTCGAGCAGCAGAATCCAACCCGGACGATCACGTACGCGGTGGAGGTCCTGAACGGAAGCGGCCGTGGCGCCGGGCTGTCCAGGCAGGTGCGCGTGGCGCTGGCGCCCACCTTGCCTCCCCCGGGGAATTTCAAGGCTCAAGTCCAGGCAGATGGCGTCGCGCTGACCTGGGACTGCATGGAACCGCGAAAGGCGCTGCCAGAGATCTCCTACCGCTATCGCATTTATCGACGTTCCCTCGGGAATGGCACCGACCTGAAACTCGGAGACTTCGATTGTCCCGGGGGCCGATTCGAAGACCACACGTTTGAGTGGCAAAAAGCCTACGAATACCGGATCGCCGTCGTGACGCTCGCCGGAGTGGAGAACGCCGTGGTGGTCGAAGGCGAAGACTCGCCGAATCAAAAGGTCTTCACCAACGATGTGTATCCGCCGGGCGTGCCGACCGGCTTAGAGGCGGTGTTCTCCGGTCCGGGCCAGGCGCCCTTTGTGGACCTGCTCTGGGCCCCGGGCACCGATGCCGACCTGGCCGGGTATAACCTTTATCGCCGCGAGGACAGGGGCCAGGTGGGTAAGATCAACGCCGAACTGGTGAAGACTCCGGCTTACCGTGATCAGAATGTGGTGGCTGGCAAGACCTATTGGTATTCGGTTTCCTCGGTCGACCTGCGCGGCAACGAGAGCGCACGCTCGGAGGAGACCAGCGAGCAAGTGGTTCAAAACCCTTAGTCAAATATAGATCCGCGGGAATACCTTTGTGTTCCTTCGAGCTCTTTGTGATTGGATAGGCTTCTGATGAAATATTGCCGCTTTCAACACCATGATGGGGAGCAGTACGGCCTGGTGGAATCGGTGGCGGGCCGCGAAGAAATCACGCGCCTGCTGGCGACGCCTCCGGAGGACGTCGGTGGCGATATGGAAGACCTGCGAACCACGCGGATGGCTCACATCCCCCTGGTGGAAGCGGTGTTGCTGCCCCCGGTCCGTCCGTCGAAGATCGTGTGCGTGGGGCGCAACTACCGCGAGCATGCCGCGGAACTCGGACACGAAGTGCCGACGGAGCCCTTGATTTTCTTCAAGCCGACGACCGCACTGAATTCCCCGGGTGGGACGATTCGCCGGCCGCGCATCTCATCACGCACGGATTACGAGGGCGAACTCGGCGTCGTGATCGGCAAACGCTGCTACAAACTGGGCGAGACCGAAGGCGTGCGGGCGTACATACTGGGCTACACCTGTGTGGACGACTTCACGGCGCGGGATCTGCAGAACAAGGACGGCCAGTGGACCCGCGCCAAGGGGTTTGACACATTCTGCCCGGTGGGCCCAGTCGTGACCGACGAGATTGATCCCTGGGCCGGCGTCGGCGTGCAAACCAGGGTCAATGGAGAGGTCCGCCAGGACGGTAACACGCGCGACTTCATTTTCGCTCTCGATGCTGTGCTTCGGTACATCTCGCAAGTCATGACGCTGCTGCCCGGGGACCTGATCGCGACCGGAACGCCCCAGGGCGTCGGGCCCGTGGTCGGTGGGGACGTGGTCGAGGTGAGCGTGGAAGGGGTAGGCACTCTCCGGAATCCGGTCGCCGACGAAGGGTAGTCGCGCTTGCCCATTCGTAACCTCTGGGCCCCTTCCGCGATTTCGGTTTCGAGCTTATGCTGTTAAATCAGGAAGTCGTCGCTGCGGGCGGCTGTTTCCTTCCGGTCGGTCATGAATCCACTACGTCTTTATAGCTTGGCGCTGGGCGGCACGGGCATCGCGTTTGGTGCGTATTTTCTGCTGCTGCGGCGCAAGCCGAAGAGCACGGAAGAACTCGAGCGCAACCGCCGCGAGTGGCTCGACAGCGTGGGGCGGATCACCGACGGCACGGTGATCGACGTCCAGGAGCTGCCGCTCGAACAGCAGCGCTCTTCCACGATGCTGATTTATCAGTACGACGTGGCAGGGGTTTCCTACGAAGCTTCCCAAGACGTCACCTACCTACGCCAGTGGGTCAACCTGCATTCCTGCCGTCTGGGCCTGCCCACCTCCGTGAAGTACGATCCGCAGAACCCCGGAAATTCGCTGGTGGTTTCCGAGCGCTGGATGGGGTTGCGGCAGTAGCCAGCCTTCAGTCCCCCAGTCGCCGGTCCCACCAGTCGGCAGTTTTCAGTCGCCCGGCTCGATCTCTGCCTGGTTTCCCATCGCATTCGCAGCCATTCGCACCGACCATCGCTCGAGATGCTGGCTTAAGGCGGAGAGCTGAGTCCTAGCTTCCCGCCGCAAACCCACCGGCGTGGGCGACGGCGATGCGGAGGTATTTGTAGGGATTCACTGGAGTGTCGTTGATGCGGACTTCGTAGTGCAGGTGAGGACCTGTGCTGCGACCGCTGAGGCCGACGTAGCCGATTACTTCGCCCCGGTGCACGTGCTGTCCGGAAGCCACCGCGAAACCGGACAAGTGGCCGAAGCGGGTGTTGATTCCGTGGCCGTGGTCGAGGACGATCGCTCGCCCGTAGCCCCCCAAAAAGTCCGCGAACTGGACGACGCCATCGGCGGGAGCAACCACGGGCTGTCCGACCGTAGCGGCGATGTCCACGCCTGTATGGAAGGCGCCCTCCCCGTTAAAAGGATCGATACGTTCGCCAAACGAGCCGGTTACCTGGCCTTCAACCGGCCACAGGTTCGGGGCTGAATTCGCTCGCTGCCACTCGGCAGTCGTCGCGTTGCGAGTCAGACCCAACGAGAGACCCGTGGTGGTAGCGCCCGTCAGAGCCGAATTCTTCAGGGCATAGAGCTGATCCAGAGAAGAACTCACTTCCGAGTTGCGTACCTGCTCCTCGGCGCCGGTCACGAGTGCGGGATCCGATTTCAAACCGTACAGCGAGGAAACCTCACTCGCCAGCGATCCTAGCGACGCCACTTGAACGTCACGCTCTTTGGCAACCTGCTCCAGGCGGGAATAGCGGCTCTTCAGATCTTCTTTTTCCGTGCGCAGCTGGTTGTAGCTGGAAACCTTGAGAAGCATGCGCGCGTAGGAGCTGGCGATCCCGGTCAGACTCAGGAAGCCGACGGCGGCGCCCACTACGAAGATGTAGAGATATTGCACGGGGATCGGAATCTTGCGCAGTTGGCCGTCGTCGTCCCGAGCCACAAACAAGATGTAAAAGCGTTTTTGCAAAATTCCCTTCCGTCGATGAATTCAGGACCATGCCCGGGCGGCCTGCGGTTCGAGGAGTCCCGCTCTGCATCCCAATTCCCGAGCTGCGCTGCCGTGCGGGTCTGCTGATGCGCGCTCGCTACCTGAGGGAACCGGGTAAGGCCCACCATCCTGCATGTTTGCAATACTTACGGATTGCAGCACTTAAGTCGTACCAAGGTTAATGAAGAGAGCCATCAAACGGTAACAAACCGGGTTCCGCCTGTCAACGCTGCCGGAGGGGGTATTTCGGTTACCAAGGACGGGTGCCAGGGGATGCCCTTCGGCACAGACCACCCCCGCCAACCGCCGGCGTCGGCCTCCGTCTCCCGACCGGGTCGGTCGTTACCCCGCCCCGACGGACCCGCAGACATCCACTTCCCGTGCCCGCAATGGGGGCCTGTCCTAGAGATCCTAGAGATCCGAAAAGGCCGACGACAGGCCATCGCAGACTGCCGGCTTTTCCCCATTTGGGTTGGACTCTATATATATAGTGGTTGCCCTGTATATAGTGGTTGCCCTGTGCCGCTCACCGAAAAGGCGCTGATTTCTCGCATTCGCCGAGTTGCGGGCAGGCGGGCCAGGGTGATCACCGGCATTGGGGACGATTGTGCGGTCTTGCGGATACCCCTCGACCACGAGGTTCTGGTTACGACCGATTTCACCCTGGAAGGGATCCACTTCCGCCGCGAGTGGCACGCGCCAGACGTGGTGGGGAGACGTTGTCTGACTCGTGGACTGAGCGATATAGCGGCGATGGGGGGAGAGCCAGTGGCGGTGTTTCTTTCGCTAGCCCTGCCACGGGAAATACCGCAAGGCTGGGTGAACCGCTTCATGAAAGGCCTTCTGGCACTCGCCAAGGAGTTCAAAGTCACCTTGGCCGGAGGAGACACAGCCGAGTCTCCCGATGGGATCTTGGCCGACATGGTCGTGGTCGGGTCGGTGCCGAAGGGAAAAGCGGTCTTGCGGACTGGCGCCCGGCCAGGCGATTCGATCTATGTAACCGGAGAACTGGGAGGCTCCTCGGCCGCGCTAACAGAACTCTTTGCTGGAAGGAGGGTTCGTCCAGCGGATTTTGCGCGGCATTTTCGCCCGGTTCCCCGAATGGAAGTGGGTCGGGCTGTCCGGGAAAAGGGGCTGGCGTCGGCGATGATCGACTTGAGCGACGGCCTGTCCACAGATCTCGCGCACATCTGTGAAGAGTCGGGGACCGGGGCGGAAATCCTTGCGGCCGCGATTCCGCGGGCGGGCGTCGGCCGAGAGCGCACCGCAGTTGATTTATCTCATGCTCTGCATGGCGGGGAAGACTACGAACTGCTGTTCGCCGCAGCGCGGGGCACGCGCATACCCAATCGGATCGCAGGTGTGGCTGTGACCCGGATCGGACACATGACGCGCCGCACCCACATCGTCCTTCTCAATGAAAACGGGATTGGTATCCAGCTCGAGCCCGAAGGCTGGCAACACTTTCGGAAATAACGGGCCCACCCGGCGGGCCAGGTCCCGACGTACCTCCCCTTGCTCTAGTCGATCCTCCCCGGCAGGGCTAAAGTAGGTGTATGTCGCATCAGCGGTTTACCTGGCTTTCCGCGGTGTTGGTGGTCGGCCTTCGCATCCCTGCCGCCGCCCAGCAACCCGCCGCGTCCCCGATTCCGTCACAGCCATCAACTGCGCAGCCGGCGGCTGCTCGCCCCGTGAGCGTGGACAACGATTTCATTCACAAGCAATTTGGCGAGGAGTTCACGCTGGTTCCCATCTCGACACCCTACGTGCGTGATGTCGACGGCGACGGTGTGGACGATTTCATCGTTCTTGCGAAGAGCAAGAAGCCGATGCTGGATGCGGCCGAGCACAACTACAAGGTGACCGACCCCTACTACGGCTTCTACGGCTACGGAGATCCGAAACTGACGGCTACCTTTGGATCCGAAGACCCGATGGAAAAGAACCTGGTCGTTCTGGTCATCCACGGCGCCGGAGCCGATGCATGGCGCGCAGAAACTCCCAAGGCGAAGTTCGTGATCATCAACCTGCCCCTCAAAAAGATTTTCGTAAAGCGCCTGCAGCTTCGCAAGAAACAGGTGAATGCGATCTTCGCGGTGGAGGCTGACGCCAGCGCCGGGGATTCGGTGGTTTTCTGGGACGGCAAGCAGTACAAATACCAGCCCATCGGTACCGGCGGGGAAGACTAAAACAGCGCGCTTTGCCTCACGGAGCAGTGAGTTTCAGCACGCTTCCGCCGTAGTCAACCACATAGATCTCGCCGGCGACATCTTGTCCAAGAGAACTGATGCCACGGCTGCTCGAGAGCAGCTTCGTGCGTGTCCAGTGTCCGGTCGGGCCCTCGACCAGCTCCCAGATCGTGCCGCTGCCGTTGTCGCTGAAGATGTATGCGCCCGTCAGGCTGGGAATCGAGCTGCCCTGATACACGTAACCCCCGATCACGGCGTCGCCTTCGGTGTGGTCGTATTCCGCGATCGGCAGGATCAGTCCCGACTGGTTGCATCCGGTCGCGGGCTGGTAGCAGTGCATGCCCTCCATCACATTCCAGCCAAAATTGCCGCCGCTCTCCAATATGTCGATCTCTTCGTATTTGTCCTGACCGACATCGCCGCAAAACAACCGACCCGTGCCACGTTCGAATGAGAATCGGAACGGATTGCGCAGGCCATACGCCCAGATTTCCGGTAACCCGCCGCCGCCCGCGAAGGGATTGGTCGAAGGAATCGCATACTCGAAACCCGGACTGGTATGGTCCACATCGATGCGAAGCATTTTCCCCAGCAAGGTCTGAAGGTTCTGACCGTTGCCGAGAGGATCTCCTGCACTGCCTCCGTCGCCCAGGGCGATATAGAGAAATCCATCGGGCCCGAAGGCGATCTGCCCGCCCTTGTGGTTGGGATAGGGCGGCTGATCGACGATCCGCAGAATCCGCTCGCTCGTGGGGTCCGCTTGATTTCGGTCGGACGCCGATTCCCGATACTCGGCGATCACGCTCTGCATCTGTGTCCCGACGAGCCGGTCGTAGTGAACGTAAAAGAGATGGTTCTGTGGGAATTGGGGATGAAAGGCCAGCCCCAGCAATCCCCTTTCACCGGAAAAGTCCACTTTGCCGGAGATGTCGAGAAAGGGTGTGGCCAACAACCCGCCCTGGAGAATGATGCGAATGCTTCCTGACTGCTGAACTACAAAGAAACGTCCACTGCCGTCACTCGGGGCTTGAAAGTCGACAGGACTGTTGAGTCCGCTGACCACCGGGCTGAGGGTGAGCGCAGGCGGAGGGCCGCCCGAGGATGGAGGGGGTGAGGAGCCCGTGCTTCCGCATCCGTTGAGGAAGCAGGCCAGTAGAACTGTTCCCAGGGAAAAACTACGCGGTGCCCGAACCATGACGGAATTCTAGTCCAGAACGAGCATGGCCTGACTCACTCGGTTGTACATCCACCGAGGCCCACCATGAAGTCGCCTATAATTCCGGCCATGAACCTCGAACAGAAGCTGGAAGAGCTGAAGAAGCGCGACCACCTGGCACAAGAAGGCGGGGGAGCGGAGCGCCGCGAAAAGCAACACAAAGAGGGAAAGATGTCGGCCCGGGAGCGCATCGAGTTCCTGCTCGACGAGCGCACGTTCGAGGAGACCGATAAGCTGGTCACGCACCGCTCGAGCGACTTCGGCATGGCCGAACAGAAGTACTACGGCGACGGATTCGTCACCGGCTACGGACGCATCGAAGGCCGTCTGGTTTTTCTCTTCGCGCAAGATTTCACCGTGTTCGGCGGGTCGCTCTCGGAGGCCAACGCGGGCAAGATCGTGAAGATCATGGACCTGGCGGCCAAAATGGGTGCGCCGGTGATCGGCCTGAACGACTCAGGCGGCGCGCGCATCCAGGAAGGCGTGATGTCGCTGGCCGGCTACGCCGATATTTTCCTGCGCAACACACTCTACAGCGGCGTGGTTCCGCAGATCTCGGCCATCATGGGGCCGTGCGCGGGCGGCGCGGTGTATTCGCCCGCCATCACAGATTTCATACTGATGGTGGACAAGACTTCGTACATGTTCATCACCGGACCCGACGTCATAAAGACCGTCACCCACGAGGAAGTCACGAAGGATCAGCTTGGCGGGGCGATTACGCACAACCAGACCTCGGGTGTAGCCCACTTCCTTTCGCATGACGACGCCGAATGTCTTGCGATGGTGCGGGAACTGCTGAGCTTCATCCCATCGAATAATCTGGAAGACCCGCCCCGCCGACCCTCGACCGACCCGGTCGATCGCGCCGATCCTGCGCTCGACACGATGGTTCCGGCGGAGTCGAACCGTCCCTACGACATCAAGCACGTGATCCACGCCGTGGTCGACGATGGCTACTTCTTCGAGGTGCAGGAGCACTACGCGAAGAACATGGTGGTGGGCTTCGCGCGGCTGAACGGGCGGTCGGTGGGTGTGGTGGCCAACCAGCCGGCGATGTTGGCGGGGACGCTCGATATCAACGCCTCGATTAAGGGCGCGCGTTTCGTTCGGTTCTGTGACTGTTTCAACATCCCGCTCGTGACCTTCGAAGACGTTCCCGGGTTCCTCCCGGGTACGAACCAGGAGTACGGCGGCATCATCAAACATGGGGCGAAGTTACTATTTGCATTCGCGGAAGCAACCGTTCCCAAAGTCACTGTGATCACCCGGAAGGCTTACGGTGGTGCGTATTGCGTCATGTCGTCGAAACACATTCGCACCGATGTGAACTACGCCTGGCCCACGGCCGAGATCGCCGTGATGGGTCCTGAAGGCGCCGTGGACATCGTCTACAAGCGCGAACTGGAACAGGCCGCGAACCGGGACGAGGTGAGACAGTCGAAGATCGAAGAGTTCCGCGATCGTTTCGCAAATCCCTACGTCGCCGCTGACCGCGGCTTCGTGGACGCTGTCATTCAGCCCCGGGAGACACGCAAGAAGCTGATTCAGGCGCTCGAAATGCTCCAGACCAAGCGCGACAAGAACCCGCCGAAGAAGCACGGGAATATACCGCTGTAGGCTACCCACGAGTCGAGCCTGCGCAGCCGGATGCGAAAAGTTCGGCCATCGTAATCAAGTTCGCTCGAATGCACCCTCCGGACGCCCGGGCGGGAATGCGGATTCTCGCCAGATTGCGCCCCGGGAAACCCTGACACTGCTCGACGATTCAGGGCTGGGGCGGAAGGTGGGGCGAGGCCGATGACCCCGTTTTTTGTGGACGCCGAAGGCCAACGCCCCGGGCGATGAACGGCGCTGCTTCAGAAGACTGCTTTCCCGGGGCATGGGATTTTGGTGATCATGCTTTTTCGAAAGGGCCCGTTCGGAGATCCCGCGAAGTAAGGTTTGAGGGGACTCGATCGAGGCTCAATCGTGCGCCAGAAAAAAATAAGAGCCCCGAGGTGATGTTGGTCTCATTCGTCTCGGCCAGTAGCTCGCGTTAGACCCTTGCCGACCTGCATTCGTCGCTTCCTTGCGGGTTGCGACGCGCGATCTCGACTCGGGCTCCGGGCTCACCGCCAACCGGATAAATCAGTCCAACGCCTCGGGACTCTATCTTGCCTTCGACGGGTGCTCCCGTTCTCCTCGACCAGCGCTTAGCTATAGACCCTTGCTGGCCTTCCCTCTCTCATTTTGCAATGGGTGAGGGTGACCTCGCTTGAGCCCCGGACGCTACACCAATCGGAAAAACTTCGGAACGTGTCAAAGAACGAGGTTGTTTTTACGCTTCTTAATTTTAGAGTCAATCAAAACTGTGCAACTTTATCTCCTGTAGAATCAACTGAGTGCAGCCCGTTCACAGGGCCATGACGGCTTTTGGTGCAATCGCGCGGAGGATTTTGTTCGCCGGGCCCATGGGGCGCGCGTTTTCCCGCTTCCATGGCGTCGCGAGTTCGTTTTGTGCTGGCATGCGCGCCCCTCTCTCCGTGTGGAAATCTCGTCACCATCCAGGAATCATGCGGACTCAGAAGTGTTCAAAACAGGACAGGTGGTCCGGAAAGGCACTTACCGGAACGCTTTGTTCCTCCTAGAATCGCGGCGGGGGGAGACTGCGATGACCATCTACAGTGACGCTCGGGGCAAGATCGTCGATGCCAACGGGAATCCGCTCTTCAAACTGGCCGGTCTGGTGATCGCAGGATTCATCGCCATCCTTGTGTTGTTCAGCTGCGTCACCAGAGTCGGCACGGGCCGAGTGGGCGTCCTCACCCTCTTCGGGCGCGTGACGGGAGAGGTTCTGCCCGAAGGCATTCACCTGATCAATCCACTGAAGACGAACAACGAGATGTCGATCCAGACGCAGACCATCAAGGAATCGGCCAGCGTGCCCTCCAGCGAGGGTCTGGTCATGAATCTCGATACCTCGCTCATCTACCACCTCAATCCCGACAAGGCGGCGGAGGTATTCCAGAAGATCGGCGGGGACTACGAGGCGGTGGTGGTCGAACCCACCCTGCGCGCCGCGATCCGCGAGGCAACCGCCTCTCACACCGCGAACGCACTCTACACCGGGGAACGGGAAATGGTGGCAAAGCAGATCAGCGACCAGCTCACCGCCCAGCTGAACCAGCGGGGATTGCTGGTGGAGAATGTTCTCCTGCGAGACATCCAGTTGCCGCAAACGCTCAAGGCCTCGATCGAAGCGAAACAGCAGGCCGAGCAGGAAGCGCTCGCCATGAACTTTCGCCTGCAGAAGGAGAAGCAGGAGGCTGAACGAAAGCGCATCGAAGCAGCGGGCGTCCGCGACTTTCAACAAATTGTCGCGCAGGGCATCAGCCCGGCGCTGCTCGAATGGAAAGGGATCGAAGCGACCGAAATGCTTTCCAAGAGCCCCAACACGAAGGTGGTCGTAATCGGCAACGCCAAGAACGGCCTGCCGCTGATCCTTGGGCAATAACCTGCGACCGAGATCGGTCGAACGGCTGCTACCATAACCATGTGACCGCACTGCTCGACGTCCGGGGCTTGAGCGTGGCATTCGCCTCGCAAGCCAACCTGACTCAGGCTTCCCGGCAATCTCAGAACAAGCCTCTGCCCGCGCCGGATGGGAGCGAGGTTCGACCGTCGCGCGAATGGTTTGCGGTGCGCGACCTCTCCTTCAGCATCGCTCGACGCGAAGTCCTTGGGTTGGTGGGCGAGTCGGGGTCCGGGAAATCCATTACTTCCCTGGCGGTCATGCGTCTTCTCCCGCCCCAAGCTCGTCCTTCCGGAGAAATTCTCTTCTCAAACGCGCACGCCCAACCGAGCAATCTGCTCCAGATCCCGGACGAGGAGATGCGCGAGTTGCGCGGATCTCGCATCGCCATGATCTTCCAGGAGCCGATGACGGGGCTGAATCCGGTGATGCGAGTGGGCGACCAGATTGCCGAAGCCATCCTCGCGCATACCGAGGTTTCAAGATCAGAGGCATGGCAGCTTGCGGTGGAAGCAATGAAGGATGTCGCCATTGCCGATTCGGAGCGCCGCGCCCGCGATTATCCCCACCAGCTCTCCGGGGGCATGCGGCAGCGGGTGATGATTGCCATGGCGATCGTCCACCGTCCCCAACTGCTCATTGCTGATGAGCCAACCACGGCGCTGGATGTCACGATTCAGGCGCAAATCCTCGACCTGCTGGCTGAGCTTCGCGAGAAGTTCGATCTGGCTATGCTTTTCATCTCCCACGACCTGGCGGTGATCTCACAAGTGGCGGATCGAGTCGCAGTAATGTACGCCGGGAGCCTCGTAGAATTAGGCAGCAAACCGGATATCTTTCAAGCGCCCTGCCATCCTTACACGCGCGGACTTCTGAAAGCTGTGCCGACTTTGAAAACCGATCGCACCTGCCCGCTCCCGACCATCGAGGGAACGGTCCCGCCCTCGCATGCCGCGCCCCCGGGGTGTCCATTCGAGCCCCGTTGCGCGGATCGAGTGACGCACTGTGCCCGGAATTTCCCCCCGCTCGCAGAGGTTGCCGTCGGGCATTGGGCGCGTTGCCCGGTAATCAATCCCACCACCTAGCCGCGTCCCGTCGTATAATCGCGAATTTGTCCGGTGCATTTGTGCGAATTCTCGTTCTGAGTGACATTCACGGCAACCTGGACGCACTGGAGGCCTGCCTCGGGGCGGCCGGCCCTTACGACACCGTCGTCAATCTGGGCGACATTGTGGGCTACGGCGCCAGCCCCAACGAGGTGATCGAGCGCTCGCGCAGCCTGGGCAAATGTTTCGTGCGCGGGAACCACGACCGAGCCACCTGCGGCCTGATGGACCTCAAAGACTTCAATCCCATCGCCGGGCTCGCTGCCCTTTGGACACGCGATCAACTCACTCCGGAAAACCTGGAGTGGTTGCGAAGTTTGCCGCAAGGTCCGGTGCAGATCCCGGAGGTCCCGGAAGTCCAATTCGTGCACGGCTCACCCATCGACGAAGACGAGTACCTGGTGACGTTGCATGACGCGCTGGAGCCGCTGTCGGCTCTGCCGCTCCCCGTCACTTTTTTTGGGCACACCCATTTGCAGGGCGCGTTCTCGTTCAAGACTGCCGCGGCCGACGCTTATCGGCCCCCGTACAAAACCATCGGGCAGAACGAGAGTACGAAGTTTGCGCTCGAGCGGGATGTGCGCTACCTGGTGAATCCCGGATCCGTGGGGCAGCCCCGCGATGGCGATTGGCGGGCCGCGTCCGCCATCTTCGATACCGATACCTGGATTGTCACGTTTCAACGCGCTCCCTATAACCTGAAGAGCGCGCAGGACCGGATCTTCGCCGCCAACCTTCCGCAGCGGCTGGCGACCCGGTTGGCCGCGGGGCGATAGGCCTCAGGCCACGGGCAGCAGACGGTTCTCACCGTTGTACACTTCTTGGATGCCCTCTCACGTTCGTGGGAAAACCGATTCTCCCTCCGGGTCGAGCGGCCGGTTTCCGCCGCAGGTGCGGCCAGAGACTTACCTCATCGCCCAGATCGACGGTGGTTCGCGAGGGAACCCCGGACCTGCAGGCTATGGAGTGGTCATCACCGATCAGGCGGGGCACAAAGTCGCAGCCCTGAGCGAATATCTCGGTCACCAGACCAACAACTACGCCGAGTACAACGGACTGCTGGCCGCGCTCGATTACGCGCTCGAGCACGGGCACAAGGCCCTGAAAGTAATCGGCGACTCCGAGCTTCTGGTGAAGCAGATTCGCGGCGAGTACCAGGTCAAAAGCCCGGCGTTGCGGGAGCTCTATCAGCGCGCCCAACAGAGGATCGCGCGGCTCGAATGGTTTTCCATTCAGCACGTTTTGCGGGAGGGGAATGTGGAAGCCGATCGCCTGGCGAATGCGGCGATGGATCAGGGGATGGGCCGCGGCGTCCCGGCTCCGGCCCCGGCTTCAGGCCCAAGAGGGCAGGAATTCAGGGGCGTGGTTCGGGGTGGCGTCGTCGTCCTCGAGGGCGGCAAGTTGCCGGAAGGTACTAAAGTGCAGATCCGCGTTCGTGAGTAGTTCGTTCGAAACCCTGCTGTCGGCCCTGCTCACTGGGCTGCTGAAGTGTGATCGTGGATGATCCTCCATCCCGCCGGGAATTTTCGGAAGATCAGGGTGAACACACCGTGGGGCGTTTTGCCGTCGGACATGGTCAGGCGCCACGCCCCGCGCACGAAAGCTGCGTCTGCTCCCAGGGGCTCCACGCGGAGGCCGGAGAACTCCAGCTCTCCCATCTCCTTCCCCCCGCCCTGGTAGGTCTTGCGATAGCGCTCAAGCGCTCCCTGCCAGCCCGACGTCTCCTCGACACCTGAAAACAACGTCAGATCCGGCGAGTTCCAGTACCCGGCCATGAAGGCGTCCAGATGGTGGGCGTTCCAGGCATCCTGCTGGGTGTGCAAAACCTGCTCGACCGCGGCTTTCACATTTTGATTTGAGGTATCTCCGGCGATGCCGAAGGTAAAAGTCAGGATCACAATCACGACGGTCAGCAGCGAGCTGTGGATGCGCATCGGCTCCTCCGGGAGCGGACCAGTTTCCGATCACCGGAGAGTTGTCGAGGAAGAGGTTCTGGCCAGCTTATCCGCTCAAACTTATCCGCTCAAAAGATGACAGCGGCGTGCGCCGCTGGGATCGGCCCTTCAATTGAGAGCGCTTTAAGCCGGGTTCTTCTTGGCCGCCAGGCGCTTCACCTCGGCCACTTCCCAGGGCCGCTTCTTGCGCTCAGCTTGCGGCTTGTCGCGGTCGACGACGCGATCGTACTGGTAGGACTCACTCACCGTTCCCAGCGATTCGTTGTACAAGCTGGGCAGACCGAGAGCTTCCTTCAATTCTTCGGAAAACAAGTGCAGGGCCTTCAAATGATCGGCGGTTGCCGGAATTTCTGTCTTCGAGGTTTTCAGGAACTGCTGGTAGCCGCGGTTCACCAACTTCGAGATCTCGCTGCCGACCAGGTATCCCGGGTAGGCGAAGATCTTCACGCCGTCCGGGTCCGCCTTCTGGATCGCGGCCGACACGTTGTACTTCTTTAAGAAGACTCGCCCGGCAGTCCCGGGAGCTTCGAGCACGTCGAAACCATGCTCGCGCAGCCAGGCTAGCGCGTCTTCGTATGTTTTCTGTGTAAGCTTGGTCGCCATTCCCTGTGATCAATCCCTTCTTCGACTCTCCACCGGTTTAGATGCGGTTGCTAAGGAAAGAGTGCGTATCGAAAACTTGGTTGGATCCCGGAAACCTCTTCTATAATCCAATGCAGGTAGTAAATACCTCTTTTGCCGATTCAGGCACATTACTATAGTCACGCGAGTCTTATCCACATGACGCAGGTTTCGACCAAACCCGCGGGAGTCGGCCAAGATTCATCCCAATCGAACTCGACGCATCCGTCTGCTCGTCTTGGGCTGAGCGCTCTGGAACGCGTCGGAAACACTCCCCTGCTGCGATTGGAGCGGGTCGCGGACGGCTTGCCCGACGTCCAAATTCTCGGCAAAGCCGAATGGTACAACCCGGGCGGCTCAGTCAAGGACCGCGCCGCGGCCAACATCATCGCCCAGGCGAAGAGCAGTGGAAAGCTGACGCCCGGCAAGGTCCTGCTTGATTCGACCAGCGGCAACACCGGCATCGCCTACGCGATGATCGGCGCTGCTCAAAGCATTCCGGTCACGCTCTCCATGCCGAAAAACGTTTCGCGCGAGCGCAAGCGGATCCTCGAAGCCTACGGCGCGAACATCATCTACACCGACCCGGGCGATGGATCCGATGGTGCAATTCGCATGGCGCGCGAGCTGTACGCCAAGCATCCGGATCTTTACTACTACGCCGACCAGTATTCGAACGACGCCAACTGGCAGGCTCACTACCATGGCACGGCCAACGAGATCTGGCAGCAAACGGAAGGCCGCATCACGCACTTCGTTGCGATCCTCGGCACCAGCGGAACTTTCATGGGCACGGCTCGCCGCCTGAAAGAACTTAATCCGCGCGTGCGCTGCATTTCGCTGCAGCCGGATTCTGCGTTCCACGGGATTGAAGGAACCAAACACATGGCGACCGCCATGGTTCCCAAAATCTACGACCCGAAGCTGGCCGATGAAGACCTCGCCATCGCCACCGAAGATGCCTACAAGATGGCCAAGCGGCTGGCGCGGGAAGAAGGACTGCTCGTGGGCATCTCGGCCGCGGCTGCGGTGGTGGGCAGCGTGAAGGTCGCCGAAACTCGCAAGCAGAGACAGCCCGCGGTCATTGTGACCATCCTGTGCGACTCCGGTGACAAGTACCTGAGCGAGCGCTTCTGGGACGAGGCTTAGGCATTTTCAATTTCCAATCGCCAATTTGCAATTGAACCCATCGCACCTCAGAACCACAATCGGGAATCGCGGAAATCTCTCGAGATTCCGCGGGAAGCAACCTTCATGTTGAGAATCAGTCAAAGGGAATTCGAATCGATCCGCCGGCATGGCGAGGAAACCTATCCGCACGAATGTTGTGGGGTCCTGCTGGGCCAGATGGACGGCGATATCCGCCACGTCACCTCCACCGCTCGCTGTGGCAACACGCGCACGGATTCTCCCGAGAACCGCTACCATATCGACCCCAAGGAACTGGTTCGCATCCAGCGCGAGGGGCGCGCGCGCAACGAAGACATCATCGGCTTTTATCATTCCCACCCCGATCATCCAGCGCGATGGTCGCAGACCGATCTGGCCGAAGCCCACTGGTTGGGGTGTTCCTACGTGATCACTCGGGTCGCCCAGGGCAAGGCCGACATTACCAATTCTTTTGGGCTCACCGGTACCGACGAATCGGATAAGGCGTTTGTGGATGAGCCAGTCGAAGTGGCCTAGGCGCCGCCGCTGCCGATTGGGACCCACTGTCGGCGACCGGGGGCCGAGGAGCCAAAACGTCGATCCCCCCTGCATCCTCGACCCCGTTTATGGCATCATCTAATGCATGGCTAAGGTCCACATTCCAACCCCTTTGCGCCAGTACGCCGGCAAGCAGGCTGCCGTGGAGGTCAAAGCGGGCTCGATCGCAGAAGCGCTTTCCGATCTGGTCAGCCAGCACCCTGATTTGCGCCGCCACCTCTACACCGACGATGGCAAGTTGCGGGCCTTCGTCAATGTCTATCTGAACGATGAAGACGTGCGCTACCTGCAGAAAGAGGCCACCGCGGTCAAAGACAGTGATACCATTTCCATCGTGCCCTCGATCGCAGGGGGCCGGCTGGCTCGATGACCCGCGGACGGACAGCCCGAATGCCCCTCCTCAGCAACTGCCGCTGTTGTTGTCCGCCGTGTTGTTGTCAATAAATAGCTGTCCAGTCTGATTCCTTCAGCTTTTCGATTTCACAACCGAGGTCCTTATGGCCACCACATTTGAAGTCAAACCCGAAGCCGCTACCCTCAGCAACGACGAGATCCTACGCTACTCTCGTCACCTGATCATGCCGGAGGTGGGCATGGAAGGGCAGCTGAAGCTGAAGGCTGCGCGGGTGCTGTGTATCGGTGCGGGAGGGCTGGGATCTCCGCTGGCCCTTTACCTGGCGGCCGCGGGCGTGGGAACCCTGGGCATGGTGGACTTCGACGTGGTGGACTTCACCAATCTCCAACGCCAGATCATTCACACCACTGCCGACGTGGGCCGCAAGAAGCTCGACTCGGCGGCCGACAAGCTGAAGGCGATCAACCCTTACGTCAATTTGCGGACATTCGACACGCGCCTGTCGAGTGAAAACGCCCTGGAGCTGTTCCGCGAATTCGACATCGTCGCTGACGGCACCGACAATTTCCCTACCCGCTACCTGGTCAACGATGCTTGTGTGCTCACCGGAAAGCCCAACGTCTACGGATCGATTTTCCGCTTTGAAGGCCAGGCCAGCGTGTTCGCCACCCAAGAGGGCCCCTGCTATCGCTGTCTGTATCCCGAGCCACCCCCGCCGGGGCTGGTTCCGTCCTGCGCGGAAGGCGGAGTGCTCGGCATTCTTCCAGGGCTGGTCGGCGTGATGCAGGCCACCGAGGCCATCAAGTTGATTCTAGGGAAGGGCGAGCCCCTCATAGGTCGCCTCTTGCTCATCGACGCGCTCGCTATGAAGTTCCGCGAGCTCAAACTGCGCAAGAATCCCGACTGCCCGGCCTGCGGCAAGCACCCCACGATCACCAAGCTGATCGACTACAATGAGTTCTGCGGAATTCGCGGGGAGGAGAAACCAGTGGAGACCGGCATCCCGGAGATCCAGGTCGAAGAACTCAAACGTCGGCTGGACGCGGGCGAGAACCTCTTCGTGCTGGACGTGCGCGAGCCGCACGAATACCAGATCTCGAACATCGGCGGTTACCTGATTCCGCTAGGGGACCTCCCGAAGCGCGTCAGCGAATTGGACTCAAGCCGCCAGATCGTCGCCCACTGCCGCTCGGGCGTACGCAGCGCGAAGGCAGTGGGTTTCCTACAGCAGGCAGGATTCAAGAACGTGTATAACCTGGCCGGCGGTATCTTGGCGTGGGCGGACCGTGTCGATCCGAAGATGCCCAAGTACTGACTCGAGTTCCCGGTTCTCGGTTCTCGGTTCTCGGTTCTCAGTTCTCGGTTCTCAGTTCTCAGAAGGAGCGTAGGAGGGGCGCTCCCCTTCCTGGTGTGCCGAGCAGGGGCGACAGTTTCGCAGGCGCAAGTCCTCTACCCCAACCGCAGGATGGTTGCCGAGACCGCAACCTAGTTGCGCGGATGGCTCGGCGGCGGCAACTACTACTCGGTTGCCCGCCAGAACTGGTATCCCAACCACGCGAATATGTCTCTGGGGGGAGTATTCCGACTCGACCTGGCGTTCCACATTCCCAAAGGTTTGAAGGACAAGCCTCGCCCTGCGCTGGTCAACTACCTGAATGACGCACTGTCAGCCAACGAGACAGGCAGAGTGTGTCGAGAAAGAATCGGGGAGCCTGCCTGGCTCCCCCTTCAGGTTCAGCAAGTCGCCGCTCATTACTTCGTCGCGTCTGCTTTCGCGGCTTCTTCCCCCACCGCGAGAGAGAACTTCTTGCCGCTCAGGCGAACTTCACTCAGCGACTTCGTGCCGTCGCCGTTGTCCTTTACCACCGCCGCGTCGCTCGGCGAGGGTCGGCTCAGGTCGACCATATGAGCTGGGACCTTGGCGACGACTTTTTTCCCTTGCAGGATGCTCAACTCAACGCCCGGTCCGGCGCCGTCCCACTCAACCTTGTAGTCGCCGGGAGCCAGCTTCGCTCCGTTTACGGTGAGTGGTTCTTGTACCTGCAGAGACCCCTTGTTTGCCGCAAATGCACTTGTTGCCAGCAGCAAGGCCAGCCCCAGGAATAGACTCTTCGAAGCCTTCATACGAACTCCCTTCTCTTCTCTCTCCCGAATTGATGTCGGGAATTGTTCTGGGCGGCCTGGCTGCATCCAGCCGCAGGACCACTTGCGTTTTCCCGCGGTCGGCCTACAATGCTGCCGTCGGGGTTCAAGACAAAAGGGCCAGGCCGCAAGACCTCGTGCTCTTGCTCCAGGGATTGTTCTCATCTGGCCGCCAAACCGAGTTGAGAGGAGTCCCCTGAACCCCGCAATCTTGTTTCACCTGGTAAACGTGACCGGCATCCGTTCCGGTTCCTCATCCCGGTTCCCAAGCAACGTGACAAGATACGCTTGATCCCGACCGGAAGTTCCATTCCATGTTTCAATCGTGATCACAGCGTTGGACGAGATCGCGAGAGCGTGGTTAGCAACTCGCCTCATGACTCTCTATACACACCTGCAGGCTTTGTGTATGTCTAGTGTGAGCGTTCACGCTGGATTGCGTGTTGTCTGGAGGGGCAGGCCTCGCCTCGAAAGGGAGGAGTGCGTACACCTTTAGAACGGGGGAGTTAGAACACACCATGCGTAGGGGATTGGATTGCTATGCCAGGGTAAAGATTTTGCAGCGGCGTTTTTTTACGTGATCTTCAGTACAACCTTCCCAAAATTCTTTCGCTCGATTAAGAGTTTGTAGGCTTCCGCGGCCTGCTGGGCCGAGAGTAGGTGTCCCACGACCGGGTTCAGCTTGCCGTCACCGAGCCAAGCGGAAAGCTGCTTCCACGCCTCATCCATCAGGGCGCGCTTCCCCGACAGGTAGGTCAACCACAGTCCCTGCACCGTGGCAGCCTTCGCGTAAAGCGCCCGCAAATCAAGCTGCGGTTGCTTCCCCGTTGCGGTCCCGTACTGGATGACCTTCCCGAAATCGCGCAGACACCGGATGCTCTTCGCAGTATGATCGCCGCCGAGCATTTCAAAGACCGCATCGACTCCTTCGCCCCCGGTCATCTCTCGGACGGCATCTTCATAGTCCAGTTCTTTGTAGTTGATCGCATGCTGCAATCCCAGTTTCTTCACGCGCGTCAGCTTGTCCTCTGACGAAGACGTGCCATACATTTCAGCACCTAGGACCTTTCCGATCTGCACGGCGGCCGTTCCAACTCCACCCGCGACCGCATGGATCAAAACCCGCCGCGATTTCCCGCGGTTCGCATTCTCGAAAAACCCTGCTTCCCAGTATGCAAAATACGCGGTGAAGTAATTCACAGGAAACGCTGCAGCCTGTTCCACGCTCCATCCTTCGGGGACGGTCCACAACAACTCCGGCCGCACTGCTGTCATTTCGGCGAACGCTGCCCATTGCGTGTATCCCATCACCCGACGACCGGTCGCTGCTTCGACTCCGGCGAACTCGCGTCCGGCGATGAACGGTGGTTTGGGTGTTCCCGGGTAGCCGCCATGGGCAGTCATGATGTCGGCAAAGTTCAGCCCTCCCGCCTGGACCCGGACGAGAACCTGTCCCGGTTCAGGTACGGGTTGGGGGACCTCGCGCCATTCCAGCACTTCGGGTCCGCCTAAACGCGTGATGACAATGGCCTTCATGGCTAGTCGGGAGTCTATCAGGGAGCGCTCGAATCACTCGCTCTCGATCGCCACTCTCGCATCCACCAGACCAGTTTCGGCATGGGCTTTTGGCACTATATCGACATTTGTGAGCGGTATATACTGGCTCGGCTACATGAAGGGTTTGCCCGGACCGGTCGGACGGCGGGACGGGTGCGGAGCGCATTTCATCTCCCATTCATGGCTCCGCATTAGAGATCGTTGGCTTCCAGTGGGTGAGAGCCGACGCGGAGGTCCATACCCATGGACTTAGTTTTGATACGTGTCTTATTTGTTCTCATTGTTGCCATTTCCTGTTATTTCCTTCAACCCTTCGGTCGCACCGCGAGCTTTGATGCGGGTTTAGGCGTGGTGATCGGTCTGGCCGTCATTCTGTTCGAGTGGCGGTTGCGCCTGGTCAGCCTGAAGCGGCTGATCGGCGCCGCCATCGGCAGCATCCTCGGCATCATCGGCGCCTACCTGTTCGCTCTGGTTGTCCGCAGCAGCGTTCCGGAGGGTCATACCCAGAGCTTCCTGCAGATCCTGGTCATGTTGCTCATGGCCTACGTCGGATTGATCGTGGGTGCGAACAAGGGCGACCTGCTGAACCTGGCGGCGCTGGGCGGCATCTTCGGAGGCGAGAAGCAATCGAAGAAGAGCTACAAGATTCTTGACACCAGCGTCATCATCGACGGCCGCATCGCCGACATCGCTGAGACGGGCTTCCTCGATGGCGTGATCGTCACTCCGCAGTTTGTACTGCGCGAACTGCAATTGGTGGCTGACTCCGCTGACTCACTCAAGCGCAATCGAGGTCGCCGTGGTCTGGACATCCTGCAACGCCTGCAGAAAGTGGCCTCGCTCAACATCCAGATCGTGGAAGACGATTTTCCCAGCGTGCGAGAGGTCGATCTCAAGCTGATCGAACTGGCGAAGCTGTACGAAGGCAAGATCATCACAAACGACTTCAACTTGAACAAGGTCGCACAATTGCAAGGTGTGGAAGTTCTCAACATCAACGAGCTGGCAAATTCGCTCAAGCCCATCGTGCTGCCCGGCGAGACCATGCGTGTGTTCATTCTCAAAGAAGGGAAGGAATACAACCAGGGGGTTGCCTATCTGGACGACGGCACCATGGTGGTGGTGGACAATGCACGCAAGATGATCGGCAAGACCATCGACATCTCGGTGACGTCGGTGCTGCAGACGACGGCCGGCAAGATGATCTTTGGCAAGTGGGACGAGCGCGCCGCGGTGCGCTCGGAAGCGCCCCGTCCCGTCAGCACGGCTTCTTCGCCGACGAATCCTGTTCCCAACGGAGGAGAAGTCAAGAAGACGCCGGCCGTGATGGTCGACCGTCCGGCGGACTAACGGCCCTGATCGAGTCGGTTGCAGAATGAATAATAATGAAGAATGAATAAAGACGGGAGAGACGCTTACTGCGCGATCTTGATCGACCGGACCGTCACCACGTTTCCGTCCAGCAAACCAACGACTTCCGCCCGCTGTCCTGCCAGTGGGTCGACCTCCGCCGGGTTTCCGTCCAGCACATACACCCTTTCACCGGCGACCAGCGTGTACCTGGCACCCTTGCTCACGCATTCCCGCGTGCACTGGGCGGCGTTTCGATCCGCAATCATGTGCTTTGCGTTGCAGGACGAATCGCTCACCACGCCCCTGAGAACTTTCTGCCGGCCGGCCGTGTCGTCCTTGGCTTCCACTGAGGCAGGCTCCTCACGAGTGGTCACCGCCAGGGCGGTCGTGGCGGAGACAATCGCGAGCACGATTGCCGATGCGCATGCCACCGCTGCGCAAAGCCCGATCAAACTCAGCCAAAAACGCGGCTGCTTCATATTGGCATCCAGAATCTCGCGGCTCTCCCCAGCCGTAACGCACGTGGGATGCCAATTGGCGATCCATCAGGCCGCCTCTAAACTGCTGTTCCGCTATGACTTAGAGCAATGTTATTGGGAGAGAAAAAGCCCCATCTGAATTCGCTCCGGCAAGAAATTCCCGGTCCCAGGAAAAACCGGACCGCTTCGGGTCGCGCCCGGGTACTGTTCAAACCGCGGACCCGAAACCTCACCCACACTTCTTGGCCAACCATTCTCGACCAGGAGCCACCCACGAAGCGCGTTACCGGCCTGGGCGGCACTTTCTTCAAGTCGGACTATCCCGACAGCCCCTACCGCCGGTAGGAGCCCGGCCTTGGCATCAAACCAGAACCGCACGGGCAAGCCTGCGCCTTTTGCCAGGCACGGCCAGCACAATCCCAAGGAAGAAGGCATGACCCGCAGGGTCAGTCTTTCCGCGCGACATCCAAGTATTCCCATGCCAGCCATTCGCCCTTCATGATCAAGATCAAGCATTGAGAAAGGAGGTGTCGAAATCGATCCGCACCTGGGAAGAGTTACGACCATGGCGGTTTTTGCCGAGGATGGTGGATCCGGACCGAAGCCGCAACGAGCGGTGGGAACCGCCTAAGGTTAAGGGATTGCAGTCGGCCGATCGCACTCGCGGAACTAGGCAGGCGTGGACGCGGTCGATGCGGCCTGCTCATGTGCGTGGTAGCTGGATCGCACCAGCGGGCCTGACTCGACGTGACGAAAACCGCGGCGCAGGGCCTCTTCCTTGAGGTGCTGAAATTCTGCGGGGGTGTAGAAGCGCGCGATGGGCAGATGATCCTTCGACGGCCGCAGGTATTGGCCGATCGTTAGGATGTCGACACCACGATCACCCAGGTCGCGGAATACCTCGATCAATTCCTCCGTCGCTTCACCCAGCCCAACCATCACGCCACTCTTGGTCACCATGCCCGGCGAGAGTTTCTTGGCGTTTTCGAGCAGATCAAGCGTGCGCTGATACCGCGCGCCGGAGCGTACGGCTCGATACAGGCGCGGCACGCTTTCGGTGTTGTGGTTCAGCACGTCGGGCCGGGCATCGAGCACGATGCGAAGCGGCTCTTCCAGTCCCTGGAAGTCGGGGATCAGCACTTCCACGCGGCAGTCGGGTGTGAGCTTGCGAATCTCACGAATGGTCTCCGCAAAGACCCTCGCGCCGCCCACATTGTCGTCATCGCGGTTCACGCTGGTCACCACGGCGTGTTTCAATCCCAGCGTCGCAACGGCTTCCGCGACCCGCTGGGGTTCTTCCCAATCAATCGCTTCGGGTTTTCCTTTGGGGACGGCGCAAAAGCCGCAGCGCCGCGTGCAGATATTGCCCAATAGCATGAACGTCGCAGTGCGATGGTTCCAGCATTCCCCGATGTTGGGGCACTGGGCCGACTCGCACACCGTGTGGAGTCCGAGGCCGCGCGCCAGTTTCTTGAGGTTGTGAAAATTCTCGCCCACGGGAGCTTGGGCCCGGAGCCATTCCGGCTTGAGCTGCCGGATCGGGGGCCCGAGTTCTATCTGTACAAGTTGGGAAGCGCCTGCCATCTATCTCTCTGATTTTACACGGGGACAGCCTGATTCGTCGAAACCGATATCCTCCTACCCTACACGGGTTGGGGAGGCGTGCAGACGGAATCGAACCAGCGGCTGATAAAGACCTGGGCATGGCGCTCACCGCAGAAATGTCGCGCGCCAGGCCCGTTCGCAGCCTCCAGAGTCCATTTGTGGACCGAGAGCCTCTGGTCTCCGCACTCAATCACGAACCAGTGAATTGGATGCTCGCTCATGATTCCGCAGATTTCGCACTTGAACTCTCTCAGTGTCGCCATCGTGATCGAAACGCCCTCCCACCCTGACATGCGAGATTGGCGCCTCCACTGTCTCAAAAACTACCGACCGAGGGCAAACGGCCGACGGTTCAGTTCCGGGAGGGGAACGCAGTGGCGCTGGGGAAGCATTCCGTTTGTCAAGGCGACCTGAGGTCGCCCTTATGGTTGGTTAGCTGTTTCTGCGCAAGGTTTCTGGTATCCTCACACGTCCCCCGCTCCCTGTTCGATCTATCGCTCGGGAGTCGAACAGCTTGAATGCCAACCCATTCCAAGAAGGCGCCTGCCCGCGAGGAGTTGCTGTCGGTACTGCAAACGGCGAAACACCGTCTGGAATTCCTCACACAAAATGACTGGATGCTCATTGTCGACCGGGCGAAGCGATCGGTCTTCAAAAAGGGCGAGACTCTCATCCAGCAAGGCCAGCGGAGCAAGACGGTATACCTGCTGGTAAAGGGAAAGGCCACCGTCGAAGCCTCTCAATCATTCATTGCCCATATTGGGCCGGGCCAGATCTGCGGAGAGATGGCCTTCCTCGAGAACGGCGTGGCCAGTGCCACGGTCACCGCCGAAGAAGAAGTGGAGACCTGCGCAGTCGACGGGCCTGTGCTGTTCGACCTGTTCGAGCTTTTTCCCCACCTCGGATCACGGTTCTACCGCTCGCTCGCCGTAAATCTGTCGCGCCGCCTGCGTGATCAGATCGGCACCAGGCAAGTCGCCAGTAGGTCGAGCTGAGCGTGCCGGGGCCGGCGACATTGACCCAAGATGCCAAGGCCCTCTACACTTAACCTTCGTCGGTTACTTCTTATCTCCGCCTGTGACCGCGCTGCAATTCCCGGCTGCTATGAGGAAATTCCTATTTCTCTTTTGGGTGGGTTCGACGCTGTTTGGGCAAGCGTTGTGGTGCGCGGACTCGCCCTGGCAGACGGGCCGGATTGTGGACGTGAAGACCACAACCAACAGCCGAACCTCGGTCTGGGTTGTGAATACTCCGATCATTGACGAAGAGACCGATTGTGTCGTCCGGGTTCACTTCAAGAACAAAATCTTTCAGGGCACCTATGTGCTCGGCAAGTCACAAGCTCCTCCTCCGCCCGAATGGATTAAACACACGCCCGTGAGGGTGCAGTTCGTGGGAGACAGCATGTTCCTGAAGGCGCCCACCGGGGAGGATTACAAGCTGCGCGTGGTCTCAAGTAAGCCGGCGCCCATGATGGATCCGTTGACTCCGGAAGAAATCGCGGCCGAGAAGGCAGCGGCCGCCAGGGAACAAGAACAACCAAAGTCGATGATCGGCTTCGATGCGCCGGAGCCGCCCGCCCAGCACCCGCTCCCCGGGGCGCCGCCGGCCGCTCCTCCCACCCCGCCCGCGGAGCCGACGACCGGCACGGTGTCAATCAGTTCCATGCCTTACCTGGCGGAGGTATACGTCGACGGGGAAAACATGGGCTACACGCCAGCCAAACTGAAGCTGCCGCCCGGCAAGCACGCCTTCCGCTGTGAAAAGGCAGGCTATCGGCCGTGGACGAAGGAAATCACGGTCACGATAGGCTCCGAGCTGACTCTCGACGCCACCCTGGCGCTGGATCGCAAGTAACCCTGCACGGTTTTTCGTCTCAAGCAATGAAGCCGCGGCAAGGCAAAAACCAGAGAGGCCGTGGGTTCTTGCATACGCCCGCGGGCTTCGCCTAACCCACCTCGAGCAAACCATAGGTGTGCTGCCAGCGGGCGCGCATGTGAACTAGAGCGCAGTTGATCTCCGCCTGGGAAATCTCTGAGCTGGGTCCCGCGATGACGGCGGCAGCCTCGCGCTTAGCGGCTTCCAGAATCTGCCGGTCCCGGATCAAATTGGCCACCAGGAAACTCGGGATCCCCGCCTGCCGCGTGCCGAAGAATTCGCCCGGGCCGCGAAGCTCTAAGTCGAGTTCGGCAATTTGAAATCCATCGTTGGTGCGCACCATGGCGTCGAGGCGACGTTCCCCCTCCTCGGAAACTTTGCCGCCAGTCATCAGAATGCAGAATGACTTGGCAGCGCCTCGTCCGATGCGCCCGCGTAACTGGTGGAGCTGCGATAGACCGAAACGCTCGGCATGCTCGACCACCATCACGGCAGCGTTCGGCACATCCACGCCGACCTCGATCACGGTGGTGGCCACCAGGATGTTGAGTTCGCCTTTCTGAAACCGTCGCATCACCTGCTCTTTCAGATCGCTGTCGAGGCGGCCGTGCAGAAGACCGACTTTCAGATCGGCGAACACGCGCTGGCTAAGTTCCTCGTACATCTTGAGGGCTGCCTTGAGCTCACGCTCTTCGTTTTCCTCGATCACCGGATAGACCACGTAGGCCTGATGACCGGCGGCTACCTGCTTGCGGACGAAGTCCCAGACTTCCGAGGAACGTTGGTCGGAAACGCGGCGGGTGACAATCGCAGTGCGGCCCGGTGGCAAGTCGTCGAGCACGCTGAGATCGAGATCGCCGTACAACGTGAGCGCGAGTGTTCGAGGGATCGGGGTAGCGGTCATGACCAGGACATCGGGTTCGGTCGCCGCTGCCCAGCCCGAAGCAGCGGAGCGGGAGGGGACGCGGGCTCCGCCCTTGCCCTCCGCAGCGGGGGGGGCTGGTTGGACCGGAGAGGCTGAGCCTCCGGCATGGACCGAGTCCTCGTTGGTCTTCTTCATCAGCTTGCGCCGTTGCATCACCCCGAAACGATGCTGCTCATCGACGATTACGAGCCCGATCTTGGCGAACTCCACGGTTTCTTCGAGCAACGCATGCGTGCCGATGATCAACTGAGCGTTGCCCTGGGCAATGTGACGGCGGATTTCGTGCTTGCGGTCCTGCTCGAGAGAGCCGGTCAGCAGTACGATCCGATACCCCGCGTTTTCCAAAATTCGTCGAGCGGAAAAGTAATGTTGCTGCGCGAGGATTTCCGTGGGCGCCATCAATGCGGCCTGGTACCCATTCTCAATCGCAATGATGGCAGCCTCGAACGCGACAATCGTCTTCCCGGACCCGACGTCGCCCTGCAACAAACGCCGCATGGGATAAGGCTTCTCCATGTCGCCAGCGATCTCTTTCAAAACGCGCTTTTGCGCGCCGGTCGGGTGGAAGGGCAGAATCTGCTTGATGGCGGCACGAACCCGGTCGTCCAGACGGAACGCGATACCCGTCTGCGCTTTCATTTGCCTGCGCTTGAATTCGAGGCCGAGCTCGACGAAGAAAAGCTCTTCAAAGATCAGGCGCAGATGAGCCGGCGTGCGCGCGGACTGCAAATCCGCGAAGCTTTCCCCGGCTTCCGGCCAATGCACTCTCCAGAGAGCTTCGTGCGGTGAAATGAGGCCCATCCGGGAGCGCACCGCGGCCGGGATGGCGTCCGGAAGCTCCGGGGGCATGCTCTCAAGAGCCGTGCGAATAATGCGGCGGAACCAGCGTGCCGTGAGTCGCCCCTGGCCCGCCGATTCATAGATGGGCACAATCCGCCCAACTTCGAGAGAGGCCGCAACCTTCTGGTCCGCGGTGGCGCTGCCTCCGTCCTCGGCGGGGTCGCCAAGAATCTCAAATTGGGGCTGGATCATCTGTAGTCCGCCATTGCGATCGGCCTCAACCTTGCCGTAGAGCGCGACCATCTGGCCGGGCTTGAAGCGATCGCGCAGGTAGGTCCCGTTGAACCACAGGCATTTCACGCGGTTGCGTCCCTGTCCGGCGGTCATTTGAAACAGGGGCATGCGGCGGGTGCTGAACAGGCCGGAGTTGTGGACTTCGGCAATGACGGTGGCCATCTCTCCCGCTCGAAGCTCCGCAATGCCGCGCGGGTTAAGCCGGTCTTCGTACCGAAAGGGCAGATAATGAAGGAGATCGGCGACCGTGTGGATGCCTTTGGCCGCTAGAATCTCGGCCAGGCGCGGGCCAACGCCTTTTACGTACTGAACCGAGGTGGAAGGCTCCAGCATGAGTCAGGGCCCATGAGTCAGGGTCGAGGAGAATGGTATCAGGGAGCCGATCGATGAGTTCGGCCGGGGGGAGGACTCGATCGGGACTCCACGGGAGTCAGTGGTGGTGTCTAAACCGTCGGTGATCGCGAACTTCCTCGAGTCGCTCCTGGCCGTCCTGCTGGGCAATGCGGCCTATTACGCGCTCGCCCCCTCCCTGCCGCCGGCAGCTCGCCACCAGCTGTTTGAAATAGATCTGGGCTTGCTGGTGGATTTCTGGTTCTGCCTGGTGGCCTTCGGGCTGATCAGGACGGCGCAGTGGTGGAGGCGCCGGCAGTAGGGCCATTTCGTCCTGGCGCTGGGTCAGCGCTCGGGAGCTCGTCGCTGGCAGTCCGCTCGGGCCAAAGTCTGGCACGCTGGGCCCCCGGCCACGGGTTATCCCCTGGTTACTTTCGGAACCTCGGTCGCCCGTCCCGGAAGCGATAGAATCCTCGCGCCGAATGCAAAAGATCGCCATCCTCTACGATGCCAGTCAGGCGGTGCTGTCGACCTTCGATCTGGACGAGGTCCTGCGGCAAATCCTGGTGATTGCGCGCGATTATTTTCATCTGCAGAACGTCGCCATCTTGCTGCTCGACAAAGAGAAGCAGGAACTCCATCCACGCTGCGTCATCGGCTGGGACCCTGGCACTGAAAAGATCCGGCTTCCCCTGGGACGAGGAATCACCGGGGCAGCCGCGCGCCAGAAGAGGCCGATTTACGCCCGGGACGTGTCGAAGGACGCGAATTACGTCTCCACGGCGCAGAGCACGCAATCCGAGCTCGCCATCCCGTTGATGGTCCGCGATGAAGTTGTCGGCGTGCTGGACTGCCAGAGCGAGAATACCGATCACTTTGACAACGATCAGATCGACCTCCTGACACTGTTTTCCACCCAGGCGTCGATGGCGCTGCAGAACGCGCGGCTTTATTCCCTCGAACGGCAGCGGGCCAAGCAGCTCGAGGTCATCAATGCCATCGCGCAACAAACCACCGCCGTGCTGGACCAGGAAGAACTGCTCGTCAAGGTTTGCGCCCTGATTCAACAGGCCTTCCAGGTGGGCCATGTTTCGGTGCTTTTACGGGATGACGAAGGGTTGGTGCTTCGAGCCAGCCAGGGACGATTCACCGCCTGCACACCGGCGGGCGGACGGCTGCCAGCCACCACCGGATTGTGGGGGCGAGCCCTGGCGGAAGGAAAAACCTTCATTGAAAACGACGTGCGGACCATTCACGAGTACGTCGGCTTCTATCAGGAAACCCAGTCCCGCATGTGCATTCCCCTGATATCGTTTGGTCAGACGCTGGGGGTGCTCATGCTCGAAAGCGAGCAGACGGGCAGCTTCCAGGAAGGCGACATGAAGTCCCTGGAAGCGGTCGCCGACATTTGCGCCACGGCCATCCAGAACGCGCACTACGTAGAGCGCGTAAAGCAGCTGGCCTACCTCGACGGCCTCACCGGAATCTTTAATCGGCGGTTCTTCGAACTGCGAATCTTGGAAGAGATCGATCGCGCCCGCCGCTTCGACAGCGGCATGGCCGTATTGATGGTCGATATCGACCAATTCAAGCGGTTGAACGACGAGTTTGGTCACCTGCTTGGAGACGAGGTCCTGCGGCAAGTGTCTTCGATGTTTCACCAGCAGTTGCGTAAGATTGACGTCGTATGCCGGTACGGCGGCGAAGAGTTCGCCATTTTGCTTTCGCAGACCAATCCGCAACACGCGTTGGCCGTGGCCGAAAAGCTCAGGCGCCTGGTGGAGAGCTGGCAGTTTCCGGGCGTGCCGCGCCGCGTAACCATCAGCGCAGGGGTTGCAACCTTCCCCGATCACGGAACCACGCGGGACGAGCTGGCAAAGTCGGCGGACGCCGGTCTATATGCCGCCAAACAGGGTGGCCGCAACCGCGTACTGCTGGGACCAACCTGCTACAAGGCGGCGGCTCAGGGCAGCGCGGACTGACACCTCCGGCGGGCGCTCAAAATTTCTTAGGGCACAAGAAAACCAGAAAACCGGCCGGCTCGTGAACGATCTGCTGTCATCCCCGATCGTTCCGGCTAGATCTGCATCCAGTCGCCGTGGACTTCGTGGCGAATCCGCTCGAGCTGCTTCTTGTTCTCTCGGAGGATCTCCTGCTGCTGTTTCTGCAGTTGCTTTTGCATGTTCTGCATCTGTTGGCGCAGCGCCTTCTGATGATTGCAGAGCTCGCGCTGGGCTTGTTCGGTTGCCGATTGCGCCTCGCGCAGGGCCCGCTCGATCTCCGGCTTCTGACGCTCAATCTCTTCCAGGGCTTTGTGCCGCGCCCGCTCGATCTCGGGCTTTACTTGCTCGATCGCACGGCGAGATTCCTGGAGTGCGAACTCCATCTGGGGCTGAATCCTGGCCATCTGTTTCCGGACTTCGCCGACATCGACGTGCGCCTGGACGTCGATGTCGGGCCCGTCGAAACTCTCGTCGATAAGGTCGCCGGAGTCTTTCCGCTCGGGCAAGGGCAATGTCAGGTTCTGTTCCTTTTTGTCGCGGATGATCCCAACCGTCACGGTTCCGCGGCTGCTGGAGCCGATCGCGTGGCTGAAGTCGCTGGTGTCGGCTACCGATTGATCGTTCACGCGAACAATCACATCGCCCGCCCGGAACCCGGATTTCTCAGCACGGCTGCCTTTTTCAACCGAGCGAATCAGCACACCCGTGCCCGTCTTCACGCCGAAGAATTCGCGCAGTTGGGGAGTGATGTTTTCGACCATCAAACCGCTGCGCATGGAAGAGTGGACCACCACCACCGACACGGGAACATCGAAGCCAGGCATCGGCGGCATAGGCGGCATCTCAAATTTGAAGTCTTTCGATCGGGGCGTGTAGGCCACGGACTTGCGCCGGTCTGCGAGCGGAACCTTGATGGTGACCGGCTGGCCGTCGCGGCTGACGCCAAACGCCACCACCCGCCCCGGAGGCGTTTCCCGGATCATGCGGCGCAGCTGTGCGCCGCTGTCGACGTTGGCGCCATTCATCGTAAGGATGACGTCGTGCTCCTTGAGGCCGGCTTTGCCGGCTGGAGCATCCTGGTCCACCATGGTCACCTCAACGCCCCGCTCGTCTTTGAGTTTCAGCGCGGAAAGCCTCTCCGTTGTGACGTCGGTGATGTCGACGCCCAGGTAAGCGCCGGTGCTCTCTTCGTCACCGGAGAAGCCGGCATCGGTGGCTAGGTTGAAAGAGTATGGACCTCCCAGCCGATCAAAGACTGGGCATTCTGCGGCATACATCGCCACACCCAGCAGCGGCGTGAGCACGACCGACAACAGGATGGAGTGAGGCATGGCGATTCCTCCTGAGCCTTCCGAGATTGTTGCCATTTCCCAGCGCGCGGGCAGGTACTCGACCCCCGCGAACTCATCAGCGGCTGGCGCGCAGGAACCGAATGTCCCCGGTCGTTGTCCGCACCTTCAGAGTGGGACCGCCGCCGTTCAACTTTCCTTCGGCCGTAAAGCTCTTGGGGCCGGGCCACTCGCCGCCCTCGCTGGTCACCCGAATGTCGGTGAAGTCGGACAGGATCTTGTGGCCGTTGGCCAAATCGATGCTGGCGCGAACCGTAATCGCAACATCAGGCGCGATGTAGACCACGATATCCCCCGCCGATGTTTCCAACAATGAGTCGCTGCGCTCCCCGCTGGAGGAAATGAACTTCGCCAGAATCCCTCCCGCGCCGGTCTCGGCGCGCGCTGAGGACACGCCATTCAATTCGATCCGGCCCGCCCCGGTTTGCGCGCGGACAACCCCCTTGGCCCAGCCCAACCGAATACTTCCCCCGCCGGTCTCAATCTCGACCGGACCGGAAATATCGCCCAGTTCGATGTTCCCACCCCCAGTGGAAACCCTCAGTCTTCCACCACAGTGCTTGACGTCGATGTTGCCGCCGCCGGCTTCGAGATTCGCCTCCTGCGCCCCGGACACGAGAACAATGTTTCCGCCCCCGGTGCTGGCCTCAACCTTGCCTTTCGCACTGGCGATGTAGATTTTTCCGCCGCCGGTCTCCAGGCGCAGGTCGCCGTTCACCGTTCCGATCTCAATGCTGTCGCCGCCGGTTTCGGCGCTCACGGAGCCGCCGATGTCGTCCAGATGTATCTTCCCACCGCCGCTCTCGGCTTCCACCCGGCCGGTAATTCCGCCCACGGTTACTCCGCCGCCCGAGGTCTCCAGCTTCGCCAAATTGAGATCGCGTGGGACGTTGATGACGAACTCACCGGAGCACAAGTGGTGATGCCCACCTTGCCAGTCACCTTCGATCCAGGCGGCGTCACCGCGAGTCGAAGCGCTGATCTTGTACGCCTCGAATTCCCGCCGGGCCTGTTTTTCATCAGAACTGTAAGAACGAGTACGAATGACGTAAGTAATGTCCTGCTGAGTGCCACCTTGTACGCGGACGGAGCCGAAGTCTACTCTTACGCGGAGGTTCTTGGCGGCCGAGAGGGAGCCGGCCACTTCCTCGGTCCATGACCCACCGTCGCGATATACGCGCACCTGCTGCGCCGGCGCGATCGAAGCCAGGAATGGGACGCTGGCCAGCACTCCGGCGAATTTGAAAAACTTCTTGAGCATAGTTTTCTGGCCGAACTTTTTGGGGTCTAGCGGGTCCCGTTGAGTCTAGGCGTTTCTCCTTCTAGAGAGCCGAAGCTCCGGATTCTAATCCTGATCCTCAAGCGCACGGCGCGCTCAGTCGATCTCGGGCAACTGCGCCAACACAGTACGTGCCTGCGAGCGGATGTACTGATTCTGATCGGTCTCGGCCAGGTGCTGCAGCGCCGCACGAACACTGCTATCCGCCTTTACGGGCTGCAGCAGTAACAAAGCCTGGGTACGGACGCCGGGATTGTTGTCGGTCATCAGGGCGTTCACCACCGCATCGCGAACCCGGACATCATCTTTCACAAAAGAGCCCAGGCCCTCGATCGCCTTGAGCCGGACTCCGGGATTCGAGTCGTTGCGCAGGGCGTAGATCAGGGCCTCGCGCACCCGCGTGTCGTCCGGCTTCTGGGTGAGAAGGTCCACCGAATCCATGCGCACGCCCGAGCTGTAGTTATTGCGGGCCGCGAACAGGAGCAGCTGCTGGATCTTCTGATCATTCAAAGATCCCTGGGCTTCTTCCATGTGGACTGTGTCGTATTTGATATTGACTTGGTCCGAGCCCGGTTCCTGAGTGACGGATCGAATGCCGGTGATGGAGGCTTCCTGCGGGATCGAGGGAACGGTGGGGGTGACCTGGCTGGCGATCGGCCCTGGATTGGCGCGTATCATCTTGTACATCGCCCCAATCCCGCCCGCGAAGCCCATGATGAAAATCACCGCCGCCAGGGCCGGCGAGAACCGTACCTGTCGCAGCCAGTGGGCCGGATCGAACGTGAGCCGTTGCCAGAATCCGCCCGGCTGGGTCGTCTCGAGGGCTTCCTGCAGTCGCATTCGTGAGGACGCCAGCAGATTGGGCGTCGGTTCCTGCACCAACAGGTTGGAGATGGTGGCGTGGAAGCCGCGCGCCCCCTTCAGTTCAGAGGCGCAGTCTGTGCAGCGCCCCAGGTGCTGCTCCAGTTCGTAACGAGCGTCGTCCGCCAGCTCGTTGTAAATGTAGAGCAGAATGTTTTCTTGGACCCATTCACACTTCATAATGGCACCCCCTTTTGGGGTACTCCTTAACAAAATCTTGCGCCCACGGCTTCATCGCATGTCGGCCAGCGAACCACGCAGCTTCTGCGTGGCGCGGAAGAGCGTGTTCTTCGCCGTCTCTTCCGTGGTATTCAAAATCTCGCCCACCGTGCGCAGCTTCAGCCCGTGGTAATGCTTCAGTTCGAACACCATGCGCTCGCGAGGGGTAAGCTTCTCCAGAGCGCCATTGATTCGCGCACCAAGCTGACGGCGCATGAGGTCGCGTTCCGGGTTCGCTCCCGCCCGGGCATCGGGTACCTGATCGAGCAGGCTGTACTCTTCACCCGAGGCGTCGGTCGCGACCGGAGCGTCTTCCTTGCGAACCTGTCTCTTGCGTAGGTGATCGAGGCAAAGATTGGTCACGATGCGGTAAATCCAGGTGTAGAACGAGCACTCGAAGCGGAAACTGCCCACGTTCTTGTAGGCCTTCAGGAAGGCTTCCTGGAAGATGTCCTGGGCGTCATGTTCCGAACCGGTGAGGTGCAGGGCCAGCCGCAGGACAGCCTGATCATAGTGGCGAACCAGTTCCTCGAAGGCAGCACCGTTCCCCCGCTGCGCCTCGCGGATCAACATCGTGTCGTCGATGCGGCTTCCTTGCCCAGCCATGTGGCCCCGTGGGGTGGGGTCCGGGGTCCCGTTGCCCTTTTCCACCCGGACACCCTTCGCGCCCGGGTGGGAACGTTCGCCAACCGCAATCGGTACAGCCCACGCATCGGCCGGCATGTGTGCTCGCTATCCTCAGCAAACCCTCGCTCGAGACTCATTCAGGTTTGCGTAGTAATGGACGAGACAGCACCCCAACCGTGAGCACAGATTATAGAGGTTTGGCAGGATTCTTGCCTTGCCGCGGAGATTCTATAAGTGATTGATTTTGAAGGCCCTTCTTCAATCGCCCAAGCACGTTAACAGCCCGGCTCTGTGGGGCGGAACCACAGAAAATGTAAAAAGTTGGCCACAACCCGGTTGGCAAACCAATCGGCCCCGCCCCTTGCAATTTTCGAAACGGAGGCGAGGCGAAATGCAGGGGCCGATCTACTCGACGGCTTCCTTCTCGATCAACACCTTGACGTGAGCCGTCACGTCCTTGTAGAGCCTTACGGGCACGTCGAATTCGCCCACCGACTTCAGAGGTTCGTGCAACTGGATCTTCCGACGATCGATGTGGAAGCTCTTCTTTTCGAGCGCGTCCGCGATGTCACTGGAGGTAACCGACCCGAACAACTGTTCGTTCTCCCCCGAACGCCGCTGGAAGGACACCGACAGCCCTTCGAACTGCTTGGCAAGCGCCTCTGCCTCGTGCTTCTCCTTGGCTGACCGGCGGACGGAGGCCGCCTTCATCTGCTCGATCACGGCCTTGTTGGCTGAATTGGCCTCGATGGCGAGTTTGCGCGGCAACAGAAAGTTGCGGCCGTAGCCCTCGGCGACTCGTACCACGTCGCCGCGAGAGCCGAGCTTGGGTACGTCTTCCTTCAGAATGACTTCCATTCGATGACTCCGTTTCTCGGTTCCGGCGGCTTCCGATCGTACCGGGACTGGGCGCCGATCCGCGGCCGCGAGGTTCTAGTTTGCGCGCCCCGCGAAGGGCAGCAGCGCAATGTTGCGCGCCTGCTTAATCGCGCTGGAGAGCCGACGCTGGTGCGGAGTGCAGACCCCCGTCAGGCGGCGCGGAACGATCTTCCCGCTCTCGGCGACGAACTGCGCGAGCAGGCGAACGTCCTTGTAGTTGATGCTCTCGATCTTCTCCACGCAAAACTTGCAGACTTTCTTCCGGCGAAAATACTTGCGTCCGCCTTCGCGGGGGCCGCCCGGGCCACCGCCCGGTCGCGGACCACGGGGTCCGGGACGGTGACTGTGACCTTCGGAAGGCGCCGCCGGCTCTGCCGTAGGCGCTGTGGTTGCTCTGGTTTCTTCAGCCATGATGCTCCTTCATCCCGCGCCTGAGCGCGTGTGGCGCGGGCAGTCCTGCCCGCGGCCTTGCGATTTTTTTAAGCCGTGACCGCGGTGGTCTCTCCGCCTTCCGGCGTAGCCGCCGGGGCAGGCACCGCCTTCTTGCGGGCGTCGCGGATCTTCTTGATCTTGTCGAGCCGCTTCTGCTCCTCGTCGATACGGACGGTGAGGAACTTGAGCACCGGCTCGGTGACACGCAAACGGCGCTCCAGTTCGTGGATCAGACCGCCACCGCCTTCGACGGTCAGCAGGACATAGACTCCGTCATGAAACCTGCGGACGGTGTACGCCAGGCGGCGTTTGCCCATGCGCTCCACGCTCCGTACCGTGCCAGCCGTGGCGGACACGGCAGTCTCAAGGGTGGAAATCAGCTTGTCGAGATCCTCTTCCGCCATGTCAGGGCGGACGATGAACATCAGTTCATAAGTACGATTCATTCGTTTATCTCCAAATCCGTCACTTCTTCTCGTCCGGCTCCGCTTGGTCGTCGTCCGGCTTGCGGTTGAAGCGGTTCATCGCCGCCCTCGGACCTTCGGTCAGAATCACCTTCACAGCTTCGGCGGCCGTATCGAGCACTTCCTCCACCACCTTCAGTTGCCGTTTGCTGAACGGCTTCAGAATCTTGGTCTCGGGCGCGATCCCCAGCCGGATCCGCAAAAACTCCTGCGTTCCCAGCGCACCGATGATCGACTCCATCCCATTATGGCCTGCCGAACTGCCGCGCTGCCGAATACGAATCGTGCCCATCGGCAAATCCAGCTCGTCGTAAATGACGACCAGGTCGGACTCCGGCCGAAGCTGGTACTCGGCGACCAGCTCCCGCACCGCCAGCCCGCTCAGGTTCATGAAGGTCTCCGGCTTGGCCAGGAGAACCTGCTCTTCCCCGATCTGCGTTCGGCCTGTTAAAGCCCGGCCCTGCCGGTTCCTCACCGCCACGCCGCGGTCGCTCGCGATGCGATCGATGGTGAGAAACCCCAGGTTATGAGGCGTGAGCTCGTATTCGGCTCCAGGATTACCCAGCCCGACGATCAGTTTCACGCCCGCATCCAGTGGGTCCGAGGTAAGCAGGCGATTCTCCTGCCTGGCCGGGCCCAACCCGGCCACACGCGACTATTTCTTTTCCTTCTTCTCGGCCTTCTCCGCCTTTTCGGGAGCGGCCGTCTCGGCACCTTCCTCGGTTTCCTGTTTGCCCTTCTTGATAACCTCGGGCTCGGCCGGACCAACGGCCGCTTCGGCTGCGGCGGCGTCGGGGGCCGCAACCACTTCTTCCTTCACCGAAGTGACGTGCGCCACCGGCTGGTTCTCGTCCGTTAGGAACTTCAGCTTGTCGCTGTGCGGCAGATCGACCACCCGCAACACCTTCCCGAACACCAGTTCGCTGACATCGACATCGATGTGGCTCGGGATGTCTCCCGGCAAGCACTCGATTTCAACCTCGCGCAGCATCTGCTCGAGAATGCCGCCCTGCTGTTTCACGCCGGCCGCTTCCCCCTTCAGTAAGATCGGTACCTTGACCGCCAGCTTCCGGTCCATGGCGATGCGCTTCAGGTCGATGTGGAGCAGCTTGCCCTTCACGGGTTCGTACTGCCAATCCACGATCATGGCCTTGGTCTGCTCGCCACCGTTCAGGGCGAGATCGAAAATCGTATTGTGCCCGGTCTCCGAGCCGAGAATTCGTGAGACCTGTCGCGGATCGACGCTGACCGACAGTGCGGCTTTTCCGGCCCCGTAGATGACGGCGGGAATTTTGCCGCCACGGCGCACGCGCCGGGCTTCGTTCTTGTTGCCTGCCGTCCGGGGTTGCGCTTCGAGAAGGTTGGTTTCGGTTGCGGTTGCCATAAGTTCGATTCCTGTCTACATGAATAATTTGCTGACCGAGGTTTCCTCGTGGATGGACTGAATGGCGCGGCCAATCAGTCCCGCGATGGAGAGCTTCTTGATCTTGGGCTCTCGCTCTGCGTCCTCGCTCAGCGGGATGGTGTTGGTGACCACCACCTGCGTGATGGCGGATTTCGAAATGTTTTCAATCGCCGGATCCGAGAACACCGGATGCGAACAGCACGCATACACCGCGGTCGCCCCGTTTTCCATCAGGGCGGCGGCTGTCTTGACCAGCGTACCGGCGGTATCGATCAGGTCATCGATCACCAGACAAGTGCGCCCGTTCACGTCGCCGATGACGTGCATGACTTCGGCGACGTTCATCTCCACCCGGCGTTTGTCGACGATGGCCAAAGCGGCATCCATTTTCTTCGCGAAGAAGCGGGCCCGCTCCACACCGCCGGCGTCCGGTGAGACCACCGTCAGGTGCGGCAGGCTGAGTTCCTTGAAGTAGCTCACCAGCACCGGCGAACCGAACAGGTGATCCACCGGGATGTTGAAAAATCCCTGCAGCTGCGGCGCATGCAAATCGACCACCAGGGCGCGATCCGCTCCGGCCGTGGTCAGCAGGTCGGCGACCAGTTTCGAGGAGATCGGCACCCGCGGCTTGTCCTTGCGGTCCTGCCGGGCGTAGCCGTAGTAGGGGATCACGGCGGTGATGCGCCGGGCCGAAGCTCGCTTGAGCGCGTCAATCATCAAAAGCAATTCCATCAGGTGCTCGTCCACGGGACGGCAGGTGGGCTGCATGACGAACACATCCGCCCCCCGCACGTTCTCCTGGATCTGCACGTAACACTCCCCGTCCCGGAAGCGCGTGACCTGCGCCACGCCCCGCGTGAGGCCCAGGAAGTGACAGACCTCGTCGGCGAGCGCCTCATTGGCCGTCCCGCAGAAGATCTTGAATTTGTCGTCCACGCGCGGGCGCGGTTTGCGCTCGCTCTTCTCTTCAGGTACCTGCTGGCCTTTTTTTTCCGCCGGCGTCGCTAAAGTTGCCATGGGGGCTCTCTCGTAGACAGCGTTTCAAGTTTCCGGTTTCGAGTATGGCAGGGGATGCGTGAGTGTCCGCCATCTCCTGCAACCCGCAAACGTTCCGACCTTGGTTCCAGGACCGCATAAATCTGGCTGGGCCGCTAGGATTCGAACCTAGACAAAGTGCTCCAAAGGCACTTGACCTACCATTAGTCGACGGCCCAGTAACGCCAATTCGAGATTGGCGATTGCCAATTGCCGATGGAGCGTGTCCCTAGATTTTCAATCGGCAATCGGAAATTGGCAATCGCCAAGTTCAAAGTTTCTTCCAATACTGCCGACGCCTCAGCGTGGTCGTCGCCTGGGCGGGAACGCCTTCTCTGCGCAGCCGAGCTGCTGCTTTTTCCGCCACGGCCTTCGACCGGAACAATCCGTACAGCGCCGAACCGGAGCCCGACAACGACACGTAACCCGCACCCGAGCCCGCAAGCACACGTTTCACGTCACGCAATTCGGGATATTGAGGAAAGACGACCCGTTCAAAGTCGTTTTCAATCCCGGTACGGACGAGGTCGAGAAGCAGGGTCTCGGCCCGGCCCCTGCCACGCGCAGGGACACCGGATAAACGCCCTCCCGAGGCCTTCTTCAGAGGAACGTTGCTCAGCCACGAAGAAATCCTTCGGCCAAGCTCCATCATTCTATCGGAGGGCCCGGCGGTCGTCAATTTTGCGCTTCCCGCCTCCGTCAGGAGGGCATCCCACTCGGCAAACGCAGTGGGCGTCGATATCCCGACCTCCGGCGTGACGATCACACAGGGCATCGCAGGAAGGTCTGCCAGAGGGTAGACATCCTCGCCGCGTCCGACCCCCAGAATTGTCCCACCCACCAGGAACAGCGGAAGATCGGAGCCCACCGCGGCCGCGATGCGCAGTTTTTCAGGGTCGGAAAGCTGCTTGCGAAGAACCCGCTCCAGCGCAATCAAAGCGGCGACAGCGTTGCTCGAAGCCCCGCCAAGTCCACCCTGAACGGGCAGACGCTTCTCGATTTCGAGGATGACCCTGCCCTTTGCCCGGAGCGCCGCCATCCCGCTCTCGATCATTCGATGGCAGGTATTCGACTCGTCCGTTGGAACCCGGGGATCCTCGCAGCGTATCTCGATGCCCGAGCCGCGAACAACCCGGACGGTGATCACATCGTGCAGGGCAATCGTCTGGTAGACGGTGCGCAGTTCGTGGAACCCATCGGGACGGTGCGCGCCAATCGACAGGCCGAGATTGATCTTGGCGAAGGAGCGAACGGTGGCGGGCATGGTCACGAGCATTTAATCACAGAGACCGGACCGGGGTGCTCGAGGAACTGCCCCCTACGCTGCCTGGGCGTCCGGATGCGAGGCCAGAAGGGAATCGGGTAAAGCCAGAATGTGCGCCCTTGGGGCCCTTCGTCCGGACGTCCGCTCGCCCTCCGGTGCGGCATTTCCCCGGCATGCCCCTGCGGGGCAAGTGTTCCGGCATGGTCTTCGAAAACCATGGCTTTCGAAACACCCGTTCCGGCAGGGTTAGCTATGAGATAAGGGGACGGGGTGGGAGGCTCCCCGGGACGCGCCGCCGGCTTCCGAACGAGCCTTGTGCACTGGCCAGGCCCCAAAAATGCGCTCCAGTCGCCTCCAGACACGAGTGACTTGCATTCTCCCGGGCGGCTGCGGCCACCTTCTGGAACCGCCTACAACCAGCCGTGCTTTCAGAAACTTAGCTAATAGTGAATTAGAGAGATTTCCACGGAGCGAACGTGCCGTGGCACGCAAGAGCCAATGCCATAATGCCATGAGGAGAGGCGCGAGGCTTTTTTCGAAACCTGCCCGACCCCAGGCCCGGTTATGTCCGCCGCTTGTAGTAGATCGCGAACTCAAATCCGGAGTTCGGCGGGAACAGCTCGGCAATCTTCCGGAGCCGCTCCGCCATCGGAGTGGGCGCCAGCAGCGGGTAGTCCCGCTCCCGTAGGTCGTAGTAATCCACGTCCAAGGAAAGCGAGAGCAAGTAAATCGAGATGGCATCCGCAAATGCGGCCGCAAAATATTCGTTCTTGTATTTCTCGGTTTCCGGGCCGGGATTCGCGGCGGCTTTGCGCGCGTCCCAGGCGTCGAGCGAAGTTTCGCCGCGTACGCCAGCCTCTACCTGCTTCCAGGCCAGATCGGCAAAAGCTTGCGAGACACCGATCCGCTCCACAATCGCGTGCCCCACGTTGATGTAAAACTCGAACGCAACCGAAAACTTGTCGTCCATCAGGCGCGTCGAGATGAACACACACTGCGCATCGCCCAGGTTCAGGTTGCGATGGCAGACTGCGTTGTCGCTCAACCCTACGTCGTAGCGGTCGGCGATGACCGTATCGTCGCCCTGGCTGACTGTGAGCGGAACAAAGTAATAAGCCTTGCGCTCCAGGGCGGCGGCCGCGGTGCGGGGAACCGCAGCAATCATGCGCTCAAGATCGGCGTCTGAGATTGTGACTTCGCCCGAGCTGGCGTAGCAAATGCCATTGGAGGCTTGCGAAACCGGGGTTTGACGGACCACTTCCGCCGGGGTCCGGGTAAGGGCCGAGGCTGCCTGCGACATAAAGAGCATTGTAGCGCAACGGCCGCGGTGCACCACTGCGAGATGCGCCCATGACGGTGTAAAATAACGAGTTATGCCGCCCTCGCGACAGCTCGAGAGACCCCGCTGGTACTCGATTCCGCCCCGGGTCCTCCTGTTTACCTTTCTTCTCACTTTGCTCGCGTTTGCGGTAAGCCTGCTCGCCTCGATTCTGGGGCTCGTGCTGGTGGCCAAGTTCCACGGAGCCACCTCCGACCTACGCTTCGCCTACCGTAGCGTTGCACTCCCGGTGGCGGCCGTGGCAGGTTTGCTCGCCCTCGTCCTCTCCCTCGTCATGGAAGTGCGCCATTACCGCCAGTCGAAGGCTCTGGCAGGGATTGTGCGAGCGAGCCGCTAGGCGAGCCACCCGGGTGTCTAAGATCCCGGCTAGGACAACCAGCACGCCCGATCATCTGTTAAGCATCTTGAGTCCTCGGTATCGGGTCAGCCGCCAACCAGCCGAAAAATTTGTTTGCTACATTGCGTAAAAATACCCTGAGTAGAACTGTGGTGCTTGGGGAGCAGGAATTAGGCCGCACCCCCGCGGCGATCCCGAAGCTTGACACTCCGCGTTCGAAATGGGCCGGTGGTGTAACCCAGGAACACGGCTGGAAAGATCCGCAGATGCAGGTTCGAATCCTCGCCCGGTCCACCCACCTTTCCGCACGATTCCCTGGCGCAATTCGCTGCGGGATTTCCACCCGCTACAATAAAAGGGATGCGTCCCCGTATTGCCATTCCTGTGCCCCACTCCGGCGATCCCGAGTACGCTGGGCGCGCTTTCGCCCAATACCAACGAGCCGTGGAGATGGCGGGCGGGGATCCGGTTCGGATTCCCCTCGATAAAGCGCCCGTCGATGTGCTGAAGCTGATCGAGCGCTGCGATGCCGTGCTTCTGCCCGGCAGCCCCGCAGACGTAGATCCCGCCAAGTACGCCACCGCGCGCGACCCTAAGACGGCTGAGGCCGACTCCCGGCGAGATACGGTCGACGAACTTCTGCTCGAGGATGCCTACCACCTGCGCAAGCCGGTGCTCGGCATCTGCTATGGCTTGCAGAGCCTGAACGTGTATCGGACAGGATCGCTGATTCAGCATGTCCAATCGCCGGTCAATCACGAGGCAGGGCGCAAGGTTGCGGTAGCGCACACCGTCGACATCGCTCCCGGGTCGCTGCTCGCGGAGATTGTGCGGGAAACGTGCGCCGATCCCGGCAGGATGCCCGTGAACTCCAGCCACCACCAGTCCGCCGATGTCGTGGGCCATGGGCTGCGGGCGGTGGCGCGCTGCTGGGAGGATGGAGTGCTCGAGGCGGTTGAGGGAACCGCGCCCGATCACTTCGTTCTCGCCGTGCAGTGGCACCCGGAACGGTCCGTGGACGACGACCCTGCCTCTCGTGCAATTTTCAGCGCCTTGGTGAAGGCGGCGCAGGCGCGGCGTCAGGAACGGGTGGGAGAAGTCGAGAACTTGTGAACCGGCGATTGCTGGGTGAGGCTCGGTCGCCTTCCATGTCTGCTGAGTTTGCGGCCGGCTCTGCCTGGGTGCGGGTGAGAACTCGTGCCCCCGCTGAACGGACTCGCGTTCGCTCCCGCCTCCTTCTCCGGAGTGAGGTCCGGGGCGAGGGGCTGTCGCCGCTGCCCGCCTGGAATCTGCGGGTTTCATCCGACCCGCAGCACCGAGACGGTCGGTCTCAGGCACCCGCTACTTGCTTTTCGCTTTGGCGTGCGACTTCCCGCCCGCCGCGTTTCGTTCGAGCAGCACCACGACATTGGCAATGGCTGCGTTGTCGGTGCCCATGCCTTCCGGCGTCTTCGCCTTCAGGCCGACGCAATCGGCCGGGATGCCAAGAAGTTCCGACACGTGCGAACGAATGGTCGCGGCCTGCGGACCTATTTTTGGCGCCAGCAGAATCAGCGAGGAATCAACGTTGCTCAACCTGTAGCCCGCCTCTCGAACCCGCTTCTGAGCCTCTTCGAGAAACACCACGGAATCGGCGCCCTTCCATTGCGGATCAGAAGGCGGGAAGAGCGTTCCGATATCGGGCGCGCCAATGGCGCCGAGCAGCGCGTCCGTGATGGCATGCAGAAGTACGTCTCCGTCGGAATGTCCGCCCAGGCCTTTGCCGTGAGCCAGGGTCACCCCGCCAAGCTTGAGCGGAATACCGCTTTGGAATTCGTGAGAATCCCACCCGAAGCCGATCCGTGTCGCGGGTTTCAACGGCCTGGCCTCCTTCAATCGCCCTGCTGGTCGAAGTAGAACTCGGCGAGTTCCAGGTCGGCCGGGGTCGTAATCTTGAGATTGCGGGCAGAACCCATGACCACCGCAACCTCCTGGCCCGACCGTTCGACCAGGGAAGCTTCATCGGTGCCGATGAAGCCATCCGCGCTGGCCTCGTCGAAGGCCTTCCTCAGGATGTCGTAGCGGAAGCCCTGCGGGGTCTGCGCCATCACGACCCGCTCGCGTGGAACGGTCGAGGTAATCAGAGCGCCATCGGCGGTGCGCTCGACCTGTTTCACGGTGTCCGCGGCGGGCATCCCGGCAATCGCGGCGCCGTATTTCTCCGCGCCTTGAATGACCTGGTCGATGATCTCCGTGGTCACGAAGGGGCGTACCGCGTCGTGCACCAGAATAATGTCACCCGGCGCCGCCGCGACTGCCGCCAATGCGTTCGCGACGGAATGTTGGCGGTGTTCGCCACCTTCGACGAGTTCCACTCTCTTCTCGAGAATATCCTTGCCTTCGGCCCGCAGTCGCTCCCGAAAGCCCGGAATTTCATCCTTTCGCAAAGCGACGAATACTTCGGAGACTCGCGGACTGGAAGCCAACTTGCGCAGCGTGTGAATCAGGATGGGCGTACCCCCCAACTCCGTGAACTGCTTGGAGGGTGAAGGTTTCTTCGTCTGGGCGCGGCTGGCCGAAGCCATGCGCGTGCCCAGGCCCGCAGCCGGAATGATTACCACGACCTTCATGGCGGGCGACAAGTATACGGTGATCCGAGATGCGAGTTCAAATCAGGCGCTCGACCCACATTCGGAGCGGCGTCGATCCAGCCAACCCGCCACGAGCGCCCCTCGTTTCAGAATATCTTTACCTTGAACGTGAGGTACTTCTTGGGATTTTCCCGGATCGATTTGACCAGCTGACGCGTCTCGAGCAGCGTCTCGTCCAGGTTGTTGTAGAGCGCTGGATCCTTGAACAGCCTGCCGGCCGTGCCTTCGCCCGCTTCCAGACGATCGGTGAGAACCGACAGCTTGGTCAGGGTGTTATCGAGCTTCTGGGCCAATGCCTCGTCCTTGGTCAGCTTGCCGAGCGCACCTTTTCCGGCATTGATGTCGTCGGTCAGCTTCTTGACGTTGGCGATGGTGTCGTTGGCATTGTTGTACAGGCTGGGATCCTTCAGGAACTTCCCAGCCGTGCCTTTGCCCTGTTGGAGTTCATCGATGATCAAATTCAGTTTATCCACCGCCGCCATCGCCTTGTTGTAGGCCTCATCGTTTGACACCAGTTTCCCGAGGCTGCCTTCGCCGTTGCGAATCTGATCCACAATCGTTTTGAACTCGTTCACGGTGTCAGCAAAGCGCGTGTAGAGGGTGGGGTCGTAGATCAGTTTGCCGATCGAACCCTGGCCGCTTTCGACGAACGCGAGGATGCGATCGGTGCGCTTGAGCAGAGCGTCCAGGTTTTGCAGGGTGCCCTGGCTGGCCCGGACCACGTCCTGAATGTCGGGCGTATCGCGGGTCGGCAGTGTGTCGCCATCCCGCGCCTCTGGCCCTTTTGCCTGCGAGCTGTCGATATCGATGAAGGTTTCGCCCAGGACGCCGGCTGTGCTCAACGATGTGATGGAATCCTGTCGAATGTTGAAGCCGTACTTGGTGCTGACCCGCATGGTGATTTCCACCGGTGTGCGGGGCTTGCTTCGAACCACGCGGACCCCGGTGACGTTGCCAACGTCCACTCCCTGCAGGCGTACCGGCGCGCCGTTTCGCAGGCCCTGGGCGTTGTCGAAATAGGACTTGAGAGTGATTTTTGGAGTCAACAGTCCGGCGGTTCCGCTCATCAGGAAGATGAGGACAGCCAGAGTGATACTGGCAAACAGCACAGTCAGGCCCACCCGCAGTTGCGACCACTTCAACTGCTTTTGGCTAGGCAAGCGTCCCTCGTCCGGACAAATCTGGCGTCCGGCCCCAGCATTCGAGCAATGCCATCATCACCTCTCCGCAAACGGCGGGCGGTTTTTTGGCTGATCATAGCAGACTGTGGGAACGACTTCACGCTAGACGGGGCGGGGCGCGAGGCTGGGGAGAAGCGCCAAGGCCAGTCCGTACGCCGCACCGCCCGATGCCAGAGTCGTGTTCAGACCAAAGTGAATGGCGACCACCATCGCCAGTACCGATCCGAGGACGCTCGCGGCAGCATTCATTGCCCAGGCCCATTCCACAGCGTGGCCTTCGATGTTCGCCGGCTCCCCAAACTCTGAGGCGGGCAAGTCCGGGACCGAGGTGCGCGCGAACGAGCGCAATCCCGTCGGGAAGGGCATCCCCATCGCGAATCCGAGAGGAACCAGCACCCCCGCGCTCACGGCCAGTTTCAAGACGAAGGGCAACCCAATCAGAGACCCCAGCAGGCTTGGGAGGACGCCGGTGTAGAGGACGATTGCCACGATCAGCAGCACCAGCGGGATCCATCCCCGGGTCGTGTCCGGCAGCCAGCGACGCGAAAACAGACTGCCGGTGCCACTGGCAAGCAGCAGAAGAAAGATAACGACTGTGAGCGCATAAGTCGGATGCCCCAGGAACAGCACGAACCGCTGGATGAAGGCGATCTCCACCAGGATGTAGCCCAGTCCCACGGCGACAAAATAGAGCAGGGGCAAGGCGCGTTGCTGGCGGCCTCCTCCCAGGGCCATCGGCACCAGCAGGAATGCGAACACGGCCACCACCGAAATGATGAACACGATTCCCAGGACCACCACGCCCAAGTTGACTTTCCAATCGATCCCCTTCTGCAGTCCCCCGTCGTGCAGAATCTGATCGGTCTTGAGCGTGAAGAAGAAAAAGGGAGCGTTATCGTCCACCGGTGCGACGTTATACGGGTAATCACGGGCGAAGGCCCGCGGATCATTGCGCGCGATCAGAGCGGAAAAGGGATTCTCGCCCGGCTCAGAAGGCAGGTAGAGCGCGACCAGATCGTCATGGGCATCAAGGTGCGCCCGCACGGCCTCTTCTTCGTTCCGGGTGAAGGGCGTTTTCTTGGCGAGCACGACCACTGGGATCCCGTCCTCATCGAGATCCCCCTCGGAAACTACGATGAAGTGCTTCGCGGGTTTTCCGACGCCCAGTTGGTGAAGCGCCTCCATCGCCACCGACAGCACGCGCAGCGCCTCCCGCGGCTGACGGAACTCCCAGCGGGTGATGGCAATCATTCCGTCCGGCTTGAGGTGCTCGAAATATTCCCGGAAGGCATCGACCGTGTAGAGGCTGTTCTCGCTGAGTGCGAACGCTCCGGCGGCGGTCGAAGCCCAGGTGTCCACCAGGGTCATCTGCACCACGTCAAAAAGCTGGGCCGCGTTCCGCACGAAAGAACGGCCATCGGTCACCTGTAGGTGGACTTCCCGCTGTTCGTACAAGTGATGCGAGTAGTCGGCGTAGCGGCCGCGCATAATCGTGTTCGCAATAATCGGATTGATTTCGATTGCAGTGACGTTCGGGCTGCCGTTGGCCACGGCCCGCAACACATCCACGCCTCCGCCCGGCCCAATGATGGCGAACTCTCCCTGCGGGCGCAGCACGTTCGCCAGCGCCGGAGCCGAGGACATGAGGTTTTTCTGCCAGTCCGTGCCCTGCCATGCGTGTGGCTCGACGTTCATGATGTAGGTGGAGGCATCGGCATCAATCACGATCGCCTTGCCGTTGTTCCCCTGGTTGTCCACTTCCACGCGAGAGATTGCATTCCAGCGCGCGAATTCCACCCAGGCCTGGTCGCGAAACATGCCCTTGGCGTAAATGACGTCCATGAAGCGCCCATCGTGATTGATGGCAATCAGCAGAACCAGCGCGCCCGCCAGCGCGCCGGTGATCTTGCGGACGGTCGACGAAAGAGCCCAGGTCGTGGCGGCGAGTGCCATCGTCACGCCCGCAAACAGGATGGTGTTCGGCCCGCCGATCCCGTTCAGGAGCGGAACGATTCCCAGGCAAGCGAGCGCTCCACCCAGCAAATCGGCTCCGTAAAGGCGGGTGATCGCGCGCGCTTCCCGGGCGAACACAACCGAAAACAAAATCCCAGTCAGAACGAACGGGACCGCCGCGGCAAGATACAGCACGGTCAGCCTCAGCAGATTGCCCCACGACAAGTCCAACGACACTGGAACATGCAGGACGATCTCCAGAACAACGGGGATCAGGACGGCATTCAGGCCGCACAGCAGGGCGGCAAGCGGCCTGGTTTCCACTTTGATCAACCTGCTTCGGTTCAAGTAGGCAAAGACTCCGCCCGCACCCAGGCCGAGCAGCGCGATCGAGATGGCCAGGAAGGCGAAGTGATAAAAGAGCACAACAGAAAACAGACGCGTAAGCGCCAGTTCCAGCAAGAGCGCCCCAAAGCTGCTCAGTCCGATGCCGAAAAGCAGAGTCCGCTCGCGACCGGAGGTCTGCGGGAAGGACGAGAGGGACGGGGAGCTGGTGATTGCCATGGAGTCTGGTTTGAAGGCGTCAGTCTAGCAGAGCGAAGGCTTTCAGCCTTCGAGTATGACCTGCGCCATCGCCTGTTCCGCGGTGTGAGTGAGCGAGAGTGCGATGTTGGTTGCGCCCAGCCGGTTCGCAAATTCTGCCGCCTTGCCATGCAGCAACAAGGTCGGACGCCCGCCCGGCTGGCGCGCGACTTCGATGTCGCGCCAGCGAACGCCGTGGTTCCAGCCCGTCCCGATGGCTTTCATTCCTGCTTCCTTGGCGGCAAACCGGGCAGCGTACCTTTCGACGCGATTGGCCTTCGACTCACAGTATTGGATCTCGCCGTCCGTAAAAATGCGCTTAAGGAACCGCTGCCCATGGCGCTCGATCGCTGCACGGATGCGCGGGACTTCGGCGATGTCGATGCCGGTGCCGACGATCATGCTCGGAAACTTAGCACACCCGAAGGCATGCGCGGGCGGCCGGTCGGGCGCTCACGAAAACAACCGGTCTCCGCGATAGAGGAGCCTACCGTCCAGGAGGCGAGCTTCTGCGCTCAGGCGATGCGGCTTGGGAGGCCCTTCGCCATCGATGTGCAGCACGGTGTGGCCGTGAGAGACCAGCCAGTCCGACACCAGCATCCGATGGCAATGGAACCACACGCGCTCGGCACACAGGTAGGCGGTGCGCGAACTTTCAGCCAGCTGGACCAGTTCCGCGGCCGCCTGCTCGAACTCCGGAGTCAGCATGTAATCCGCATAGTTCCGAAAGCTTGCGCTGCGCAAAGCGGTGTTCGGAGAGTGTTCGCGAATTTTCTTGCGGAAGCCCCCCAGGGCTTTTCTCCAGAGGTATCGAAGGCCCGCTTCGGGCAGGGCTTTCTCGAGCGACTCGCGATCGAAATGGGGAAGCCGACGAGACCTGGGGAACGAACGTATGTCCACCAGCGTTTCTATTTTCTGCGCTCGCAAAACGGCAACCAGTTCTTCGAGGGTTCGGGTGGAATGCCCAAGGGTGTGCAGAGTCGCCAAGCGAACATTTCACCACGGCCCGCCCGATCGAGGGCGGCTTTCTTCGCCCGCACGCGTCCAGCCGCAATCAGCCTGGTGGTTCCGCAATCGCCCGAAGCATTGCGCCGATGACTCGATCCTGTTGCGGAAACACCGTCCTCAGGTCAAGCATCACCCGATCATCCGCCACCCGGGCTACCACCGGCGGGTCCCCGGATCGCAGTCGTGCCAACAGTTCGTCAGCGCTCAGACCCTTCACCAGGACCGCCAGAAGGTGCGTCGGCAATACCGCCGAAGGTGCTGCGCCTCCGCCGATGACCGACTCGCCCTCGACCACCTCAACTTCCAACCTGGGAGTCGGGAGCCCCCTGGCGATCGCCTCCGCGCGTTTCGCGATCTCATCTTTCGCGAGCCGCATCATGCGCAATATCGGAATGGCATCGTGGTCTCCCCTCCCATACGCGAGCAGCGTCGCTTCCAGAGCGGAGTAGGTAAGTTTGTCCACGCGCAGGGCGCGAAACAGCGAGTTTGAGCGCATACGGCCGATCAGGTCGGCGCGTCCGCTTAACATCCCCGCTTGCGGGCCGCCCAGCAGCTTGTCGCCGCTGTAGGTGACAACATCGACGCCCGCCCGCAGGCTTTCCGCCACGCCGGGCTCGCCACGAATCCCCATGGAACGCAAGTCCAACAAAGCTCCGCTGCCCAGGTCCTCCACCAGCGGGATGGCCCGCGCGCGCGCCAGTGTGACGAGTTCTTCCAGGGCGGGCTGTTCCGTGAAACCGGTGATCTGAAAATTGGAGCGATGCACGCGCAGAAGCAACCGGGTCTGGTGGTTGATTGCCTGTTGGTAGTCGCTGACGCGCGTTCGGTTCGTCGTCCCAACCTCCCGGAGGATGCCGTTGGACTGGGACATCACGTCCGGAATGCGGAAGGATCCACCGATCTCGACCAGTTCACCTCGGGAGACGATTACCTCACCCCCCGCCGCCAGCGTGTTGAGCGCAAGCCAAACGGCAGCCGCGTTGTTGTTGACGACGATCGTGGACGGCTCGGGCGCGGCTTGCTCGCCCGCGCCCGCGCCGCCTAGCAGCCTTCCGAATAGGCGATCCACGTGCACGTCGCGCTCGCCGCGCTTCCCATCTGCTAAATCAAACTCAAGATTGGAGTAGCCCTCCGCGGCGGCGCGGATGTGCTCGACCGCGGCCTGCGCGAGCGGCGCGCGCCCGAGGTTGGTATGAAGGATCACGCCGGTGGCGTTGATCACCGGACGCAGGGAGAAACCCGTGGCCTGGCGCAGTTGGCGTTCTACTGCGCCCGTAAGGTGAGCCACGGCAGCGTCTACGCTCGGTGAATCCAGATGTCCCGTGCTGATTTCCGACCGCAGACGATCGAGGACACGGCGCGCGGCATCGGTGACTGCGCTTCGGCCCTCCCGCCCTGCCAGGGCCGCCAGGGCCGGCCCGCGCATCAGCTGGTCCACGGAAGGCAGTTTGCGGTAGAGGCCCGACTTGGAAGCAGCTTTCACGCCAGGAAGATTATCCCAAGTTGGGGGATTTCGGCGTTCCTCTCGTACTAGAGGGTATGCATGTAGGCCAACAGATCCTGGATCTGTTGCGGGTCGAGCGCCTGGCCAGCGGCGGGCATTTTGCTGCGGCCATAGCGGACGATTTCACTCACCCGGTCATCGTTGGCGGGCAGCCCGCTCATGGGCAGGTATTCTTTCTTGAAAACGCCTTTCATCCCCGGACCCTTCTTGCCCTGGGACGAGTAGGGCTCGTGGCACTGCTCGCAGTACTGCTCATAGACGCGACGCCCCGCCGCTTGTTGCGGCCCTAGTCCTAACTCCGCGTCCGATTTGCGGCGCTCCACGTCGCAGCCCGAGAGAAACAAGAGAAACGCCGTCGAGCCCCACAGCCCCAGGGTAAGTTGGCGAAGGCGCATGACCGATCGACGATCGCAGTACCACGAAAATCCCATGTTCCCTCGGAATCCACATCCAGCGTTACGGGCGGGCGCCGCCGCCCATCGCTCTTCCTCTGGACGTACAATAATAGAGCACAGCCATGGCGATTGTGGTCAAGCGAGTTTACGAAAAGCCGAAGCCCCAAGACGGAACCCGCGTGCTGGTGGACCGCCTGTGGCCGCGCGGACTTACCAAAAGCGACCCTGCGCTGGAGGCCTGGCTTAAGGAACTGGCGCCTTCCGACGAGCTGCGTCGCTGGTTCCACGCGCACCGCGAGGCGTGGCTGATGTTCCGCAAGCGCTATCTCAAGGAGCTCACCCGGCCGGAAGCGGCCGAGCAGCTTCAGGAACTGTACCGCCTGGCCGGACAGCGCAAGCGTCTCACGCTGCTTTATGCAAGCAAGGATGAAGAGCACAATAACGCGGTCGTGCTCAAGGATCTGCTGGATGGAATGAAGAAGCCTCCGACCGGCACCGGGCCAGCGGCGGCAGGAGCGGTCCGTTTACGAAGGGCCGCGCGGCGGCCGGGATAGTGCCAGCCCGCCTGATCTCTGAACCCCGGGGCCAAAACCCTCGAGCGATGTTTCCACTCCGACCCGCCGACTATTTACGGTGAGCATCATCATCGACCACACCCTCGACGATGGCGTCGATCGCATCGGTGATCTTCTGGGCGGGGGCATTGGAATTGTTCGACAGGATGGAGAACACGATTTGATCGCCGTGATTGGTGGTCGCGTAGCCCGAAAGCGTTTTAACCCCACCCAGGGATCCGGTTTTTGCGTACACGCGGCCTTGCGCGACCGTTCCCTTGAGCCGATCGGCGAGCGAGCCGTCGACCCCGGCCACTGGGAGCGTGTCGCGAAACGCCTTGCCCCACGGCTGTTTCGACGCATACTCGAGCAGGGTTACGACCGCGTGGGGCGTGACCAGATTCTGGCGTGAAAGCCCCGACCCGTCGTAAAAGACGTACTGGTCACTGGGCAACCCGACTCGGTTCAGAAAACCTCGCACCACTTCCAGCCCATTGTCGATCGTGGCTGCCGTGCCCTTCTCCCGAGCCAGGAGACGAAGCAGAATTTCCGCGTGGAGGTTTTGACTGACCTTGTTGATCACGCGAATGTCCTCGATCAAGGGTTTCGACTCGTAGGTGGCCAGCACCAGAGCCTGATTGGCCAGTCCGGGATGCGGTAGATCGCCTTCTCCGCCGCGTGCCTCCGCCGTCGCGGTGACGCTGAAGGTAGACAGCCCCGCCAATTCCGTGTGATGCGTTCGCTGGCGGCCATAGACGGTGATTCCCCGCTTCTCGAGCAGGCTCCGGAACAGCTCCGACGCAAACGCCGCAGGGTCTTCGATGGCCAGAGCTTCGTTCGCTCCTTTGTCGTCCATCGGCATTTCGCCCCACAGCGTAAGGGACGTGGATCCGGGTTCCCGGTTGAAGAAGATTCGCCGAGTTGTCCCCGCCGGAGTGGTGATAATCCGGTTGTCGACCCGGTAGTAATCGGCAAAGGGAGTGATGCTGACGAAGGCGCGATCCCCCGCGCGATCCGCGGGCAAGATGCTCACGAATACGACGTTGTCGTTAATGGCCAACGCCGAGACCGGCGCGCCGTCGCCCCACACCAGGTCATCCTGGCTCCAGCCTTCTCCATAGCGCTCGAAGGCGAAGTAGGAATCGTCGGCGACCAGGTCGCCGTCCACATATTTCACACCCTTCTGCACCAGGGTGTCGGCCAGATCCTCCAGCACCTTGATCGGATGGTCGTTGCGCTGCGTGCGCAAATCGTAGGGCAGTTCCCGTCCCGACAGGTTCGGATCCCCCCGGCCAACCAGCAGCAGATCGCCACTGAGCCGGCCGTGCTTGTCGAGCAGCCCGTTGGTTTCGATCGATGTTCTGAATTTGTAGTCCGGCCCGATGAGGGCCAACGCAGTCGATGTCGTAAAGAGCTTGGTGTTCGAAGCAGGCGTGAAGAGCTTGTCGCTGTTCTGCACGTACAGAACCCTGCCCGTGGTCAGCGAGACAATTTCGATGCCCCAATATCCTCGCGCCAGGTCAGGCTCGGCGAGGATGGTGGCGATTCGCGCGGGGAGCGGCTTCCGCTTGGCGGCCTGGAGTTGCGTCCCCAGCAGCAGACAGAACGCGACCGACAAAACGCCACGGGTTGGGAAACGGCGCATGAGATTCCAGGCCGATTCTAGCACTGAAAACGGTGCACAGACCCCCGGCAAGGTGCGGCGTCCCATCGCCGATCCATTCCGTCCAACACTGGCCCGCTGCCGCTTGCCCGGGCGTGCTTGATTTAGAATCGGCCCAATGCGCTCCATCTTCGAATGGAATATCGGGTCCCGCGTACTTGCACTCGGCAAGCGCACTCTCGTCATGGGAGTGGTCAACGTCACGCCGGATTCATTCTCGGATGGCGGTCGGTTTCTCGATCGTGAAAAGGCCGTCGAGCACGCGCTGCACCTCCTCGAGGAGGGCGCAGACATCATCGACGTGGGGGGGGAGTCCACTCGTCCAGGAGCCAAGGTGAGCTCGGCGGATGCCGGCCAGCCCGAGTCCGCCAGGACGGTCACGGAAAAAGAAGAGCTGGAACGCGTGCTTCCGGTGATCAAACAACTCAAGCAAAAGCGCCCGGGCGCGGTCCTGTCCGTCGATACTTACAAGGCGAATGTGGCGCGGGCCGCGATTGAAGCCGGAGCGGAAATCGTCAACGATGTAAGCGCCTTCCGCTGGGATCCGAAGATGGCGAAGACGGTGGCTGCACTCAACTGTGGCGCTGTTCTTATGCACATGCGAGGGCGTCCCGAACAATGGCGCACTCTGGCCCCGGTGGCCGACCTGGTCGTCCTGGTAAAGCGCGAACTGCGCGACTGGGCCGATGCCGCCACGATGGCGGGCGTAAAGCGGGAGCGAATCGTGCTCGACCCCGGCTTCGGATTCGGCAAGAACTTTGAGGAGAACTATCCGTTGCTCCGGCGCCTCGATGAATTCCAGCAACTCCGCTATCCATTGCTGGCCGGAGTGTCGCGCAAGTCTTTCATCGGAAGAATGCTGGCCCGCAACGGCAAAGACGCGCCCGTAGAGGGACGCATTTACGGGACGGTGGCCACTGAGACCACCGCAGTCCTCAAGGGCGTGCATGTGATTCGTACGCACGATGTGCGGGCCTGCGTGGACGCGGCTCGCGTCGCCGATGTGGTGGCCTGAGGTCGGCGGTCGCAATTTCCCCGGCCAAGGCGTCCGAGCGCTCCGCCCTCAGGGATGGTCCACCCCTCGCCCGAGCCCGGTCGCGCCCGAGCTAAAAAGCCTTCGCGGAGTCGAGCAAGATGGTCACGGGTCCGTCATTCACCAGTTCTACGTCCATCCTTTCCTGGAACCGGCCGGTCTCGCAGCGCAGGCCCGCGCCGCGGATGCGCGCCACAAAGTACTGGTAGAGCTCACGGGCCTGGGGGGGCGGGGCGGCAGCGTCGAACGAAGGTCGCTTTCCCCCGCGGACATCGCCATAGAGCGTGAACTGGGAAACCACCAATACCCCTCCCCCACTGTCTGAAACAGCTCGATTCATCTTGCCGCCATCGTCCTCAAAGACGCGGAGCCCTACGGTCTTGTCGGACAGATAGTCTGCGTCCGCTTGCGTGTCTTCCCGGCCGACCCCCAAAAACACGAGCAGACCACGCCCGATCTCTCCGGTGACTTCTCGACCGACCACGACCTTAGCTCGGCTAACCCGCTGGATGACGGCGCGCATGCCACCCAGTGTCCGGCTTTCATTCTCTGCTGGCAAGGCGGAACAGAAACCCGGAGACATCGACGTCGCCGATCTATGCCCCATCGTCCTTCCGGTGCCTCACCCCGCAGGGTATGATGAAAGGCGGTTGTGGGCAGCGGACCTATGATCAACGGGAAGCGCATCGTGATTGTTCTGCCGGCGTATAACGCCGAGAGGACCCTGGAGGCGACCGTCCGCGAGATTCCAGACCTGGTCGATGCTTGCATTCTGGTGGACGACAACTCCAGGGATGGCACGGTCGAGTTGGCTCACCAGCTGGGGTTGCAGGTGTTTGTGCACGATCGCAACTATGGCTACGGGCGCAACCAGCAGACCTGCTATCGCGAAGCCCTGTCGGCGGGCGCTGAGGTTGTCCTCATGCTTCACCCGGACTACCAGTACACACCCCGGCTGGCAACCGCGATGGCGAGCATGGTGGCCTACGGCGTCTACGATGTCGTGCTGGGCTCGCGCATCCTCGGCGGGACCGCTCTGCGCGGAGGCATGCCGCTGTACAAGTACGTCTTCAACCGCCTGCTGACCGCTTTTGAGAATCTTTTTCTGGGCGTCAAGCTCTCGGAATACCACACCGGGTACCGGGCCTTCAGCCGGCAGGTTCTCACCGAACTGCCTTTGGTCGAAAACTCCGACGATTTCCTCTTCGACAACCAGATCCTGGCGCAGTGCGTGCACTTCGGCTTCCGCATCGGAGAGGTCTCCTGTCCGGCGAAGTACTTCGAGGAGGCATCCTCCATTGACTTCCGCCGGAGTGTGAGCTACGGCCTCGGGGTAGTCCTGACGACCCTGGAGTTCGCTTTCGAGAAATGGGGTTTGGGGAGCTTTCGGATCTTCAGCGCCAAAGGCCGTAGACTTGAAGCCAACGGCATGACCTACTACGCGCGCGGCGCTGCGGGCAAACGCACCGCCTGAGCAACGCGCCTTACTCCGAGACCGGGCTGCGAGCCGGCGCCCGACTTTTCCAGAGCCGGTAGAGCAACGCAAAGTAGTGGAGGCCGACCTTCAGGTTCGCCTTGCTGGTGCCGGCGTGCCGTGGACCAAACGTGAAGGGAATTTCGACCACCGAGCGCACATCAGCCCGGACAAGAATCTCCAGCAGGATCTTGAAGCCCTCGGTGTGCATGTCCACGTCACGCAGACAGGAACGCCGGACCAGGAAGAACCCCGCCATGGGATCCTTTACGTAGATCCCCGGCTTCTGCAGCGGATACGTCAGCCAGATCGCCATGCACGACAGCAGGTGACGCGCTGGGTGCCAGTTGCTTAACCCGCCCAGCGGAGCGTACCGACTGGCCAAGACCACGTCATTCCCGGCTTCCGCCGCTTTCCACAATTGAGGCAGGAGTTCCGGGGGATGCTGCAGGTCGGCGTCGATCACCCCAAGGACGTCCGCAGCGGTGTGCTTCCAGCCGTGGAGCACCGCACCGCCCAGACCCCGCTCTCCCGTGCGCACCAGCAAGCGCACGCGCGGGTCGGCTTCCGCGATTTCTTGTACGATGGTGTCGATTCCGTCGCGGCTGTCGTCGTCTACTACAATGACTTCATAAGCGACGCCCAGCGGGTCGAGGCTCCCTCGGATGCGATTGAGCAGGAGCCGTATGTTTTGCGCTTCGCGAAGGGTTGGCACCACGACGGCCAGTTTCGCCACAGGTCCCGGCGCCGCGGAGACCCGAGCATCGCTGCTGTCAGCAGGAGATTCGATCTCATCTGCCGAAAGCTTTACGGCGTTTAGGGCCATGTGCGCACAATTCTAAGATCTTAGCGCTTGAAAAACTATCCCCGAATCAAACCTGTCAGCATTCTTGCGCTGCTCGCGGCTCTGGGCATCCTCATCGCGGGATACCACCCCGGGGCGGAAGACGATGGAGTCTACCTCGCGGCCATCAAGCGCGACCTGAATCCGGCTCTTTTCCCACACGACTTCGACTTCTTCACAGTACAGCTCCAGGCGACTGTTTTCGACAAGCTGGTCGCGGGCTCTGTCCGGCTGACCCACCTTCCGCTGGGCCTTGTGGTTCTCGCCTGGCACTATCTCTCGATCGTTCTGGTGCTGTGGGGTTGTGGGCGGATCGCTCGTCGGTGTTTCTCCGAGAGCTATGCGCAGTGGGCGGCGGTGAGCCTGGTCGCCGTATTGTTGACCCTGCCCGTTGCGGGAAGCGCGCTTTACCTGGTGGACCAGAATCTGCATCCCCGGGCTCTCGCAACGGCAGCGATTCTGGCGGCCATCGTTGCTACGCTCGATGGCAGAGACTGGATGACGGGCGGTCTGCTGATGTTGGCGGTCGTGATGCATCCGATCATGGCCAGCTTCGGAATTTCGCTGTGTGTGTTTCTAGCCTGGCGACCACCCGCGCCGCGCACGGCATCTTTCGCCCTTGCCCTGGCCCCCCTGGGATGGATCTTTGAGCCGACCTCCGACGCCTGGCGGGCCGCAGCCGGCACGCGGGACTACTACTTTCTGGCGCGATGGCAGTGGTACGAGTGGCTCGGAGTGCTTGCGCCGCTGGTATTTTGCTGGTGGTTTCGCAAGATTGGGCTGCGGGAGGACGCCTCGGCCATGGCCCACGTGGCCTCCCGGCTCGCCGCCTGCGGAGTCCTCCAGTTGGGGGTCGCCTTGGCGGTCATGGTCCCGCACAGCCTGGAGCGGCTGAGGCCGTTTCAACCGATGCGCTATCTGCACCTGGTCTACCTGTTGTTCGTCCTGCTGGGGGGCGGCTTGCTCGGGCAGAAGATCTTGCAGAGGCACTGGGGACGTTGGCTGGCTTTGTTCGTTCCCCTCGCAGCCGGCATGTTTTACGCCCAACGGCAAACCTACCCGGCATCGGCGCATCTGGAATGGCCCGAGGCAAGCTCGCGGAATCCATGGGCGCAGGCGTTCCGGTGGATTCGCGACCACACCCCCACCGACAGCTATTTTGCGCTGGGCGCGGACTATATGCAGCGTCCGGGCGAGGATTACCACGGTTTCCGCGCTCTGGCCGAGCGCAGCGTGCTGGCGGACGCTGCCAAGGATTCCGCAGTCGCCACCCAGGTTCCGCGGCTCGCCACCCGTTGGCGCGAACAGGTAGAAGCTCAACGAGGATGGGAGCAGTTCGGCGCGGCGGACTTTCAGCGCCTCAAGACCCGTTTTGGAGTCGGCTGGGTCGTGGTGGAACGGCCCGGGCCGGCGGATCTCAAATGTCCTTACGAGAATGCGACGGTGCGGGTGTGCCGGCTCGAGTGAACGGTTCGCATGGCTGCGTTTCCGGGTCGGCCGCCAGCGGCTGTCATTGCCGTTCCAGGCCTTGCCATTTAGCATCTAAACAGCATGCTGCGCACCCTCAAGCTGCGCCCATCGATGGCGATCGGCGAAATCTTCGCCTTCGCCTATGACACCTTCATGTCGAACAAAGTGCGCTTTGCCCTAACCGCCCTCGGCATGGTGATCGGCACGGCTTCGCTGATCCTGGTGGTAACCATCGGCCTAACCGGAAAGCAGTACATTCTGCGGCAGATTCAGGCCATCGGCGCCAACATGATCTATGTCGAGTACTCCGGCGGCGCGCAACGGATCACGGCCAGCGCGCCCGATCCCCTCACCGTGGATGACGTCCGGGCCGTGCAGGAACAGGTCTCGAGCGTCAAGTATGCGTCGCCCCTGGTGGCCTTAAACGAGCGCATCGCAGCCGGCTCGGGCAAAGAGAAGGACATCACCGTAATGGGTGCGGCTCCGGAATACGCGCGGGTGCGAAATCTGATTGTGCTCTCCGGCCGCTTTTTCGACGGCGGGGACGCCCAATCCCGTAACAAAGTGGGCGTTCTGACACAGAAGATGGCAGAAGAGCTCTATGGCTCGGCGGACGCAGCCGTGGGACAGGTCATCAAGCTGAGTGGGTTGCCTTTTACCGTCATCGGCGCCTTCAAAGAAGGGGTCGATACCTTCGGCCAGTCCGAGGTACAGGAGTACACCATGCTCATCCCGTACACGGTCAGCCGGTACTTCACCGAGAACGCCGCGGTCAAGCAGATCTTCTTCACCGTAGCCAGTGCGGAGGACGTACTGCCGGCGACTGCCCAGATTCAGCGCGTGATCCGGTCGCGTCACCGCCCGGAATCGGTCTACACGGTGAGCAACCTGACGCAACTGCTCACGGTTGCCGACCGGACGGCCACTGCCCTCACCGTTGGGCTGTTCCTGATCGCGGCGGTCACGCTGCTGGTGAGTGGCATTGGCATCATGAACATCATGCTGGCGACCGTGAGTTCCCGCATCCGGGAAATCGGGATCCGGAAGGCCATCGGCGCCACCAATCGCGAGATCCGCTTTCAGTTCCTGGCAGAAGCCGTGCTGATTTCCTTGGTGGGCGGAATTATCGGGATCGTAATCGGCCTGGCCATCCCATTCTCCGTGCGCTTCCTCACGGCTTATCGAATTCCAATCTCGGGGCTCTCGGCGATCATCGCCATCCTGGTGTCGTCCCTGGTGGGAGTTCTCTTCGGAACCCTGCCAGCCACCCGGGCCGCTCAATTGGATCCGGTGGAGAGTTTGAGGTACGAGTAGGGAACAGCCACTAGCCTTTGGCTTCTGGCCTATAGCTCGAACCGAGGAAATGTTCGCTTTCTCGACCGTAGATTCGGTGGATCGGAGCGCCAACCGCGAACGCTAAACCGCTAAACCATAAAGCCATGGAACCAAGAGCCAAAGGCTAGTAGCTCGGGAGCGCGGCCTTCAAACCCCCACTTCGTCGCCGCATTGGCAAACTTCTTCGCCTGGACGGCGAAGACTACCCGTAGACGAACCACCAAGAGCGCACCCCGGCCGGGGTCCGGCTTCAGGGCTTGTAACTGCGCTGGTCGGGACGAGCTAACTCTTTGATTCGAGACGGGTCCGTAACTTCCTGGGCGCCGCCTTCGAGGATGACCGCTTCCTTCGACAGTTCATCGAAACCGCCCAATTGGGTTTCGCCGCCGGATTCTTGGCTTTTGGAGGCTCGCGACCAGCCAGTCCATCGCGGTTGCCGGTGCCACGATCTCGGCCCCAAAAAACAACCAAGCCGGGCTGGTTGGCCCGGCTTGGTCGATTCTTACCTGATCAGAGCCACTGAGTTCCGAGGTCGGGTCAGATTCTGTTAATTCTCTAAGAAATCACCGCTTCTACGACTGGGCCCGGTTTGAAAAGTCACCGCTTTTCAAGGCTAAATTACATGACCAGTGCCAGATTCTCCAGCTCATGCTGAAGGACTGGCAGAGAGCAGCCGGCCATTTCGACTCGACCGGCGGCGTCCAGAGCCGCCTGAGGGGAAACCCCATATCCACGGCCCATAAGGAAAACCTGCAACAGTTCGGCGGCCTCGCGGGAATCGATCATCCCACCTTGCAGGAGATCGCTCCGCAGAGACGCCAGTTCCATGCTTGTGAATCTCTCTTTCATGGCCGTGCTCACCTCCGAACCTTCTTTTGACGTCCTTGGACCTATTAGACTCATCGGCCGTCCTAAATGTTGCATGCAATTTACATGCCGCAATCAGCCTCTGTTCCTATCTACGATCCAGATAGCCTTCTGGTTTCTTTAACCCGTGTGGAAATAAAGAGTTGTGGGCAACCAAAATCGGGGTAACCAGCGTCAGGGTTCCGAACGTACCGTCTGGGGAGTGACACAAGGTGTCGGTATGGGACGAAAAGCGGCGGTTTCGAGTATGGCAAGCGGACAAAATATGGGAAGCGGAAAACCGAAAATCAGGACGGTTCGGTGGTGGCTTGGTCGACTAACATGTTGGGGATGTTGTTCCTCACGGCGTACACGCGGTTGCACTCATTGCACTTGAGCGCTTCCGGATCCACCTTGAACACCAGCGGCTTCTTGCAAACGGGGCAGACCAAAAGCTCAAAAAAGTCCTGCGCAATCATCTCGGGAGGGATTGTACGATGTCGAGGGCTTGGGTCGGATTTTTTCTTTCCGAAAAGAAGTGGCATGGTTGGAGTTGAGAGTGAACCGAACCTCGGCGGGTTCGTGAAGAATCCCTCTGTGGGCGTGCCGTCGCTCAGCAGCCCACGTGTTTCGGCAGTTTAGAATGGAATCCTGGCCGGGGGACATTCATCTTTCATCTTTGACGAGGCTTCTTGATGGCGGCCACGATTCTGGACGGCAACAAAATCGCTGCTGAGATCCGGGCAGAGGTTGCCGCGGAAGTGAAATCGCTGGCGGCGGGCGGTACACGCCCAGGGCTGGCTGTGGTTTTGGTGGGGCATGACCCTGCCTCGGAGATCTACGTTCGGGGCAAGGTGAAAAGTTGCGAAGAAGTCGGGATCTACAGCGAGCAGCACAGGCCCCGGGAAACTGCAACCACCGGCGAGTTGCTGGCTCTGGTCGAAGACCTCAACCGGCGCGATGAGATCGACGGCATCCTGGTGCAGTTGCCGCTGCCGCCGCAGGTAGACTCGAAGAAGGTGCTGATGGCAGTCGATCCGGCGAAGGATGTGGACGGATTTCATCCCATGAACGTGGGGTTTCTGTCTACTCAGCGCCCGGGACTGGTGCCCTGCACGCCGGGCGGTATCATGGAGATGCTCCGTCGGTCGAACATTGCGATCGCGGGCCAGGACGCGGTGGTGGTGGGGCGCAGCGATATCGTGGGAAAGCCGATGGCGATGCTGTTGGTGAATGCGAATGCGACGGTGACCGTGTGCCACTCGAAGACGCGAGACCTGCCGGGCGTCTGCCGGCGAGCGGACATCGTGGTGGCGGCAATTGGTCGTGCGGGGATGGTCACCCGGGACTTCGTAAAGCCGGACGCAACCGTGATTGACGTGGGCATGAATAAGATCACCGACCGGGCCGAGTTTGAGCGGTTCTTCAAGGGCAACGAGAAGCGTGAGCAGGCTTTCTCGAAGAACGGATCAACCCTGGTGGGGGATGTGCATCCCGAAGTAGCGGAGATTGCCGGCGCGATTACCCCGGTTCCCGGAGGCGTGGGGCCGCTGACGATCGCGATGCTGATGGCGAACACGGTCCGCGCTCGGAAGCTGCGGCGATCTGCGGCCGTTCCAGTCGGCTAAAGGCTCTAGCGCCACCGAGACCGAGAGGCGCAGGGAAAAGAGGCCCCGGGGAGAAACGAAACAGATCCTTGTGAGCTTTCCGCACGGCATAGTCCTGGTGAAAAACCCAGCCTCCAGCAAGCGCGCCTGTCTGGTTTCCTCACTTTTCTCCGTGCTTCTGTGTCTCTGGGGTGAATCGTGCGATCCACTGCCTTCCGCCTCTGCGAGGACCATTTGCTGAAAGTGGGCCTTACCGGTGGGATTGCCAGCGGCAAGTCGGTGATCGGCGAGATGTTCCTCGGGTTGGGGGCGCGCCTCATCCTGGCGGACCAGATCGCGCATCAATTGATGCAACCGGGGCAGGCCGTGTACGACCAGGTCGTCCGGCATTTTGGCAACGGAATCCTGAATGCCGATGGGAGCGTCAATCGTCGTCGCCTGGCCGAGGCGGCGTTCGGACCACCTGGCGGTACCGGACCTTCAAAGGTGGGTGAACTCAACCGCATCGTGCACCCCGCGGTGATTCGCCGGCAAGATGAGTGGATGGAGGAGGCGGGCCGACACGACCGCCACGCGATCGCGATGGTCGAGGCCGCGCTGATTCTCGAGGCAGGCGCTGCCGATCGCTTTGACCGCCTGATTGTGGTGACCTGCCGGGACCAGCAGCGGGTCCAGCGGTTCGCCCAACGTCTCAAGATCGATGCGGAGTCGGCACGCCCGGAGGTGGAGCGAAGGATGGCTGCGCAGTTACCGGATGAAGAGAAGGTGAAGGCTGCAGATTATGTCATCGACAACTCCGGCTCGCTCGATGCAACCGGGAAGCAGGTCCGGGAAATTTATGCGCGCCTGCGGGAAGAAGCTGAGAGCAGTGCGTAAGCGGTTCCGAAACTCGGGAACGGATCCTCCGTGCTGCGCCGCACTCGCCGGATCCACGAACTGGGCAGGCTGGGTTTGCGTATCAGATTCTAAGCAAAGGGCCTGCGGCTCTACCCTGAACCGAGGGTTCAATCCGGTGCTCCGATAGAGTTCCTTGACTAGAATTGGACCAGATCGATCGCTACTCATTTGATACTGTTGGACGAAGGAAATCGCATGAAGCTCTTACGGCCGATTGTCCTGGCGATTCTGTTGGCGGGGGCTTTCTTCTACTTCACCACCTGGAGGTCGGGACGGCTGCTCCCGGCAAACTGGATCAGTCACCCCAACAAGGTTGAAATTACGGAAGCGGCGGCTGGCGAGTCGCTCGATGCAGAAGAGCAGAACAACATCCTTGTCTACCGCAAGAACATACCGTCAGTGGTGAATATCACCTCAAAGGCGGTGACGTTCGACTTCTTTTATGGATTGGTGCCCCAGGAAGGACAGGGCTCGGGTTTCGTAATCGACAAGCAAGGCCACATCCTTACGAACTACCACGTCATCGCGGACGCCCGGCAGGTCGAAGTCACGATGCACAACCGCAAGAAATTCCGGGCCACGGTGATTGGCTCGGACCCTGCGCACGATCTTGCGGTGATCCAGATTAACGCTCCCAATCTCACCCCCGCGGTGTTGGGCGATTCGCGCAACCTGCAGGTGGGGCAGAAGGTGTATGCGATCGGCAATCCCTTCGGCTTGGCGGGGACGATGACACGCGGCATTGTCAGCTCGATCCGCCCGGTGAAGGAACCAAACGGCGCAACCATCGATGAGGCCATCCAGACCGACGCTGCCATCAATCCGGGCAACTCGGGTGGGCCTCTCATGAATTGGCACGGGGAGGTGATCGGCATCAACACCATGATTATGTCCAACGTGGGACAAAACGCTGGCATCGGCTTCGCGATTCCCATCAACACTGCGAAGGCGGTGCTCAACGATCTGGTCACGCTGGGGCGTGTGCGGCGTCCGGCGCTGGGCGTGGCAACCATTCCGGTCGGTCCGGAGCTGGCGGAGCAGATCGGCTTGCCCGTCGACTTCGGCTTGCTGATCGTGAAAGTTACGCCCGGCGGCTCCGCCGAGCATGCCGGCTTGCGGGGGGGCACGGAGCGCGCTTACCTGGGAAATATCCCGATCATGCTGGGCGGGGATCTGATCGTGGCAATTGATGGCGACAATGTCCAGGATCAGCAGGATCTGGCCCAGGTGATGAATGCGCACCGGGCGGGGGACAGTGTGAAGGTCACACTGTACCGCGGGAAGCAGAAAATGGAAGTGGCGGTGACGCTCGGTGAGGCCAGGGAACAGGTATAAAGCACCCGAAAAATGCCCCTGGCGTTCGAGCCTTGGGGGCTGGAACCCTTCCCTGCATGACAAACTTTCCCTCCTGCCCATGACCTGCCGTCCGCTCGTTCCGCCGCCCCGCGGCTGAGCAAGGACCGCGTGCGGAGCGGTGTGCGGTTCCTGGCTTCATCCCTGGTTCCATGCGAACAACCAGAAAGGATTAGGGCTCGTCATAGGAGAGCAGCGCATCTTTGCCTTGTTCGCTGCGGGCACGCTCCCGGAGTTTCGGGGGCGAGGCATTCAGACCGCCCTGCTGCGAACCCGCATCAGGGTTGCCATGGAAGCCCGCTGTGAACTAGCCGTGGTGGTGACCCGAGGCGGAAGCGTTTCTGAGCGGAACTGCGTGCGGTTGGGGTTCCGGGTCGCTTACAGCAAGGTGACGGTGTTGAAGAAGGTTCAGAGTTAGGTCGGCGGAAGGAATGGTCGATTGTGGACGCCCGGCGCTCTCGATGGTCGCGACGGCGCGGGATCGACAATCGGAAATCGACAATCCGCGGACATCGATGCCATCGCCGATGCCGCCTTTCCTTTCCGCATTCGACCGGGAACCTTCAAATGGGGTGACGACCGCTGCTTCAAGGTTGGCGGGAAGATCTTCCGGATATGCGGGCTCGACCCCCCGCGGTTGTGCTTCCCGTCGCCCCTCGAAGGATTCGCGGAGTTGATGGAGCGGGAAGACATCCGTCCCGCGCCCTATGTGGGCCGCTATAAGTGGGTGATAGGGAGCCCGGTTGGCAGCCGGCGGCGCCTCGGGTTCGGAACAAAGACTTCTCCCCGGCTCATTACTTATGAAACACTTGCCGACGCGAGGTGTGCGTGAGCGTCTTCGGTTGCATTGAGGCAGGCGGTACCAAGTTCGTCTGCGGGGTCGGAACAGGTCCGGACGATCTGGAGCTTGCCACTTTTCCAACGGCTTCGCCCGCCGCAACCCTGGAAAGCGTCATCGCTTTCTTTAAGCATCGCGCCCGCGGACGGTTGAGCGCAGTCGGCATCGGATCATTCGGCCCGGTGGACCTTCATCCTGAATCGCCCACTTTTGGATATATCACTTCAACTCCGAAGGCCGGGTGGCAGCAGTACGATCTTGCGGGCACAGTGGGGCGAGCGCTTGAGGTCCCAGTCGGATTCGACACCGATGTGAACGCCGCGGCTGCCGGCGAGGCCCGTTGGGGCGCGGGGCGAGGAATCCCCAATTTCATCTACCTCACGGTCGGCACCGGCATTGGTGGCGGCGCCATCGTGAACGGCGAGGTCATCCACGGCCTCCTGCATCCGGAGATGGGCCACATTCGTGTGCCCCATGATCTCGCGACCGATCCTTATCCGGGTGGCTGTCCATATCATCATGACTGCCTGGAGGGACTCGCCGCGGGCCCGGCGATGCAAGCGCGCTGGGGGATACTCGCGCAGGAACTGCCGCCCGATCATCCCGGCTGGAAGCTGGAAGCACACTATCTCGCCCTGGGCCTGGCCACCTGGGTGTGCACGCTTTCTCCGGAACGCATGCTGCTCGGCGGCGGCGTGATGCAGCAGGAGCAGCTGTTTCCCATGGTGCGACAGGATCTGGCGCAGTTGCTGAACGGCTACATTCGCGCCAGCGCCGTGCTGGGCGAAATCGACCAGTACGTGGTGCCACCCCAGCTAGGCAATCGTGCCGGAGTGCTTGGCGCCATGGTGCTGGCCGAGCACATCTACCGGAATCCGAGCGCCAGCATCGCAGCACCCTTGGCGGGAGAGGACACATGGCGCTCAACTCCACGCTCGTAAAGAGCACAGTGGTCGCAGCCCTCGGGGGATTGCTTTTCGGGTTCGACACAGCGGTAATCGCCGGAGCCACGAGTGCGCTGGCCGGCTTCTTCGATCTCACGCCCCGGGGCTTGGGCCTGACGGTCTCCGTCGCGCTCTGGGGCACGGTGGTAGGGGCTCTGCTCGCCAGCGTTCCCGGCGACCGCTACGGCCGGCGCGACAGCCTGCGAGTGATGGCGATCCTCTATCTGGTGTCTGCGTTGGGCTGTGCCCTCGCCTCGAATTGGTACGGGCTGGTGTGCTTCCGGTTCGTCGGCGGGTTGGCGATTGGCGGGTCCAGCGTACTCGGTCCGATGTACATCGCCGAGATTGCCCCGGCGAAATGGCGCGGCCGCCTGGTCGGCTTCTTCCAGTTCAACGTGGTGGCGGGAATTCTGCTCGCGTATCTGTCGAACTACATAGTGGGTATGACCCACGGGGGTCCGAGCGAGTGGCGCTGGAAGCTGGGCGTCTCGGCGCTGCCAGCAGCCCTGTTCTTTCTGCTGTTGTCCCGGATTCCCCGCAGCCCGCGCTGGCTTGCGGAGAAGGGCCACACCGAAGAAGCCCGCAGGGTGCTGAAACTCATCGGTGAGGAAAACATCGACACGGAACTGGACTCCATGATGGCGGCGGTGCAGCTCGAAAAACAGTACGGGCAGGAACGTTTGTTCTCGGCACGCAACCGGCTCCCCTTGTTCCTGGCCGTTTCGATCGCAATGTTCAACCAGCTCTCAGGAATTAACGCCATCCTCTATTACTTGAATGACATCTTCGCCCGTGCCGGATTCAGCAAAGTATCCTCCGACCTGCAGGCGGTCGCCATCGGCGGGACGAACCTGATCTTCACGATGCTGGCCATGTCGATCATCGACCGCGTGGGACGGCGCACGCTGATGCTCATCGGATCGGTGGGAACGGCCGCAGCCCTGGCGGGGGTGGCGGCGATCTTTTGGACCGGCCGGCGCGAAGGGTTGCTGGTGTGGCTGTTGATCGGTTTTATCGCGGCCTTCGCGTTCTCCCAGGGCTCGGTCATCTGGGTCTATATCAGTGAGGTGTTCCCCACTGCGGTGCGAGCAAAGGGACAGAGCCTGGGCAGTTCCACTCACTGGATCATGAACGCGCTCATCTCGTGGGCGTTCCCGATCGTCGCCGCATCCTCGAAGGCGGCTCCCTTTGTTTTCTTCTCGGCGATGATGGTTTTGCAGTTCCTGATCGTCCTCGTCATCTATCCGGAAACCAAGAATATTACGCTCGAGGATATGGAAAAGAAACTCGCTGCGGTGTGACCGGTTGGCATTTGACTCTCGGTTGCTCGCTGGGCTAGCCTCAAAGGTCTACCCGGACTTGAGGTCCGAGCTTGGCCGCGCCCCATGGACAAGACTGCTAGGCTGCGCCCGGCTTGGGTGGGACGAAGGCTCCGTTACCACTTCCAACTTCATGCGATCCCGTCCTAACCTGCTGGTTTCGCTGCTGGTTGTCGTCTCCCTGACGAACGCAGTGTGGGCTGCCCCGATGCGGCCGGTCCGCGCCCCGCACGCCATGGTCGCGAGCGTCCATGAACTCGCCTCGCGGACTGGAGTCGAAATGATGCAGGCGGGAGGGAACGCTGTAGACGCAGCGGTAGCGACCGGCTTCGCGCTTGCGGTGGTGCATCCACAGGCAGGGAATCTGGGCGGCGGCGGATTCATGCTGATTCGCATGGCCGACGGCGTCGCCCGCTTCGTTGATTATCGCGAGAAAGCGCCGGCGGCTGCCACCGCCAATATGTATCTCGACGCCCAGGGCAACGTGATCGAGAACGCCAGCCTGGTGGGATACAAGGCGATCGCAGTGCCGGGATCGGTTGCCGGTTTGGCCTATGCACAGAAGAACTACGGAAAACTGGCGCTGGCGCAAGTGATGGAGCCTGCCATCCAGCTGGCCCGCGACGGCTTTGCTTTGGCGTGGGAGGATGCGGAAGACCTGCGCGACGACCAGCTGACGAAGTTCCCCGAATCAAAGCGCATCTTTCAGCGCGACGGGAACTACTACAAACCGGGCGAGATCTTCCGGCAGCCCGAGCTGGCGCGCACGCTCGAGCGGATTGCGAAGAACCCGGACGACTTCTACCATGGAGCCTTGGCGCGCGAGCTGAGCGCCAGCCTTCAAAAGGGCGGAGGCCTGATCACCGCCGACGATCTGGCGCAGTACGAGGTGAAGGAACGCCCGGCCATCCGCGGAACCTATCGTGATTACGAGCTGATCAGCGCGCCCCCACCTTCCTCCGGTGGAATCGTGCTCATTGAGATCCTGAATATCCTGGAGGGATACGACCTGACGAAGTTCGGGAACCGGTCTGCGCAGATGATTCATCTCGCGGCCGAGGCCTACCGCCGGGCGTTCTTTGATCGCGCCGAGTTTCTGGGCGATCCGGATTTCGCGAAGATCCCGGTCGCTCAGCTCATCGACAAGAAGTATGCCGCGGGCTGGCGGGAATCGATCGATCCCGAGCACGCCAGCGTGAGCAAAGCTCTGCAGCGGCCGGCCGTGTTCAACGAACTCGAACGCTACGCGCAACAGCATCCACCGGCGACGAGCGTTCGAGAGCCCGAGAACACCACGCACTATTCGGTGGTCGACCCGGCGGGAAATGCAGTCGCGGTCACGACCACGTTGAACGATACACTGGGATCACACGTTACGGCGGAAGGTTTGGGCTTCTTGCTCAACGATGAGATGGATGACTTTGCCGCAAAGCAGGGAGTGCCGAATGCCTACGGGCTGATCCAGGGCCCGGCCAACGCGATCGGGCCCGCCAAACGCCCGCTTTCAGCCATGACGCCCACCATGGTGCTGAAAGATGGCAAACTGTTTCTGGTGCTGGGATCGCCCGGAGGCCCCACCATCATCACAACGGTCGCGAGTGTCCTGACCGGCGTGGTGGATTTCGGGCTGGACATCCAGGAAGCGGTGAATGCACCGCGCTTCCATCATCAATGGCTGCCCGATGAGATCCGCCTGGAGGACAGGGTTTCTCCTGACACGCTGCGCTTGTTGAAGGGCAAGGGGCACAAGCTCCAGATCGGCCATTTTTGGGGCGATGGCGAGTGCATTGCGATCGATCCGAAGACCGGCGAACGGCTGGGAGCGAGCGACGGGCGAAACAACGGGAAGGCGGTAGGCTTCTAAGCGGACTACTCTTAAGGGCGTGCATGCCGGACTGAGAGAGAGCTGAAAGATGCAAAAAGCGGTTTCCACTTACCTATACGTGAAGGAGCGGCTGCATCCCGGCTTGCTGGACGGCTTGGTGCGCGGCGGAGCGCAGGCGATCGAGATCTTCGCGGCGCGGCAGCATCTGGACTACGCCAACCGCAAGCAACATGTGCGCGAGATTGCGGACTGGTTCCGGTCGAGCGGGATCCCATTGAACTCGGTGCATTCTCCGCTGTACGCCGACTATGAGTTCGGACGCGCGGGAGCTCCTCCGGTAAACGTAGCATCCACCGATCGCGCGGGGCGGGTCGAGGCCATGGACGAGATCAAGCGGGCGCTCGAAATCGCCGAGCAGATTCCGTTTCGATTCCTGGTGCAGCATCTGGGCGCGGGTGGCGAGTCTTTCGACGACCGTAAGCTCGAAGCGGCCATGACTTCGATTGAACACTTGCGCGCATTTGCCAAGCCGCTAGGCGTGCGCATCCTGCTCGAGAACATCCCCAATGAGCTTTCCACACCCGACCGGCTCGTGGAATTCATTCAGGCGGCGCATTTCGAAGACGTGGGGGTGTGCTTCGACTTTGGCCACGCTCATCTGATGAGCAGCGTCGCGGAAGCCTTCGAAATTGTGAAGGCGCACGTGCGCTCGACCCACGTCCATGACAACGCGAAAGACCGCGACACGCATCTGTGGCCCGGGCAAGGCTCGATCAACTGGAAGGAAGCGATGGAGTTGTTGCGTTCTGCCCCAAACACGCCCCCGCTCCTGCTCGAAATCGAGAGTGACGAGAAGGTGAATCCCCTGGACCAGATCGGAACGGCGTTCGACAAGCTGGAAACAGCCTGAAGCATTTTCAATTTCCCATTGCCCATGGGTGATCGGGGGGCGAGAGCCCCCTGGAGTTCTTCCATGGGAAAGTGGCAATTGGCAATGGAAACCTTGAACTTATGTCATCTCCTGTAGCCACGATTGCAGAAATAGGTAAGTACGACGGTCAGGCGGTCACCATCCGAGGCTGGCTCTATAACCTGCGTGAGAGCGGCAAACTTCTGTTCCCGATCTTTCGGGACGGCAGCGGCCTCATTCAGGGGGTGGTCCCCAAGAACGCCGTTACGCCGGAAACCTTTGACGCGTTGAAAGGGCTCACGCAAGAGTCGAGCGTGATCGTCGAGGGCAAGGTGCGCGCGGACAAGCGGGCCCCGGGCGGTTATGAACTTGACGTGTCCCATGTGCAGGTTCTTCAGAAGGTCTCCGAGGCCGATCCATACCCGATCACACCCAAGGAACACGGCGTCGACTTCCTGATGGAGCACCGGCATCTATGGATCCGCTCACCACGGCAAGCGGCCATTCTGCGGGTGCGCGCGGAGATCGTGAAGGCCGCACGGGATTTCTTCGATGAGCGCGGCTTCACGCTGACCGACCCGCCGATTCTTACGCCCGCTGCCTGCGAAGGCACCACGACGCTTTTTCCCGTGGATTACTTCGATGAGCAGGCGTACCTGACGCAGTCCGGACAGCTCTACCTCGAAGCCACCGCGATGGCGCTCGGGAAGGTTTATTCATTCGGGCCGACGTTCCGCGCTGAAAAATCCAAGACCCGGCGGCACCTGACCGAGTTCTGGATGGTGGAACCCGAAGTCGCCTATGCAACCATCGACGACCTCATGGAACTCGCCGAGGGCCTGATCACGTTCATCGTGAAACGCTGCCTGGAGAAGCGGCGCGCGGACCTCGAGACCATCGGGCGTGAGGTCGCAAAACTCGAGAAAATCGAAGCACCCTTTCCGCGGATCAGCTACGACGAGGCGGTGCAGCGACTCCAAGAGGGCTTCGCCCAAGGGGCGCTCCAGAACAAATTCGAGTGGGGCGGCGATCTCGGCTCACCCGACGAGACCTATCTCTCGGCACAGTTCGACCGCCCGCTGATGATCCATCGCTATCCGGCCACCGTGAAGGCGTTCTATATGGAACCCGACCCGCAGCGCCCCGACCTGGCGCTGTGCGTCGATGTGCTTGCCCCCGAGGGCTACGGTGAGATCATCGGCGGTTCCGAGCGCATGGCGTCCCACGAGTTGCTGCGGCAGCGCATTCACGAGCACAACCTGCCCGAGGAGGCATTCAAGTGGTATCTCGACCTGCGGAAGTTTGGCAGTGTGCCGCATGGCGGGTTCGGCATGGGTATTGAGCGCGCGGTGGCATGGATCTGCGGCCTCGAGCACGTGCGCGAAACCATCCCGTTTCCCAGAATGCTGCATCGGCTCTACCCGTAGTCGGATTCTCCATGGCCGATTTCCCATTGCCAAGTTGAAGAACGAACCGGGTGGCAGCGCGCTGGGGTAATCGACAATCGGCAATGGAAAACTGGAAACGCTCTTATGTCTCCAACCCCCAACGCGACCTTCAGCAGCATCATACCGAAGCAGATTCGTGTGATCGGAGTTCCCCTCGATCTGGGCCAGTCCCGCCGGGGCGTGGATATGGGGCCTTCGGCGGTCCGCGTCGCTGGCCTCGAAGCTCGTCTGGAAGCGATCGGCCACGTCGTAGAAGACGGTGGCAACGTTGCCGTGGCGATGCCCGAGCAGAAGAAGGAAGGGGCTGCCCACTCCAAGTATCTCAAGGAGATTACGGCCACCTGCACCAAGAGCGCCGAATTGGTGCTCAAGACCCTTGAGGCCGGGAAGGTGCCGCTGGTGCTCGGCGGCGACCACTCGGTCGCGGCCGGCACGGTCGCCGGAGTGGCCGAGTTTTATCGCCGCCAGAACCAGAAGATCGGCTTGATCTGGATCGATGCCCACAGCGACATGAACACCCCCGAAACTTCACCCAGCGGAAACGTGCACGGCATGCCGCTCGCGGCCCTCATGGGCCTGGGACCGGTGGAACTGGGGAATATCTTTAATTTCTCCCCCAAGGTGCGACCGGAAAACTGCGTTCTGGTGGGCATCCGCGACGTCGATGCTCATGAGAAGGAGAACATCCGCAAGGCCGGAGTGGAAGTCTTCACCATGCGCGACATCGATGAGCGCGGCATGCGCGCGGTGATGGAGGAAGCGCTCCGCATGGCCGGACGTGGCACCGCCGGATACCACGTGTCCCTCGACATGGACTGGATCGATCCCGAGGATGCCCCCGGCGTGGGAACTCCGGTGTGGGGCGGCGCGACCTATCGCGAGGCGCACCTTGCCATGGAGATCATCGCCGACCACGGAAGGCTCCTGAGCTTCGAGATTGTCGAGGTGAATCCCGTCATCGATGAGCACAACCAGACCGCCGATCTGGCGGTGGAACTTTCGCTCTCGGCCTTTGGGAAAAAGATTCTGTAGGCTCCCCCCGGGGGCCCCAGGTCGAGAGCTGCGCTCCAGAAGACGGAGTCGATCCCTGGGCCGGGCGGGAATGGTCGTAGGGTTCCGCCTGGAATACTTTCCGAAGATGGCAAGCTGCTGTTGTGGGGTGAGTTAGAGCACTTGGCGGGGCGCTCGGTCCGGTTTCTGACGGTCTACGAAAGTGGGCATCCAGCTCGGGAATCCAGAAGATCATCGCCTGGAATTGACGCACAGTCACTCCCACGTCCACACTGAAACGTCATGAAGAAACTGCGGGTGGGGGTTCTGTTCGGCGGCCGCAGCGGGGAGCATGAAGTGTCATTGCTCTCGGCGGCGTCCGTGGTCAACGCGATCGATAAAAACAAGTACGAAGTGGTGCCCATCGGGATCACCAAGGAGGGCCGGTGGCTCACCGCGGGAGATGCCGAGCGCCTGCTGGGGGGCAAGCCGCCCGACCCGTCGAAGCATCTGCGCGCGGGCGATCCCGACGCCACCCCCGGCGCAGCCGTGCTGGCGAGCGGAGAAGCCGTGGTGGTGCCGCCCGAGCCGGTGCATCGGACAACCGGTTCGCTCACTCCCTTCCAGACGGATGCGAGCGCGCTCACGCGGCGCGCTTCCGATCGCGCCATCAACGTGGACGTGATCTTCCCCGTGCTGCACGGAACCTTCGGCGAAGACGGAACGATCCAGGGGTTGCTCGAGTTGGCTGACATTCCCTACGTGGGCGCCGGCGTGCTCGGCTCGGCCGCGGGCATGGACAAAGACGTCATGAAGGCACTGTTTCGCGCGGCCGGTCTGCCCATCGTGAAACACCTCACCATCCTCCGTGGCGACTGGGATGAAAATCCCAGGAAGGCCGAGAAGACCGTCGACCGCCAGCTGAGCTATCCGGTGTTTGTGAAGCCCGCCAACCTCGGTTCGTCCGTGGGAATCTCCAAGGCGCGCACCAAGAAAGAACTGGGGCCCGCCATCTACGAGGCGGCGAAGTTCGATCGCAAGATCGTGATCGAGCAAGGAGTAGGCGGCGCCAAGCACAAGGCGCGCGAGATCGAATGCTCGGTGCTGGGCAACGATCGTCCGCAGGCGTCGGTGCCGGGCGAGATCGTGCCGGTGACAGAGTTCTACGACTACTCGGCGAAGTATCTCGACGAAGGCTCCGAGCTGATCATTCCCGCAAAAATCACGAAAGCGGAAACCAAGAAGGTACAGGAACTCGCCATCCGCGCCTTCCAGGCAGTGGATTGCTCCGGGTTGGCGCGCGTTGACTTCCTCATGGATCCGAAGACGCGCAAGCTCTACGTCAACGAGATCAACACCATGCCAGGTTTCACGGCCATCAGCATGTATCCGAAACTGTGGGCGGCGTCGGATCTGCCCTATCCCGACCTGATCGACCGGCTGATCACCCTGGGGGTCGAGCGGCACGAGGATAAGAAGAAGAACCAGTACAGCCGGTAGAGGAATGGGGATGTGTGGTTTTGGATTGAGGATTGCGACCAAGCCAGTCAATCGTCCGCACCACCGGTCTTGTTCCTGTCAACCTCAGTGCGACAACGCAGTGGCTGATTCTGTCCTCCCTTCTCGCGATACCCCTCGGACTGCTTACGGCGTTCATGTCCCCCAACTCCGATGGTGGTCTTCCGTCTGTATTTTCACCGGGCGGTGCGGTGGCCGGGTATTTCATGAAACCGCAGGATCGAGGGCTGGGCGGCGACCCTCTGTTCACCCGGTCGCTGGATTTGACCAGGTCGGTCGGAACGTTCCTGGAAATTGCTTGGGCAAGGACCTGTGGCCTATCACGCCCGCCTAATTTTTGGCGTGCTCGTCGGGTTGTCTTCGCCAAGCACCGGCCCAAGCCTCCGACACGAAATCTCGAGCGACAAGAAATCTCAGAAATTTCGAGCCAGAAACCTCGACCGGCCTTGACACACCGACCTGTGACAAGTAACATTTACCTCCAAGTTTGCTCGTTTACGAGCAGACCTTGAATTTCA
>Ga0137418_10000041_pt1 | contig 84806 bp, 69 predicted proteins | sample CZODoug3_1_2_16f_FD_122242 | JGI IMG/M metagenome (GOLD analysis project Ga0137418, IMG submission 122242) | Vadose zone soil fungal communities from Angelo Coast Range Reserve, California, USA - CZODoug3_1_2_16fungal (Hybrid Assembly) | ecosystem: Environmental > Terrestrial > Soil > Vadose...
GCCACCCGCAGCATCCCTTGAAGGTCACCGCATCAGCTTAGCGGCTTCCTTGGCGTAGTACGTAACGATAATACTTGCACCGGCGCGGCGGATCGCGAGTAGAGATTCCATCATGACGCGGTCACGCTCGATCCAGCCATTGCGGGCGGCGGCTTCGATCATGGCGTATTCGCCCGAGACCTGATATGCGGCTAGCGGGAGGTCGAAGCGGGCGTGAGCGGCGGCGATGACGTCGAGATAGGGAAGGGCTGGCTTGACCATGATCACGTCGGCGCCTTCCGCGATGTCGAGGTCGATTTCGCGCATAGCCTCGCGCACGTTTGCCGGATCCATCTGGTAGGAGCGGCGGTCGCCGAATTGCGGAGCCGAGTCGGCGGCTTCGCGGAATGGTCCGTAGAAGCCGGAGGCAAACTTGGCTGCGTAAGAAAGAATGGGCGTGTTGATGCAGCCGGCGCCGTCGAGGGCGCGGCGGATGGCTGCGACACGTCCGTCCATCATGTCGGAGGGTGCAATCACGTCGATGCCGGCGCGGGTAAGCGAGACCGAGGTGCGTGCTAGCAGGTCGAGCGTGGCGTCGTTGTCAATCTCGAATTCGGGCTGCGTGGCTCGCGCTGCAACGGCGGCCGCAGCCTCGATGGCCTTCATCTTCTCATGGGGCTCGAGCGCCACCGTGATGGCACTCGTCGCTGCCGCTCCCAGGGACTTGGGTGCTGACGGCTTGCGTACGATGCCGCAATGACCATGCGACATGTATTCGCAAAGGCAGACATCGCCAATAAGAATGAGGTCAGGAATTTCGCTCTTGATGGCGCGGGACGCCTGTTGCACGACGCCGTCGTCGGTCCAGGCTCCGGTGGCTACTTCGTCTTTTTTCTCGGGCAGGCCGAACAGAATAACCGAGGACACTCCCAGCGCACGCGCCTCACGGGCCTCTTTAACGACCTGGTCGACGGAGAGGTTGAAGACTCCGGGCATGGAGCGGATTTCCTTGCGTACACCCTTTCCTGGGCAGACGAAGAGGGGATAGACCAAAGTTTCCGCGCTCAGGCGAGTTTCGCGAACCAGGTCGCGAAGTGGTCCGGTGCGACGCAGTCGGCGAAGACGAGTCTCAGGAAATGCCATGATTTCACCGGATGCTTACAGGATCAAAAATCAAAGGCAAAAGCAGGGCCAGCCGTGCCCGCTCGACACGACTGAGTTCGACACGGTTCAGCTCCCACCAACAGGTAATTCCCAACTGATTTTAGCAGATGCTGATTCTATTGGTCTTTCGCGGGCCGGCCCAGAGTTTGAGCGTCCTTGGATGATGACGAAAGTAACTTCGGAGACCTAGAAGCTGACCGCTAAGGCCGATTCTCATCAATAAAATAAAACAGGATGGGTGGGTTAGGGCGTTATCGCTGGTTTGCGACCGCAGGCGCAGTGTCGCTGGCGTTCGCCGCGGTGTGTCTGACCGCGCACCGCAGCGCCGGACTGACCGCATTTTCCGACATTTTCGGCTTTGTGGCCATGCTAGTCGCGGGCGGCATTATGGTGGCGAATGCCATGATCAGGCCGGGGCGGGAGCGCTGGTTTTGGGGATTAATGGCAGCGGGCCTTGTCGGCTGGACGTTTAACCAAGGAACTTGGGTGTATTGCGAAGTGGTGCTGCGCAAGAATGTCCCTGATCCGTATTTCGCGGACATCGTTCTGTTCTTCCACCTGATACCGATGATCGCGGCTGTAGCCTGGAGTCCGCACCAACTCAAGCAGGGGCAGAGATTCCACCTCAGCACGCTGAATTTTCTCATGCTGCTGGTGTGGTGGATGTTCCTCTATGCGTTTTTAGTTTTTCCCGATCAATATGTCACGCTGAATGTCGCCTCATACGATCAACACTACCTTCTGCTGTACCAGGTGCAACATGGGCTGCTCATTACGCTCATAGGATTTGCCGCATGGCGATCCTCGGCACCGTGGAGGCGTTTGTACCTGAATTTTCTCGTGGCCAGCGCGTTATACCTGGTCAGCTCGCAACTTACGAATGTCGCATTGGCAGGTGGCCGCTATTACTCCGGCAGCTTGTACGACGTTCCCTTAGCGGCCGCAATCAGTTGGATGGCGGCGACCGCTCTGACAGCACGGCAATGGCAACTGGAGGCTACCCCCTCGAAGCCTGAGGTCGAGCAGCGGGCAATTACACCCCGACTGGCCATGTTGGCGATTCTTTCCCTGCCCGCGCTGGGATTGTGGACGTTTCTGTTCGACCGGTCCCCTGAAGAGTCCCGCATTTTTCGATTATTCACCGTCTTGGCAGCCATGGTCGTGCTGGGCGCGTTTGTTTTCCTACGGCAGTATCTGCAAGACCAGGCACTCATGCGCCTTTTGGACGAATCGCGGAGCGGCTATGAGAACCAGGAGCGGTTGCAGAGTCACCTGGTCCAGAAGGAAAAGCTCGCCTCCCTGGGCCATTTGGTGGCTGGGGCGGCGCACGAGATTGACCATCCGCTGACGGCTATCATGACGTATTCCGAGCAACTCTGGTCGAATCAACGGTTGACCGACGAGCAAGACGTCCTGGTGCGCAAGATTGTAAACCAGGCGAGGCGAACGCGGGACTTGGTCTCAGACCTGCTCAGTTTCGCCCAGGAGAGTCCTGCCGAGAAGACTCTGGTAGACGTGGCCATGCTGCTGCAGCGTAGCATTCTGATGCTGGAGCTTCAGCGGCGAGCGGGCGGGATCCGAGCGGAAACCTTCATTGATCCTGACCTTCCGCTGGTTTGGGGAAACGCCAACCAGCTTTTCCAGGCGTTCGTGCAGATCGTGGAAAACGCAGTGGACGCGTTGCATGAAACGGGCGGCGGATCTTTGCACATCATCGCGCAGCGGCAAACCCGGGAGGTAGTGGTACAGTTCTCCGACACTGGGTCCGGCATCCGCGAGCCGCAGCGTGTGTTCGATCCTTTCTATACCACCAAGCCGATCGGGAAGGGCACGGGCCTGGGCCTGAGTGCAGTCTACGGAGTGATCCAGGATCACAAGGGACAAATTACCTGCCAGAACCAGCCGGAAGGTGGAGCACTTTTTGTCTTGCGGTTGCCCGTGGCGACTGACGCGGCCGTCAAAGCTGTGGCGGCGAAGGCGTGACGAGAGAGTTCCGGTTGTCACGTTCCAATTGTCCCGGTGTTCCATCGCCAGGCTAGCGGGCTGCACCAGTAGAAATCCGCGGGTACCTGTTCTGCTCGCTTCATCCCCCTCTAGTAACATCATCCCTGATGGATTCTCTGCGACTGCTCCACAGCTCGGCCCGGGTTCTCGAGTTCGAGGCCTTGCGCGAACTGCTGCGCGGATATGGCTCTTCGACCCTAGGCCGGCAGCGAATCGATGGGCTTACACCTTCAACCGACCGCAATTGGATCGACGAGCAGCAACAGTTGGCGGAGGAGGTTCGAGAATTCCGTCGCGCGGGAGGGCGATTCGATTTTTCCGGACTGCCCGAGATTGCGAAGCTCATCGATAAGGCGCGCATTGCCGGGGCAGCATTGGAGACAGCCGAGATCCGGGACGTGGTGCTCGTGGTGGATCGCGCCGCCGAGTGGCGGGAAATTGCGTTACATCCGCCGGCCAGCATGAAGTCAGAGTGGTGCCGGGTGCGTGCGCTTTCGCAAAGGGTTACCGACTTCACGGAATTCCTGCGATTTTTCCGCAACAAGATCCAGCCGGATGGAACTCTCGAAGACCGCGCGTCGCCGGAGCTGGCACGGGTACGCCGAGAAATTGAAAAACAAAGGCGAGCGATTCAGGAATCGCTGCGCGGCTACTTGCGTCGACTGGCCGAGGATGGCGCAGTGCAGGATGAGCTGATCACCATACGCGGCGAGCGGTTTGTGATTCCGGTGAAGACCGAACAAAAGCGCCGGGTGCAGGGTGTGGTACACGGTGCCAGTTCTAGCGGGCAGACCGTGTTTGTGGAGCCGCTGGAGACGATCGAGCAGAACAACGAACTGGTGAGGTTGCTGGATGAGGAGCTGGGGGAAATTCACCGCATCCTGCTGGAGATGACGCGGCGTATTGGCGAGCTGGCAGAGGCGATAGGGACGGCGGCGGAGGTGCTCGGCGAGCTGGAGTTACAGTTTGCCAAGGCGCGCTTTGCGGAAGATTACAACTGCGTCGCAGTGACGCTCAGCGTCGAGAATGTGTCGTCGCACGGCGGCCGGCTTGTTCTGCAGAATGCCCGGCATCCATTGTTAGAGCGGAATCTCAAGCTCAAGGGGTCGAGGGTTGTTCCGGTGAGTGTGGAACTCGAGGGCGAACGGCGGCAGTTGGTGATCACTGGCCCCAACACTGGCGGAAAGACGATCATCCTCAAAACCGTTGGACTGCTGGCGCTGATGGCGCAGTCGGGCATTCCGGTTCCAGCCGATCGGGCGGAGTTGCCCGTGTTCGATGCGGTGTTGGCAGATATTGGCGACTATCAATCGATTGAACAGAATCTTTCGACGTTCTCGGCTCACGTCACCAACATTGATTTCATTTCCCAGACTGCGACCGCGCAATCTCTGGTGCTGCTGGACGAGTTGGGATCGGCTACTGATCCGGAAGAGGGCGCGGCCTTGGCGGTGGCGATTGCCGGGCACTTTGCGGCGGTTGGCTGCATGTCGGTGATTTCGACACATCACACGTCGTTGAAAGTGTACGCGGCCAATACGCCGGGCGTGGTGAACGCGGCAGTGGGTTTCGATGAGGCCAATTTGCAGCCGACTTACGAATTGAAAGTGGGCGTGCCGGGGGCGTCGGCGGGGATCAACATCGCGAAGAGGCTGGGACTGAATCCGGCGATCATCGAGGCAGCGCGGGGTCGGTTAGGGACGCAGGCGCGTGATGTGGGCGAGTTTCTCGATCGCCTACATGCCGAACTGCGCACGGCTGAGAGTGAGAGATTGCTTCTGAGCCAGCGCGAACAGGAACTGCAACGGGAGAAGGCGCGTCTAGCGGTAGAAGGCAAGAAGGAACAGCAGGCGAAGGTCCGCGAAATGGAAAAGAAGCTGGAAAGCGTGTTGCACGATTTCGAATATCATGCCCGCGAGGCGGTGAATGCGATTCAGGAACGGGCCGCAGCGCAGAAGCTTTCCAAAGATGCCGAGCGGCGGATCGCGAAATTGCGTCGCGAATTCCGCGAGCAGTTCGACTCGACAGTAGTGGCCCACGCGACCGGGGCGGATCGTGGCGATCCTCACGCCCAGCCGCAGGTGTTGAGCCATGTTTCCGAGGGCGACCAGGTGAAACTGAAATCGACAGGACGTCCGGCGCTGGTGTCGCGAAAATTGGATGAGGGTCACTTCGAAGTCGCTGTTGGCGCCATGAAGATGAAGATCGCACGTGACGATATTGCGGAGGTGCTGATCGGCCAGGGTGATCGAGGGGCGGCGGATTCTCCAGTGAAAGCGGCGCGGGCGCGAGGCATTTCGGTGTCGCTTGAGCGTGAGAGCCAGAACGTGCCCGGCGAAATCAACGTGATTGGACGCACGGTCGACGATGCCTGGCGTGAAGTCGAGAGATTCATTGACCAGGCATTTCTCGCCGGCCTGACGCGCGTGCGCGTGGTGCATGGCAGCGGCATGGGCATTCTGCGCAAGGCGCTGCGGCAGTTGTTGAAAGAGCATCCCCATGTGGAGTCGGTGGCGGAGCCTCCGCAAAAGGAGGGCGGAGCGGGGGCGACGGTGGTGGAGTTGCGGGTCTAAAGGAGCCAGGGGCGGAGAGGCCGCAAGAGTAGGTGGGTATGCTTCGACTCCGTGAGGCCCGTTCGCAAGCGCGAATGTCTCACACGCTCAGCAGACAGTGCAGGGTTCGAGGACGCTTTTCCTGTTGCGTCAACGATTAAAGTCAGCTTTCCACAGGTTTTCCGCAGTCAAACTCTCCTGCTATATTCCCTTCAGAGATTTTCTACGTCACAATTCTTAGGGATTTTTGTGTCTCATTGATGGCTAACCCCGGCGACTTCGCTTACACGGTTAAACAGCAGGCGGACATCGTTCGCATTGTGGGGGACTACGTCAAGCTGAAGAGGGCTGGGGCGCAAAACTGGTCGGGGCTTTGTCCGTTTCATGGGGAGAAAACAGCATCATTTTCGGTGCACGCTACGCGGCAGTTTTATCACTGCTTCGGGTGTGGCGTCTCCGGGGACGTGTTCAGCTTCGTGCAGAAAATCGAGAACGTCACCTTCCCCGAGGCCGTGCGATTAGTGGCGCAGAAGCTGGGGATTGCGCTGCCTAAGGCCAGCCATTCCAGTCCGGCAGAGGCTAAAGAAGCGCGGCTGCGGACTCAGCTGTTGGAGGTCCACGAGCGGGCTTGCGGGTTCTTTCAGGAATGTCTAAGGCGTCCCGACGGTGCTCGGGCGCGGGAATATTTGTTGGGCCGGGAGCTGGATGAAAAGACGATCGCGGAATTTCGCGTTGGCTATGCGCCGGATTCCGGATTTCTGCTGCGCGATCGTTTGAAGAGTGAGTTCAGCGAAGAAGTTTTGCGGGAGAGCGGGCTGTTTTCGTGGAAGCAGGAAAGCGGGCTTCAGGCTTCAGGTCCCAGGCTCCAGCCGGGCAGCTCTCAACCACAGCCGATTGCCCCCGGGCTTGTGCCCGCTCGCAATGACAAGAGCTTGCAGGAAAAGCCAGAAGCTAGCCCAGCGATAGCAGCTGCTTCTATGTATTCCAAGTTTCGCGACCGGGTGATGTTTCCTATTCGCAGCGAAGCGGGCAAAGTGATTGCGTTCACCGGGCGCACGTTGACTACAGACGAAAAGTCCCGGCCGAAATATTTGAATTCTCCTGAGACGGCGATTTACTCCAAGGGGCGAGTCCTATTCAATCTGGACCGTGCCAAGGAGGCTACGCGAAAGCTCGACTACGCCGTGCTGGTCGAGGGGCAAATGGATTGCATTTCCGTTTACGCAGCTGGCTTTCACAACGTGATTGCCAGCTCAGGCACGGCGTTCACGGAGTTGCAGGCGAAGCTGCTCGGGCGCTTTTCCAAGAATGTTGTGGTGAATTTTGATCCGGACACGGCTGGGGCCAAGGCCACGGAACGGACTCTCGGGCTGTTCGTAGAAGAGGAATTTCAGATCAAGGTTCTCACCCTGGAGCAAGGCTTCGATCCTGACCTGTTCATTCGGCGCAAAGGCAAAGACGCTTATGGGACTGCTCTCAAGAACTCTCAAAAATATTTCGACTATTTGATCGAACGCGCCCGTGCGCAGTTCCCGGTGCGCAGCGCGGAGGGTAAAGTCAAAGCGGTGAACCACCTGCTGCCGCACATTCAGCGCGTTCCGAGCCGGATTGTGCGCGACGAACTGGCGCATGAAATTGCGCAGAAGCTCGGCATTGATTCGTCGGTGCTGCGACAAGAATTGAAACACGCTGCCGGGACGCGGGCGGCGGCGGCCGTGAAGGCCCCGGCGGAGGCGCAGGTCACGGATTCTGAGCGCATCCTCATACGGGCATTGGCCTCGGCACAACAGATGCAGCCCGGAGAACAACATCTCTCGGCGCGAGATGGAGCTGAAGAGGAGTTTGATCCCGCGCGGCAGGCACAGTATGCGTTGCACCATGAAGGTCTGCATCACGGGCTGGCAACCGAGTCGCTGGCGGAGGCGCTGCTCAACGCTGATTCCGACCTTGCCGATGTCATGGACGCACCCGGCTCGGAGGCGGACCGCAGGCTGCTGGCTTCGATCCTGCTGAAAGAAGATGAAGAATTAACTGCTGAACGACTGGATGGGGCGGTACGGGCCATCAGGAAGATTCATTTGCGACGGCGTCTGGAGCAGGTGCAGCGGGAGCTGCAGTCTGCCGGAGGTAAGGAGCCGGGACAGTTGCAGGAACTGCTGCAGGAGAAAATGCGTCTCAAGCGGGCGCTGATGGATCCGGGCATAGCGGACAGCGGGGCCGTAATCGCTGTCTGAGCGCAGGGAAGCTGCATGAAAGGGGTGAAACAAAATAGCACCCGCAGCCATCTAAGTACCTAGGGAAGTTGGGGATAGGGGCAGGCGCGGAAGTTCTGCGGCAAGTGATAGACGCTATGGCACTTATGTGCTAACATTAACAAGTTTGTGCTAGATGCACAATCCCGCGCCACCCCAGATTCCCACCATTGAGACTGTATCACACGCTCCCACGAGAGCGAATTGAGTTGTTTGAGGACACGTTTTGGCCCTAGACGATAAATTCGACGATATTAAAAAGCTGATCGATACCGGGAAAGAAAAGGGATATCTCACCTACGACCAGGTCAATGACCTGATCCCGCACGATGTGCACAGTCCCGAAGACCTGGATGATCTGCTGACCACCATCGGTACGCAAGGAATCGATGTGTTGGAGGGGCCGAAGTTGCCTTCCTCCGCGCTCGATAAAAAATTCGAAGAAGCTGAAGAAGGCTCTGAGGACGTTGAGCTCGACTTGACCCCTGGAGCCCTGGAAAAAACCAATGACCCTGTCCGCATGTATCTCCGCGAGATGGGGACGGTACCGCTGCTCACGCGCGAAGGCGAAGTGGAAATTGCCAAGCGCATTGAGCGCGGACAGTTGCGCGTGCTAAAGGCTCTGTCTCGTTCGCCTATCGTGATCCGCGAATTGCTGGCGATGGGCGAAGACCTCAAGAAGGGCGTCCGCTCGATCAAGGAAGTGGTCACCTTCGATGAGGAAGAGATCACCGACGAAATCCTGCAGAACCGCCTCAACGAATTCACCGGCAAAATCGACGACATGGCCAAGCTGTACAAGAAGACCAACGTCCTCGAAGAGAAGTACGCAACCGTTTCGCAGAAGAAACGTCCCAAGGACCATCGCCGCGCCCGCCGCAATCTGGCACGGGCGATTGTTCGCGTTTCGTTGGCGATGCGAAAGTTGGGATTTACCAACAATGAGCGCAAGCGGCTGATTGAGCGGGTCAACAAGACCGTGGACGGTATGCGCTCGCTCGATCGCCAGTCGCAGAACCTTGAGCGCAAGGCCGACGCCACTCGCAGCGAGGAACAGAAGAAAGAATATCGCCGCCAGTCGCGCGCCGTCCGCAGCGAGGTAGAAAAACTCGAACTCGAAGCGGGAGTGTCGTTTCAGGAGCTCAAGCGCACCCAGCGCGAGATCATCCAGGGCGACATGGACGCGGAGCAGGCCAAGCGCGAGCTGATCGAGGCCAACCTGCGTCTGGTGGTTTCAATCGCGAAGAAATACACGAACCGCGGTTTGCAGTTCCTCGACCTGATTCAGGAAGGCAACATCGGCCTGATGAAGGCGGTGGACAAATTCGAATACCGGCGCGGATACAAGTTCTCCACCTATGCCACGTGGTGGATTCGGCAGGCGATTACTCGTGCCATTGCTGATCAAGCGCGTACGATTCGCATCCCCGTCCACATGATCGAAACCATCAACAAGCTGATCCGCACTTCGCGCCAGCTGGTGCAGGAACTGGGGCGAGAGCCTACGTCGGAAGAAATCGCCAAGCGCATGGATATTCCCGTGGCAAAAGTGCGCAAGGTGCTTAAGATCGCGCAGGAGCCGATCTCGCTCGAAACACCAATCGGCGAAGAGGAAGATTCGCACCTCGGCGATTTCATCGAAGACCGTGCCGTCGTTTCGCCGGCCGAGGCTGTGATCAACGTGAACCTCAAGGACCAGACAGGACAGGTCCTGCGCACGCTGACGCCGCGCGAAGAAAAAGTCATCAAGATGCGCTTCGGTCTCGAAGACGGCAGCGAGCACACACTCGAGGAAGTGGGACAGTCGTTCGCAGTCACCCGCGAACGCATCCGCCAGATCGAGGCCAAGGCACTACGGAAACTGCGTCATCCGTCGCGTTCGCGTAAGCTCCGCGCATTCATGGATGGAGTAAGAGACTAGCTCCGCCCCTGTCACGCGGAGCGTAGCCGGAGTCGAAAGCATCCCGAGTAGCGTCAACACTGGGCTTCGGCCGCTGGCGTTATCGCCGGGTTTCGGCGCGGCCGCGATCTGGAAGGCTTAATGCAACAACTCAAAAACCTACAGTCTGCCGCGCGGCTGGCTTCCTGATTTACCCAGGCCAAAATGGACGCCACCGTTCAAAACCTCAGCACCGCGTTAACCGCAACCATGTCACGAAATGACAATCGCTCCCACCCGGGAATACAGATTTCACCCTATTTTTTCCGTCGCTTTCCACAAGTAATCCGCAAAGTTCACAGCTTCTGCACAAGCCGACGTGGTTTTCCTATTGCAGGCAACTCTGCCCTGCCGCAGAGTGTCGGCAGTGAAAACGTGAGCGCTTCTTAAGCTTTGCTGGATGATTGCGACCGAGCCAGCGGCAATCGCCGGGGATGTTCCAGACCGCGTGTGAGCGCGTGCTGGTTGCCCGGGCATTGCGGCCTCCTCCTCGTCCTGTTTTTGAACAGGATCGGGCCGCTGGTCCCCGCAGTGGATGCAGAGCGGTGATGAAAATCATGATCTGCGACCAGCTCAGGTAAAAGTGGCACTCCTCCCAAGGAGCGCCGTCGGACCTCGAGCATCTCCCCGCACAGCGGGAAAAGCAAGCCAGGAAGTCCACGTACCATGCGGCTCGGGTGGCTGGCCCGGGCCGCATTTTTTTTGGATATGCGTCCCAAAAGAAGCGCCTTGGAATCGGACGGGTTGCGGTAAAGCCCGCTTTATCGAAGGCCTTCCACAGTTATCGCGGCCTGTGCACAGCTTCTGCACAAATCATTTTGATTTTCGCTTTAGTTTCGCTATGCTGGTAGCCATGGCAGGTCCACAGTAACCGAGGCAAGCATGGCGACCACCGACTTCAGCATCAGCAGTCTTCCGGCGAACGTAGAAGCCGAGCGCTCCATCCTGGGCGCCATTCTGCTCGATAATTTTTCTTATAACCAGGCTGCGGAGCATCTGCGTGCGGACGATTTTTCGCTCGATTCGCATCGCCGGATCTATTCGCGCATGATCGATCTGGCCGAGTCCTCGCGTCCGATCGACATGATCACGCTGATTGAGGAACTCGACCGGCACAAAGACCTGCAAACGGTCGGCGATGTTGGCTATATCTCGAGCTTGGTGGACGGAGTACCGGACCGCCCCAGCATTGAGCACTACGTCAAGATCGTGCGCGATAAGGCGCTGCTGCGCGGCCTGATCCATGCGGCCAATACCGCCATTGCGCGCGCCGCCGATCAATCGGACGCTGCTGAAGACGTCCTAAGCGATGCTGAGGCAGCGATCTTCCAGCTCTCCGAGAAGCGCATCGGGCGCGGTTTCCTGGGCGTGCAGGAGATCGTGCGCGAGTCATTTGGCTCAGTCGATGCCCTGTTGCAACGTGGGCAACGCATCACCGGGCTGGCCACGCATTACGCCGATCTCGACGAGATGACCAGTGGCCTGCAGCGCGCTGACTTGGTCATCATCGCCGGACGGCCGTCGATGGGCAAAACAGCCTTCGCCATGAATATCGCGGAAAACGCCGCCATCGAAGATCAGCAGGTGGTCGGGGTGTTTTCGCTGGAAATGTCGCGCGAAGCTCTGCTGTTGCGCCTGCTTTGCTCCCAGGCCAGAGTGGACGCCCACAAAATGCGCACCGGCTCGCTGTGGCAGGATGACACCAAGAAATTGGTGCGCGCTATGGAACAACTGGCGCATGCGCCGGTTTATATCGACGATACTCCCGGCATTACCCTGAGCGAGATGCGGGCCAAGGCACGGAGGTTGAAACAGTCCGCCGGCAAGCTCGACCTGATTATCGTGGATTACCTGCAACTCATGTCTGGAGGTGGCAAGCGCTACGAGAATCGCACCCAGGAGGTCTCAGCCATTTCCCGGGGCCTGAAGGCCTTGGCGAAGGAGCTCGCAGTTCCGGTCATCGCGCTGTCGCAGTTGAGTCGCGCCCCTGAGAGCCGTGGCGGCGATCACCGTCCACAACTGGCCGACTTGCGGGAATCGGGATCGATTGAGCAGGACGCCGACGTGGTTGCCTTCATATTCCGCGAAGAGGTCTATAAGCAGGACGATCCTGACCTGCAGGGCAAAGCTGAACTCATCATTGCCAAGCAGCGCAACGGCCCTACGGGTAGGGTGAAGCTCGCTTTCATAAAGAATTGCACCCGCTTCGAGTCGCTTGCCGAGGATGGCCTGCCGCCGGAGAATTGAGGCGAAATAGGAGGCGTTCTCGACGGGCGGCTTGGTGCCAGAATCCACCCGCCGCCTGTGGAAAGCTTGTGGAAGTATTTCCCGACTTTCCATTCTCTTTTGGCAATGACCATCCGGTCGGTTGGACAAAATCCCTTTATTGGGCTTTAAACATATGAGTAGTAATCGGTTATATATTTCATTACAAATTAACATGGCCTCTCAAGGGAGCCCGCTAGAAATCAGCAATTATTAAGATTTGCACAACTGACGGGCAGTGACCTCCGGTTCACCCTAGCGATTTTCGCCCTGAACATAGGGTCAGGCAGGTCCGCAAGAGAGCAGAAACCGTCTAAAAACTGGCGACTTCGCCCGGGTTAGGCCCTCCACCACGTCCACTCAGATTGGGGAGCTGTCAAAGGCATCGAATGCTTCCGACTCTCTCTGTTCCGCGAAGCCGGGATGGCTTTGCAGCAACCGGGCGCAACGGTTCCAGCGAAGGATAGCGTCATCGTTGCCCGGGGGACGAATCATTTCCGCTTCGGCGAAGCAGCGCATCGCCTCCCCAAAAAGTGGAGCGAGAGTGTGCGGCGAACGTCCCATGCGCATTTGCGCCTTCGCTCGCCGTTCATGAAGCAGCCCGGTGTAGTAGAGGCGTTCATACCGCTCCACCAGCCTCTCGAAAAGGCTTTCTACTTCTGCGGAACGATCCGAGGCGTCTCCACAGAACTGGTCGGTAATCGCCAGGCCCAGCAGACGGAGCGCCAACTGGTTCTCCGGCTCCACGGCCAGGATGTCACGGCAGATCGACTCCGCCTCTTCCGGTTCATTCAGCGAGCGGTAGAGCTCGACTTTCGAGATAGCTTCCGGAATGCCCGCCTTCGAGATGCTCTTCAGCTTGAATTCCACAGGACCTCCTTTACCTCAGCCCGATTCCTGTTTCACTCCTGAATTTATTTCGCCCCTCGAATCTTCCGCACCAGCATGAGCACAGGATCATAAAACTCATCGACCACGCGCTCCTTTAATGGAATGATCGCGTTATCGGTGATGTGGATGTCCTCCGGACACACCTCGGTGCAGCACTTCGTAATGTTGCACAGGCCGATTCCCAGCTCATCCTTGAGCATGCGCGTCCGCGATACCGAGTCGAGAGGATGCATTTCGAGCGCCGCGACCCGGACAAAAAACCTTGGTCCGCCGAACTGCCGCATTTGCTCGTGCTCGCGAAGCACATGGCATACGTTCTGGCATAAGAAGCATTCAATGCATTTACGAAACTCCTGCACCCGATCCACGTCCTCCTGGTACATTTTCCAGTCGGTGTCCGGCCGGGGAGCGAACGGCGGAATTTTCTTGTTCACGCGGTAATTCCAGGAAACGTCGGTGACCAGGTCTTTGATCACGGGAAACGCCTTCATGGGATAAACCGTGACCGGTTGGTCGAGGGGAAGAGCATCCATCCGTGTCTTGCACGTGAGCCGAGGACGGCCATTCACCTCCGCCGAGCACGAGCCGCACTTGCCCGCCTTGCAGTTCCAGCGCACCGCCAGGTCCGGCGCCTGGTGCGCTTGGATGTGGTGGAGCGCATCCAGCACCACCATTCCCGGAGCAATCGGGACGCGGTACGTCGCCGGCTGTCCACCCTCGCGGTCTCCGCGGAACACCTCAAAAGTCGCTTCCGCCATCGCGCCTCCGCTATTGCCCTTCTATTTCTCTTCCGTCACCAATTGCTTCAACTCACCCGGCAATTCCGGCACCGGTGATTGACGCAGCGCCATCGCGCTTCCCTCGCGCGCCACCACAGTATTTTTCGTCCCCCACGTGGGGTCCAGGCCGGGATAGTCAATCCGGCTATGAGCTCCACGGCTTTCCTCTCGCGCAAGTGCGCTTCGCGTAACTGCCTCCGAAACTGTAAGCATCGCTTTTAAATCCTGCGCCAGATGCCAGCCGGGATTGAATAATCGTGATCCTTCGACACTCAGACGTTCAGCGCGCTCCTTGAGTTTCTCAAGTTCCTCCAATGCGCGAAGCAGATCCTCCTTATTGCGAAAGATGCCCACCAGATTCTGCATGGTTTCCTGCAAATCCCGATGAATCGTATAAGGACTCTCACCACTGTTGCGCTCGAACGGAGCCAGCATCTCGCGCGCCGCCTCTTCGATCTGCCCTGAATCGATCGCCGTCGCCGGTATATTTTTCGCATGTTCTGCCGCCGCCTCGCCCGCCCGTCGCCCGAAGACAAGCAGATCGGAAAGAGAATTCCCGCCCAGCCGGTTTGCCCCGTGCAGCCCGGCCGCCGCCTCCCCCGCGGCAAACAGTCCGGGCACGGACGATTCCGCACCTTCCGCCTCCACGCGAATGCCTCCCATCATGTAATGGCAGGTCGGTCCCACCTCCATCGGCCCCTTGGTGATATCCACGTCAGCGAGTTCCTTGAACTGGTGATACATGCTGGGCAGCTTTTTCTTTACATAATCGGCCGGCTTCTGCGAGATATCGAGATAAGCGCCGCCGTGTTCGGTGCCGCGTCCTTCGCGTACTTCTGTATAAATGGCGCGCGCCACCACGTCGCGAGTAGAAAGCTCCATCCTTTTCGGATCGTATTTCTCCATGAAGCGCTCGCCCAACTTGTTGCGCAGAACCCCTCCCTCGCCTCGCACCGCTTCGGTTACCAGAATCCCCTGCACGCCCGGAGGCCACACCATCCCGGTGGGATGAAATTGCACAAATTCCATATCCACCAACTCGGCCCCGGCTCCGTAGGCGAGCGCCATCCCGTCGCCCGTGTACTCCCAAGAGTTGGAAGTAATCTTCCACGCTTTGCCAATCCCGCCGGTGGCCATGACCACCGATTTCGCCCGAAACACCACGAATCGTCCCTGCTCGCGCCAGTAACCGAATGCTCCGGCGACGCGCTCCCCATCTTTCAGCAGGCGGCTGATGGTGCATTCCATGTAAACGTCGATTCCCAACTGCACGCCGCGGTCCTGCAGAGTGCGAATCATTTCAAGGCCGGTGCGGTCACCCACATGACACAGCCGGCGGAAGCTGTGACCACCGAACGCACGCTGCAGAATCTGCCCATCCTGCGTGCGATCAAAAAGCGCGCCCCACTGCTCCAACTCCCGCACACGCTCGGGAGCTTCTTGGGCATGAATTTGAGCCATGCGCCAGTTGTTAAGTAGCTTGCCGCCGCGCATGGTGTCGCCGAAATGAGTGCGCCAGTCGTCGGCCGAATCCACGTTGGCCATCGCCGCCGCGATTCCACCTTCCGCCATGACGGTGTGCGCTTTGCCCAACAGCGATTTCGAAACCACGCCCACTTTCGCGCCTTCTGCCAGAGCTCCCAGAGCCGCACGCAAGCCAGCACCGCCGGCGCCGATGATCAACACATCGTGGTCGTGGGTTTCGTATTCTGTGCTCACAGGATTCTCAGGTCGGTGATTGTGCCGCTGGCGACCAGCCGGACGTAAAGATCCGTAAGCCCCACGGTGATCAGGCTGATCCAGGCGTACAACATGTGTCGCTCGTTCAAAACGCTCAACCATCCCCAGGTTGTGTGACGCGCTCCTCCCAGCGCCACACAGGAAAAGCAGTCGAGTCTTCCGCCCAGCAGGTGTCGAAGCGAGTGGCAGGAGAGGGCATAAACCGTCAGAAGGATCACGTTGAACAGCAGGACCAGGCTGCCGAGCCCTAGGCCGAATCGTCCACTAAACAAGAATCCGCGAAACGCGTCGCGCCAAAGAAAGATGAGGAAGATGAACCCCCCATAAAGAAAGTATCGATGAAGGTTTTGCAGAACAAACGGAAAACCAGTCTCGCCTCGGTACCGGTGCTTCCCGCCCTCACTCACCGCGCACGCCGGCGGATCCAGAAAGAAAGCTCGGTAGTAAGCCTTCCGGTAGTAGTAGCAGGTGACCCGGAATCCCAAAGGCCAAATCAAAATCAGCAACGCCGGTGAGAACGGCCACCACCGGTGGTGCGGATCAATTAGAGGGGAGTAAAACGGAGAAAGGTAAGGCCCCCACTCGTAATATTTCCCTTCGAAGGCCCGCAGAGTGGCATAGACTCCGAATCCACCCAGCAGAATAACGACCGGTAACAACTCCAGCCACCACGGATCCCGCCGCATCGTGCTGCCGAGCTGCCGCGGGCCCGTAGTTGAACCTGCCGAGGTCGAACCTGCCGACATAGCGCCACCACCTCGTGGTGCACAGAGTAAACAGCCTAGACTAAACAGAAGCCCAGTTTTTTCAAGTCAAAAATTTCACCATGTCATCCTGAAGGCGGCGGAGCGAAGCGGAGGACTCCCCACGAGAGATCCATCGACACCATCCCATTGCATCCGTGAGATCGATGCGGGGCGGCGCTCATCGGGATATCCGTAACTCGCCTTGCACAGGCAGTCTTGATTCCAAGCTGCGTCCGTTCGAGCCAAACTTCCCGTAAGATGACTTCTTCGCAGCGCCGTCCTCTCACTCTACAATCTCATTTCCGATGAACCAAGCCCGCATCGCCGAGCTGCTCCAGCCTTTCCTCGGGATCTCCGCCAATGCCGCGATCTCGTCAGAACTTTGTGATTCCGAACCACTGAAGGCCGGCCAGAAGCCTCGTCTCCTTTCCCCATTCCAACTGCAATGTATATCGACATACATCGATATACTCGTGCGCTGGAATGCTCGCATTAGCCTTACGTCCATCCGCGACCCGGAAGAAATCGTCACCCGCCACTTCGGCGAAAGCCTGTTCGCTGCCTGCCACTTGTTCCCCAGTGCCCCCTCGGTGCCTGCCCGGAGCGAAGCCACTGGGCCCTCTGTGGTTAAAGATTTTGCCCGGCCGCGCGTCGCTGACCTGGGCTCCGGTGCGGGCTTGCCCGGACTTCCCATCAAGCTCTGGGCCCCGCAGATCGCGCTCACCCTGATCGAATCGAATCAGAAAAAAGCCACCTTCCTCCGCGAAGTGACCCGCACCCTTATATTGACAGATGTCAATGTACATGCCGGCCGCGCCGAGAGCCTCGCGACCCAATCCACCTTCGACCTCGTAACCCTGCGTGCCGTAGAGCGCTTCGCCGACATCCTTCCGCTCGCTGCCCGCCTGCTCACTCCCGCGGGCCGCCTCGCCCTGCTGATCGGCACATCCCAACTTCATCAGGCCCGAACCATTCTTCCTGATTTTTCCTGGCAGGACCCGCTCTCTGTCCCAAGTTCCCAGTCTCGGATCGTGCTGGTTGGCCGCCGATACGCCTAACCAAGCTATGGAGGAAGCTCTGTCGTATATCTTTGTCGCCCGCCTCACCACTCACCTAGTCATCGGACACCACCCCGCAAGTGAGCTGCGCACCAGGATGATCAACCGGTGGCAAACGAATAGTCAATTTTCTCATTCACATCCATTGATATCGATGCCCGGACCGCAGCTGGCCTCCAAAGTGGAACATTATTACTATTACGGTAATTTCGGTGAACCAGATTGGTAAACTACCTAGTCGCCAGTCCGAGCACAAAACTACAAGCCGAAGAGCGCGAACCAGGAATGTAATAGTGGGATAAATCCGCAGTCTAGCCGTGAGTTAGCGACAGAGGAACCCCGCCGCATCAAAAATGTGGCCCACGAAGCTACAGATTCTTATCCTCCCGTCGATGGTGGCCAAAGCGAATAGATCTGCGCTGCCCCAAAATCTTTTCCACGGTGTTCCACGTGGAACACTATTCGGGTTTATGAACAGTATTGCGAGGTTGTTCGGCACCTGCCAGTATTCGCCATGGACTTGCACTGCGAACTATGGTTGGGTTCCTACCGCAAATTTGGTTTGCTCGTTGCGCGACTCACCCACGGCGGTGGTTCACTGATGTGTCAGGTGGAATGTATCGTGCCATGGGAATGTGACCACTGGCGCGATTTATGCCGAGAAAAGGAATAGGTCTTTTTCTAAATCTGAATCAGCCAATTCTGAGCCAACGTCGCTCGCGGGGCCACGCACCCAGGCTCGGCGATCATGTTCCACGTGGAACACTGTTATCCTTATCCGCAGAACTACCCCTTGGAAAAGCCATCGCAGCAAATCCAGCCGGAAGATCAGGTTCAACCTCCACTCGCTTGGGACAAACCTCACGCGTGGGACACCTGCTTGTCGGAAGCGTATCCCTCGAAACAGAACGTTCCACGTGGAACATGTTCGGGCCTTTCAAAGCGTATTTATGGATATGAAGCGTTCCACGTGGAACACAAGACACATTTTGCACAGAAAAATGAAGCACTCACCTGAATGTGCATTGCTTTTGAAATGCGAATCGCATTATGCTGCGAGTGGCTCTGGAATCTTCCAACAACTAAATGGGACGCGTTATCGCGGTTGCCAACCAGAAGGGTGGCGTCGGCAAGACCACGACCGCCATCAACCTAGCTGCGTCCTTCGCGGCTGCGGAAGTAAACACCCTGCTCATTGACTGCGATCCGCAGTCGAATGCCTCGAGCGGCCTGGGTTTTGTGAAGGATCCGGAACGTGTCAGCACCTATCATCTGTTAATGGGCGCGGCCGAGGCGGACGAAGCCCTGCAGACCACCGAGCTTGAACAGCTTTGGCTGATTCCCTCTCACAAGAATCTGATCGGCGCAAACCTCGAGCTGGTCGAGGCGGACCGCCGGGAGTTTCGCCTGCGGGACGCGCTGGCGGCTGTCCGCGAACGCTTTCAGTTCGTGGTGCTGGACTGTCCGCCGGCGCTCGATCTGCTCACCGTGAATGCGCTGGTGGCTGCCGACACGGTGCTGATTCCGATGCAGGGCGAGTACTTTGCACTCGAAGGCATCAGCGAGCTGCTCGATACCATCGAGCGGATTCGCGCGGGGCTTAACCCGGAGCTGGCCATCGAGGGCGTGGTGCTGACCATGTTCGACGACCGCACCAACCTGGCGCAGCAAGTGATGGGCGAACTGAAGAAGTTCTTTGGCGAGAAGTTGTGCGCTACGTGTGTGCCGCGGAACATTCGGCTAGCGGAGGCCCCTAGCCATGGAAAGGCGGCGCTGGTTTACGATCCGCGGTCGAAGGGGGCGGAGAGTTACATTCGGCTGGCGAAGGAGATCATCGGGCACTATGGGCCGGCGGAGTTGGGGGTCCAGGCGCCGGTGGAGCAGCCTGCGGCGGAGATGGATAAGTCGGCTTAGTATATTGATATACATCGATCTTTATGTATCGACTATTGTCGATATACGAAAACGGTTGTACGACAATACATCGATATTTATCAATATACTCGGTCCTTGGCTTCGCTCAGGATGGCAGAGTCGGAAAGACGGGCTGTCCCTACCTGAGCGTCGCAATGGTTGGCTTTGGAGAGAGCGAACTGAATGACTACTACGAGAACGGCTGCGGCTGAGAAGTTGAGGGGCGTGGTTGGCACTTCGCGGGAAAAGCCTGCGGATGTTTCCAAGGACAAGGAAAAAGCCGAGAAGCGGCGCGCGCTGGGGCGCGGCCTGGAATCTTTGCTTCCCGGCCCTCGGATGGTCGCAGGCAGTGCTGCGACTGCTGTGGATACGCCTGGTACGGGAAGTGTCAGAGTGGAAACTCCGGTTCATGCCAGCGGTGCTGCGGCCCACCATGGGGTTCCTCACTTCGTTCGGGATGACGCGGGAAAAGGAGTGGGCCCAGGCAGCGTGGCGGCTGCCGAGACTGCTTCTGCAGCGGCAGTGGAGGTTCGAGCTGATTCGCAGGCGGGAGCAGAAGGTCATCCCGAAACAGCGGTTCAGAACCAGACTGTCTGGCGCACAGCAGTGTCCGCCCCACCCGAGCCCGTGAGTGGAGTGATTGCGGAGAGGCAGGCAGGGCCTGCGCCTTCGAATATGGTGAGCAACGTCCCCCTTGATCGTATTGACAAGAATCCTTATCAGACGCGGTATCTGTTTGATCAGGAGTTGCTCGAGGAGCTGGCCGATTCCATTCGCGTGAATGGAGTGGTGCAGCCCGTGGTGGTGCGTCCGGCGGAAGAACAAGGGCGCTACGTATTGATTCTGGGGGAGCGGCGCTGCCGGGCGTCGAAGATGGCGGGGAAGGAATCGGTGCCGGCGATCGTGCGGCGGGTCTCCGAGCAGCAGGCCGCCGAGATGACCGTCATCGAAAACCTGCAGAGGCAAGACCTGAATTGTCTGGAACAGGCGGAAGCTTTCCGGTTGTTGAGCAAAGAATTTAATTTGACGCAGGAGGAGATTGGCGCCCGGGTTGGAATGTCGCGGGAGTCAGTGTCGAACTACATGCGTCTGCTGCGACTGCCGGAAGAAGTGATGCAGTATTTGGCAAACGGACAGATTGGCTTCAGCGAGGCGCGGGAAATCCTGAGTCTGGACGATGCGACAAAGATTCCGGCCTTGGCGGAAGAAATCATCAAACAGCACATGTCGGTAGAGCAGATCAAGATGATGGTGAGCAGGATGAATGGATGGCTCGATCCGGTGCCGGGAATGCCAGGGCAAGAGAAAAAGAAGGCCGGATCGCGATGGCAGGATCCGAATGTGCGCGAGGCGCAGTCGGAGTTGGAGCGGACTCTCGGGGTGCGGGTTCGGATCCGCGATAAGAAGGGTAAAGGGAAGATCTTGATTGAGTACTCGAATGTGGATGACTACGAGCGGGTCGTAGGAATGCTGAGAGGAAAGAAGTAAGGAGCATTGAGCGAGGCGGCCGCGTGCCGCCTCCTCGCGAAACCGCACTGGACATGCACCGATGGCCTGACGATCCCCAACCTCGGCACGTGTATCATCAATGTCCAGTTCAAGCCCACGGCGGTCGGTTACGCCTCAGGAAGCCTGAGCGTATCCGACACCGATATCACAAGCCCGCAGACAGTTGCCTTGTCGGGGACGGGTACGGCCCTCGCGTTCAGTCCTCCATCGATCAACTTCGGAACCGTAACCAAGGGACAGCAGGTTTCGTCTGCAGTTTCGCTCACCAACGCAGGGACCACGACGGTCTCCATAGCCGGCTTTAACATCGTCGGAGCCAACAGCGCAGACTTCAGCTACTCCGCGCCTTGCGGCGGTTCAATTGGCGCGGGACAAACTTGCCAACTCACCATGTACTTCACTCCCAGCAAAACGGGATTGGAGAAGGCTACGTTCAAAGTGTTCGACAACAGCCCAGGCAGCCCGCAATCGCTGCCCTTGTCGGGAAAGGGGCTCTGAGCTCTCAACTGTGCGTGTGAGCTTGCGATGATTCACGCCACCGGGTCTATCGATCCGGCGGCGTTTCTTGTCCCAGCATGGTTTTGTGGCATCGGGGAGCAGCGACACTCTTCCGGTTCAACTCGGGCGCGGGTTGCGAATTCGATAAACAAGGTATCCCGCTGCCGCAAGATTGATAATGAGAACCAGGATTTTGACCGCACTGGGATGGCGGTGTATCTCATAAATCTCAACTGGAACGAGGGAGCTGGTGACGATTACGGTGAACCACTCAGCCCAACGTCTCACCATCCAGAGACCGATGCCCTCGGTTAGAAACAGTCCTGCATAAACGAAGCTGCCAACTCCTAGAACCCCGATCTTATTCGGAGTCAGGTTTGCCACCTTCTGAAGCGCGCTATCGACGTACTGGTTGCCCGGATCAAATCCCAACATCGCGGCCCACCGATCCAGTGCGTCCGCCGCGTCCTGGTGGAGCAGCTTTAGAGCGCCCACCCCCACTGCAATCAACAGAATCGCCTTTAGCAGCTTGAACGCTGCGATCAACCGGATCATTGCACTATTAGAGGCATGCGAAGGCATCGCTGAGCATGGTACGTCAGAGCCGGCGTTTGCGCGGGGATGCTAAGAAGAAAAATCATTCTTCGGTCGATCTTAGGCTTCGGCTCGACCATGGCTGTCGATTCCTTGCCGGCAGCGTCGAACCGCCTCCCTTGACCGCTTTTCGCGGCGGACTCCGCCCCCAGGGGATGCCGCCAATGTCGCAGAGCTTCAGCTCGACCGCACTGGTCGACTGCGCGGTTTCTTGCTGATCCTACCTCGGCAAGAATCAAGCTGATAATAGTGGAATGAAAACCTGCGGGTCGCGTCCCGAGTGCTTTTGCCAAGCCGTCTGAATCGTTGGCACGGCCGTGGAAGTGGGAAGTTCGCATGACTGATCAGGGCCTTGTAGACGACGCTCATCCCGCCGCGCCAAGTTTTTCGAGGATGCGGTAATGCGAGACCGTCTGTCCAATGATGGAAAGAGGCTCGGGCATGAGTGGGCAACATCATCGGCAGGGCGCGTGGCGAAGTCAAAGAAACAGCTTCTCACCCGTGGTAGTTTTCACGAAAACCGAGGACCGATCGAATGTTGGACCATGCAGTGATGAAGTCGGTGGCGGAGCAGTTGATGAGTGGGCCGGAAGTCGTGGTGGAAGGGCGAACGTTCCGGGTTTCGCGGACGGGATCGCGGCGCTTTCGGACGGTTCGCTTTGTTGCGGGCGGGGAGGAGTATCAGGCGATTGAGCAGAATCCGGACAAGCCTAGCCGGTGGGGACAGTTGGCGCGGCAGGGGCATCGCGTGGTGCAGCTTCGGGATTTGCAGACGCAGAAGTATGTGGCGGCGGTGGTGGATGGCGAGGTGCATGCGTATGGAAAAACATGAGAACCTTCCCGACACGCACCGCAATTGCTATTCCATCTGATGAAAACCGCTGCGGGGTAAATGGATGGAGTTCGCGACCTGAATTATTTTCTTTGCTGAGCGGTCTACCGAGCTGTCCAGCCACCGTCGATGAGAATGGTATCGCCGGTGATCAGGGACGCCGCGCTCGAGGCAAGAAAGACGACGGCTCCGGCTATGTCCATGGGCTCGCCAATTCGGTGAAGGGCGGCGATGCGCTCGATGACATCAGCGCGGAACTCCGGGTTGGCGAGACATTCCTGCGTACCCGGAGTGTGGATGAACGTGGGTGCAACCGCATTCACCGTGATGTTGTACTTTCCCCATTCGATGGCCAGGCATTTGGTGAGATGGGAAATGGCGGCCTTGGTCATGCAGTAGATCGACTCCGTGGGCAGGGCGACGAATCCGGCCTGTGAACTGATGTTGATGATGCGGCCGCGGTTTTGACGGATCATCACACGCCCGGCCGCCTGACTGGCAAAAAATGTTCCCTTCAGATTCACCGCGAGCGTGAGGTCGAAGTCCTGCTCGCGAACGTTCTCAGCTAAATTGTCGGGAGCGACCCCGGCGTTGTTGACCAGGATGTCGAGGCCTCCGAAATGCAGGACGGTGTCATCGACTGCCTTGAATATCTGATCGAGCCGGTTGACATCCATTTGCAGGGCCAGGGCGCGGCGGCCCAGCGCAGTGATGTCAGAGGGAAGGCCTGCTCGGGCGTTCACGTCGCGGAATCCGAGGGCGACATCGGCGCCGGCATTGGCCAGAGCTAGGGAAATTGCGCGGCCTAGGCCGCGTGCGGCGCCGGTTACCAGCGCCACCTTGCCGGTGAGATCGAAGCTGGGAAAATCCGTCGGCATCTACGCTCCTCAGTTTGTGATTTTTGGGTTGATGGCGGGCAATTTGCCGCGCCCATAGAGCACCCGTCCGGGGAGCACTCCAGTGTGCTTGCCCTGATCGATGACGACGGTTCCATTAACGATGACGTAGGGGATTCCGGCTGGATAGTGTGAGGGATCTGCGAAGGTGGCTTGGTCGCTGACTTCTTTAGGATCGAAGATAGCGATATCTGCCGCCATTCCGGGGCGAAGCAGGCCACGATCGGTCAGGCCTGTGATCTGCGCGGCCAGGGAAGTCATTTTGCGGATAGCGTCGGGCAGGGTGAGTACTTTTTGCTCGCGCACGTAGTAGCCAAGGACGCGAGGAAACGTTCCGTAGAAGCGAGGATGCGGCTTGCCGATGAACTTCATGTCAGGATTCACCGCGACACCGTCGGAACCGATGCCGACCCAGGGCTGCTGCATGGCGAGGCGGACGTCAGGCTCGCTCATCACGAAATAAATAGCATAGGGAAAGGTTAGTTCGGAGATAAGAAGCTCGCAGAGCGCATCAACCGGATCTTTCTTCATGCTGGCGGCGATCTCGTCCATGCGCTTGCCTTCGTGTTGTTTGTTCTGCGGATTCTGTAGGGAGGCGACCATGGCGCCATGCCAACCACCGGCGAGCTGGATCTGATTGCCGCCCCAACCGGGGACGCCGCTGGCGATCATCTTGCGGATTTCATCGCGCGAGGCTGGGTCTTTCAGGCGCTCGATGACTTGCTCATGTGTGCCTTCGAGATATTTGGGAGGCAGACACATCTGAAGTCCGGTCATGCCCGCCAGGTACGGATACTGATCGGCGGTGACGTCGAGGCCGCGGTCACGGGCGCTCTGGATTAGCGCGTTGGTCTCGGTCATCTTTCCCCAGTTGCGCTCCCCGGCAATCTTGTAATGCAGGATGTGCACCGGCAGTCCAGCCTTCTCACCAATTTCAATGGCCTCGCGTAGCGCTTCGGAGATGTGATCTCCTTCATCGCGGATGTGGGTGGTGTAGATTCCGCCATAGTAAGCGGCCACGCGGGCCAGTTCGATGAGTTCGTCTGTCTTGGCGTAGGAGTTCGGGAAATAAATCAATCCCGAAGCCAGTCCGATGGCACCGTCCTGCATGGCCTGCTCAACCAGCGATCTCATCTTGCCCAGTTCTCCGGGTGTGGGGGCGCGATTTACATTACCCATCACGTCGAGGCGGATTTGTCCGCTGCCGACATAGGAAGCAATGTTGACCGCTGTGCCGTGCTTGTGGAGCGTGGCGAAATATTCTCCAAGCGTGCTCCATTCACGCCGGAGGCCCATGCTGGCGAGTTCTCTGTCCAGTTGCGGAATGGCCGGACCGAGCACGGGGCCGGCCGACTCAGATTCTCCAATAATTTCGGTGGTCACACCCTGGCGGATTTTGCTTTCTGCCGTGCCGTCGGCCAGCAAGGAGAAATCGGAGTGGCTGTGAAGGTCGATGAATCCAGGGGAAACGACCATGCCTTGGGCATCGATTGTCCGCTGGGCTGGCACTTTGCCGATGCGTCCGATGGCCGCGATCTTTCCGTCTTTGATGGCGACGGCCCCTGCGTACCAGGGACTGCCGCTGCCGTCCATGATGTGCGCGTCAATGATGGCGAGATCATAGGGGGGAGCAGTAGGGTTTTGAGCGAAAGATGTGGACGAGAAAGTGGCGAAGAACAAAATCACAACCACAGCACGCACAGCACCGCGGATTGGCATGCGAACCAGCCTCCAACGGATACGGAGTATAGCAGCCAGATTGTAAGATTCTGACGATCCGCTCTTCGACGATCCGCTCTTATTGACCTTTTGCAGGAAGGGGCGCAGAATCCACGCTGTTTCGTAACCAGACTCGAATCTCGCTGCCTCTGCCCAACCGAGCAACCGGAGGAATTATGCCAGTGAAACAGGGCGGTCTTGAACTCTTGCAGCATCCCGTGTCGAAGGAACTCCTGCAATCGAAAATTCCGGCACGATTGGCGTATGTGTGGACTGACGGCACGCCCAGGGTCGTCCCCATCTGGTTCCATTGGAATGGACACGAGCTCGTGATGGGCACGCCGTCGAAGGCGCCGAAACTTAAGGCTTTGGCCAAGAATCCGAAAGTGTCGATCACCATTGACGACAACACCTTCCCTCACAAAGTATTGTTGGTACGTGGCACGGCGCGCCTCGAAACGGTGGATGGAGTAGTCCCCGAGTACGCGGTCGCCGCCGAACGCTATTTCGGCCGTGAACAGGGGCAGGCCTGGGTGAAACAGCTCGGCGGTATGGTCCCTCAAATGGTGCGAATCACGATTAAGCCAGAATGGGTCGGAGTTCTGGACTTCCAGAACCGGTTTCCAAGCGCCCTGCCGCTGTGATGTCGGACGCAGCTGCTCTCAAGTCTCGTCCGGATCAATGGTCTGGTCGAGATAAATCCAGAGCACCCGCGCCATGAGAGTAAGCGCCGGCGCGAAGGGCAAGAACAGGAACACCGCGGCGATTACAGTTTTCTGAAACCGCCAGCCGGCGAAGGACCACAGTAGCACTCCGAAAATAGCTATCATTCCAAGGGCCAGAGCGTAGCCAATATACATTGCTCCCAGGAAGTAGCCTTCCTCGCGCTCAAATTTCAGGTCACATGCCGGGCAGCGCTCCCGCATGGCTGGAAATAAGAACACGGACTTGCGAAAAATTGTTCCCGCGCGACATCGAGGACAGAGTTGATGGAGTATCGCGTTCAAAGCGGATACGTTCGACCTCTGCATAAAATTATCTTAGGCCACCGCTGCCCTGGAGGCTCACCGCGCCTGTATTTTTCCCAGGCCTTGCTTCTGGCGCTGTTCCCCATCGGGAATTGAGGGTCGAAAATCTGCGCCGGTTGGTCGCAACGGTCCGGCATTCGGGTAAACTTGGTGAGAGTGCGAGAGTCGGTTTGAACCTGCTGCGGAGAACAACCCTGGAAACACTGCTGCTGGCCGTTGCCTTGGTCGCGGCTGCGCGCGTGGAAGTTCGCGCCCAGAACGCGAGCAGCGCAAGGACAGGTTTGGCCTCGCTAACCTCCGACCAGATCGTGCAACGGATGATGCGGAAAAACACGGAGCGCGCTGAGGCGCTGCATGGTTTTCAGGGAACCCGGTCCTATCATTTGGAGTACAAGGGCTTTCCCGGCAACCGCGAAGCTCAAATGGTCGTGAATGTTGATTATCAAGCTCCGGACCATAAGGAGTTTACCGTTGTTTCTCAAAGCGGTTCCAAGCTGCTGATCGATCGTGTTCTGAAAAAACTGCTGGAAAGCGAGCGGGAAGCGATGAACGCGGAGAACCGTGCTCGCACCGCCCTAACCACCGACAATTACGCTTTCATCTTGCAAGGTTACGAATCCACCTCTGGAGGAGCGGCGTACGTTCTCGAAGTCGAGCCCAAGACCAAGAATAAGTTCCTGTACAGCGGCAAGATTTGGGTAGACGCCAACGATTTTGCGGTCACCCGTATAGAGGCAGAGCCGGCACGTAATCCGTCCTTCTGGATCAAGAAAACCGAGATACGCCATGTTTACAGAAAAATAGACGAGTTCTGGCTTCCGCAACAAAACTACACGGTCACCTTGATGCGACTGGGCGGCCGAGCCATCCTGACCATCGACTACCAGGATTACCGAATCGCGGGTGATCAATCGCGGACCCAATCATCAGACGCTCGCTGAGCGGAGCCCACACCCCGTACGTGTTTGTCTCGCATGGATTCTTCGGCACAAGATTTCGCAAGGCGGGTCTGTTCGACTTCGCGTAAAGCAGGTCCGCGCACCACCAGCTATTTGGCAAAAAACCAGTCGAAGGATTTGACCGCGGTGAACTCGTCGTCCTTGACATCGAAAACGGTGTAGAGCTTGGTGACGTGGAGAACGTCGTTGACCTTCTGGCTCAGGTTCAGCAGCTTTAGTTCGCCGCCGCCGTTGCGCACTGTGGTGAAACTGCCCACCAGTTCGCCCACACCGGTGCTGTCGATGTAATCGACTTGGGCGAGATTCAGCAAAATTTTCTTCTTTCCCCGGGCCGCTAGATCGCGGACTGTGTCGCGCAGCACGCCAGTCTCTTTTCCCAGGGTAATCCGGCCGACAACGTCCAAGATGGTGACGCCATCAACCTCACGGGTGGTGATTTTCAGACTCACGGTGGCTGATTCCTCAGGTTTTACGGCAGTTTCGGCGGGCTGGCTTGCTGAGCCTCCGCGGGGAAATCTTAGTAGCTGGTGGTACCCGCGTCAATGCCCGCGGAGCCTACGATGGGCCGGCTGATGCCGGACTGCAGGGGGGCGAGTTCCGCGCCGGCGTCGACCAGGTGCGGACAGTCCCGGATTTCCTGAATGCAGGAGGTAATGATGGGAGTGGAATACTCCGGATGGTGAAACTCAAGATGCATGCCGCGACCGACAAAGCGCATCTTCAGCACGGAGCCACCCCACGTCGAACCTGCAATGGCGACCGGAACGGGACGAGGACAGAACTCCGGGTGCCCTGAAATGAGAGCCTGGCTGCCTCCGAGAAACACTGCCGTGTAGCAGTGATGCATGGTCTGAATTTCCAGCACCGTGGAAGGCGGCAGGTCATTTATGAACACGCCCCCTTCGATCTCAGATTGCACAATGTTGCTATTCAGCTCTTCGCTCAAATTAGGGTGAGGCATGAACATGCTGGCGCCAGGCAGTCGTCAGTAGGAATCTTAGAAGTCCCCAACCGGTAAGTCAACGCGGCATTGGGACGGTGGGGAGAGCGACGATGGTGCCCCTGGGGCCAACAAAAAGGGCTCCGCCTTCGGGATACGGGCTGACGGCGTTCAGTTTGAAATTGGGATCTTTGGGTGAGTTGATTTTGCGAGGGTTCAGGGGCAGACGCAGATCGAGGATGGCGTCGGAGGCCACGATGAAAACGCGGTCTTGATAAGTGCGGTCGAAAGTGACCGCGGAAAAATAGGCTTGCGGACGCAGGGAAGAAAGCTTCCAAGTCTTGCCACCGTCTTCGGTAAACGCGAGATTGGGACCATCCTGTTTGGGTTGTTTGTAGTCGCCGCCGGCAATGACGCCATGAGTGGCGTCGTCGAAAGCGATGGAGAATATTCCAGCGGAGTCAGGCCCGTGAATGATTGGCGTTTCCCTGACTTGCCAGCTTTGTCCGCGGTCGGCGGAGTGGAAGACGCTGGCAGCACCGCCTCCGGTGGCAAACCAGATGTTGTCGCCCTGGACTGCGACACAACTGTTGCTGGCAGCGAATGCGCCTTCTCCTTCGCGGGCAGGCGGGAGCGTGGGGGACGCAAGCGGCTTCCAGGTGTGGCCATCGTCGGTGGTGAGGAGCTCGAATTTCAATTGACCGGTTGAATCCGGGATGGGGTCGCCTAGCACGATGCCATGAGTGGCGTCCCAGAAAACCATCGAGTCGAAGAACCCTTTGCGATGTTGGTTCGTAAACTGCAGCGCCCAGTGCTGGCCGGCGTCGGCGGTGTGGTAGATGCGGGACCGGTCGCCGGGGCCGGCGGACATTAAGAAGGCGTCGGCGGCGGAGAAGGCGACCACTGCGCGGAAATCGAGAGCAGCGGCGTCGGGAACCTGGGCAGCCAGCCAGTTGCGACCGCCGTCGGTAGTACGGAGATAGGTGCCGTGAGTACCGCTGGCCCAGGCGATCTTTTGGGAGACGGCGCTGACGCCTCGGAGGTCTTCGGTGCTGTTTGCTTTCTGTATCTCCGGGGCCGCTTGCGCTTGAGCCAGGACGCAAGCGGCCCAGAACAGGAGCAGAGTCAAAGGTCGCGGCATAAGGGAATTGTCGCAGAAAAATTGCCGGTGGCGCTTGCGGCGGGTGGCAGCGAACACTAGAATTGAAAACGCTGTCGCCTTGGAAAGCCTCGTCTGGCTGGGGATGCAGTCTTCGCGCGGCTATATCCTCCGAATTTGCAGCCCTTCGTCTTTGGCTGGTTCTTTGGTTCCTTCTCTGGATTCCAAGGTGACTCAGCGCGTCGTGATCCCCCTGGCCGAAAAGAGGAATTGTCATGCAGCGTATTGGTTTTAGGTTATGCGCAGTTGTAGCCCTGGCGTGGCTGTGCGGTGACTGGGCATCGGGACAGACGCTGAAACTGCGGCCTACCGCAGGGCAGCCGCCGGCGAATCCCGCAGCGGAGGCTCCGGGAGCGAACCTGGCACCGGTGATGATGCCGATCAGCGTGCCGGCGGGGACCCCGATCAAGGTGGCGCTCGATTCCGAGGTACGCGTTAAAACGGTTGGGCAGGCAATTCATGGCAAAACGATCGATGCCGTATACGGATTCGACAAGCTGCTGATTCCGGCGGGGACTGAGGCCAATGGGAAGATCGTGGCGATCGACGGCGTTCCGAAAAAGGCAAGGACGCTAGCGGCGATCAATGCAGATCTTTCTCCGCAACGAAACGTGCAGGTGCAGTTTGACGAGCTGGTGATGGCGGATGGGCGGCGTGTCGCGATCAACACGATCGCATCGCCGGCGCCGGACGGGGTGCTGCAGTTTGTTTCCCCGACCGAGAAACCTAGCGAAAACACAGATCCGCAAAAAAAAGACCAGCGGCCGCAAGGCAAGACCGAGGACACGGCTTCGCAGGGGAAAACAGGGGAGACGGTTTCCGAGGACATTCATGAGGCGGGACAGGAAGTCAGGCGGCAAGCCAAGCTTCAGTGGAACAAGTTGAACAATCAAATTCGTGCCCTGGGGAAAGTGCACAGTCTGAAGCGGATGGCGCTTGCGCAATCGCCCGTACGCCCGCAATACATAGCGGCGGGCACCAGCTTCGATGCCGACTTGCTTCAGCCGCTAGATTTTGGCACGGAGGAGTTGCGGCCGGAGGCGCTGACCAGTATTGGAGCTCCGCCTCCGGCAGGAAGCGTGGTGCATGCGCGGCTGGTGACTGCGCTGAATTCTTCGACGACGAAGAAGGGCGAAGAAGTGGAGGCGCTAACCACCCAGCCGCTGATGGTTTCCGACCACTTGATTTTGCCTGTGGGCAGCGTGATCAAAGGCTCCGTGATCCAGGTACAGCCGGCGCGGCGGTTAGGTCGCAACGGGCAGTTGCGGATCCTGTTTCACCAGGTGACGCCGCCGGATGGAGTCGAGCAGAAAGTGCAGGCCAGCCTCGAAGGCGTGGCTGTGGCAAAGGGAGAACATCTGAAGCTGGATGCCGAGGGCGGAGCGCAAGTGACGACTCCGCGGACGCGGTACTTGACCACGGGTATCGCAGTCGCGCTTGGGGTCACCGGTACGTCCGGCGACCGCGATGCTGGGGCGCCTGGACAGAGCTTGGGTGAGGCCGGCAAAGCCGGGGCTCGGGGAGCTTCTGGATTTCGATTAATAGGTGCGGTGCTGACGATAGCGGTGCATTCGCGAGTGGTCTCGGGGGGATTCGGAATGTACGGAGCTGCGACTTCGGTGTATTACCACTTTCTCGCGCGCGGCAGAGACGTGGTGTATCCCAAGGATATGGCCATGATCATTGGGCTCGGGACGCGCGATTCGAAGCCGAATGCGCAGGTCGCGCCGGCTTCCGGTGTTCCAGTTTCGCAATGGCAAGTTGGATCGACGCCCGAGGTCGCAGGAGTTTCGAACTTCTAATCGCGACTCATGATTTGCCTGCTTTCTCTCCCGCGGCTCTTTTCACTTCTCCAAGAAGTCAGCGAAGGAGGCACTCTTTCCGAAATAGATACGCAGAGTACACCTGGGGCCGACGTGGGCGAAAGCGATATCGAGCGTGCTCCCCGGTTCGCTAACTTGTGCTGTCTCCATGGGACCGCGGGCGAGATCCTGCCTTTCATCGTAGGCCGAACCGGCGGTGACGTTTTTGTTGACCACCAGAGTCCAATGATCCTTGCCGGGAATTGCATAGAGACTGTAGGCACCGACCGGAATTGTCGAGTTGCCGAATCCTAGTTTGGCTTCGGTAAACAGCGTCATGGGCGATCCGCCCGGAGTAAAAGGTTTGCCGTTGACAAGTCTTTCCTTCCCGGCCGGAATAGCGTTATAGCGCACGTAGAGTTCTTTGCCATCCTCCAGACTGCAGGTGGCGGTAGACGAGGCGGCAGACGATCCGGATACCGAAGCTGAGGACGAAGTTGCCGCCTGCTGCGCGGCGGAAACGGCCGTGAGTACCGTCATCACGGCCATGAGTCTGTTAAGTGGCGCTCCAAACATGGGGATGAATCCTCCCGGCGAGAGAGTGTATCGCTAAACGGCCGAAAAGAGGAAGAAAGTTGTTTGAATGGTTGGATGCTGAATTCTTGATGGTTGAATGAAGTTCCCCCCACGCCTACCGGCTCTCCTCCGCGCTCACGAGCTTGAAGTTCCTCCTTATATTCCCGCACGGCCGGGAATGCCCGGTTGTTGCTGGTCTTCGGTGACGTTCTCAGGGCTCTTCGACATTGCTACCGTGACTGGACGGTACCCGTTAGGGGTGCCCAGAGGGCTAAACCATCATGTCGAAAGTGGCAACCAAGCTGAAAGTTCTTTACGGCGAAGCAGATACAGAGGTTCTGGCGGCGCAGGCCGCTGCCGTCGAAAAGGCTGGACATACCGTGGAACAGGCCTTGGGACGCAAAGCCGTGCTGGAGGCGCTGAAGAAAGGTCAGTTTGACCTCGTAGTCTTGGGTCAGACTCTGACGCGCAATGACCGACATCATCTGGTCTACATGGTGAAAAAAGCGGCCACGGCAACTCGGGTGCTGGTACTGCATGCTGACGGCAGCCGCCATCCTTATGTGGATGGGTGTACCGATACCGGAGCGAGTCTGGAGACGGTACTCGCAAAGATCGCCGAAGTCATGGGGCAGGAGCCGCCGACAGCGCGAGCAGCAGCAGCGGGACGGTAGGGAGCCCAAGCCACGAGTTACGAGTATTCAGTTGCAAGCATTCAGTTTGTCAGGGTGGCCTCGGGGCTGCCCTCTTTGTTTTATAGGCAATGCAGACGATTGACAGCGTCGCAGCGCGAAAGACAGGCACGAAGAGAGACAAGCGCAAATCGAGTCCGAGGAACCAGAATGGGCACGAACCTTCGTGGTTATCGGTGGAGTGGCAAAGCCCGGGGATCGGGCTCGGCGGCGCACAAGCCATGGAAAATCCATCAGAGTGGAAAAAATTAACAGCCCGGGGGCATAACAAACGGAATCGATTCCGGCTAAGCCCGCCCACACCACCACCAAGGTTTGCCTTACTGCCGCTGGCCGGTTGAGGCCGTGGTCGCTGATTCAATACCCGTTGAGCTGCCAATTGCATCGCCCGAGAGTACGAGTTCTACGCGGCGATTTTGCTGACGGCCTTCGGGCGTGTCATTGGACGCCACCGGCTCACTCTTCCCGAAGCCGCTGGCTGCGATCGCGTCCGGAGAAATTCCCTGCTGGACCAGATAATCGCGCACCGTCTGTGCCCGGCGTTCCGAGAGTTGTCGATTGTATTCGTCGCTGCCCACGCTATCGGTATGCCCTTCCACCGCCAGATGGAGGCTCGGATACGCCAGCACAATGCCGGAAACTTTGGCCAGACGCTCACGCGCGGCGGTTAGCAGTTCGAAGCTGCCGCTCTTAAACAACACGTCCGACATATTTGCAATCAAGCCACGGGCTGAATCGCGAGTTGAGAGCACGGTGTTGAGTTGCTGCAAGAGACGGGCGCGCAACTCCTGCTTTTCTTTTTCAGCCTGCTGGCGAAGCAGATCAGATTGTGCCGCCGCCTGCCGGGCCTTGTCCGCTTCTACAGCCAAAGCCTGCTGCTGGGCGATGGCCTCCGCCTTGGCCTGCTCCGCTTCCTGCTTCTGCCTGGCCGCCTCTTGGGCTGCTTGTTGGGCTTCGAGCTTGCTGCGTTCAGCTTCGGCCTTGGCGGCTTCAGCCTGACTTCGGGCCGTTTCCGCCTGAGTGCGCGCGGCCTCGGCTTCGGCACGTCCGCGAGCTTCCGCTTCGGCATCAAGCCGAGCTCTGGCGGCTCTTTCTTCCGCAGCTTTCTTTTCGGCCGTCGCTTGCGCCTGGGCTTCTTCTTCAGCCTTCTGTTTGACCGCCATCACGCGCGATTCTTCCGCGGTCTGTGTGGCTTCGCGGGCTACTGCTTCAATGGCGCTCCGGTTCTGCTTTTGACGATAGCTGGTTTCCGCCTGTCGAAGCTGCTCGTCGGCTTTCGCCATGATAGACGCGGCGTACTTATCGGCGGCAGCCACGTGAGCGATTCGGACCGCATTCCGAGCCTCAAACAGTTCGCGCGGAGTGTTGTTATCAACGCCGAAAATCGCATCCTGGATGTGGGTGTTGGTCGAGGAATAAGTGCCTGCACCCAACAGTTCATACTTGGCGGTTATGTCTTCCCCTCGAGCGCCAGCTACGACCACGTTTTCGAGCACAACCGTATTTCCCGGCTGGTTCACGGCGAAATACGGTTCGGCGGTGACGATTAGGCCGAATGTCTGCATGTCGGTGAAGGCCTTCACATGCCCCTTGCCGTGATCCAGGGTAAGTTCCCCCAGATTTACCGCGCGGCCTTGCGGAGAAACCGCCCACAGCACGTAGGTTAGATATTCCAAACCGAACTTGGTAGCGTCTTCCAGTCCTTGAAATCTCGCGTCAATTTCCAGGCTGATTTTCTTCCCTTCGACCTTGGCCTCGCCGGAGGCTCCTGAGATCAAGTTCGTTCCCTGGAACGCGATTTTGACGCTGCCTCCCTGCTCGCGGTAATGCATGGCTTTCGTGGTGCGAGAGACGATGGCGGGTTGGGTTTGCGCCGCCGATAAAGCAGTTGCGGCACAAAGAATTATGGTCGCGGCCAGATGTTTTCTCACGGGATTCCTCATTCCGGGGAGTGATGGAAACGCTCTAATCTCCCGATTACTTTACGCTCAGGCTATCGCAGACGGAAGAATCGATAGGTGCAAGCAATGGGATAGTACTTTGGTCACCCGGCTAGAGGCCGATTCCATTTCAACGGCACAAAAGCTAGGGAATGGTTCGCCCTGGAGGCTTGCTGCTGGCAGCACGTTTGTAATCTTTGGGATAGACCATAAGGCATCGTCGCATGCCCTCGCCTTCACTCTCCGTGTGCAGGTCGGCTTCATCGCGCAAAGCCAGGTGGACAATGCGTCGCTCCCGCGATGACATAGGCGCGAATTGGTAGGGGGTTCCGGTCTTCCGGACTTTTTCGGCCGCCACAGAGGCAGCCATGCGTAGCTCTTGCAGTCGAATGGAACGTTGGTTCTGGCAATCGAAGCTGATTTTTTCGTGCTCGCCAGAGGGTAATCGCAGCATTTCGAAGGTCAACAGTTCGAGGGAGCGCAACAGTTCGCCGCCGCGGTCGAGGAGCAGGACAGAGTCGGGTCCTGCAAAGTCCACGAGGATCTCGGGCGTCTCCCAGTCGCGTTGCTCGACAATCGGCGGGTCGACCATGATGCGATATTTGAGACGCAATCCGCCATAGGTGACGACAGATTGCAGGAACTCGTTGATCTTTTTGGCTGCGGCAATTTTGTCAGGGATGGGCATAAAAGATGCTCTTGGCTTTTCGCGATTCACCTTTAGCTTGAAACCAAATCTCTCCACATCTGGTTGAACCTGGCGCTCGCGCCAGGCGAATACGTTTTGCTTGTCGGTGGTCATTGCTCATTCGCCTGAAGCGTGTTGCCTGGTACCCGACGGCTCAGTTGGAATTTTCCATACCGAGACCGTCGCCACATCCACACCCCGAGCAACCCGCTCACGGCCAAGAGCTAAAAGCTCCCCTATTTCTCTTTCTTACGCGCGCGCTTCTCCATGATCTCGCGAATTTCGCGGCCGAGATCGGTGCGGTTGATCACGTATTGCTGCGCAATTCCGATGAGGTTGCCAACCGAGTAGTACAAGCTAAGGCCGGCGGCGAAGCTCAAACTGAAGACGCCGAACATCACCGGCATCATGAGGTTCATCATTTTCTGTTGCGCCGGATCCATCCCGACCTGAGGCGTCATGCGCTGCATGATGAGCATGGTCAGAACCACGGCGATGGGCAGCAACCGCCAGGGATCAGGTGCTGATAGATCGCGGATCCAGAGCCAATGAGCGTGACGCAGATCGAGCGCAACCCCCAGCATCCGATAGTACGCAATCAGAAATGGGAACTGGATCAGCATGGGCAGGCAGCCACCCGCCGGGTTCACCCCCTCCTTCTTATAGAGCGCGGCGACTTCTTCGTTCATAGCCGCCTTCCGGGGGTCCCGCAAGCTGTATTTCTTATACTTCTCCTGAATCGACTTGATTTGCGGCGCCACGCGCTGCATCTTCAGCATGGACTTCATTTGCGCGATGCGCAGGGGCAGCAACGTAATGTTGATGATGAGCGTTTGCAGAATAATGGCCCATCCCCAGTTGTGGACAAGGTGATTGTAGGTCCACTTCAGCCACAAGAAGAGCGGGCGGGCCAGGATGCCCCACCAGCCGAAATCGACAAGCCCGCGAAGATCCGGGTTGGTGCCAGTAATGCCGGGAATTTGCACGGACTCGAGTACATCCAGCGCCTTAGGGCCCACAAATACGCGCTCGACGGTTGGACCGTGCAGATTGCCGACGGCGGCGCCAACCACTTCGTTGGGATGCTTGGCATCTTGCGGATTGTCGATCGGATTGCGCAGCGTGACCATGGCCGCACTGTTGGGATCGTCGGGGATGAAAATGGCGGCGAAGTACTGATTCAGCGGTCCGGCCCAGTGCAACGGTCCGTTTATCGTGGCCCCACTGCTGATCTTTTTGACAGGCAGACGTTCGATGTTGTTGTTGAACTGATAGTCGATGAGGGCGGCGGCATAAGAGGCGGGAGTGTTCTGGTCGCCGAAGCCGGAAGGCCAGGCGGGCAGAGCTGCAACCGGGCTACCTTTGTACGTCACCGAGGTCTCGAGCCGCAACACGTACGTGTGATCGAAGTGGAAAGTCTTATGGATGGACAGATCCCGGTCGGCGTATTCGAACCTGACGTCCGCGGGGGCGGTCTGCGTGCCTTCGTGCGACGAAAGATACAGCACCGAGTTCAGCTTGCCCCGCAGGGATTCATCGTAGGTCCACAGCGACAGCGGATATCCGTACTTCTGCGCGGCGATGGCGTGAACCAGCTCAAGCGGACCTTTTTGCTCGTCATTGTCGAACTTTTTCAGAATCCAGGATTTCACCTGTGCGCCACGGTTGGTAAAGGTGATGCGGTAGAGGTCGTTGTCGATGACCGTCTCGGATTCGATCGGGGCCTGCCGAGTAACTCCAGAGGGGAGCGATGCAGTCGAAACCGAAGGCGTCGGACTTAGAGCAGCGGGTTGAACCTGCGGCTCGGTTGGCTGCGGCGTGCCAGCGGGCTGCGGACCGAACTTCTTCAGCAGCGGCTGAAAAGCGATGATCACCAAGAAGGTGAGCGCGAAGACAAGCAGGAGCCGGCGCTCCATGCCGGGTTCGGGTTGAGGATTTTGAAAGTCTGGCAAAATTAGTTACCGTCACAGTGGCGATTTCCCGTAGTCGCCGTTTCACCATGCAAAGCATGGATTTTCGCCACCGGGTCGTAGCCACCACGCACGAAGGGGTGGCAGCGCAGCAGACGCTTGAGCGCCATTCCGCCTCCGCGCAACACACCGTAGCGCTCGACTGCCTCCATGGCGTATTCAGAACAACTTGGCACATAGCGGCAAGCCGGCAGCAACAGGGGAGAAACGGCCCCCTTGTAGAGCCTCAACAGTTGAAGCACAACGAGTTTGGCGACTTGCGGCATGGCAAAGATGGCTTCAGGCTCCGGGCTTCCGGCTTGCGGAATTTTGCCGAGCGGCTCCTCCCGCTGTGTTCTTCGCAGCTAAGTTCTGCGCGATGACCGCGAAGGCGTTTCGGACTTCGCTCACAACATTGGCGAAGTCGGCCCTAGCCAGCGCCTTCTTGGGATTTATAACTACGTCCGCCGTGATACTGGCTGCCGGGTTGGAAAGCCGAACGGCTTCACGCAGGCGCCGCTTCATTCGATTGCGCTCAACGGCGCCACCGAGAGGACGGCCCACGGTGAAGCCCACACGGAGGGCCGATCTTCCCGGGACACCCTTGGCGATTCTGTGTCCTTTGGTTTGGCCATCTTGCGGCTTCACCTGGGAACGCTCCAAATAAAAGAAAGTCATAGAAGCGGAAAAATGCCGCTTGCCGAGCTTATAGACACGCTCGAAGTCAGCGTGGCGCAGAAGGCGCTCGCTGCGAGGAGAGCAGGCGTTTGTCACCGGCTGCGTTCCCCCGCCCTGACTCAAATCTTGTTTGGAGACCGCGGCGCTCACGGCGACCTCAATGTCCATTTTTCAAATTCCGGCAAAAATGCTTTACCTAAGGGGAAAAAAGATCTACTCGCGGAAGCCGGGTTTCACCGAGACCCTCTTACGCCCCTTGGCGCGGCGGCGGGAAAGCACCTTCTTGCCGCCCTGGGTCTTCATGCGCGTGCGAAAGCCGTGCGTCTTCGATCGCTTGCGCCGGTTAGGTTGGAATGTACGCTTGGGCATGAAAGATAGCTGCTCCTCAGTTGAATCGACGTCGTATGGGCAAACGATGAGTATAAATGACGAGGTGCCATGCGGGCAAAGGGGATTCACCAGGATTCGCGGGTACGCCCTCCCATCGATACCCAAGGAGATTTACACCGCGCGGTGCGACCCATGCGTTTACTGCGACGCACAAAATTCCTAAGCGGTCTTCCGCAAATTTCACTCAAGCATGCGATCTGAACGTGCACCACGTGTGCGGCAGTTACATCCTCGCTACTTGACAGCCACCCGGCTTCGCGTTCTGAATAGTTGTGCGGAGAAAAATTCCACCCGAAGATTTCCACATAACAAAAATTTTTGTGCTAGTATGCCGGACTGATCCGGCTTTCAAGATTTGGTTTCATCTGGCCAAAAAGCGCGTGGGAAGCCCCAAGCGCATACCGCAATCAGCATAGGGATCTGGATTCCGTAACCCGGCATTCTTAAGAACAGGCACCCTCAAGCCAGCCGCCAGGGGTAGCCGCGGCGAGCATTTCAAATTATGTCAGTTCCGAGCACAACTCTCTCCCCCAATCCGTGGTTGCGCATTCTGGATGCGCTGGAAAAAAAGATCAACCGGCATTCCTACGACACCTGGCTGAAGCCGACGCGCTTCAGCCACTCGAGCGGAGGAGTGTTGTTCGTGCGCGTGCCCACCGTAGAGTTCCGCCACGCTGGCGACAAGTATGCCGACCTTATCCAGGAAGCAATCGACAACCTGGGGCTGGGTTTCAATGACGTGAAGTTCGTGACACCGGAAGATGATCCCGCATCCACCTCGATCCGGCATGATGGCGGGCTTTCCGCCGCCGCCGCGGCCGCAGCGCCAGCGCAGGCGCGCTTCGACTGGGATGGCGCAGCCCAACTGAGTTCGCGCTACACCTTCGACGCCTTTGTCATCGGCAGCGGCAACCAGTTTGCGCATGCCGCCTGCCAGGCGGTGGCGGAGCGCCCTTCAAAGGCCTATAACCCGCTGTTCCTATACGGCGGCGTGGGAATGGGCAAAACCCACCTGATGCAGGCCATCGGGCACGAGGTCAAGCGGCGGATGCCGCAGGCGGCCATCTGCTACGTATCCAGCGAGAAATTTACCAATGAAATGATCAACTCGCTGCGTTACGACAAGATGACCAGCTTCCGCGACAAATTCCGTAACGTAGACGTCCTGCTGGTGGATGACATCCAGTTCCTGGCCCAGAAGGAACGGACGCAGGAAGAGTTCTTTCACACCTTCAACGCTCTCCACGAATCGATGAAACAGATCGTGATCGCCAGCGACCGGCCGCCAAAAGAACTGGCCGAGATCGAAGACCGGTTGCGCAGCCGGTTTGAGTGGGGATTGATCGCCGACATCCAGCCTCCGGACCTTGAGACCAAGGTTGCCATCCTGCAGAAGAAGGCGGAGCAGGAGAAAGTAACGCTGCCCACTGATGTGGCGCTCTACGTGGCTCAAAATATCCGTTCCAACGTGCGCGAGCTTGAGGGCGCGTTGATCCGGCTTGTGGCTCACTCATCGTTGATTGGAGCCGAGATCACCCTGCCCTATGCGCAACAAGTGCTGAAGAATTTTATCGATTCGCAAGCTCGCAAGGTCACCATTGAATCGATCCAGAAAACGGTGGCTGAGCAGTTCGGCCTGCGATTGGTGGAGATCAAGGCAAAGAACAACTCGCGGGCCATCGTCTACCCACGACAAATTGCCATGTACCTGGCCAAACACCTCACCGAAGCATCGCTACCCGAGATTGGACGGCAGTTCGGTGGCAAGCATCACACCACGGTCTTGCATTCGGTCGACAAGATTGAACAAGTCCGTAAAAACGACAAAGATTTAAACAGGTTGCTCAATAAACTCACCGAGCAATTGGGTGGATGAACAGCACCGTTAGGGAAGTTTTCCACGCAGCGGCGGCCTCTTCCTTGAGCTTGGCTGTGAACACCATGTGGACGCTGTGCAAAGGTGGACGACGAATCTTGACCAGGGGTGAGTTATGCGGGGGATGCACCCAGCTCGGGACCTATTTCTAACATGAAGTCATGGCTCGAAACCAAATGAGAACAGGCTGGTTGCCCGGGATTTCCACTTCTGCGAGGCGCCTACGGTTACTACTGGTTTTATGGGTTTTGTATTTGATATAAGTGAAGTAATCAAAGTAGCGGCACGACGTGGGGAGATTGATTTTATGCCGGTCGAAGAGGCCACTGCGGTGGGGACGTTGGAGATCACGGTCAGCAAGTTTGAACTGCTGCGAGAGTTGACTGCTACCCAGGGCGTGGTCGAGCGCAAGACAACCATCCCGATTCTCTCTAATTATCTATTCGAAGCGGGCGGAGATAAGCTTTCGCTGACGGCTACCGACCTGGATCTGAGCCTGCGCACTTCCTGCCACGCCAAGGTGAAAAAAGAAGGCTCCTGTACCATCCCCGCGCGCAAGCTGCATGACTACGTAAAGTTGCTACCCGACGCCGATATCACCTTCAAACTGCTCGACAACCATTGGGTCAGCATCCGCTGTGGCCGTTCCAATACCAAGATGGTGGGCATGGCGAAATCGAATTTTCCGAGCTTGCCAGCATTCCCGACCGCTGGGGCGATCAGCATTCGAGCCCAGGTTCTGCGGGGATTGATTGCGCGGACTGGATTTGCCATCTCTAGCGAGGAATCGCGCTACACGCTGAACGGCGCGCTCATGCTGCTGAAACCTGAGTCGATCACCATGGTCGCGACCGATGGTCATCGCCTGGCGCATTGCGAGCGCAACAGCGAGAAATTTGACGGCGTTTCGGGCGAGATGAAAACTCTGATTCCCAAGAAGGCGATGGATGAGCTGAAGTCCCTACTGGACTCGACCGACACCGAAATCGTGGAGTTCGCCAAAGATGAGTCGACGCTGTTTTTCCGCATCGGTTCGCGATTGTTGACTTCGCGCCAACTCACGGGACAGTTCCCCAACTTCGAGGCTGTCCTTCCCAAGGACAACAGCAAAGTTATCCCCGTCAATGCCGATGAACTGAATTCCGCCATTTTGCGTGTCGCCCAGTTTGCCGACGAGCGCTCGCGTGCGGTGCGATTGAAGCTGGAGAAGGGCGAGTTGAAGCTCTCCGCTTCATCCACAGAGTCGGGCGAGTCGGAAGATTCCATCGAAGCTCCCTATACCGGCGATCCTCTTACCATTGGCTTCAACGCCGCATATCTCGTGGACTTCCTCAAAGCCGCGGGGTCGAGTGAAGTGCGGTTGGAGTTGAAGGATGCTCAGTCTGCCGGGCAGTTGCGTCCCGCTGAGGGAGACGACTACAAGTACCGGTATATCGTGATGCCCATGCGCATCTGAGCGCTCCCGCACTTGACCTTTCCCGTCCGCAGTACTAAATTGGCGCCGTCTTTACCTAGGAGGTTCACCCTATGCTCGACGGCTTCAAGAAATTCATCCTGCGCGGAAATGTCGTGGATATGGCGGTCGGCGTGGTAATCGGCGCGGCCTTTGGAGGCGTGGTCACGGCGCTGACGAAAGACCTATTGACGCCGCTGATCGCTGCCATCGTGGGCAAGCCTGATTTTTCAGCCATTCATTTCACGATCCGGGGGACGCCGTTTCCGGTCGGCGATTTCATCAACGCCACGGTTTCGTTTCTGCTGATTGCGAGCGCGATTTATTTCTTTGTCGTCTTGCCGGTGAACACGCTGGTTGCCCGCATGAACCGAGGCGACAAGCCACCGGATCCAACCACCAAGAAGTGTCCAGAATGCTTGAGCGAGATCCCCATTGCAGCGGGGCGGTGCGCGCACTGCACGCAGCCGGTGATGGGCAGGGCGGCTTAAGGATCTCAACCTCCAGGGCGAAGGCCGTGGAGCGGACTGCAGCGCGATTCCGCTACCATTGGACTATGAGGTTGCATTCAATCCGGATGATTCCTATTGCGGTCGCATGTGTGCTGTTGCCCTCGGCCCTGCGGGCGTGGCCAGCCCAGTCGCGCCAGCCGTCTTCCCCCACATCCGCTCCGCACGTCCGAAAATCCCCATCGGCCGCGGATTCTAGGCTCGATCCCGGTTCCGTCGGCAATGGCGTGTATCGCAACCAGGCCCTCGCAGTTGCGTGCAAAATTCCGCCGGGATGGGTCTTGCGGACCGACGAGATGAATACCCCCCTGCCCACTGATGACCCGCAACGGAAGGATGGGCCATCCCCAGACGAGAGCGACAACGCGCCGGCGAAGAAACCTGGCGCGGGCAGCGGCTCAGTGCTGCTGGCGGCGTTCTCGCGCCCACCGGAGGCCACGGGAGAAGAGGTGAACTCATCCATCGTAATTGCGGCGGAGAGTTCTACCTCGTATCCGGGACTGAAAGACGCGGCACAGTATTTTGGTCCTCTGACCGAGGTAGCGACCGCGCAGGGATTCAAAGTTGTCAACGAACCCTATCAGTTCCTCTTCGGGACAAAAATGTTAGCGCGAGGAGACTTCGCGAAGGACCGCGGTACGAGAGCCATGCATCAGACGACGCTGGTTATGCTGGAGCGAGGATACGCCATCTCGTTCACCTTCATCGGCGGCTCGGAAGACGAGCTGGAAGAGTTGATTCAGGGATTAAGTGTTCAAGGACAGGACTCCCCCCTCAAGCAGCGTCCCTAAGAAGCAACTTCGTTGTGATGATGATGCCGCTTTTCTTGGTGGTTGACCGGCGCGGCGCCATTTCGCTGTGGGGAAGTGTCGTTGATCGGCAATTCACGCCTATTGGTCAAGACCGGAATGGTGACGCGCAGCATCCCATTCTCGAATTCAGCCCGCACCCGCTTCGTGTCCACGCCATCCGGTAGCACTATTTCCCGATGAAAATAGCCGTAGCGGCGCTCTGATCGTCCCACCGTGCGTCTTCCGGCACCGCGGTCTCGCCGTCGTTCACCCTGAAGGATCAGGACGTTTCTAATAACCTCGACGCGGAGTAGACTTTTTTTGGCCGTGAAGTGTCAGTTCCGCGAGCCAACGATGGTATAGAGAAGTTGACTTTCTTAGTCGAGGGGTTCGGGCTTCAGCGCGATGTTCTTTTCGCCGGCCGCCTTCTTCTCGGCGTATTTCTTCATCCAGGCTTCCCAGCTCTTGCCGGCGGCGGTGTCGCGGCCGGTGAAAGCGAGTGCGGCGATGTCAGCGTAGGAGATCGAAAGTTTCTGATTCGAATCCTTGGGATAGAGACGCACCGATGATTCCGCTAGAGTCCTGCCGGTGCGGCGGTCAAACAGGTAGCCTTCAAGCTTCGATCCGTCCTTGCGCGTGATGGTCACGTCGCCGCGGTAGTCGAAAGCTTTTTCCAGGGCAACCCGGATTTCTTCTTCGCTGGCCAGCTGCGGAATCCAGCCCTCCAGCTGTTCATGTTGTGTGCCAGGAGCCACTTCGAGCGCGTCGGGATTCAGTGCTCCGGCGTGTGGTGGCGTGGCCTGCGCTGAGGCGTGATCAATGTGGCCGGCTGCTTTACCCGTCATAGATGAGTGGACCTAGGCGCCGGTTTGCTGGAAGGATGCGGTGGACTCGTTCGCACCCGCGATGTGAATTAGCGGATGCAGAGCTTCCGTCGGCTCCTCCAGCAGACGCAACGCCTCCTCATCGCGATAGCCAGTGGAAAGGGTTGCCTTCACCGTAGCCAGGAATCCGCCCAGCGAGCTGAACGTGGCATGTACCGCCGAAGCTTCGTAGCCGCTGTGCACCATGCAGTTGGCACAAGCTGGATTGCCGGACTCAGTCCCGTAGTTCTGCCATTCGGTGGTCGCCAGCAACTCGGCAAAGGTTTCCGCATAACCATCTTGCAGCAGGTAGCAGGGCTTCTGCCAGCCGAAGACGTTATAGGTCGGCATGCCCCAGGGCGTACACGGGTAAGTCCGCTTGCCCATCAGGAACTCAAGGAACAGCGGCGACAGGTTGAACCGCCACTCCGGGTTGCGGTTGGAAAGAATGGCGCGGAACATGCGGCGCGTACGGGCGCGTCCGAGGAAGTGCTTCTGGTCGGGGGCTTTGTCGTAAGAGTATCCCGGGGAAAGCATCATGCCTTCGACGCCCAACTCCATCATCTCGTCGAAAAACGCCCGCACACTCTTGGGATTTGCGCCGTCGAACAGAGTGGTATTGGTGGTGAGCCGGAATCCATGCTTCAGCGCCTCGCGTACCGCGTCCACGGCGATGTCGTACCCGCCCTCGCGGCACACCGCTACATCATGCTCCTCGCGCTGCCCGTCGAGGTGGACGCTAAACGTCAAATACTTACTCGGCTTGAACAGGGGGAGTTTCTCCTTAAGCAGCAACGCATTGGTGCACAGATAGATATATTTGTTGCGCGCGACCAGGCCTTCCACAATCTCGCCGATCTGCGGGTGCATGAGCGGCTCGCCGCCCGGGATCGACACCATAGGTGCCCCGCATTCGTCGACGGCACGGAAGCACTCCGCAGGCGAGAGCTGTTTTTTCAGGATGTGAGCAGGGTACTGGATCTTGCCGCAGCCGGCACAGGCCAGGTTGCAGCGAAACAAGGGCTCGAGCATAAGCACGAGCGGATACTGCTTGCGACCGGCGAGCTTCTGCCGCAGGACATAACTGGTCACGGTCCACATCTGTGAAATAGGAACAGCCATTCTTCTCGGTAACTCCCTGTGCTGATATCTTATCAGGGTTGGACACCGCCGGGACGGCAGAAACCGTTACCCACCGGGAGCAACTCCGCTCGGTCCCGGCCGGCTATGGTCGTGTCCTTACCGACCCGAGCTGATTTGGCTCCCCTCCTGCGGGAGCGCCCGCGCTTGGCGCCGATAACAATCCGAATACGCCGACACCGTTCGTGGTGCCTACATAGACTTTGCCGTTGGCAATCATCGGGGTGATGAATTTGTTGCCGGCCCCAAACTGATCGCGCCCGCTCGCCGCCTGGTTGCTGTCATATAATTCCTGTAGGTTCTTGGCATTGTAGGCGTATAACACGGCAGGATTGGTGTTGGCGGAAGCCCAGACAATACCGTTCTGGCCGTTGTTGGCGGAGACGCTGGGAGTAGCTCCCGGATACCCAAAGCGATTACCGGTCTGCGCGACTGGAAGGCGCAACAATTGCGCGTTCTTGAACTGAAAAGCCAGGATCGCCTGACCCACTGGCCCAAAATAGAGCTTGCCTGCAAAAAAAGCTGGCATGGACCAGATTCCACCGGGCAGAGCTCTCGAGAGTTCCTGATAGATATTGTTGCTATAGCGGTGGAACTTCCCCATGGAGTTGCGATTCACGATGTACAGGTTTGAATCCTTGCCCGCGCCCGCCGCAAGCTGCCAGCTCTTGCCGGAAGAGTCCTTCATCGGGGGCAGCAACAGTGCTCCGCCGGAGCCGAGGTCGGTGTCGGAATTATTCTCCTGTTGCTCATTGTCCATCTCAAAATAATCCGCGACCGCGAGCCCGCCTTTGGTCGAAAGCTTGAGGAAAGCATTCCCAAAATCTCCGTCGCGGGGGAAGCCGGCAGAATTCAAGTTAGTATTAAAATCGCCGTTGCCATCGAGGAAGAAGATATTGCCGTTACCGTCCGCCGCCATTCCGGCCCCGGACCCCCAAATCGCGCCTTCATTGCCGTTCGGCGTGACGTTCAGCACGGCCGTTTGGGCCGACGTGGATGCGTCATAACCCATGATCCAGCCCGTGTAGGGACGGAAATCGCAATGCGATGCCCAAGCCGTGTAAACCGTATTGTTAAGCAGGAGGAGACCGGCCCGCTCTTCGTATTGGCCCGGGTCGAAGATCACGTAGCCGCCTGAACTGTTATCTCCATTCCCCGGATACTTGGCTTGAATTTCAACCGGGCCGCCATGGAGTTCGGTGCCCGTAGGGGCATCGATAGCATGCAAGCGCTGATGGTAGTTTCCCGAGGAATCTTTTGACATGCCGACCGCATAGATCGCGCCGTTTGACCCGGCAGGGCGATAAATGACGGGCGTGGACGTGATCCCAATCTCGGGCGTGACCTGGTTGCAACCGTGATCGTCAGAGGTCTTCTCTCCGGACTTCAGAGTGGTAACCTTCCAAATCCGAGCGCCGGTATCGGCATCGAACGCGTAGAGGCTCCCGTGTTCGGTAGCAACAATCGTCAGATTATGATTCCCGCTTCCCGATATCGGGACCGAAGAGATGTATAGAGGCTCCGCATCGACCTTGCCGTCGACAGAGATGGTGAACAGCTTGCCGAAAGACACGGAGTTTACATTGGCCGGCGTAAGTATCGTTTCTTTGGAATTGAGTCCGGTGCGGGCATTATTGTTATGGTAAGTCAGAACGTCTTGGGAGTGTCCCGGCAAGGCTGTTAACCATAGAAAGCATGAAAACAAGAATGTCGCTACCCTCCGAGCCGAGGGCCCCGCGGGGAACCACAGATCATTGGCTGGTCCATAGCGACCTTTCGGGAATCGATCGAATCTCATTGGGGAAGTTGTCGGAAGCTGAAATCCCGCCTCCAAACTACACCTCATCTGGCCACAGAAAGCTCGTAATTTAGAACCGCAAGCGCCCATCCAACAATTGTAAACGGTCTGGTTTACCGAGGCGGTTCGTGGTCTTGAGAAGGGTCGAAAAAAAGGCGCCAGTGTGGTACAATTTCAATAGTCCTCAGTCGACCCTAAGTGGGAATACTTTCAATAACTTGAAGTGATTTTCTGGTTGCTGCGCCGAGCAGCGGTTAACGCTAAGAACAGACATCAGGGGACTCGGGTTGGGGCTTTAATCCGGGCATTCTCCACGGAGTGGAATGGCCACAAAAGAGATCAATACACCCATCATCGAAACTAAAACAAAAAACGGGAAAGTTACCGCCATCAACGGCGGCAATGGCGACTACACTGCCGACTCCATCAAAGTGCTCGGCGGCATGGAAGCCGTGCGCCTGCGACCGGCAATGTACATCGGCTCGACCGGCGACTTGGGATTGCACCATCTGGTCTACGAAGTTGTCGATAATTCCGTCGACGAGGCGCTCGCTGGTTTCGCCGATAAGGTTGAAGTCACAATCCACATCGACAACTCCATCACCGTAGTCGACAACGGTCGCGGCATTCCCGTGGACGACATGGACATTGACGGCGAGAAAATTTCCGCGGCGCAGGTGGTGATGACCACCTTGCACGCCGGGGGAAAATTCGATGCGTCGTCCTACAAAGTCTCGGGCGGATTGCACGGGGTGGGCGTTTCTTGCGTCAATGCCCTCAGCGAGGATCTTGAGTTGGAGATCTGGCGCGATGGGGCTACCTGGCAGCAGAACTATTCCAAGGGCGAACCCACCGGCAAGCTGAAGAAAACCGGCGCGACCAAGAAACGCGGGACGAAAGTACATTTCCTGCCCGATCGCAGCATCTTCACGGCGACCGAATACAACTACGACACGCTGGCACAGCGACTGCGCGAACTGGCGTTCCTCAATAAGGGATTGCTGATCACGCTCACGGACGAGCGCACCACCGATCAAAAGACGGGCGAGGCCAAGCACGCCGAGTTCAAGTACACCGGCGGTATCGCGGAGTTCATCAAGCATCTGAACCGCGGCAAGCAGGTGCTGCACGACAAGCCGATCTACATGGAGATGGAACGTAGCGGCGTTGTCATGGAGATCGGTTTGCAGTACAACGACGGTTATTCCGAGTCCGTCTTCAGCTTCGCCAACAACATCAATACGGTCGACGGGGGCACGCATCTTTCCGGCTTCCGCATGGCACTGACCCGCACCATCAACTATGCGGGACAGCAGATGGGTCTGTTCAAGGACGTCAAAGAAAATCTGACCGGTGACGACGTTCGCGAAGGCCTGGTCGCAGTCATCAGCGTCAAGCTGCCACAGCCTCAGTTCGAAGGCCAGACCAAGGGTAAGCTGAATTCTGATATCGCCGGCGTGGTGCAGGCATTTGTGAATGAACGGTTGGGCGCGTTCTTCGAGCAGAATGCCCCGATCGCCCGCAAGATCATCAACAAAGCCATTGACGCGGCTCGGGCGCGGGAGGCCGCGCGCAAGGCTCGTGATCTCACCCGCCGCAAGGGCGCGCTCGATTCCGGAGGACTGCCCGGCAAACTGGCCGATTGTTCGGAACGCGATCCCAACCGTTGCGAGCTCTTCTTGGTGGAGGGTGAATCCGCCGGTGGTACTGCCAAACAAGGCCGCGACCGCCGCTTTCAGGCCATCCTGCCATTGAAGGGAAAAATCCTTAACGTCGAAAAAGCACGCTACGACAAAATGCTGGCGCACGAGGAAATCCGCGCCATGATTACGGCCCTGGGCACAGGCATCGCCAAAGATGATTTCGATCCCACGAAAGTTCGTTACGGCAAGATCATCCTCATGACCGACGCCGACGTCGACGGCAGCCACATCCGCACCCTGCTGCTGACGTTTTTCTTCCGCCACATGCAGGATCTGATCAAGCGCGGCAATGTCTTCATCGCGCAGCCCCCGCTGTTTTCCATCAAGAAGGGGAAGACTCAGCAGTACATCAAAGATCAGGACGCTTTCGACAAGGTCATGCTCAAGCGCGCCGCTGAAGGCCTGTCCGTTCGTTACGGCGAGGGTGCGGCCAAGCTGGAAAGCAAAGATCTGGCGCGCTTTATGAGCGTGCTGAAAGAGTACCTGGGCTTCTTCGACAGGGTAAACAAGCGAGTGCGCGACGAAAAGATCACCGAACTGCTGCCCAAGCTTGATTTAGCCAGGCATGCTGACTTTGAGGGCGACAAGAAAACTCCGCCCAAGAAACTCGAACGCTTGGACAGGGAAGTTAAGAAACTGCAGAAAGATCGTGGGCTCAAGAGCGTCGATCTTAAGTTCGACGAAGAGCACAATCTCTGGGAGCTGCGCTTCGTGAATAAGCATGGCGCCGAGCATGTCATCAATTGGGAGCTGGCTTCGACGGCCGAAGGCCGTCAGTTGATCTCCAAGTACAAACAGATCGAGCCTTACATGGAGCCCCCCTTTGTGGTGGAAGTCTTGGCCAAGGCCGCGTCCCCCAGCAGCAACGGCGACGAGGCCGCCAACGGCGAACCTTCAGATACCGCTGAGGACGGTGAAGAGAAGGTCGGAAAAAAGACAGCCAAGGCCGCTCCCAAGCGCAAGGTCGAAGTTGAACTCGTCGAGAAATCAAACGCTCGCGACCTCTTCGACTATGTGCTCGATGCGGGCAGCAAAGACTTCACCATCCAGCGTTATAAAGGCCTGGGCGAAATGACTGCGCCGCAGTTGTGGGAAACCACCATGGATCCCGAACGCCGCACGCTGCTCTCAGTCAAGCTCGAAGACATTGCCGAATGCGAAACCATCTTCTCCACTCTGATGGGCGAGGACGTGGAAGCGCGTCGCAAGTTCATCGAAGAGAATGCGCTGGATGTAAAGAACCTGGATATTTAACCTGTCAGTCTATGGCTTCTTGGTTCCGAGTTTTTGCGCCGGCCGCAGTTTGTGGAAGTCCGGCATATAGACCCGCAGGCCGTTCTCCAGGGTAGTCTTGGAATACCCTGCCACCAGCTGATCTTTATAGTGATCGAGAAAGAAATCGAATGGATCTTTCGGATCCATATCGATCAGGATCATGTCGGCATCGGACATGGTCAGCTTGCCGAACCGCAACCGCGCTCCTCGGTATGCCATATAGTTGCCGTGGGTGCCAACGATCTTTCGAGCGCGCCCGCCGTCCTTGGGAAGCGTGCCAAATACCTGCACAAGCTGCGCCCCCTCAATTCGAACACTGGTCACACGCCCTTCGATCCGGGGTGGCGGCAGAATTTGCTGCACATCAATTAGCAAGTCGTCCCCATCCACCCGAATGCCGCGTACCTTCTCAGCGCTAATCAGATTTGCGATCTTCACGCCCAGCAAGTCCATGATCCCCTTCACCGGTAAGTGTGCTGCTTTGATCTTCTGAATATGAATGCGGATTTCACCGTCGTCGGTCGCGGAGAGACTGCCTTTGCTCTCAAAGGGAAGATCGCCTTTGGAATGCAATTTGCCTTTCACCGTGAGAACATTTCCGTCAGCAGTAATCGCGAGTTGTTTGAGAGGCGCATCCGAGGCGCCGAAAACCTGCTGATTCAACACCCTGGAGAGCGCGTCGGTTCCCATCGCAATCTCCGCCCCATCGATTCTCAGGGTGAACGAATTCTTGTCGTCGAAGATCACAGGGCCTTCTGGATTATCGGGAATCAATTGTCCCAGCAGGTCACGAATGTGTACTGTGATCTCGTCCCTGAAGTGATACATCACATTGTGCATCTCAGTCCGCACGGCGGCAGCTTCGGAAGCTGGTTTCGATTCACTTCGGACGGAGATCTGAGCCAGGCAGACAATCGCCATCAGGATCAGCCTGAATGTTCCGAAAACTCGCACGGAAGATAGATGCAGAGGAGGGAGTTAGGGTGAACCTTGGGCTTTGTCAAGATGGGGTCAATTCTTTGGTCAAATTCAGATCTTGTCCATTCAACCAGGCCGGCCTGGTGCCGGCCTGGCCGCAGAGAACACCTCCGCCGACTCAACTCAAAAGATCCGCCGGTCAACCGTCGCGGCCCAGTTCCGTCTAGTTCTTCACCTCGGACCGGGGGCCGGCCATGCCCTGCCACCTACCATTCGGCATCTTCATCCAGGGCGTCGGTCCAGCCTTTGTGGCGGTCAACTCTGGAGCCGTCGCTCTCCCCGCCTTTCCCGGTCCAGACGCCCACCGCGGTTCGCGGCGAACCATGGCAGCGGCAACGTCATCCGTCTTTTCCCGGACGGCCAACGAAGATCGAGCTGCGACCCCAACCAGCGTACTGATCGCCCCCAGGGCGAATCGTTCTCTCACCGGGAATTCCCAAGATTGAGTTTCTCGACGCACCAGACCTCAGCCCGGCGACAACGCCATTGCGACGCTCGTCAAGCTCGTAGACAGTGGAGGCGTGTTACCTGGTGGTTACTTCCGATCGCCCCCACCCTAGTGCCGACATCATGCCAGCCGCAACTTCCTCCGTTCTCTGCGTTCTCATGATGGACCGAAATCCTCCTCCCCCTTCGGCCGCGCACGACTGAGGAGAAAACGAATGAGAAAGCTTCTGTTGTTTCTGTTTTTGCTGTGCAGCCTCGCACCTGCGCAGGAAAAGGCCGTAGAGGAGAACAATCAGCCCGCCCTAACCATCTACAACCAGAATTTCTTCGTCGCCCGCGAGCGTTTCTCGCTCGACTTGAAGCCCGGAATCAACCGGGTGGAGTACGCGGGAATCGCCGCACATCTCGAACCAGATTCGGTAATCCTCCGCGATCCCGCCGGACGCGCGCTGCAAATTCTTGAGCAGAACTACCGCAACGACCCCGTTTCGCAGGAACTGCTCCTCTCGTTGTATGAGGGTAAGAGCATTGACTTCGTCATCGGGCAGAACGGAGAGAAGTTCCAAACCGTCAGCGGCAAGATCGTCCGCAGCGGGTATGTTTCCAGCTCAACCTACGCGCCCGGATATCCGCAGCCGGCTTACTCCCAGCCCATCATTGAAGTGAACGGTGTGCTGCGCTTCGGCTTGCCGGGTCAGCCCCTGTTCCCTGCGCTCGCCGGCGATTCCATTCTCAAGCCCACCCTGAACTGGCTGCTGCAAACCAACAATCCCGGCAAATTTGACGCCGAGCTTTCCTACGTAAGCGGCGGCATGAGCTGGCAGGCCGACTACAACCTGGTAGTGGCCGACCCACCCAGGGGCCAGGCAAACGGCAGAACCGATGTGCTCGATCTGGTGGGATGGATCACCATGCGCAACCAGAGTGGCAAGACCTTCGACAATGCACGGATCAAGCTGCTCGCGGGAGACGTCAGCAAGATTCAAGAAGGTAGCATTGCCAATCGCGGCTATGCGGCGAAATCGATGGCCGCGGAGGGTGATGCGGCAGCACTGGTAGTGCGAGAGAAGTCCTTCGACGAATTTCATCTCTACACTCTGGAGCGCCCCACCACGCTGCACGACCAGGAAACCAAGCAAGTGGAATTCGTGCGCGCCACCGGTATCCGCGCGCAGCGCATTTACTCTTACGACGGCGCCAACCTTGCGCAATACGGCTATTACAGTCCCGACCAGGTCCGGCAGGACGCGAATTACGGCACGCAGTCGAACCCCAAGGTTTGGGTGATGGAGGAGTTCAAGAACTCCGACACCAATCATCTGGGCATCCCGCTGCCCAAAGGCAAACTGCGTTTCTACCGCAGCGACAGCGATGGCCATCTCGAATTCGTGGGCGAGAACACGATTGACCACACGCCCAAAGACGAAACGATCCGCGTCTACACCGGCAACGCCTTCGACGTGGTCGGCGAACGCAAGCGCACCAACCTTCATGTGGAGTCCAACCAGCGCTGGATGGACGAATCATTCGAAATCCGCGTTCGCAATCACAAGAAGGAAGCCGTGAACGTGCGCGTAGTCGAGCACCTTTACCGCTGCATCAACTGGAAGCTCGCCGACCAATCGCACCAGTCACGCAAAATGGATGCGCAGACGGTCGAGTTCCCCATGTCGGTGGCAGCCGATGGCGAAGCGGTGGTGACATATACGGTGCATTACTCGTGGTAGGAAGCGCGGATCCGTGGTTCGGCAGCCTTGGATTCATGGCGATATCAAAAATTCCGCAAGAGCGGTTTTTTGAGACCGTTTTTGAATCGCGCAGGGGGAACATGCTCATCGCGTCGCCCCCCAGGGTTCTAACGAAGGGCTACACAGGGAAGTACGGTCCAGCCATCGATGGTTCATGGCACAGCCCGCCGGTGCGCCGGCACCTCAGGTCGCACCATCGCTGCGCTAAGGTGAATTGCGAAAATGCACACGCAAAAATAAAAAGGGGCGCAACCCTCGCGTCCCTTAATTTGCATCTCGATCTCTCGCGGTGGAGCTCTCTGCCGGGAGCGGGCGGCGGGTTATTGAATCAGCGTCCCGCCATTTCCCCCGGTAGGCTCCTCATCCGGCGGGATCACCACGGCGGCCGCCACGCGATCTCCGGGCTCAATGTTCAGCAGGCGAACGCCCTGAGCGTTGCGGCCGGATTCGCGGATGGTCTTCGAGTCCATGCGAATGATCTTGCCGTACTGGCTGATCAGCATGACCTGCGACTCTTCCTCCACCTGCGCGATGCCCACTACTTTGCCATTGCGCTCCGTGGTTTTGACATTGATCACGCCTTTCCCCCCGCGGTTGGTCAGGCGATACTCGTCAGCTGGAGTGCGCTTGCCGTAACCGTTTTCGGTAACGGACAGAATCAGCGTGCCTTTCTTGCCCACCTCGATCACTTCCGGCTCTCCTGCTTCAGACGCCTCAACTTTCGCAGCAGGTTTCTCCGGCGCGGCTCCAGGCTTGGGAGTCGTTGCCATGCCGACCACGTAGTCGCCCTTCTCCAGATCGATGCCCCAAACACCATAAGCATTGCGGCCCATAGGACGGACGTGGCTCTCGTCGAAGCGCACCGCCATGCCCTCATGCGAGGCCAGGAAGAGAATTTGCTGGCCATCGGTGATGCGCGCGGCCACCAGTTCATCGCCTTGCTCAATCCCGATGGCGTTGATGCCGCTGGAGCGCACGTGCATAAACTCCCTCAACTCAGACTTCTTCACCAGTCCGTTGCGTGTCGCGAAGAAAACGTACTTTCCTTCTTCTTCCAGATTACGCACCGCCACCATGGTGCGCACCGTCTCGCCGGGCTGCAAAGCAACCAAACTGCCGATGTGCTTGCCTCTGCCCGCGGCACTTACATCCGGTATCTCATACACCTTGAGCCAATAAACCCGTCCCTTGTTGGTGAAGATGAGAATGTAAGCATGCGTGGACGCGATGAAGAGATGCTCGACGAAGTCTTCGTCCCGCGTCTTCATGCCGCTGCGTCCCGTCCCGCCGCGCCGCTGCATGCGGTAAGTGGAAATGGGCGTCCGCTTCAAGTAGCCGGAATGGCTGACGGTCACCGCGACCTGCTCATCGGCGATTAAGTCTTCCAGCAAAATCTCGGCTGCTTCGTCTTCGATCCGCGTCCGGCGTGCGTCGCCGTAGAGCTTCTTGATCTCTTCCAGTTCCTTGATGATCACACCCCGTAGTTTCTTCTCCGAGGCGAGAATCGATTCGTATTCGGCAATGTTTTCCCGCACCTGCTTTAACTCGTTCGCAATTTCGTCGATCGAGAGCTTGGTCAAGCGGTGCAATTGCAATTCGAGAATGGCGTCTGCCTGCTTACCCGTGAACGGTTTTTCCGGATCGAGCTTCGGAGCACGCCCGGTGGTGTTGACGTCGATCTTCTTGCCGCCGAAATACATCACCAAGTTCTCGCGGGCATCTGCACGATTAGCGCTGCCGCGGATAATCGCGATGACATTGTCCAAATGATCGAGCGCCGTGAGATAACCTTCGAGGATGTGCTCGCGGTCGCGCGCCTTCGAAAGTAAATAAGCGGTCCGCCGCCGCACTACGTCGACGCGATGGTCGATGAAGTACTTAATCGTCGGGATCAGTCCCAGTTCCCGCGGCTGTCCGTGGACCACAGCCAGCAGGATCATGCTGAAGCTTTCCTGCATCTGCGTGTGCTTGAACAGCTTGTTGAGCACAATCTGCGGTTCTGCGCCGCGCTTCAGTTCGACCACGATACGCATACCATCGCGGTCGCTCTCGTCTCGGATGTCGGAGATGTCCTCGATGTCCTTGTCGTTGACCAGTTGCGCGATGCGCTCCACCAGCCGCGCCTTGTTCACCTGATACGGAATCTCGGTGACGATAATGGCCTGACGATCTTTATTGAAAGTCTCGATCGCGGCCTTGGCGCGCATCATGAAGCGACCTCGGCCCGTGCGGTAGGCCTCGAAAATCCCCGCCCGCCCATTGATGATGCCCGCGGTGGGAAAGTCAGGCCCCTGCACGAATTTCAGAACTTCCGCCAGTTGCGCGTTGGGATTGTTCACCAGCGTGATGGTGGCATCGATGATCTCAGTCAGATTGTGCGGCGGGATGTTCGTTGCCATGCCCACCGCAATTCCGTTCGATCCATTCACCAGCAGATTAGGAATGCGCGAGGGGAGCACGTCAGGCTCGACTTCGCTGCCGTCATAGTTCGGGCGGAAGTCGACGGTTTCCTTGTCCAGATCCTCAAGTAACGAGGTAGCGACGCGCGTCAGCCGCGCCTCCGTGTACCGGTCAGCCGCCGGCGGATCTCCATCCACGGATCCGAAGTTGCCCTGACCGTCCACCAGCGGATAACGCATGCTCCAGGGCTGGGCCAGGCGCACCAATGCGTCGTAAACCGCCAGGTTTCCGTGCGGATGATACTTGCCCATCACTTCTCCGACGATTCTGGCGCACTTGCGCGTGGGCCGGTTGGGAGCAAGTCCCATCTGCTGCATGGTGTAGAGAATGCGACGGTGCACCGGCTTCAATCCGTCGCGCACGTCGGGCAGCGCGCGCCCGATGATCACCGACATCGAATACTCGAGATACGACTTGCGCATCTCCTCTTCAATGTTGACCGGTTGGATGTTCAGCGCGCCGGGACCTCCTCCGTCAGGAGGAGGCGTTAAGGGCAGTTCGGGATTTTGATCGTCAGCCATGTGTCAGGTCTTAACCTTTAGCCATTCACTTCCAGAACTTCGTTACCGCAAACTCAAAAATATTGCCCGCAGCAGAACTCCACGCGGTGCCGGATGGGACTCCAGCGATTTGACCTAAATGATTGCATTTACAGGAACTTACTGACCATTTGTCTGGTAGAAATTATACCATGCGACGGGGCTTATGGGGTGGGAGGGAGTTACTATTTCGCTTCCGGATTCATTGACTGCTTCGCCCAGAAAGGGGCTGACTTTCGAAGCATACAGGAGCTGCGGTGGTCCGCTTTGAAGGCTTGGTTCGAGGCTGGCGCACCAAGGCTGAAGCCCTCGTCACCAATTCATAACAACATGATTGGGCGAGTCGGGGAGTACAAACTTAACACCACGCTCTTGATTTGCTTTCATTGTTTGGGGAAGGTCGAGCGTCACCAGCTCAATCTTTTTGTTCCAGTATCCGACGGCATAGTAATCGCCGCGCGCATACAGCACCCCGTCAGCAATAGAGTACTCCCGGACTTCCTCGCGGCGACCATCGCGATAGACGAGCACCGTAGGCGCGAGCTCGTGCGGCAAAACACCGGCCGCCAAAGCATTCTTCGTATGCCCTTGTCCGCGCGAGACGCGAGGTCTCGAGCTCAGGACGTTCGTTTTCCCCACATCGGCCTGAGATCGTACGCTTTTCGCGCCAGCGCCGCCAGCCATCTCCCTGAAGTAATCGGACTGTCTGCTGTGCTCGTCAGCTTCCGTCCCGCTCGAGCTGATTTGCACATAGCGATCACCCCGCAACTCGATGAGCAAAGGCTGTCCCTGCTGCGGACCTAGGTCTCCGGGCGGGGCCAGGTTCTCCGCGGCACTCGGCAACCGGAGGACGGGAGATGAAGACTTCGGGGGATCACTGCCTCCGGGCAGCCCGCTCAAGAAAGGATCGGCCAAAAGCGACCATGGCGAGAAACGGGGCGAACCCTGGCGATGTCCCGATGGCGCGAAGTTTAACATCGAGCCCATACGCGCCGCTGCAGACCCCGGGCCCAGGAAATTGGTGGGATCGCTCGGGGGAGTCGTGGCAGTTCCCTTTTGTGCCAGCGCCAGCCGTGCCGTCAGGGCTAGCAACGCGAAGAGGAATACCTTCCGCATGAGATTAGTTCGCTGGGGAATTCGACGGCAGCTGGAAGCTGACGCCATGATCCTCGTTCTCCTTTTGGGTCGCTTCCAGATCAACATCAGCCAGCGCAATCTTGCGCGCATGCCCCGGCGTCAAATCGAACATCTTGGCGCCCACGATCGCGTAATTGCCCACTTCCAGTCGACGGCCATCCTTGAAAACCAGGGTGGTTGGCGGGGGCGGCCCTTCCGGGGCAGCGATCTGCGCGGTGCCCTCGGTCCTCGCGTCAAGCTGAGCCCTTACTGCATCGGACGGTGGAGGAACATAAGCCCGATCTCCTCGCCCGCGTCGGTCGAAGATGGTGGGGCCACCCTGATCGTCGGGTTCTTCGTCCTCATATCCCGCATCCTCGGCCATGTAGGGATAACTGGGAACTGCATACCATCCCCCATAGGAGGGAATGAACCTGTGGTCGCGATCGCGATCGCGGTCACGACGATGACGATGGCGTCCTTCATCGCGCTCGGGCATGATCGAAAAGAATCTGCCGCCAGCACTCGGTGCGTAACCGCGGGGCCCGAGCGAAGTAACGCTGGCGGGCGGCGCATGCAACCCCGGATCCCCTCCAAATCCCGGAGACGTCACCGACGCAGGCACACCATTAATCTGAGCAAGGCTGCTCGATACGAGAAACGCAGGCAGCAACAGCAGCCCGACCATCACGACTGACGCTGAAATCCACCGCCGCACCGCCTTATCATACTCTAAAGAACAACTCATGTTGCACCTCGAAAAACGCGACGTTCCTACCTTCAATTAGATCGCACCACATCCATTGGATTACAAAAATGAAGGGCGGGATGCCGAAGGGACTCCCCTCGAGCCGAAGTTCCTGACAAATTGTCCCTTGGCTGCGCTCGTCCTATCCTCGCCCGACCTTCGCCAGCGCCATCAGACTCCAAAGCGCATACGCCCCCACCATGCCCCAGACGCAAGCCGTCACCAGCAATCGCGCTCGCGTTTCCATGAGATCCGCCAAAACACCGGCAACGAAAGTCAGCAGGAAGGGGACAGCGCCCATCAGGAATCCCGCGCCAGCAGCGTGCGGATGCGCCATGCCCAGGCCGACAAACCCAACCGCCAACAGCAGGGGAGCGGTGTTGCCGAAGTAGCGCGTGCGCGGCCACACTGCGTAAGTAACCAGTGTCACTGGCAGCGCAAACGCGAGCGCCGGACATGCCCGTCCCATCTGCGCCAGCACCTCACGGTACACTCCCGGCACGGCGAACCCGCGCCAGGTCGCTCCCCAAAAAGATGCGTGCCGCATGCCTTCCCAGAATGCTCGCGGATGGAGGCCGTAGGCCGCGAACAGCAATACCAAACCCACCACGCATCCCGCCCCCCAGATGACCAGTGCCGCTTTGCGCCGAATGGGAGCCACGTACAGCATCAGCGCCAACCCGATCGGCGCCAGCACAATCATCGCGAACTGCGAGCCCACCGCCAGCCCCAGCGAAATGCCGAGCAGCACAATTCGTCTCCAGTTCCACCACACCACCTCGCGCGGCGCATAAAGCGTGTGTGCGACCGCAATCGCGGTAAAAATCGTGCCGAACGCTCCCCATGCCGCAACGATCTCCGGCTCCGTATGCCACCTCGCACTGGCCTGGATCATGGCTGGCGAAAAGCAATAAAGAGCAAGCGCCACGTATCCCCCGCGATTCCCGCAGAGGCGACGCGCCACGTACCACAACGACGCACCCAGCAGCATTCCGCACGCCAGAAACGGCAGATGCGGCAGCCAGCGCCAATAATTCGCCCAGTCGGCCTCCAGGTTTTGTCCAGGCCATGCCAGCAACGGGGCCGCGCTCACTAGATACAGAAGAGGGGAGTGTTCGACATCGAAATGACCAACATCAAAACCGTTCCCGGGAGATCCTGTCGCGATCGCCGGCCGGGCCTCGGAGAACGGTGCTCCCGCGATTCCATGACCATGCCACTGCTTCCAACCTTCGCTGATCCAGGCCTGTTCCTGCGCGTCCCCGTCTGCCGTACCGCGCAATTGCAGACTGACGAGCCAGATGGCCTGCGCGCCGAAGGCCACAAGCAAGAGTCCGGCAAGAAATTGCGGCCGACCAAAGCGTTCGCGCGTGAAAAATCGGTTCATGGGACGACCGAGTGTTTTACCATGTCGCAGCCCCACTACGCGCAATCTTCTGTCACCGTGGACACTGGCGCGGTCGGACGTACTGTGCCGACGAACTGGAATTGAGCTGCAATGACTGACTTGGAAAACACTCCCGGCCCTGCCTCCCCACCGCAGTCACAGCCTCCGGCACCCAACTTTGCGGCGGCCACGCAGCCTTCCTATGTCCGCACGCTCTTGTTTGGCCCCGACGGCCTCCGTCCCGGCTGGGGGTTCGCGTTCTACGTGGTCATGTCCTATCTCTTGTACTGGCTGGCCAACGCCCTAGTGGAGCGCTACGGCCCCGCAGGCAGTCTGAGGTCGATGATGCTGGAAGAATTCTGTGTGCTTCTGGTGGCCGTCATCCCATCGCTAGTCCTGGCGAAAATTGAGAGACGTCCCTGGGAAACCTACGGTCTGCCCCCTCGTCAAGCCTTCCGCAAGCTCTTCTGGGTTGGCGCGACCTGGGGATTCGCCGGCATCACTCTGCTGCTAGTGACGCTGAATCGGATACACGTTTTCGACTTCGGACATCTCGCCCTGCACGGGCCGCGCATCGTGAAGTATGCTGCGTTCTGGGCCGTGATGTTCTTGCTGGTCGGCTGCTTCGAGGAATTTCTGTTGCGCGGCTACACTCAATTCACGCTGACGCGCGCCGTGGGGTTCTGGTGGGCAGCAATATTGTTGTCCTGCGCCTTCGGCCTCATCCACATAAGAAATGGCGGAGAAGAGTGGAACGGCCTGCTGGCCGTGGCATTCATCGGCCTGTTCTTTGCCCTTACCCTCCGCCGCACCGGCACGCTGTGGTTTGCCGTGGGCTTTCACGCCGCATGGGATTGGGGCGAAACATTTTTTTATTCCGTTCCCGATAGCGGCATCGTTTTCCCCGGTCACCTGCTCAAGTCGTCGCTGCACGGAGCCCAATGGCTCACCGGGGGTTCGGTCGGTCCCGAAGGCAGCTCCCTGTGCTTCGTCGTAATTGCGTTGCTCTCGTTCGCCTTCAGTCGGACCTACAAGCAAGTGAAATATCCAGAGAAGAGCATACCAAGTCACGCTGAATTGCCGGCGTTGACTTAGATTGGGTGGAGCCAGGTCAGAACCTCTGTAGCCGCTTCGCTACCGGAGCGGATGCAGTCGGGGACGCCGATGCCGCGATAGCCATTGCCCGCCAGCGCCAGCCCCGGCAACTGACGGCGAAGATGTTCGATGCGCTCCAGGCGGTCAAGGTGGCCCACGCCGTACTGAGCCATCGCCGCCTTCCATTTATATACGCGGGCAAACAGAGGCTCGGCGCGGAGTCGGAGAATTTCTTGCAGGTCTTTGCGGACGACGCCGACAACCTCGCCGTCGGAAAGATGCCAGGCTTCGTCAGCCTGCGGACCTCCGATGAAGCAGCGCAGCAAGGCACGATCTTCCGGAGTACGACGAGGAAACTTATTGTGGACAAAGGTTGCGGCCAGCATGAGCCTGCCTTCGCTGCGGGGCAGCAGAAATCCGAAGCCCGAAGGCAGCGATTGACGCACCTCGCGGCCGTAACCCAGCCCGACCGTGATGGACGAGCTGTAACGGATGCCGCCGAGTTCGCTGGCCAGTTCCGGGCTGCAAGAGCCAAGCAGCTTGGCGGAGGAATGTGCGGGCATGGCAAGAATCACGCCATCGAAGGAGTCGGTCTTCGCGCCGGCCGAGACTCGCCAACCGTGAGCCTCAGCTCGAACGTTGTCAATGGGCAGGTTGATCAGGAGCGCAGACTGAGAAAGACGGGATTGCAGAGCATCCACCAATTGCTGCATGCCGTTTTTGAGGGAGGTGAACAGCGGACGCGCCGACTGCCTTGCGCTTTGCGACATCTGCCTACGCGCAGCCAGCGCGGCGCGACCCAAACTGCCGTGGGTACGCTCCATCTCGGCAAAACCAGGCAGAACGGCGCGCACGCTCAATGATGAAGCTTCGCCTCCATATATACCCGAGAGCAACGGATCGGCGAGCCGATCGACCAGCTCGCGGCCGTAGTGACGCTCAACCAACGATGCGACGCTTTCGTCGTTATCGGCGGCGCGCGGTGGGTGAAACCACTCGCGCACCATAAGCAGCTTGGTCTTTACCGAGAACAGTGGCGACAGGATCGTGGGCAGAGGCTTCGTCGGTACCAGGAACATCAGGCCGTCAGGAATGAGCACAAGCCGGCCATGGACCAGAACGTAGGTTTTTCGATCCGCATCATTCGAGCTCATGAGCTGATCGCCGAGGCCCAGCGCGCGGCAGAGATCCGACGCCCACGATTTTTCAGTAAGAAAGGAGTCGGGCCCAGCCTCCATCACGCAGCCCTCAACCAGTTCAGTGCGCAGCACGCCGCCGAGGCGCGGGGAGGATTCGTAAACCACATATTCGAGCGGGGCCCCGGCGCGGCGATGTTGTTCGAGAGCAAAAGCCGCTGCCAGCCCCGAAATTCCGCCGCCGATGATAGCAATGCGCTTCATGATGCAGGCAGCAGTCGTCAGGCGGCGTTTTCTGAATGTTCTTGCACAAAGCGAGCCAGATTCTTCACGTTCTCAACCGGCGTCTCCGGCAGAATGCCATGGCCGAGATTGAAAATGTGTCCCGGCCTTCCGCCGGCGCGCCGCAGAATTTCTTGCGCGCGCGACTTCAGTGCTCTCCAGCCGGCGAAGAGCAGAACCGGATCCAGATTGCCTTGCACGGCGCCGCGAAATTCCAGGCTGCGCCAGCCTTCGTCAAGCGGAATGCGCCAGTCGAGCCCAATCACCTCCGCTCCGGTTTCTTTCATGGCAGGAAGAAGAGTGGCGCTATCCGTGCCGAAGTAAATGATTGGCGCTCCACTGCGGTGCAAGCGCTTCACCAGATCGGTAACGTGCGCCAGCACATGGCGACGGTAATCATCCACGCTCAGGCAGCCGACCCAACTATCGAAGATCTGAATCACGTCCGCACCCGCGCGCACTTGCTCGGCAGAGTATTCGGCGACTACGCTGACCAGCTTCCGCATCAGCTCATTCCAGTCCGCGGCAGAGTTGTACATCATCTTCTTAGTATGGACATAGTTCCGCGATCCGCCGCCTTCGATCATGTAGCTGGCAAGCGTGAATGGCGCACCGCAGAATCCAATCACTGGTAAGCGATCGCCAAAGTGCTTGGTCACCAGTCGTACCGCTTCCGACACGTATCCCAGCTCGGATGCACGATCCGTGCGCAGATGCGAGATGTCCTCTCTGGTTCTCACCGGCTTCTCGATGACCGGACCCTCCCCCGCGCGGAAATGAAACGGGAGTTCCATGACCTCAAGTGGCAGAAGGAGATCGGCGAAGATGATGGCTGCATCCACCCCCAATGCTTCGGCAGCGCTGACGGTTACTTCGGCCGCCAGCGCGGGATTCTTGCAGATCTCCAGCAGCGAATGCTGTTTGCGGACAGCGCGGTATTCGGGCATGTAGCGTCCCGCCTGACGCATGAACCACACCGGCGTACGCTCTACCGGTGCAGCTTTGCAGGCTCGCACGAAGATGGAATTCGGCGCAGACATGAACTGCTCAATGTAGCATTTTCACGAGTCATCATGCGCAGTACCGCGTCCTAAGAAATCGTTTGTGCGACACTGAATCCGACAGCAAAGCTGGCCCTCGAAATGGATTGGCCCCACAGAAAAGAGTCTTCTTACCCAAGCGCTGGAGTTCCGCGCCCGTGAGGGCCCTCTTCGTTGCGTGCGGAGCGGTTGCCTTCGTCGCGGTTGCGGCTGGAACTGCGCTCGAGATCAGCACCGCTCCGGAAGCGCAGAGACAGGCGCCTCCGCCTACTTTCTACAAGGATGTTCTGCCGATTCTCGAAGACCATTGCCAGAGCTGCCACCGCCTCGATGAATCCGCGCCGATGCCCCTGCTTACCTATGAACAGACCAAACCTTGGGCGCAGAAGATAGCCCACGCGGTGCAAATGAAGATGATGCCGCCGTGGTTCGCCGATCCTCGCTATGGGCACTTTTCCAATGATCCGTCACTCAGCGAGCCACAGATTGCGGAGATTTCTGCCTGGGCCGCCGCGGGCGCGCCCGCGGGCGACCCACACGACACTCCCGCGCCCCGCAAGTGGACCGGTGGGTGGAGCATTCATAGTCCTGACGTCGTGGCGAAGATGCCGAAGCCGGTGGAAATTCCAGCGAGCGGCGACGTGGAATACACCTATGAAATTGTGCCGACGCACTTTACCGAAGACAAATGGATACAGACCGCGGAAGTGCGTCCTTCGAGTGCACAGCACGTGCATCATGCGGTGGTCTACATTCGTCCTCCCGACGCGAAGTGGCTGAGGCACGCACCGGTCGGAGAGCCGTTCACGGCGTCGACGTTGACCGATCCGGAGGAACGGCGCGAGGCCCACGAGACCACCAGCGACCTTCTTCTGGTGTACGCGCCTGGCAGTTCGCCCGAGCAATGGCGGGATGGAATGGCGAAATTCGTGCCCGCCGGATCAGACCTGGTTTTTCAGATTCACTACACCACCAATGGCCATGCGGCGATCGACCAGACCAGCATCGGGCTGAGGTTCGCCAAGAGTCCGCCCAAGCAGCGCGTGATCACGCTGCAGGTGAACAACCATGCGTTGCTGATTCCTCCGGGAGCCGACGACTTTCGCGTGGAGGTGCAGGGAACGCTGCCTAACGATGCGACCTTGTTGAGTCTAATGCCGCACATGCATCTGCGGGGAAAGCGCTTTGAGTATGACATTGTGCGCGACGATGGCAGCGTGGAAACGCTGCTGAGAGTCAATTATCACTTTCACTGGCAGCTGAGTTATCGGCTAGCTGAGCCCCGTATATTGAAGGCGGGAACCAAACTGCGGGCGATTGCATGGTATGACAATTCACGGAGGAATCCGCACAACCCTGATCCCGAGAAGACCGTGAAGTGGGGAGACCAGACTTCGGACGAGATGATGGTTGGATTTTTCGACGTGGCTGTGCCTGCCAGCATGGATAAAGTGCGCTATTTCATCCGGCAGCCGCGTAAATAGGAGACATCACCTGTCGCTGGGAAACCAACAGCCATAACATTTCCTGATAGATCCGATAAATAGATTGAATTTCCGTGGACTTGTTGCGGGCGATAGAGTAGGCGCGTCGTAAAATAGCAGGGGTTGTCGCCACTTCGCTCCCCGGAGGAAACTTTTGTTCATGGGAAAGCGGCTGATTGCCGCTCTGGTAATCGCCTTCCTCACACCATGTCTGGCGCAAATTGCTGCGGCACAGACCCCTGTGGGCACATCCAGTACCTCGGGCGCCGCCTCCGACCAAAGCGTGCGGCTGGCCAGGCTGGAGCAGCAAGCCGCCGACGCCAAAAGCTCCGCTGACAATGCCTGGATGCTCACCAGCTCAGCTCTGGTCCTCATGATGACGGGGCCCGGTCTGGCGTTGTTTTATGGCGGCCTGGTGCGCAAGAAAAACGTGCTCGGCACCATGATGCAAAGCTTTGCCCTGATGGCGGTGGTTACCGTGCTTTGGGGACTGTTCGGCTTTAGCCTGTCGTTCGGTTCCGGCAACAGTTTTATTGGAGGATGGCACAACGTTTTTCTTCACGGGGTAGGTGCAACGCCTGATCCCGATTATGCCGGTACGATTCCGCTGCAGACCTTCATGGTGTACCAGCTCATGTTTGCCATCATCACCCCTGGACTGATTGCGGGAGCATTTGCCGAGCGTATGAAATTCAGCGCCATGCTGGTCTTCATGATTCTGTGGTCGATATTGGTCTATGATCCGATGGCGCACATGGTGTGGGGCAAAGGAGGACTGTTGAATGCGGCTCTGGGCGGGCGTTTCCCGACGCTCGACTTTGCCGGCGGCACGGTCGTGCACGTCACTTCCGGAGTGTCAGCGTTAGTATGCGCGCTGTACCTAGGGCGACGCGTGGGGTATCCCAAGGAGCCCATGCCTCCCCATAGCGTGGTGCTCAGCTTTATCGGTGCGTGTCTGCTGTGGGTGGGCTGGTTTGGATTTAATGCGGGTAGTGCGCTGAGTGCAGGCAGCCTGGCGACCAGCGCGTTCGTCGCCACGCACTTTGCCGCCGCCGCCGCGGCTCTCGGGTGGGCTGGAGCAGAGTGGTTGCGCAACGGGAAACCGAGCACTCTGGGCGCGATCTCGGGCGCAGTGGCAGGGCTGGTTGCGATTACGCCTGCCGCTGGATTCGTGAGCCCGATGCCCGCGCTGCTGATCGGGCTGATTGCCGGCGTCTTCTGTTACTGGATGGTGGCTAAGGTAAAGGCGAAGTTCGGCTACGATGACTCGCTGGATGCTTTCGGCGTGCATGGCGCCGGTGGTACGCTGGGGGCGTTGCTCACCGGCGTGTTCGCCTCCAGCGTGGTGAACCCGATTTTCAAGGACGCCCAGGGAAACACTTTAGCTTCGGGAGTCCGGGAAGGAAACGCGCACCAGTTGCTGAACCAACTGGTGGGAGTGGCGATCGCCTGGGGCCTGGCGATTGTCGGCACGCTCGTTATTTTGAAGGTGGTAGACATCACCATCGGGCTGCGGGTCAGCGAAGAAGAGGAAGTTCAGGGCCTGGATCTATCACAGCACGGCGAAGAAGGCTATTACTGGGAGGCGTCTGCATAAGGGTGGCGAAGTGACATGGCGCGAAGATGAGTCGCGGGAAAGAATTGAACCTGCACGGGACGCCGGGAAGACGATCATGACCAAGGTTGAAGCAATCATTCAAAACTCCAAACTGGAGGCGGTGAAGAGCGCACTGCAGGAAGCCGGCGTCGAGGGCATGACGGTGATCGAAGTACGCGGCCATGGCCGGCAGAAAGGCCACACGGAGTTCTATCGCGGACGCGAATACAGCGTCGACTTGATTCCCAAGACCAAGGTGGAAGTGGTGCTGCCCGATTCCATGGTAGAGAAGGCTGTGCATGCCATCTTGAGCTCGGCTCGCACGGGGAAAATCGGCGACGGCAAGATCTTTCTTTCCAAAGTGGACGATGCCATCCGGATTCGCAATGAAGACCGCGGTGAAGGTGCTTTGTGAGTGGCGCTCCCATTTGTAAGGTGCAGAGAACGAGAGGTCGGCAAAGTTCAAAGCGAGTGTCCTTATGAGCATGGCACCTTCGCTCAGCAGTGAGTTGCGCGAGGTTTACGCCGAGGAATCAGCACGCATCCAGCGTGACTTCACCGCTACCGGTGACGGTCGCGCCGCTGTAGCGCAACGCGCCCGGTTGGTGGAAAATATTTTGAAATGGCTGTGGCAGGATCTGATCTCGCCGGAAGAACACGGCCCGCGGAATTTTGCATTGGTAGCAACCGGAGGATTTGGACGAGGCTGGCTGTTTCCCTATTCCGATGTTGATTTGCTCTTCCTCTATGCCGATCACGCCGGAGAAGAGGCGCACCGAGATGTCATCCGGCGCTTGTCGCGCGAACTGTGGGATCTAAAGCTGAAGTTGAGTGCGGCTTCGCGAACGCTGGCTGAATGTGACCGCTTCGATCCGCGTAACACTGAGTTCACTGTCTCGCTGCTCGATTGCCGCTGCGTGGCCGGGGATCGGGATTTATTTGTCCGATTGCACGATAAGCTGATCCCAAAGCTGATCATGCGGGAGTCAAAACCTCTGCTGCAGGGATTGGCCGCAGTCACGCGCGAACGTCATAACAAGTTTGGCGACACGGTCTTTCACCTCGAACCGAATTTGAAGGAGACCCCTGGCGGCTTGCGCGACTACAACGTCGCCTGCTGGCTAGCCCTGATTTCGGCCATGGACAAGCTGCACGACTGGCCCGATGCCAGCGCTGTTCGGGCGCCGGTGCGTAAGCAACTGGAATCGGCGCTGGACTTCCTCATGGCGGCGCGTTGTTTTCTGCACTTCCGCAATGGCCGGGATGACAATTCCCTGAGCTGGGAAGCACAGGACGAGGCGGCAGCGCGGAAGATTGGAGCGAAGGAATCGCCTGACCTGACGGCAGCGGATTGGATGCGGCTTTATTTCGGACACGCGCGCTCCGTGCAACGCTCCATGGCGCAACTCATGGAAGAGATTCCCGAAGCGTGGTCTTCACTGTACCGCCAGTTTCAGAGCTGGCGTTTACGGATTTCCACTCCGGATTTTTCGGTTGTGGATGGGCTCATCTTCCTGCAACAGGCTTCGGCGCTCGAGGACCCGGAAGTTCTGTTGCGTCTGTTTCACTTCATGGCGCTGCATGGGCTGAAGCTGAGCACGACCACCGAGTATCGGATTGAACAGGCTCTGCCGGCGCTGGCGGCGACTCCGCCGCGCGGCGCCGAACTCTGGCTCTACTTGCAGGAAACTCTGCTGCAGCCACACGCCGCCGAAGCGCTACGGGCAATGCACTCCCTACACCTGCTCACGCTATTGTTGCCCGAACTGCGGCTGACGGATTCATTGGTGGTGCGTGACTTTTATCATCGTTTCACGGTAGACGAGCATTCGTTTGTCGCGATTGAGAGCCTGCATCGCTTGCGCCAATCGCAATCGGAATGGGATCAGCGGTATGCCGAGCTCCTCAGCGAGCTGGAAGATCCTGAGTTGCTCTACCTTGCCCTCCTGCTGCATGACACAGGAAAGGGCGTGCCGGGTGGCAATCACGTGGAGGCCAGCCTGGAAATCGCTGGCCGCTGCCTGGACCGGTTGGATGTGGATCCGGGCGAGCGCGCGACCGTGCTCTTTCTGATTGGCAATCACCTGGAAATGTCGGCGACGCTGCGCCGCGATATTTTTAATCCTGAGACGGTAGCCACTTTTGCGGACAAGGTGGGCACTCCGGAGCGGCTCAAGATGCTTTGCCTGCTGACTTATGCGGACATCAAAGCCGTGAATCCCGAGGCTTTAACGCCGTGGAAAGTGGAAAACATCTGGCAACTCTACATTGGCGCAGCGAACTACTTGAACCGGAGCGCCGACCAGCGTGTGCACGGGGATGCCGGCGACGAGAAACTGGCACGGCTGAGGAGCCTGGCTCCTGTCACCGGCTATCGCTTGAAGGATTTTGTGGAAGGATTTCCGCAACGTTACCTCCGTATGCACTCCACGGAAGAGATTATGCGGCACATGGAGATGGCGGAAGAGCTTGGAAAGGAGCCGATACAACTCGACCTCAAGCGCGGACGGCACTGGTATGAATTGACGCTGGTCGCCACCGATCGGCCATTCCTGTTTGCGACTCTCGCCGGGGTGCTGGCGGCCTGGGGCATGAACATTGTGAAAGCAAATGCCTTCTCCAACGAAGCCGGAACCGTGGTGGACACGCTTTATTTTACCGACCGTTTTCGGACTCTGGAATTGAACCTGTCGGAATGGGAGCGCTTCAAGCGCAGCATCACGGACGTCATGCTGGGTCCGGCGGACTTGGACCGCATGCTGCGCGACCGGCAGCGCTCGGAAAAGAATGCCGTCGCCAAGGTGAAGGTACAGACGAGGATTGAATTTGATGACGCCTGCTCTTCCGCGAGTACGCTGCTAGAGGTGATAGCTCAGGACCGGCCGAGGCTTTTGCACCGCATCAGCTCCTGTCTTTCCCATCAGAAGTGCAACATCGAGATCGCCTTGATTGATACCGAAGGTCAGATGGCGATTGACGCTTTTTATCTGACGTCGAAAGGGGCAAAGCTCACGGCGGAGCACCGGAAACAAGTAGAAAAGGCGCTGCTCCACGAGTTGAAGGGGGAGTGAACGCTTTGCCGCTGCGAATGGTCGGGATTCTCCTCCGCTACGTTTACTTTGCCGAGAATTTCCAAATCGTGCGGGAATGGAACGTCTGTCCCGGTCTCAGAACCGTGGAAGGAAATTCGGGATGGTTAGGGGAATCAGGAAAATGCTGGGTCTCGAAACATAGTCCGTAACGCCGCTTGTACACGTGACCCTGCTTGCCCGTGACAGTTCCATCCAGAAAATTTCCGGTATAAAACTGAACTCCGGGCTGGTCGGTGGAGATCTCCATGACGCGGCCGCTCGCGGGCTCATACGCTCGCGCGGTGAACACCAAGCCCGCGGCTTTGCGGTTGATCACAAAATTGTGGTCGTAGCCTTTGCCCAAAACCAGCTGCTCGTAGTTGTCGTCGATGCGCGCCCCAACCTTGGTCTGCGTCGTGAAGTCCAGAGGAGTGCCTTTTACCGGGCGCAATTCGCCGGTAGGAATCATGGTGCTGTCGACCGCAGTGAAGCGATCGGCGTTGATCAAGACTTCGTGGTTGAGAATGTCCCCCGTGCCTTCACCGGCGAGGTTGAAATAACTGTGCTGGCTCAAGTTGAGGACGGTGGGCTTGTCGGTGGTGGCTTCGTAATCGATGACCAGCTCGTTTGCTTCGGTGAGCGAGTAAGTCACTTTGACTTTCACATTGCCGGGGAACCCTTCTTCGCCGTCCTTGCTGAGGTAGGAGAATGCGACTCCAGGCTTGCCTTTGACGGGAGTGCCTTGCCACACAGCTTGATCAAATCCCTTGATGCCGCCATGCAGAGTATTTGGACCATTATTCTTCGGCAGCGAATACTTCACGCCGTCGAGGGTGAATGAGCCGTTGGCAATGCGGTTGGCATAGCGTCCGACCAGACCGCCGAGATGGGGAGAATTGTCGAAGTAACCCTCAAGCGTGTCGTGGCCGAGCACAATATCCGCCACCCGCCCTTTTCGATCGGGAACTCTCAGCGAAACAATAATGGCGCCGTAGTTCATGGCGCGGACTTCCATGTGATGCGAGTTGGTCAGCGTATAGAGAGTAATTTTCTTTCCCTCCTTTGTCGTACCGAAGGGCTGCTCTTCGACCGCGCCGTGGGTTGCTTTTGCGGAACGGCCGTGGGCCAAATTTGCGATGGCCAAAAAAATAAGGAGGACGAGAGCTGAAAATACAACACCGAATTTCGCGCCAGAGATGACCGGCCAAATGGCGACGCTATGTGATTCTTGAGAGGGCATGCGAATTTAATCCTGTGAGTCGGGGATATTGTCGGGCAGGCGCGATCACGGTCGGCGCCCGCCAAACAGTGAGTCTACTACGGAGGCACGGAGATGCGATGATGGAACTTCCCGGCGGCGTTTCCGCCCGGAGTTCGCATGGCACGCTGGTTTTCAAAGTGGTAGCATCGCGTCCTATTCCCATGACTAACTCCAATTTTCGTCTGATGGCCAGTGCAACTGTGTTGTTTTGCGCTTCAACGCCCTACGCTCGGAGCCAGACCACACCGGCGCCAGGACATGCGCTGGTCTTGCATGCGGCGCGCTTGCTGGACGTGAAAAACGGCCGCATCGTAAAACCGGGCGAAGTTCTGGTCGAGGGCGAACGCATTGTAGAAGTGGGATCTGGGGTGAAGCGTCCGGCCGGGGCGGAGGTGATCGATTTGGGCGACCGCACCTTGATGCCGGGATTGATCGATGCCCACATACATCTTTTTCTGCATCCGGGGGCAGAGGATCTTCAGACGGTTCAAGAGTCCGTGCCGCAGCGGACTATTACCGCCGCCTTGGCCGCCCGCGATGACCTGATGGCCGGTTTCACCGCCGAACGCGATATGGGAACCGAAGGCGCGGGCTCGGCCGACACCGCCGTGCGCAACGCGATTGATGAGGGCAGGATACCGGGACCGCGGCTGAGAATCAGCGGCAACGCGATTAACATTCTCGGCGGACACGAGGACGCAATCAACTACAACCCGGAACAGCATGTCCTCCCCAACGCGACCTATGCCAACAATGCGGCTGAGTTGGTGACGGTGATGCGCCAGCAGTTGAAGGAGGGCGCGGATTTCATCAAGATTTATGAAACCGGTCCAGACTCGGTTCAAGATGGCAAATTATCCACGGTTTATCAATACACAGAACCCGAGCTCCGGGCCGCCGTCGAGGAGGCGGCGCGTTTGGGCAAGCGGGTTGCGGTACATGGCACGGGTGAGCCCGGGACGCTCTACGCTGCGCAGGCGGGAGTGTCGTCCATCGACCATGCCAACCAACTGGGCGATGAGACCGTGCGGATCATGCGCGAAAAGCAGATTTTCGCGGTTCCCACCTTTACGATCTTCGAGTATTTTGCCGAACACGCGGAATCTCCTGCGCAGGCGGCACGCGAGCATCGGATGCTCGATTTTAAAGTGCAGGAATTCCGCAAGCAGGTCGCGGCCGGCGTCCCGATGGCGGTGGGCTCCGATGTTGGTCCGTTTCCTCACGGCACGCAAGCCCGTGAGCTCGTGCTCATGGTGAAATATGGCATGTCGCCCTTGGCCGTGTTGCAGGCCGATCTGCTGAATGGAGCGAAACTGCTGGCCTGGGATAGGCAGATCGGGGCGCTCGAGCAGGGCTATCTCGCCGACATCATCGCCGTTTCAGGGGATCCGCTCGAGGACATCGCAGCCGTCGAGAACGTAGGATTTGTGATGAAGGGTGGGATCGTGTATCGAAAGTGACGCGGGTACCCTATTTCTACATTTCTACCATCCCCTATCATCGGGATTGTGGTCAAAGCCGTCGGAATCATCAGTCTTGCGGGTTTGGTTGCGCCTGCGATAGCAGACAAAGACGAGACCAATGGACATGAAAGTCGGCGGGGCAATCAGAATCAATATACCGCTACGCAAGGCCTGAATCATTCGAGAGCCGGAGGACGCCGCCTGGGTGTAACAGAGAGCGCAACTCTGGGAAAAGGCTGCTGTCGGCGCCACCAGCACCATCGCGCCCAACAGCAAAACGAGCATCAACCAAACTGATCTTTTGATGTGCACTTTCCGTCCTTCAGTGAGACAAACCTGCTCCGGGCGCTCCCACCAGCATGCGGAAGCTGTCTGGCCACCCGTACTGCATCGCCGCCAGGACAAATATTGTTGTGATCGCCACAAATAAAAGCAGTCCCCGATTTTCGGCCCACAAATGCATAAAGAACATAAGGGCGAGTCCGGCTTCGAGGAGAGCCACGAATAACATGCGGGCAAACATCTGCGCGCCGTCCATATGCTGATAGGCGATGACGAACTGCAGCCCCGCCAAAATCAGTATGGCGATATAGACGATCAGGTATTTTCCGATTCCGCCCGTCTCCTGCTCCTGAGCCACCGTCATGATATTTTCTCCTTCCGATCGGCTTCAGTGGGCCGCATTCAGCAAGTACACGAATGGCACAACGAACATCCAGACCAGATCCACGAAGTGCCAATAGAGTCCCGTGATTTCGAGGTCATCAGCGTTGTAGCGACCACCTTGGTAGCGAAGCCCTACGGCAATCAGAGCCACTACGCCGCCAAGCACGTGCAGCAGATGCAGGCCGGTAATGGTGAAGAACGATGCACCGAACAGCGGTGTGCCCCAGGGATTGTGAAGCAGCGTCGCTCCCTCGTTTATCATTCCCATCCATTCGCGAATATGCAGGGCGGCAAAGAGAATTCCGCCCACGGCTGTAATCATGGTCCAACGGAACGCCGCTGCCTTGTCTCCCTGCTTGGCTGACCGCACTGCCAGAAGCATGGTCAGGCTGCTGCTGACCAGGACGAAGGTCATCACCATGGCATTGATGATGGTGGGAGAGAACTTGAATGGAGTCGGCCAATTGGCATTCCCGTTGCGGAGAAAGCCGTAGGCCACCAGGCAACCGGCAAAGGTGGCTGTGTCGGCAATGATGAACAGCCACATCGCCATCTTCTTGGCGGGGACCGAAAACGTGGGCTCTGCCATTGCGGCTGAGTGCCCCGGCATCGTTAAATCGGCTTGGCTCACGGCGCCTCCTGAGGTTGACTTGGGTTACATCTTCATCCAAAGCAGAAAAAGCAGATACAGCCATAGCACGCCAATAAAATGCCAGTAGCGCGAGGTGGCGTCCAGGGTGCTCCGTCGCAGCGTGAAATGTTGGAGTTTGACCATCACCCGAGCTAACCCGGCGAGTCCACCAAGCACATGCAGGGCGTGAGCGACGGTCAGCACGTAAAAGAAAGAATAGCTGACATTGGTGGCGAGCCCGAATCCCTGCCGTCTCAGTTGCAGCCAGGCAAAGGTCTGTCCCGCCACAAACAGCAAGCCCAAGAAGAGGGTTATGTAAAGCCACCGCGCCGGGCGTGCTGTCTGATCTCTCACCCCGCCCATGAAGCTTCGAATCCTGCGGCGAGATATTTCCAGAGTGATGCTGCTGGCAAAGATCACAAGAGTATTCAGGTACAGCACCGGGGGCAAACTGAAATGCCGCCAATCGAGCGCCGATCCCTGACGGACGATCAAAGCACTGGTATAGGCGGCAAAGCTCATGCTTATCGCCGCCAGGACCACCCAAATGCCGGTGCTGGCGGGCGCCGGGGAGTGGTCTTTGACCAGCTGCAAGTTCCCGTCGGCAGGAGTCAGATTCCGCCAGCCGCCCTTACCAGAACTGAGGCTAGGTGAACGGAGGGGCTCGATTTTCGGCGGTTCGGGTACTGTCGTTGCCATGCTGCTCACCTCTTCCTGCTCCAACCGCATTCGGCGATCACTTCTCGTCGTACGCAGTCTTGATTCGTTCCGGCGAATTCTGCATTACATAATCGCCACTCGAGCTCTCGATGCCGTACTGATAGGGATCGTGATAAACCACCGGCAGTTTGCCGGCAAAGTTGTCGTGCGGCGGGGGGGTAGCCGTGGTCCATTCCAGGGAAGTGGCTTCCCACGGATTATCCGGCGCGGGAGCGCCCTTGAACCGGCTATGGATCAAGTTATACAGGAAAATGAACTGGGCAAGGCCGGTGAGCAAGGCAGCGACGGTGATGAACCTGTGGACCGGGATGAGCGGCTGGAGGTAATCGTCGACGAAGGCCTGGTAGCGGCGCACGTTGCCGGCGATCCCCAAATAATGAAACGGCATAAAGATGCAATATGCCCCCACAAACGTGAGCCAGAAGTGTAGCTTGCCCATGCCCTCATGCATCATTCGCCCCGTCATCTTGGGGAACCAGAAATAAGTTCCAGCGAAGATTCCGAAGATGGCCGCGACCGCCATTACCAGATGGAAGTGGCCCACCACGAAATAGGTGGCATGCAGCATGATGTCGATTGAGGGCTGCGCCAGGAAAAAGCCGCTTATGCCACCGCTGATGAACATTGAAATAAAACCCAGTGCAAATAGCGACGCTGTGTTGATTCGTAACTTGGAGCCATACAGGCTGCCAAGCCAGATCAGCACGATCACCGTGGAGGGAATGGTAATGATCAGCGTGGGGAACGAAAATGCCAGCGACGAGTAGGGATTCATCCCGCTGACGAACATGTGGTGCCCGTAGACCATGTAGCTGAGGACAGCCAGAGCCCCGAAGGAATAGATCAGTACCCGGTGACTGAGCATGGGGCGGCGCATGTTGGTGATCAGAACGTGGGAAACGATACCCAGCCCGGGCACGATGGCGATGTATACCTCGGGGTGCCCGAAGAACCAGAACAGGTGTTGCCATAGCAGGGTCGATCCGCCGGAATGCGCCGACTGCAGTTGATCATTAATCACCAGGTTCGAGGAAACAAAAAAGCTGGTTCCTGCCATGTGGTCCAGAATGAGCAGAATGCAGGCGGGCATCAGCACGGAGAATGCCGTGAGGCCCATCACCGAGGTGATGAACCATGCCCACGCGCTCAGAGGGAGGCGCATCAGGGACATACCCTTGGTACGCATGTCCAAAGTCGTGGTAATGAAGTTCAGCGCGCCTAACAGTTGACCGACACAGAAGAGGGCAATGGATGTCGCCCAAAGGACCACACCTAAGCCCTGGCCGGGTCCAGCGATGGCGCCGATGGCACTGAGCGGGGCGTATTGCGTCCAGCCGCCTAGGGTTGGGCCGTCGCTCACAAAGAATGATGAGACCAGAACCAGGAAGGCCACGAACGTGACCCAGAACGACATCATGTTGAAATGCGGAAAGGGCATGTCCTCAGCGCCCACCTGGATGGGCAGAAAGAAATTGCCGAACGCGGCAAAGGGCGCCGTGGTGAGCACAAAGAAGACCATGATCGTCCCATGCATGGTCATCAGTTGCAGGTAATACTCGGGCGTCATCACGTTGCCGGGCGCGCCATTGGCGGAAAGGAAGTGCAGCCCCGGAATGGCGAAGTTCGTCCATCCCAAGTGAATGCGCATCAGCCACGAGAGCACCATGCCGGCGAAGACAGCGACCAGAGCCAGCCCGTAATACTGCTTGCCGATCACCTTGTGATCGAGACTGAAGACATGCTTACGAATGAAGCTGGTCGGAGCTCCGTGGGGCGCTACGTGTGCAGACATGTCGTGCATTGGCTCACCTCAAACGAGATGTTTGGTCCAGCCGAACCCTCCGCGCAGATCACCTACTGCATGGCCGCCTGCTGCTTCAGCCAACTGTCGAAATCTTCCGGAGATTTCACTTCGAGATATGCCTTCATGTTGTAGTGGCCCAGACCGCAAAGCTGGGTACACACGATCTCGTACTTGCCGACCTTCGTCGCTGTGAAATGAACCGAGAGATCCAGGCCGGGGACGAAATCCTGTTGCACACGCAACTCTGGAACAAAGAAAGAATGACCGAGATCCTTCGAATGCATGAGCAGATGCACTTCCCGATTCACTGGGATAGCCATCTCAGCGGTTACGATATCGTCTTTGGAGTCCGGATCGTGGGTGGTATCCAGACCAAAAAAATTCTGGTTAGCCTCACTGATCAGTTCCGGGTGGAGTGGGCCGAACTTGCCATCCGGGCCGGGATAACGAAAATAGAAAGCAAACTGGCTGGCTTGCACCTGAACTGGCATTGCGTTCGCCGCCGGTGGAGTGAAATAGACGCTGGCCCAGGCCTTGGCTCCGAATACGCCCAGGGCCAAAACTTCGGTTCCTACCAACAGGAAAGCGGCGATCACCAGTCCCATCGCACCGCCGGGGAAATTTCTAATTTTGGCGCCGGGTTGAGGATGGGAGAATTTCCAGATGAAAAAGGCGAGAAGGAATTGCGAGGCCAGAAACGAAATTCCCGCTTCCGCCATGGTGTCGGAATACTGCTCGTCGATTAGCGGTCCGTGAACGGAAATGTCCTGAGGCAGGGTCCAAGTGTGCATCAGGATGGGAATCGCCGAACCGATTGCGATGAGTATGATCGTGACCGCGAAGATCTTCGCCATGTCGCCTCGTCTGGGCCGGCTTTCGTGCGGCCGTAGGGGGAACGCCGCAGGCTTAAATGCGGCGGCTCAACTTATCGATTGGTTGTGGGCTACCGACGCGCCTTCCTGTATTACTTCGCCTTGAAAGTGAAGTCCGCGGTCCCCGGCTTCCCCGCAGCTACCGTCACTTTTGCCGTCTGTGTTCCATACTCTTCCTGCCACGCGCTGACGGTGTAGTTTCCGGGTGGAACGTTGTTGATGGTGTAGTTGCCACTGTCATCGGTTACCGCGTAGGGCCCCTGCACGACTACATGCCAGCCGTGCATCCAGGGATGAATGTTGCACTTCACCGTGACTGCTACCTCAGGATGGCCCCAAGTGGTTTCGATAGGCGGAGCACCAGGGGGCTGGGACTTGTTCCATCCAATGTTGCCGCTTCCGGGCGACGGAAGGGGGTGAATGTTGTGCGTCGTCTGATCCTGAGTTGTCACCTTAAATTTCTGATTGACGTCCACCACCATCACGTGGGGACTGTACATGCAGCCCTTCTGAGTGAACTCCGGTTCTGTCGCAGGTATCGCATTGGGCGCACTTCCGCTCAAGCCGTCTGAAAGATAGAGGGCGACGTTGGCCAGGCCTCCACCGGCTCCCACAACGACATTCTCCATTTTGGCAGGATTGCTTTCGTGCGCCTTCGAGCAATACGGGTCCTTCGACATGTCAATGCCCTTCATGTGAGGAGCAGTGCCACTGAGCTTAACGGTGCCTGTGATCTTGCCTTCTCCCGCGGCGCTGACGCTGGGACCTGAGGATAGGATTGCAAAAGACATCAACACTACCGCTGCGAGTACTGCCAGGAACTTGTATCTGGATTGAACCTTCATGGAACGACCTCCCTGAACTGGACCCCTTAAAATTTTCGATGTTCCTCGCCACACTACGGTTGCGAACCCGGCGGCGCCGGGGGCGGCGGCGGAGTGGGCGTCGGCGTCGGTTCTGCCGCTGGTGGCTGTGCCGCTGGTGCATTGGGATTTACCGGCTTCAGGCCCAACTGCTTGGCGAACTCTTTTTCCTTGCTCTTCATCGGTTGCAGGGATCGCAGGTAGAAGACCAAGTCCCATGCTTCATCTGGCTTGATGTTGTCGGACCATGAGGGCATCGGCGTGCCGTCCAGCCCGGTCATGAAGATTTTGTATAAATCCTGATCGGTGGTCCCGCATTTGAATCGGATCTCATCGTGAAAGTTGTAGGGAGCAATGGGCCGGCTTTGATCATCAGTAAGCGTTGACGCTGATGGGCCGTTGCCCCTGCCCTCGACCCCATGGCATTTCCAGCATTGCACCCGGTTGTAAACCTCCTGACCGGCTTTGACTCTTTCCGGAGTAACAGGCGGCTCGGGAGGGATCTGAATGGGTTCTCCAGGTTTTTCAGTCTGAAAGCGCGCTGAGAAATGCTTCACAAACGCCACCAAATCGGCACGTTGCTGGCTGGTGAATGTGTTCCACTGGGGCATGTTCGAAGTGACCAGGCCGCGAGCGATGGTATTAAACAGATCTTCGTCCGTGGGCAGGGTCCCGGTCGGGGTGGAGCGGCACTTAAACACACCCAGCGTGAAATCACGCGGCTTGGGATCGAGCCAAGGGAAGTTCTCTCCGTTACCGTCTCCCAGTTCGCCATGACAACCGACGCAGTATCTGCGGTAGTCGCCCTTCGCATCGCCGGCGTGACCGGTGAGCTTGCCGACGTGGCTCTGCATCCCCATCCATTGCTGTTCCTGGTACTCGGTATTCTGCGCCGAGGAAACGTTCGCGAACGTCAGGACTGCAGCTGCGGTCACCCACAACGACCCTTTGAGTAAGCTTGTACGCATCGCTGGCCCTCTCTCTAGAAATCAAAGTCAAAGCCGAGCAGCAACTCGCTCGTGTTGATGTTGTTGCCCGACGGTGAAGTCCCGTCCTGATGTAGCCAGTTGTACTCGTTGTGCCAGGCGAAACCGGCGCGGCTGGTCATGAACGGGTTGTAACGATAGCCAATGGTGTAGGTGGAAATATTGCCCAGGTTAGAAGCGGTGCCGGGCGTCGCTTGCCGCGACATTCGAATCGTCTCGTATCGCCCGACGAAGATGAGCTGCGGACTGTAAACGTAGTGAGGTTCGATAAGGACGCCGTTCCAGGTGGGTGCTTGCGCCCCAGGAGGCAACGTCGTGCCCGGCGTGTTGTTGCCGATGGCGACTCCGTCGATAAAGTCACCGTAGCCTTGCCCGAACCACGCATTGTCCCAGCCATGCTGGGTCACAACCTGAAGATCGAAATGTTGGCCGAAGTAGAACTGCCCAACGAATCCTTCGCGATGGAAAGATTTGTTACCGACGCCGGAACCGCCAATCGGCGAATTCGGACCGCCGCTGGTGGTCCAACTCGTTGGAGCCTGGCCAATCATGGCATAAGCGCCGATTCGATCCACGCCCAGCTTGCCAACGTCGAATGCCCGGCTGGCGGCGAAGAAGCCGCTATAAGAATTAGCGCCGTAGATCAGCCCGGGCTGTCCGTCAGAAGAACTGAGCAGGGCAGCAGAGTATCGCGTACGGTCATCGGCTGAGTGTCCCATGAGCTCAACGCCCAGTTGGTTGTCTCCGATTTGGCCAAAGATGTTCCCGTCGCCAACCGGGATGAAGTGATAGAGCTGGTAGATCCCGCCGTTTGCCGTAAGGCTTAGGACGCGCTTCTCAGAGTGGAGATTGTCCAGCTCAAATTTGCCCAGCTTTATATTCAGCCAGGGGCTGCCAAACAGGTTGTCGAGCCGGGCACTTACAGATTCCATGTGAAAGGCGCCCGTATTGTCCGAAGATGGAACGAGGAGGAAGGTAAAGTTCTTTTCGAGCGTGCCCCCGGTGAGGATGTCGAGGCCGCTGATATCGAAGCCGGTGGATGTAATCCGCTGCTCACCTGTGCCGGTATCCACCGCTACTTTGCCGGTGCTCACGCGATGCCACAGCCCCACCATGCGGAAGGTGACGGGCCAGTACGACGGGTTCTGCCAGATCGGAGCGTCCCGATCGTTCATGAGCTGGTAGCCGTTGTCTTTGAACTTTTGTCCGAAATAATTCAACATCGGCCAGGACTCATGGCAGGCCGAGCAGCGCAGGCCATATTTTCTGGCGAAGGCCGGAAGGGCGCTCGCGGGCTGGCTACAGCTCACAACCGCAAAGGTGAGAACCAGAGCAGCGGTTAAGAAGGGGGTGGCAAATTTATGGCGAGCGAAAGACTGCCTCCAAAGGCGCATGCCGCACTCCTTGAAAGTTCTTATGTGTTGAAACACCGTGTCCTGAGGGTGGATGAAGGTCGAGCGAGGATGAAGCCGCGAAGAAGCACCCTCAGCTCCACTCAGCAGGCGAAGCGGAAATTGGTCGTTCATTTCCTGGGAAAGGTCCTACCACCTTACCGGAGCGGAATCCTACAACGTGTGCGAGAGAAGTGCAATAGGGTCTGGGCGAATTTTTTTTACAATTTTTTTACAAGGTCTTTTTTAGAAAAAGCGCCACTGTGGACCCTCGAATTCGACAGCTGCCCCATTTGGCGCCCCAGTTGACAGCCTTACGTCCCCAAGAGTATGAGACTCTTCTGTAGCTTAAGACGGGAGATTGCAGTGGTCAGGCACCGGGGTTTCGATGGCCAGCGTCCGAACTTTGGGGCCCGCCACGATCGTTTTGAGAAAAAAAATAATAAATACTGAGGTCGCAGGGACGGGCCGGTGCCCTCATCTCCTGGCTGAAGAGCGTTTACCTGCCAGTCCCCGTTCATCCCCCGACGTCCGGTTCCCGGTTGTAATCGTTGTTGCGGCTTTGTTGCTCATGGTTGTTTTGTCCGCGGGGGCCCCTCTGGTTAGCGCTCGTGAAAAGGATACTGCCCAGTACGGCGCGGGCTTGCTCGTCAACCTCCCCTTCCCAGAAAGCGAAGTGACCCAGGCTGTTGAGGATGTAGTGCAGAACGGCATTATTCGGGGCAGCAAGGAGTACAACAAGGACGAGTACATCACAGGTGCGAAGGCCGTCCCTACATCCCACGCGTTCCCGGCATGGACCGATGGCGGAAAGGTTTTCTATAAAGTGCGCACCAACGCGCTCGATCCGCGCAATTTCAAGAACGGTGGGGATGTCGGGACGCTCACCGTGCGTTACGTAGTCGAGGCCCAGAGGGATGCTAATACCGTCTTGCGGATTGATGCGGTCTTTGTGGAGGATTTCCGAAAAACTGTCCATGCTTCCAACGGCACGGTCGAGAGCAGCGAGTACAAAGACATCCATGACCACCTCGAAGCCATGGAACTGATGAAAAAACAGACTGCGGAGGCCGAGAAGGAGAAAGCGCAGCAATTTGCCAAGAGCCAGCGCGGCGCGGCCGCGAGCGCAGCCAGTGCCGCCGCCACTCCTCGGTCCTCGACCGGAGTTCTCGAGCCGCTTGCCGATGTGGCACCGCACCCGGGAGCCAGCAAGGGTTCCCCGCAGACTTTGGAGCAGCATGTTCAAGAACTTCGCCGGCAGGTGGAACGCGTGGTGAAAGCACCCGGAGCCCCCTTGAAATCGGCGCCCTTCCACACGGCGAGCACGTTGGCGTCGCTGAAGCGGGGCACCGAGATTCTGATTTTGATTTCTACGCCCTACTGGTACGGAGTGGAGACGCACGACGGACAGCACGGATGGATTCCTCGCGATCAGCTGGAGCAGGTGCCGTGAAGCGGAAGCATGGAGACGCGGCCTTCGCTCGAGCCTGGGTTTCTATATTTGTGTGCGTCACGTTGGCGCTCGTTTGGGCGGAATTCAGCAACGCGCAAGGCAATTCGCGTGAACGGACCTTTCCGCAGTCAAAACCTATGGTGGAGAAAGCGCTAAGGGCAATGCAGGCCTCGATGGCTGGGCATCTTCCAGTTCTGGATGGCTTTGCGGTTCCCGGAGCTCACACCTTGGATCGCTATCAGCGAGCCTATTATCAGTCCACGGTGCAGGTGATACCGACTCATTCCGGCGGATCGCTTGTTCGGGTGAGCACCAAGGTCACAGCTTGGTACGCAGATCCGAGTGCTTCCCGGTCGGGTTATCAGTTACTCACCTCGAATGGGCGGCTGGAAGCCGATCTGCTGGAGCAGTTGGCAGATGTGCTAGCCAGCGGAGTGTCGGCTGCCGCCTCGAATTCTCCCGCAACCGCAGCACCGTCGCCCGTCCGCCCCGATGCAACTGAGCCCACGATCTCTGCGCCCATGCCAAGAATTCCTGATACCGGCAGCTCGATTTCCTCGGCCATCGGGCAGAGCCCGACCGGGCAGGAGCGAGCGGATTCGCAGCCGGGGCCGGGAAAAGCGGCGGAGACAGGTTCTCTGGACCTGCAAGCTGAAGCGCAGAATCTGGAGGAGATACTGAAGAACCAGGCCCATCCCAACAATCTGGTTGCGGTGAAAAAGTCGGGGACTCCTGTGGTGGCAACTCCGAGCTTGAATGCTAAAACTTTGTTTCTGGCCAGTGCCCACGACGAATTCGAGATGCTCGACTTCAATGCAGACTGGGTCCACGTTCGCATTTCTGGCTTGTCACGGGGATGGATTTGGCGCGGCAGCCTGGAGATGCCCGGCAGCGTTCCAGATGTCGATATGCAAACCAGCGGACCGCCTGTACCGACCGCCGCGGACTTGTTTCATGTGAGCCGCGAAGAAACTGCGCCGTTTCCCGGTGACTGGGCGCCGCTTCGAGGCAAAGCTGTCAAGATCATCTCGGTGCAGAAGATGGACGACGGTGCCAAGGATGCGGGTCCGGACGTGAAACTGGAATTTGCGAAATCGTTGCTCGACAAAAGCTACGCGGAACTGGCCAAGCCCCCGCAAGCGGTTGCCGGAGTCGTGTTGATTTTCGATGCGGTTGATGGAGGAATGATCGCCGCGACGCTTGCCAGTCTGGAGCAATGGAAGGCAGGCGCGTTATCTGATGCCGCGCTCTGGCATCAATGCTTCTTCGATCCTCCTGAAATCTTCGATTCTTCCGGTTCTTCCAGCTCTTCCGCCAGTCAATAGCTGCCCCTTTGGTTCATTCCGATGGCAACGCGACGCGATCTTAACCTCTTAAAACGTTCACCTCGGGCGAACAATAACGAGCGACCGTCTCTGGCGATAATTCATTACTGCGGACGATGGCTCCATACAAGCGGCCGCTGCCACGCATGGTTCTGCGTTGAGAGCCGGGGTCCAAGGCCACAAGTCCAAATCGAAGTCTCCAGCCCTCACTCCATTCGAAGTTGTCGGTAAGAGTCCAGTGGAAGTATCCGCGAAGGTCGAATCCCTCGTCAATGAGACTGTGCATTTCCTGAACAGCTTTAATGATGAGCCACGGACGAATGCGATCCTGCGCGTCGGGTACGCCGTTCTCGAGGATGTAAATCGGTTTCCCGAGACTAGCCGCGCGGCGCACCGCGGCTCGAATCGCCTCCGGGTAGGCTTCGCCGTATGGGCCTGCGACGCCGCGATCGCCTTGCGGCACGTGTCCCGGCACGAATACGCGTCCGAACAACGTGGCCGCACACCTCAGATCAAAAGCAACATGAAAACGGCTGTAGACGTTCAAGCCAACAAAATCGCACATCCCTTTCGAGTCAGAATCCCGCTTACCCACCAGACTGAAAGGAAAGCCCAGCCGGCCTTGCTCCATTAACTGAAGAAAGCTTTCATTGAAAAGCTCGTTGAGCAGGCCGGATATCCAGCGATCCGGCGCGAAATCCGGATTCGCGGGCTGAAATACTATGTAGTTGTGAGCCCATCCTACCTGTGCCCCGGGTTGAAGCTCGTGGATCGCGCGGTAGGCGGCGGTATGGGCACGCGCCATCGCTCCCACGACACGAATGGCTCTTAGGATTTGACCTTTGCTGCCCGGCGGGAATTCCCCGAGGACGTGGCCGAGCGCTCCATACACGTTCGGCTCATTAAACGTTACCCAGTGTTGGCACAAGTCACCGAGTTCATGCAAAACGTGCCGAGTGAATCGTTCGAACAGACGCGAGGCCTCCGCTCCCAGAAAGCCACCCTTGTTTTCAAACCACATGGGGTGGGTGAAGTGATGCAGGCAGATCATCGGCTGAATGCCGCGGTCGTGGAGTGCTTGCAACATTTCCCGGTAGCGCTGAATAGCAGCCGGATCCCATCGGCCCTCGTCCGGCTCAATACGGCTCCACTCGACGGAGAGGCGAAGGGAATTTACACCGATTTCGCGAGCCAGGTCGAAATCGCGCTCCGCATCAGACCACCAATCGCAAGCTCGACCACAACGGTCTCCGGATTTGATTCTTCCCGCGGTCTCCCAGGCCGACCACTGATTGTTATGGTTGCCACCTTCGACCTGGTGAGCTGCGGTGGATACTCCCCACAAGAAATCTGCTGGGAACCGCAGGCTGGAAGCGGCAAGCTGACCAAAATCGAGTTCGCAGGATTGATCACTTTTTACCGGCTCTACCATCGCATGTGCATTCTAAAGCATTTGGCAATTCGCCTGAACGTTACCGGTAACAGCCGTGGTTCTCGGACCTTGATGCTTGTGCCATGCACCGAAGATCGAATCCACACCCCCGGGCCGCTAGTGAGAGGAGACTTGCAAGAACAAACAATTCATGCACGGTGCCAAGTTCAGAGGTTAGACTATGTTTCGCGGAAACTGACAATCAGAGATTCAGCGAAATCCGGTTCAGGAAAACCATCGCCCAATGGCCAGATTGATATCCCCGGTTGAGGGCTCGACTGCCGCAGTGCAAAACGACAAAACTGCATACAACCGCTTTCTTCTGCTGGTGGCGGGCCTTGGCGGCCTGCTCTATGGGGTTGATGTTGGCATCATCGCGGGTGCTTTGCCCTATCTCGAGGCTACATCAGGCCTGAATGCCGGCCAGCTTTCAATCGTGGTCGCGGCTGTGTTGTTGGGTAGTGTGATCTCCACGTTGTTTGCCGGCCTGCTGGCCGACTGGATCGGACGCAAGACCCTGATGACGCTCAGCGGCATCTTCTTTGTCGCGAGCATTCCCATGATCGCCCTGTCGCATGGCTACCAGCCGTTGGTTCTCGGCCGCCTGTTGCAGGGCGTCAGTGCGGGCTTAGTCGGAGTGGTTGTTCCGCTCTATCTTGCAGAGTGTCTGGTGGCGGCGAACCGCGGAAAGGGGACGGGAATCTTCCAGTGGCTGCTGACCCTGGGCATCGTGGTTGCAGCCGTCGTGGGCATCTTCTTCAGCGTTCGTGTCGAACAGGTCGCGAGGCTGGCGGACCCAGCCAGGCTCCTCGCCTTTAAGGACACAGCCTGGCGGAGCATCTTTTGGGTTTCGTTACCGCCAGGAATATTGTTCGTGATGGGCAGCCTCATGGTGGCCGAGTCGCCGCGCTGGCTGTTCCGCCGTGGAAAAAAGGAGGCTGCCTACGCCGCGCTGCTTCGTTCACGGACGAGCGATCAAGCAGACTTCGAACTCCGGGAGATGGAAGAAACTGTTCTGGCTGAGAGAGCCAAGACATCGACCGGGACACAGGTCAAGGACTCGCTGTTGCGGCGAAAATATGTAATCCCCTTTTTGCTGGCCTGCGTCATCCTCGCGTGCAACCAGGCTACGGGGATCAACTCGATCATTGCGTATAACACAAACATCCTTTTGCAGAGTGGCCTTTCCGATGTCGCGGCTCACTGGGGCTACGTTGTTTTCACCCTGGTGAACTTCCTGGTGACCTTTGGAGGGGTCATGCTGGTGGACC
>Ga0137418_10000042_pt1 | contig 84395 bp, 77 predicted proteins | sample CZODoug3_1_2_16f_FD_122242 | JGI IMG/M metagenome (GOLD analysis project Ga0137418, IMG submission 122242) | Vadose zone soil fungal communities from Angelo Coast Range Reserve, California, USA - CZODoug3_1_2_16fungal (Hybrid Assembly) | ecosystem: Environmental > Terrestrial > Soil > Vadose...
GACTCATGGAGATCGCCGACAAGTGTCCAATCCATAGAACGCTCACGCACGAGATCAAGATCCGCTCGAGGCTCGCGTCGTAGCGCGCAGGCGACGAGTCGACATTCGTCGCCAAGGCGATTGGTGACGTGAGGGCGCGGGAAAGCGCAGATCGCGTGCGCTAGCGGAATCACCCGGGGGGCCTTTACAAGGCTTTGTCGCCGCTGGGATATCAAGCAGGACGCGGCCTTGACAAGAGTCCGTCTCCCTTGGCGGCTCAATATTCAATTTCGTCTCAGAGCGGTGATTTACCGGTCAACGGAGGCGGATCCCCTGCAATAGCAGTGCTAGCGCAGGCCTTGACATCCCCTTGGGACGCAGAGTTCCCAGAAGGGATGAACATCGAAGACGCCCTCCTATCCACCAGCCTGCACGTCGCCGGAATCGGTGGGTTCGATTTCGTTTGCGCTCGTTTCGGCTTGCTCGAACTCGTACCACTGCTGGAGCACACCCCGATCGGCGAGGAGGATCTTCAGGCGGCTGTAAGCGCCCTTGCGCCTGAAGAACGCCGCGACGTCGTCGGCATCGGCAGGTAGTCGCTCCTGAACGAACCGCTCAACGAGTCGACTGCCGAGATGCAATTCGTTCTTGCCGGGAACGGCCAGGTACCTGTCCGACTCTTCGAGGTCATCCGGGAGCTCCTCTTCGAGTTCCAGCTCATCGGACACGAGATAGATTTTCCCGGTTATCAGATCGACGTAGGCTCGATTGTCGAAGGGGCCGGCGACGCTCGCGAACTCGAATGCGGTCATCAATTCGGAGAAATTGACAGCGACCGTCACGGTTCCCTCCCGGTTGATGCATGCGGCCTGGAAGGCGATCCGGATGATACGGGCGCTCCCGGCCGGTCCTTATGCCCGATTCCCGCCGTGTTGTACGAGTTGACGCGCCTCAGCGCCGCGTCGGACTCCAGGTTGCCAGTTGCCATCGAATGAACCTTGATGAGCATCCACATCGAAGTTTCGACTGCGAGAATAAGCAGGCCGATGCCGAAGAAGGTGCGCACTGCGAACCAGGCGAAGCGGAACACATCCAGCATGGCTACCTCGCCGGCGCGGCAGGATACGGAGCCGGAAGCGGCGCGGGTTCGCGCGGCGCCCGGAAGTCCCCCTCGATCAGGTTCGATGCCGGCGCCTTCCCATTCACGAAATCGGCCCACGCTTGCAGCAGTCGCCGCCTGGCGGCGTGGTGCTGGCTACGGTCGTAGGCGGCTTTCACGCGGTCGGCTTCCTTGTGCGCGAGACACGCCTCGACGATCTCCCCGCGTGCGCCGGCGGCTTCGTAGGCCCACGTTGCAAAGCTCGCCCGGCACAGCCCGTGAGCGGTCGTCCGCTCGCCGACACCGAGGCGCCGCAACACCATCAGCAGCGCCATCGTGCTCATCGGCTTGCTCTTGGCGGGAGAAGGGAAAACGTAAACGCTGTGCTGGCCCCTGTGCTCTTCCAGGATCTCGACCGCCCGATCGGGCAGGTGCACGACGTGTTGCTCCCGCCCCTTCATCCGCTCCGGCGGCAGCGTCCAGACGCGCCGGTCCAGGTCGACCTCGGACCACCTCGCTCGCAGGATCTCGCCCGTGCGCGCCGCGGCGAGCAGGCCGAACTCCAGCGCTCGCGCGCTCGTGCCCTCGACCGCGCGCAGTCGCCGGACGAATTCCGGGACTTCCCTGTAATCGAGCGCTCGGTACTTCTCGTGATCGCGGCCGCGCTTGCCCTCGGTCAGTTTGCGGCGGATCGCGCGCCCCGGGTTGCCGGTACACAGCTTGTGAAACTCCGCATGATCGAAGATCACTTCGAGCCGCTGGCGCACGCGGCGGCCGGTCTCCGGGTACTTCGCCACGACGCCGGCGACCGCCGCCAGCAGCTCGGGTGCCTCGATCTGGTCGATCGGCTTGTGCCAGAGCGATTTCGGAATGTGGCGCTCCAGGCTCGCGATCCACTCGCGCGAGTGAATGGTCGTGCGGTTCGGCTCGACCACCTGCTCGTGATAGGCGCGCGCGACGCGGGCGAGTGTGGTGCGTTCGCGCTTGATCCCGGCCTTTCTTTCGGCCTCCGCCGCTTTCGCGGCCGCTCGCGCCGCATGCTTCTCGTCGATCGGGTCGCGGCCAGCGCGGAGCAGTCGGCGCGCGGCGTCCGCTCCTTCGCGCGCGTCGGCTAAACATGTCCCGGCCGCGGCTATGCTGGTCCGATCAGGCCGGCCCAGGCCGAGCTCGCGGCGGCGCCCTCCAGGTGAGGTGTATCGGAAGACCCAGTTCGCGCGCCCCGCCCCGATGTGAAGAAGGAGTCCTTCGCCATCGAGGTGGTCGCCGTCGCTCGAAACCTGAACCTCGCGCGCGGAAAGAAGGTGCTTTGCCACATCCGCTCCGGTCCGCCAGCGGATCCGCCACAAATTCTTGCGTCGGAGCGCACCGCGGGGAAATCGAGTTGCACCATCGGACTCTACGAACTTCCGATTTTCTCTGCAACTTCAGTGACTTGTTGCACTCAAGCGCAGCGGAGTGCACAAACGGAGGAGATGGTACTGGTGGAGACGAAGGGGATCGAACCCTCGACCTTCGCATTGCGAACGCGACGCTCTCCCAGCTGAGCTACGTCCCCACGCCTGCCATTTTACCGAGCGCAATGGGCGGCGTCCAAGGGCGCCGTGCAGCGGATAAACTGCGCAGCCTTCGCCCACGGGGAGACAGGAGGAGGCGATGAAATACACAGCGGAATTCTGCGAGCGCGAGTACAACGTGCGCGCGCTCCTGCCGGAGTACCCGGCGATCTTTTCGCGCTGGGCTGCGCAGGGCGCGGCGACGCGCCGCCTGCATGCCTGCCTGCTCGACATCGCCTACGGCGACGAGCCGGCCGAGCGGCTCGACATCTTTCCGGCGCGCGAAGAGTCCTCGCCCCTGCTCGTCTTCATCCACGGTGGGTACTGGCGGGCGCTGGACAAGTCGGACTTCTCCTGGATAGCGCCCAGCTTCGTGAAGCACGGCGTCACCGTCGCGCTGGTGAACTACGGCCTGGCGCCCCGCACGCCGTTGGAGGACATCGTGCGGCAGACGCTCGCAGCCATCGCCTGGCTGTACCGCAAAGCCGAGCGCTACGGGATCGACCGCGACCGGATCAGCCTGTGCGGCCATTCGGCCGGCGGCCATCTGGCCGCGCTGTCGATGGCGGCACTGTGGAGCGTTTACGCAGACGACTTGCCGGCCGACCTGGTCAAGGGCGTACTGGCGATCAGCGGCCTGTACGACCTCGAACCGCTGGTGCACGCACCGTTTCTGAACGTGGATCTGAAACTGGACCGCGAGCGGGCCAAGCGCCTGTCTCCGGTGCATTACCCTCCCCGCCCCGGCGTGCGTTTGATCACCGCGGTCGGCGGCTCCGAATCCAGCGAATTCGCGCGCCAGACCGCGCTGATCGCCCAGCGTTGGCGCTCGAACCGGGTGCGCGACGTCCCGATGCCGGGCTGCAATCACTTCGAGGTCATCGATGCTCTGCCGGACCCGGCAAGCCCGCTGTTCGATGCGGCGCTTGATCTGATCCGCAAATGAGTGCGCAGCGGGCGGCCGGCCGCCTCAGACCGGGATGCCGAGCGCGCGCGCCCGCGCCTGCACCAGCGCGTGCAGCACGCGGGCCGACGGCACCGGCACGCGGGTCAGTTCCGCCAGCTCGATCACGACACCGACGATGGCCGCCAGCTCGAGTGGACGCCGCTGCTCCAGGTCCTGCAGCATCGAGATGCGAGCTGCTCCCAGCTGCCGCGCCACCTCGATCCGCTGGTCGACCGTGATGCCGATCTCCACGTCGAGCCGCCCCGCGACCTCGATGCCTTCCCGCAGTACTTCGCGGATCACATCCAGCACCTCGGCGTCGTTGCAGATCTGGTCCATCCGGTAGCCGGTCAAGGCCGCCACCGGGTTGAAGCTGAGGTTCCCGATCAGTTTGGTCCAGATATCGCGGCGAATCCGCCCGGAAGCCTCGCAATCGAAATCGGCCGCCTGGAGCGCGGCCTGGATCCGGCGCAGCCGAGGGGAATCGGAGCCGTCCGGCTCGCCGACGATCAGGCGACGCCCGGCCGTATGTTGAACGCGCCCCGGTTGCACCACCTCGGCCGCCAGGTGCACCACGCATCCGATCACGCGCGCGCAATCCAGCGCGGCATCCATCGTTCCGCCCGGATCGAGCGACCGCAACCGCATGCCTTCGTACGGCCCCCCGGACCGATAGAAGTACCACCACGGCAGACCGTTGAGTGCCGGCAGCACGACGGTTCCGGAGTCGACCAGCGGAGCCAGCCGCGGCAGCATGGCGGGTACCGAATACGCCTTCAACGCGATCACCACGACGTCTTGCGGCCCGAAGTCGGACGGCTCGGCACTGGCGGGCAATCGATAGGTGCCGGAGCGGGACCCGACCCGGTCGACGAACTGCAACCCCTGGCTGCGCAACGCCTCCAGATGCGCGCCGCGGGCGAGCAGGCACACCTGCTCGCCTGCAGCCGACAGCTTGGCGCCGATCGTGGCTCCGATCGAGCCGGCGCCTACCACGCAGACTTTCACGACGCCGGCACGCTATCGAAACGCCTGCTCGACCCGCCTTCTGTCCCAGCCCGGAGCGGCCATCTCGATGAACGCATAGACGAATCCCCGCAAGTAAGCGCCCTGTTTGACGGCAAGCCGGGTCGTATTGCGGCCGAACAGGTGTCCTCCGCATTTGACGGCGACCAGACCCTCCGAATGATTCTGCGTGGCCAGGTCCGCGACGATCCCCACCCCCATGCCCGCCAGCACGTAGGTCTTGATCACGTCGGCGTCGATCGCTTCCAGCACGATCGACGGCTCGATGCCGGCCGCGCCGAACGCCGCGTCGATCCGGCTGCGGCCCGAGAAGTGCGATTCGTACGTGATGATCGGGTACTTGGCGAGTTCCCTCAACGTGAGCCGATCCGGATGCCGCGCGAAGCGCTCGAGCGGGTGCGGCGGCTTGACCACCACGACATGCTCCCACTCGAAAACGGGAATCGATTTCAATCCGGGCGTCTCGGCCAGCGTCTCGGTGGCCATTCCGACGTCGGCCTGGCCGGCCGCCAGCATGGCGGCGATCTGCGGCGGGTTTCCCTGCAATAGCTTGACCCGGACCTGAGGAAACTTTTCGGCGAAGCTCTGAACGACCGGCGGCAGCACATAGCGTGCCTGGGTGTGGGTCGTGGCCAGGCGCAGCGTGCCCTCCGGGCTGCCCGCATAGTCGCGCGCCAGCTTCTTCAGATTGTCAATCTCGGTCATGATCCGCTCGGCCGCATCGAGCACCTGCTGCCCCGGCGGGGTCAGGCCCAGGATGCGCTTGCCGTGTCGCGCGAAGATCGACAGGCCCAGTTCCTCTTCCAGCTCGATGATGGCCTTGGACACGCCGGGCTGCGATGTGTGCAGGGCCTTGGCCGCCGCCGTCAGGTTCAGCTTCTGACGGGCGGCCTCGCGCAAGTATCGGAATTGCTGCAGATTCACGGGCGCGAGTATATAGAGAGGCCGCTCCCGGGCCACGAAGCATTCCTTCGGAGAGGCCACTGCCCGCGCGAAGCGTTTCTATAATGCGAGCTTGCAATCAGGGATCTGTCGATGAAGCTCGACCACGCGGCAACACTGCTGGACGAACAGGCGATCTGCCTGGACGTGCTGCTCGAAAAGTATGCGAAGGCGGACGAGAAGACCGCGGACGACGTGCGTCGCCGGGTGGCCCGCGGCCTGGCCGCGGTCGAGAGGCCGGAGCTGCGCGAGCACTGGGAGCAGCGCTTCTTCGAGGCGATGGTGGCCGGCTTCATTCCGGGCGGCCGCGTCAATTCGGCGGCCGGCACCGACATCTCGGCCACGCTGATCAACTGTTTCGTGCAGCCGGTCGGCGACGCGATCAGCGGCAGCAACGACGGCGTGCCCTCGATCTACCTGGCGCTGAACCAGGCGGCCGAGACGATGCGCCGCGGCGGGGGCGTCGGCTACGACTTCTCGCTGATCCGGCCGCGCGGCGCGCTGGTCCACGGCACGCACTCGCGCGCGAGCGGCCCGCTGTCCTACATGCGCGTGTTCGACAAGAGCTGCGAGACGCTCGAGTCGGCCGGCAGCCGGCGCGGCGCCCAGATGGGGATGATCCGCTGCGACCATCCGGACATCGAAGACTTCGTCAATGCCAAGCGTGACGGCTCGCTGGCCAATTTCAACATGTCGGTGGCAGTGACCGACACATTCATGGACGCGGTCGAATCGGACGGCGAGGTGGAGCTGTGGCATGTCGCCGAGCCTTACGACAAGGAAGGCGCCTCGCGCCGCGCCGACGGCACCTGGGCATACCGGCGCGTGCGCGCGCGCGACCTGTTCGACCAGATGATGCATTCGACCTACGACCACGCCGAGCCGGGCGTGGTGTTCATCGACCGGGTCAATCGCGACGACAACCTGTCGTACTGCGAGTCGATCGCTGCAACCAACCCCTGTGGCGAGGAGCCGCTTCCGTCTTATGGCTGCTGCTGCCTCGGATCGATCAACCTGACCCCCTTCGTGCGCAATCCGTTTGCGGACGGCGCGGGTTTCGATTTCGATGGGTTCGGTGAAGTGGTCGGTGTGGCGATCCGTGCGCTGGACAACGTGCTGGATGCGACGCTGTGGCCGCTGGAGGAGCAGGAAGCGGAAGCCAGGAACAAGCGGCGCGTCGGACTGGGCTTCACTGGCCTGGGCAACGCGCTGACGATGATGAACCTGCGCTACGACACCGATCCGGCGCGCGAGCTGGCCGCCGGCATCAGCTGCGCGATGCGCGACGCGGCCTACGAGGCCTCCGTCGAGCTGGCCAGGGAAAAGGGCCGCTTTCCACTGTTCGATGCCCCGCGCTACCTGGCCCGGCCCCACTGCGCCTCGCGGCTGCCGGAGCCCCTGCAGGACAAGATCCGACAGTTCGGCGTACGCAATTCACACCTTTTGTCGATCGCGCCCACCGGAACCATATCGCTCGCGTTTGCCAGCAACGCCTCGGGCGGCATCGAGCCGACCTTTGCCTGGACCTATGTTCGCAAGAAGCGGATGCCCGATGGCACCCGGCAGGATTACATCGTCGAGGACTATGCGTTCCGGCTGTACAAGCACATGGGAGGCAACCCGTCCGAGCTGCCGCCGGCTTTCGTCGGCGCGCTGGAGATGCGTGCGGTCGACCACATGCTGATGATCGCGGCGGTGCAGCCCTACATCGACGCGGGGGTCAGCAAGACCGTGAACGTGCCGGAAGACTACCCGTTCGACGATTTCCGCGACCTGTATCTGCAGGCGTGGAAGGCGGGCCTGAAAGGCATCACCACGTATCGGCCCAACCAGGTGATCGGCGAGGTGCTGACGACGGTGCGCAAGGACGGGGCCGTTGCTCCGCAGGACCTGGGCGAGGACCCGGACCGGCGCGTCCGGCTTGATTCGACGCCGGTACCGGCGCTGGCCAGCCTGAAATGGCCCGGCCGGCCGGACCTGGCCTCGGGCAACATGGCCTGGACCTACATGGTCGAGATCCCGGCGCGCAACGAGTCCTTCGCGATTTTCATCGGCGAGGTCGGCGCCCCTGCGATTCCGTTCGAGGTCTGGGTCAACGGGGCCGAGCAGCCGCGCGGCCTGGGCGCGATCGCCAAGACGCTGTCGATGGACATGCGCTCGGAAGACCGGGCCTGGCTGAAGATGAAACTGGACGCGCTGGCCAAGTCGCGCGACGAGCAGGGCTTCCAGATTCCGTTCCCGCCCACGGGCGAACCGGTCTGGGTCAGCGGCGTGGTGGCGGCCTTCGCGCGGATCGTGCATCAGCGCTGCGACGAGCTTGGCACGTTCCGCGAGATCGACAAGCATCCGACCCCTGTGCTGGATGCCCTGTTTTCGCGCAAGGAGCCCAAGGCCGGTGCGCTCGGCACGATGAGCTGGACCGTCGATGTGTCCAATCCGAACACGGGCGACGACTTCGTGCTCGGAGTGAAGGAGTTGAACCTGCCCGACGGCAGCCGGCGACCGTACTCGCTGTGGTTGGCCGGCGAATATCCAAAGGTGCTGGACGGGTTGTGCAAGCTGCTGTCGCTGGACATGCGGGTGGTCGACGCCAACTGGATCGGCCTGAAGCTGAAGAAGCTGCTGAACTTCGGCGAGCAGAACGGCGAGTTCTGGGCGCCGGTGCCCGGAGTCGACCGCTCGGCGCTGTATCCGAGCACGGTGGCCTACATCGCCGCGCTGCTGCTGCACCGGTACAAGGTGCTGGGCATCCTGGACGACGACGGCCGAGCGATCCGTTCAGTCGGCATCCTGGCGATGCCTCAGACGCGCAAGACGGTCGAGCTCGGAACGGCGGCCATCAAGGGGAAAGTGTGCCCAAGCTGCGGCGCGGCGGCCATGATCCGGCGCGACGGCTGCGAATTCTGCACCGCCTGCGGCTTCACCGGTGCCTGCAGCTAATTGGCCGCCGCGAAAGGCATGCCCGCGCGCGCCGCCTAGCGGCGCGACTTGCTCTTGTTGGCCGGCGGCGCGTGGCCGCCCAGCGCCTTGCGGATTCGCTTGCGCTTGGCGCGGTCCATCTCGTCGAAGGCCTTCTTGCGGTCCAGCCCGAAGGTCCGCTCGATTACCTCGAACCAGACCAAGGCAAGCGCAAATGGCAGCGCCCACCACCACCATTTCATGGTGGCGAACGGGCCGATGCCAATCAGGTGCAGCACCAGCAGGGCCACGCCAATCCAGACCAGCCACATCGCTCCCAGCTCCGCTATCGTCCGATCCCGCGCACGCGGTGGAACTATAGCCGCCCGCGCGATCGATTCTCGATCCAGGTCAGCCGCGCCGGTCAACGGGGGACCCGCCGGCGCGTTAACATCGGTCAGAATCGGGTCCGTACGGACCGCATCGCCCCGTTTCCCACTCGTTCAGGAGAGACCTTGATGACACGCGTTATCGCCGTGCTAGCGGCCTTCGGAGCCATGCTGATCAGCACGTCCGCCTCGGCACAGCTGGAACTCGCCAAGCAGAAGAACTGCCTGGCGTGCCATGCGGTGGACAAGAAGCTGGTCGGACCCGCCTACAAGGACGTCGCCAAGAAGTACGAAAGCGACAAGGACGCTGCCCCGCGGCTCGCGAAAAAGGTGCGGGAGGGAGGAGTCGGCGTGTGGGGCCAGATCCCGATGCCGGCCAACCCGCAGGTCAATGAGGCCGAGTCGCTGCAACTGGTCAAATGGGTCCTTTCGCTTAAGTAAAAGGCGGCAGGCCGAATCGGCGGGGCGCTCCAGGGCGCCCCGCACTCGTTTTAAAAGTAGACTTTCGATTTACGCCTCTGAGCGAAGACCTGGAGCCGATATGCGATACAAGATCGCTGCACTCGGGACGGCGCTGATCGCCGCGTTCGTGCTGGCCGCCTGCAAGCCCGGTGGCGCAGATCAGGGCCCTGTGATCAAGATCGGGTCGGCGGCTCCCTTGACCGGGGAAATCGCTCACCTTGGCAAGGACAACGAAAATGGGGCCAGAATGGCGGTGGACGACATCAACGCCGCGGGCGGAGTGAAGCTCGGCGACAAGACGTACCGTCTGGAACTGGTCGGGGAAGACGACAAGGCGGACCCGCGGGAAGGCACCCTGGCGGCGCAGAAGCTGGTCGACGAAGGCGTGGTGGCGGTCATCGGGCACCTGAATTCGGGCACATCGATCCCCGCTTCGCGGATCTATGCCGATGCCAACGTGGTGCAGATCTCGCCCTCGGCGACCAATCCAAAGTACACGCTGCAGGGATTCAGGACCACCTATCGCGTGGTCGCCAACGACAACCAGCAAGGTGCCGTGCTGGCCAACTTCGCCGCCTCGGAGATGAAAGCCAAGCGGGTAGCCATTGTCGATGACCGCACGCAGTACGGCCAGGGGCTGGCCGATGTGTTCGAGCGAGTCGCCAAGGAAAAGGGCGTGGACGTGATCGATCGCGAGTTCACCACCAACAGAGCCACCGATTTCAATGCGATCCTGACCAAGATCCGCTCGATGAAGCCCGATGTGGTGATGTTTGGAGGCATGGACAGTGTGGCAGCGCCGATGGCGCGGCAAATGAAGGAACTCGGCATGAAGGCGACGATGCTGGCCGGCGACGGCGTCTGCGATCCGGGATTCATCTCGATCGCAGGCGATGCGTCCGGCGTGCTGACCTGCTCGGTCGCCGGCCGCGCGCTCGAGAAGATGGCGAAGGGAGATGAGTTTACGAAGCGGTACAAGCAGAAGTTCGGCACCGAGTGTCAGCGCTACTCGCCCTACTCCTACGACGCCGTCTATGCGATCGTCGACGCGCTCAAGCGCGCCGGACGCCCCGACCGGCTTGCGCTGGTCGACGCGATGTCCAAGACCAGCTTCGAGGGCCTGACCGGCCATATCGAGTTCGATGAGCACGGGGACCTGAAAAACGGCGAGATATCGGTGTATGACGTGCGGGACGGCAAGCTGAACCTGCTGGCGAGTTTCCACTGACCGCACTGCGGTGTGCTTGTCCGATCCGTAGTCCTCCGGCACACAATGTGCCTCGCGTCTTGATAGCATCCCGTGCAGGATGCCGGGGTGGGGCCCACAACAACTGAAAAGCGCCCCGGAGGAGGAATCGATGGAAACGCTGGTTCAGCAGGTCATCAACGGCCTGGTGTTGGGCAGCCTGTACGCGCTGATCGCGCTCGGCTACACGATGGTCTACGGGGTGCTGAACCTGATCAATTTCGCGCACGGTGACGTGCTGATGGTCGGCGCCCTCGCCGCTCTGAGCGCGGTCGGGGTGCTGCACGGCGTGTGGCCCGGCCTGCCCGGCTGGCTGCTGCTGATCCTGGGGATGGCGGCGGCCGTTCCGGTGTGTGTTTCGCTCAGCCTGGTGATCGAACGGGTCGCCTACCGCCCGCTGCGTCACGCGCCCCGGCTGGCCCCGCTGATCACGGCGATCGGAGTCTCGATTCTGATCCAGACGATGGCGATGCTGATCTGGGGGCGCAACTACCTGACTTTCCCGCAGTTGCTGCCGCAGGCGCCGCTGCACGTGGGCGCGGCCACGATCAGCATCACCAAGGTGGTCGTGATCGTGCTGGCGGCGCTGATCATGGGCTCGCTGCTGTGGCTGGTGCAAGCAACCCGGCTGGGGCGGGCAATGCGCGCCACCGCCGAGAACCCGCGCGTGGCCAGCCTGATGGGAGTCAATCCCGACTCGGTCATCGCGATGACGTTCGCGATCGGGGCCGGCCTGGCCGCTGTGGCCGGGGTGATGATCGAGGCGACGTACCAGGTGGCGCACTTCTACATGGGGTTCATCCCGGGGTTGAAGGCCTTCACCGCGGCCGTGCTCGGCGGCATCGGCAACATCCCCGGCGCGATGGTGGGCGGCATTCTGCTCGGGTTGATCGAGGCACTGGGCGCGGGCTACATCGGGCAGCTCACCAACGGCATCTTCGGCAGCAACTACCAGGACGTGTTCGCCTTCATCGTGCTGTGCACGGTGCTGATCCTGCGCCCCTCGGGGCTGCTGGGCGAGCGCGTGGCCGACCGGGCTTGACGCGGCCGCACATGAACGAGACCGCGGCCGGACCCCCGAAACAACCTGCGCCTGCCGGCGGGCGGCCGCCGCCTCGGGTGCTTGCCGCAATGCTCGCCGTCGGCGCGGCGCTGATCGTGCTGCCGTGGGTGGCCGGGGCGTTCGGCGATGCCTGGATCCGCGCCCTGTGCTTCGTTACGTTGTACGTGATGCTGGCGCTGGGACTGAACATCGTGGTGGGCTTCGCCGGCCTGCTCGACCTGGGCTACATCGCGTTTTACGCGGTCGGCGCGTACACGTACGCTCTACTCGCCTCGCCCCACCTGACCGAGCATTTTCCAGCCCTCGCGCATGCCTTCCCGTCCGGACTGCACGTCTCGATCTGGGTCGCTTTGCCGATCGGAGCGTCGCTGGCCGCCGCGTTCGGCATTCTGCTGGGCGCGCCGGTTTTGAAGTTGCGGGGCGATTACCTGGCGATCGTCACGCTCGGCTTCGGCGAAATCATCCGGATCTTCCTGAACAATCTGAACGCGCCGCTGAATTTCACCAACGGCCCATCCGGACTCACGCTGATCGATCCGGTCCGGGTCGGGCATTTCGATCTGGCGCACCCGGGCGCGGTGCTGGGAGTGCGCCCGTCTTCGCTGGTGCTGTATTACTACCTGCTGGTGGCCATGGCGATGCTCGCGGTTCTGGTGTGCGTACGGCTGCAGCACTCGCGGCTGGGCCGGGCGTGGATGGCGATCCGGGAAGACGAGATCGCGGCGCGCGCGATGGGAATCAACGTGCGCAACGTCAAGCTGCTGGCGTTTTCTCTCGGTGCCACGTTCGGCGGCGTCGCGGGGGGACTGTTCGCGGCATTCCAGGGATTCGTTTCGCCAGAGTCGTTTTCACTGAACGAATCGATCGTCGTGCTGTCGATGATCGTGCTCGGCGGACTGGGGCACGTGCCGGGCGTCGTGCTGGGCGCCGTGATGCTGGCGATGCTGCCCGAAGCACTGCGGCATACGGCAGTGCCCATACAGCTGGCGGTCTTCGGCCGGGTACTGATCGACGCCGAAGTGCTGCGGATGCTGCTGTACGGACTGGCGACCGTCGGCATCATGCTGTACCGGCCCCGGGGACTGTGGCCGTCGCCCGAACCAGGATGGCGGCCCGCGTTCGACAGCGCCCCCGCCGCGGCAGAAGCGGTATCCCGAAATGGCTGAGTGCGTGCTGCGGGCCCGTTCGGTCAACAAGCGCTTTGGAGGCCTGCAGGCGCTGTCGGGCGTCGAGATCCAGATCGACGAGGGCCAGATCTACGGGTTGATCGGGCCCAACGGCGCCGGCAAGACGACTTTCTTCAACGTGTTGACCGGCCTCGTGACGCCCGATTCGGGCACGTTCGAGCTGTGCGGTCATCCGTACTGGCCGACCGATGCGCATCGGGTGGCAAAGTCCGGGATCGCGCGCACCTTCCAGAACATTCGCCTGTTTCCGGACATGACGGCGCTCGAGAACGTGATGGTCGGACGCCACGTACGCACGCACGCCAATGCGCTCGACGCGGTGCTGCGCACGCGGCGCGCCCGCACCGAGGAGGCCGCGATCCGCCGCAGCGCGCAAGAGCTGATCGACGACATCGGCATCGGCCGCTACGCCGGGCACCTGGCGCGCACGCTGCCGTACGGGGATCAGCGGCGCCTGGAGATCGCGCGGGCGCTCGCGACCGAGCCCCGGCTGCTCGCGCTGGACGAGCCGGCCGCCGGGATGAATGCGACCGAAAAGATCGCGCTGCGCGAGTTGCTGGGGCGGATCCGGGAGCGCGGCATCACGATCCTTCTGATCGAGCACGACGTGAAACTGGTGATGGGGCTGTGCGACTGCGTGACCGTGCTCGACTACGGCAAGGTGATTGCGATGGGAACGCCGGCGAAGGTGCAGTGCGACCCGGAAGTGATCGAAGCGTACCTGGGCCGCGCCCACACCGCGGCTGCGCCGCGGCAGGACGCCGCGTGAGCCCGATGGCGCTGCGGATCTCGGGGCTGCGTGTCAGCTACGGCGCCATCGAGGCCGTCAAGTCGATCGATCTTGAGGTGCAAGCCGGCGAGCTGGTCGCGCTGATCGGCGCCAATGGCGCCGGCAAGACGAGCTCGCTGAAGGCGATCGCGGGCCTGCTGCCGTGGAGTGGATCGATCGAGCTGTTCGGCCAGCCCATCGACGCAGTCCCCGCCCATCAGCTGCCCGGGCGCGGGCTCGCCCTGGTGCCGGAGGGGCGGGGTCTGTTCGCCCGCATGACCGTTGCCGAGAACCTGCAGATGGGCGCGTTCACGCGGCGCGACGGCGAGATAGCCGACGACTTCGAGAAGATGTACCAGAGCTTCCCGCGTCTGAAGGAGCGCTCGCACCAGCTGGCCGGTACGCTATCCGGGGGCGAGCAGCAGATGCTGGCGATGGCGCGCGCGCTGATGTCCAGGCCCCGGCTGCTGCTGCTGGACGAGCCGTCGATGGGACTGTCGCCGATCCTGGTCGAGCGCATTTTCTCGGTGATTCGCGAAGTATCCGAGCGCGGCATATCGATCCTGCTGGTTGAGCAGAACGCCCGGCTGGCGCTGGAGATCGCCCATCGCGGCTACGTGATGGACTCGGGCCAGCTCAGCTTCTCGGGTCACGCATCGGAGCTGCTGCACGATGCAAGGGTGCGGGAGGCTTACCTGGGCGAATCGCTGTAAGCGACCCGCCCACCGCACTCAGAACGAGTAGCCAACCGAGAGCACGATCACCTGCGGGTTGAAGCTGACGTTGGTCCTGCGCACCACGCCGGCCGTGTTGGTCTCCAACGTGCTCGTCACCTGGGACGCGGAGAACGAGCCGACCACGTGCCAGGTGTGCCACACCCGGTAATACACGCCTATCGTGGCCGCCGGACCGACCGAGTTCTTCAGCGAGACCGAGGTCGGCCCGCCCAGCGCCGCCTCGCCGGCGGCGTTGATCTTCCGGTCATAGAAGTGCGTGAAGTTCAGGCCCGCCCCGACGAACGGCCGAAAGGCCGCCGAGTCGTCGTTGAACTTGTACTCCAGCAGCATGGTTGGCGCGAACCACTTCACGGTTCCGACCGTCTGGCCGTCCCACGGCACCGATCCCACCTTGGCCGGACCTCTCGCGATCGTATCGGTCCTTGGCGGAATTCCGGCCGTCAGCTCGAGGTCGAAATGCTCGCTCAGGCGCCGCAGGTACGCCAGGTACAGGGTCTGTACGTTGCCCACGTCCGCAGTCAGCCCCGGCTGCGTGAACGGACCCGACACGGGGTCGGCTGCCGTGTGATAGAAGACCGCGTACAGCCCGATCCGCACCGTGTTGTCCTGCGCCACCACCGCCGACGAGCACAGCGCCAGCCCGACAGCCATGCCCAGCGAGGCGATCGTTGTTGTCGTTTTCATGATCGAACCTTCTCCCCCTCAGAAATTCCTGAAGTATCCGGCCGCCGCCACGGTGCAGAACGGCGCGACCAGGGTGTGATACTGGGCGATCGCGTTCTGGGGACCCACCGCCGTCTGCAGCGACAGATAGGTCGAGCTGAAGGCTGCCTGCAGAGGCACAAACGGCAGGGGCGAGTCCTGCGCGTTCGCGGTCGACAGGTCCACGTCCAGCGCCGTGATCACCCCGGGCGGGAAAGCCTGCCACAGGCCCTGCATGATCCGCGTGTTCGTGAAGAACACGGTCGGATCATTGCCGCCGCCGCACATCAGGATGGGTGCCGTAGCTGGGGCCCAGCCGCGAAGGTCGTTGATCTTGGTGTCCATCCGTATGGCGTTCTGCGGGTTGACGGCCGGCAGCCCGGTCGTTGTCGTCGGGAAGGCGCCGTCCGGATTCACCAGCGCATCACAGACCACGGCAGCCCGCACGCTGTTCTTGAGCAGATCCTTCGTGCCGAAGCCAACCGCAAACAGGGCGGCCTGGGCCGGGGTAACGGCCGGCGGCACCGGCGGCGTGATGGTCGGAAACAACGGATCGTCGCAGGTACCGGTCGGCGGCGTGCTGTTGAACAGCTGCGTCAGCGGCAGCTTGCCCTGTTGCACCAGTGTCGAGAACGACTGTCCCGGCAGCACCGTGTCGAACCCTGTCGCGTAGGCCGACTCGACGAGGTCCGACGTGGTCCGGTACAGGTTCTTGTAGGCGTGCTGGTAGCTCGAAATGAGCAGCGGCGAAAACTCGGTCGAACCGAGGTTGACGCTGCCGAAGAAAATCGCGTCGGCGAACGCGGCCACCGCATACGGCCCCGACATCGGCGCTGATGCTGTCACCGTCATCCCCGCGACCTGCATCGCCCTGTGTGTGGCCATCGCGACGTGACCGCCCTGCGAATAGCCTGTGATGAACAGCTTGCCGCCGTCCAGCGTCGAGGCGGCCGCAATGTGGCCCAGGGCGCTGCGTGCGGCGGTCAGCGCATAGATCATGTCCTTGGACTGCTGATCCGCATTCAGGAACGGGTGATAAGGCAGCGGCGAGGTGTCGTAGCCCGCGTAGTTCGGTGCCACCACGATGTAGCCCTGCGCCGCGAAGACCGCGGCGATCAGGCCCGATTCGTTGGCGGCCTCGTTGGTCGAGTCGTTGGGATTCGCAATGTTGTAGGTGCGCGTGGAAGCGGTGCCGTGCGCATACATCACGATCGGCCGCCTGCCGCTGCACACGGCCGGCGCGCCGGTCGGGACCATCAACGCGCCCGACGCGGTGGTCGCCTCGCCGGCGCCGCCGACGGTGTAGTACTGGATATAGTGAAAATCGACGCCGCACACGGGCAGCAGTGCGGACGACGTCAGCAATTGCAGCAGCTGCCTGGCGCTGGCACTGGCCTGCGCATTGGCCTGGAGGTTGGCCGTGAAGTCGGCCGCCGTGACGGAGCCGACGCGCAGCGGCGGGTTGTAGACCAGCGCCCCGGCCATAACGGCGGTATTTGCGGGTACGCTCGAGCTACCGCCGCCGCAAGCCGCCAGCAAGACGGTGGCCAGTGCGGACAGGCACAGAGTCTTTGCACTTCGCATCTGGGTCTCCTCATCTAACCGCAGTCCGAGGGAACCGCTGCGGCGCGTTTTTCGTGTGCGACCCGATCGTGGTCGGGCTCAAGGGAGGCCGATTCTGCCACGCACTGTCAGAGAGCGCGCGAGCGCGTTGCATCCGCGCACATGTGCCGGGATGTCGCGATGCAGCAGTGGACCTGTCCCTCAGGACTTGATCACTGCGGCCAACGCCTGATCGAGCAGCTCGGCCATCCGGTTGATCGCGTCCAGGTCGACGTTCAGCGCCGGCATCAGTCGCAGCAGCTGCGGCCGCGGAGCGTTCAGCAGCAAGCCTTCAGGCGAGAGATCGCGCGCGGCATCCACCACCTGCGAAGCAACCGGCCGACCCAGGTCGACGGCTCGCAGCAGACCGCGTCCGTACTCGCCGGCCAGGCCATGGCGCGTCAGGATTTCGCGCAGGCGGCGCACCAGATGCTCCTCGCGCATTCGCACGCCGTCCAGAAACTGCGGCTGCGACACGCGATCGATCACAGCCGAACCGACCGCCGCCATCAGCGGATTGCCGCAGTACGTTCCGCCCTGGTCGCCGTGGGCGAAGCACGAAGCGCGCTCGCTCGCCAGCAGTGCCGACAGCGGCACGCCGCCGCCCAGCCCCTTGCCCAGCGTCATGATGTCGGGCCGCACCTGCGCGTGCTCCGCGGCGAACATGCGGCCGGTGCGGCCGACGCCGGTCTGGACTTCGTCGAGGATCAGCAGCAGGTCGTGCCGATCGCACAGCGCTCGCAGCGCGCGCAGAAAATCGTCCTCGGCCATCACGACGCCCGCCTCGCCCTGGATCGGCTCGACCATGATCGCGACCGTCTCCGGCCCGATCAGGCGCTGCACCGATTCGACGTCGTTCAGGGATGCCTTTGGAAAGCCCGGGACCTTGGGTTCGAACAGCCGATCCCAGCCCGCCTTGCCCGAGGCCGACATCGTCGCCAGCGTGCGCCCGTGAAAGGCATCGGCAAAAGTCACGATCTGCCAGGCGCCGCCCTTGTGCAGCGAACCCCACTTGCGCGCGAGCTTGATCGCGCCCTCGTTGGCCTCGGCGCCGCTGCTGGCAAGAAAAACCCGCTCGAGGCCGGACAGTCTCGACAGGCGCTGTGCCAGGCCGATCGCGGCGTCGTTGAAGAAGGCCGCGCTCGGGTTGATCAGGCGCTTGGCCTGCGCCGCGATCGTCTTGACGATTTCCGGCGGGCAGTGTCCCAGGCAGTTCACTGCCCAGCCCTGCACGAAGTCCAGGTAGTGCTTGCCACGGTGATCGATCAGCCACGAGCCCTTGCCCTCGGCGAACACCACCGGCGGGCGCGCCGCGATGTCCATCAGCACGTCGGTTTCGAAGGCGCCGATCTTCAATCTCAGTCCTTCACGACGTCTGCCTTGGACGTGAACGCATCGGCCAGGAAATGGTCATCGGGCAGCCCGCACAGGTGGACGAAATCGCGGCGTGCCGCTTCCACCATCGCCGGCGCTCCGCAGGCGTACACCTCGTGCTGCGAAAGGTCCGGCAGGTCCTGCATCACCGCCTGGTGCACGAAGCCGGTTCGTCCGGTCCAGGCATCCTCTTCCAGCGCGTCCGACAGCACCGGAATGTAACGGAAGTTCGGCTGCTCGCCGGCCCACCGCATCGGCAGATCGTTCATGTACAGGTCACGCCGGGCGCGGGCACCCCAGTACAACGCCACGCTGCGGGCCGGCCTCGTGCGCCCCGGGTCGTCGTGGTTCAACTGCAGGTGAAATATCGTCTCGGCGATCGCCTTGATCGGAGCAAATCCGGTTCCACTGGCCAGCAGCACGATCGGCCGCTCGCTGTCCGGGCGCAGGAAGAACGTTCCCAGCGGCCCCTCCAGGCGCAGGATGTCGCGCTCCTTGATCGGCTTGGCAGCCGCTCCGAACAGCGCGTCGGTGAAGACTCCCCCCGGCATGTGGCGCACGTGGATACTGATCGCCTCCTCCACATGCGGCGCCGTGGCGATCGAGTAGCAGCGGCGCACCCCGGCTCCGATCGTGAACTCCAGGAACTGCCCGGCGCGGTAGCGCAGATGCTCGGCCGCGGGCAGCTGCAGGGTGACGATCACGACGTCTGGCGTGACGCGTTCCAGGTGCGTGATCCGGCACGGCATCTTGCGGGCCGGAAACTCGCCGTAGCCCGCCACTTCGCGCACCTCGATCTCCAGGTCCGAACGCGGCTGCGCGCAGCACAGCAGTGCCAGGCCCGCCACGTGTTCTTCGTGGCTCAAGGCGGGGGCGGCATGCCAGCCCTGCTCCAACTCTCCGGCGAGCACCCTGGCCTTGCATGAGCCGCACGCGCCGTCCTTGCATCCGAACGGCATCCCGACCCCTGCGCGCAGTGCCGCATCCAGGATGTTTTCAGTGGGCTCGGCGAAGAACTGGAGGCCGGACGGGCGAACCAATACCTTGAACGACATAGAATTCCGTCATGCAAACAAAGACGCCCGTCGCGACCGGGGCGCGAGGCGGGCGCGCGCGCCTTGGTAAGCCACGCCTGCTGATTGTCGGATGCGGGAAGGTCGGGCTGAGGATTGTCGCACGGCTGAACCGGCGCTTCCGGGTGTTTGCCACGACGACCTCGCCGGCGCAATGCCAAGTGCTGCGGCGTGCCGGGGCGACCCCGATGCTGCTCGATCTGGACGGCCGGCCCTCGAACCGGATCGCGGGGCTCGCCCCGCGTGTGATCTGCCTGGCGCCTCCTCCGCCCGCCGGGTCGACCGACACCCGGATCGCCCACTTGCTGCAACTACTGCGCCGGCGGCCCCTGCGCTTTGTCTATATCAGTACGACCGGCGTGTACGGCGACCGGCGTGGCGCATGGGTCGACGAAACGGCGTCACCGGCGCCAATCACCGAGCGGGCACTGCGGCGCGCGGACGCCGAGCGGCGCGCACGCGCCCACCCCTGGCATGCCTCGGTGCTGCGTGTGCCGGGCATCTACGGCCCCGGGCGATTGCCGACCGAGCGGCTGCGGCGCGCGGTTCCGGCTCCGCTGCCCGCCGAGGACGTTCTGACCAATCACATCCATATCGACGATCTTGCGCGTATCTGCGTTGCGAGCTTGTTCAGGGCGGCGCCGCGACGCGTTTACAACGCGGTCGACGACTCGTGCCTGGCGCTGGGCGAGTATCTGGACCTGGTGGCCGACCGATTCGGACTGCCGCGCGCGCCGCGCCTGCCCCGGGAGGCGCTTCGCCGCGCGGTCTCGCCAACGCAGTTCTCCTTCTTCGAGGAGTCGCGCCGGCTCCGAAACCGCCGGATCAAGAGCGAATTGCGGATGCGGTTGTGGTTTCCGACCGTGCACGATGGCCTGCTCGACGCGGCACGTTCGGAAGCGCAGTAATCGGCTACCACCCACGCCGCAGCTATCCTGGCGAAAATTGCAGCCCCCGGCGATGGCCCGGACATTTTCGTCAGGAGAATCCCATGCCAGCCAAACGCATCTTGATGCTTTGCGGTGATTTCGGAGAAGACTACGAAACGATGGTGCCGTTTCAGGCACTGCAGGCGGTCGGCCATACGGTACACGCCGTGTGTCCGGGCAAGGCGGCCGGCGAAAAAATCGCCACCGCGATTCACGATTTCGAGGGCGACCAGACCTACAGCGAGAAGCGCGGTCACTATTTCACGTTGAACGCGGCCTTCTCCGAAACGCGTCCCGACGGCTACGACGCATTGCTGATACCGGGCGGCCGCGCTCCCGAGTACCTGCGGCTGAACCTGAGCGTGCTCGAGTGCGTTCGCCATTTCGCCAAGGCCGGCAAACCGCTGGCCGCCATCTGCCACGGTGCGCAGATCCTGGCCGCGGCACGCGTGATCGAGGGTCGGCGCGTGTCCGCTTACCCGGCGTGCCGCCCCGAAGTCGAGCTGGCCGGCGCGAATTACGCGGACATCGCGATCGATGCGGCGGTGACGGATGGAAACCTGGTCACGGCGCCGGCCTGGCCGGCGCATCCCGCGTGGATCGCGCAGTTCCTGCAACTGCTGGGGACTCGTATCATCCTCTAGAACCGGTCGACGGATCCGGACCTCGGGGCGACGCATTGGGCATCCGCGCCCGCCCCGCGGCGACCGGACGGCCGGCCGGATGCACGGAGGGTCAAACCATGTGTAGCGTTTTCGTGACAGCGGATCCGGAACTGTATTCGTCTTACACGCGATCGATACGGTTGCACGGGGTTTCGACCAGCCTTCGTCTGGAGCGGATGTTCTGGGACGTGTTGGCCGAGATCGGCGCCCGGGATGCGATGAGCGTCCCCCAACTTATCAGCAAACTGCACGACGAGCTGGTCGCAGCCGGCGCCGACCTGGGCAATTTCGCCTCCTTCCTGCGTGTGTGCTGCCTGCGGTACCTGTCGCTGCAGGCTGTCGGCGTCATTCCGACGGACCGCTCGATCTCGATTCGCTCGCTGGGAAACGGGCACCGTCCAAACGAGATAGCCGAGATCGCTGGAACGCGGGATCGCACCTAGACGCGTCCCTGATTCCAGCCGCGGCGCGCGCGTGCTGTGATGATGCCTCGAGGATAGGAGAGCAGAACATGCCCCTCGTGCATCGTTTATCGGGAATAGGCTTCGCGTCCGACGAGGACAAGAGGCGACTGCGCGAAAGCCAGGCGGCCTACCCGTTTCGATCGCCGCAGACCTCCCGCAAGCCGGCCAGTGCCACGCTTTGCAAACTGTGCGCCGCGCGGGCGTCGACCTTCGATCTGTCGATGCGATGCTGCCTGGACCGGTACGAGTCGACGTTCGGATCGGTGCTCGAACATCGGACCCGGTTCGCTCGCGCCAGGGCGTGCGCGCTGGACGGGGACTTCATGCCGGCCCGCAGGCTGGTCGAGTCCTACCGGCGCGTGTTCGGTCCGATGGAGGCCGTCGAGCTCAAGCGCAGGCTATGGCAGTCGATCGCCGATGCGCAGGTGCGTCCGGATGGGCGCGCGGCCAGCGATGGCCACGAGGAGCCGCGCCCGAGCGCTTGAGCGGTCGCGGCAACTGATCCGGCCCGCCGTCGCGCTTCGCGCTATGGCGGGCGACCGCCCGCCCTACGGGCGGACGGTCCCCTTCCAGCGCTGGACCGCATCCAAGGTGTTCTCGACGTGCCCGTCAGGGCTCATGCTCGCGAACGCGTAGATCACCTTGCCGTCCGGCGCGATCACGTACGAGATACGATCCGCAACGTCCACCCGCCCCGGCAGCACCGCATCGTACTGTTTCATCACGCGGCCGCCGTGATCCGCGGCCACTGCGAATTTGTTGCGGCATTCCAGCACCGAAAACTTCTTCAGCGTGTCGATGTCGTCGTTCGACATCCCGATCACGGTCGCTCCGAAGGATTTGAACCGGTCGGTCGCCTCCGAGAAGTTGTGGGCCTCGACGGTGCAGCCCTTGGTAAACGCCTTCGGAAAGAAATACAGCACGACTGGCCCCTTTTTCAGGGCATCGGCCAGCGCGAACGTGAACTCGTTTCCGCCCATGGCCGCCTGGGCCGTGAACTCGGGAGCGCGGGCGCCGATGGTCAGCGCGGCCTGCGCGCCGCCCAGGCTCAGGCCTGCTACGGCAATTCCGATAAGAATCATGGACAATCTGCGGGTCATTGGCTGCCTCCGTGAACGGAATCGGGCCGGTGCGGAATCGCCGGCCGTTAAGGCGACGCAAAACGAAGATTTCGGATGTTATTCCGACTCACACCGACCCTGCGTGGCGCTCTCAAGTCGGTCAAAATTCACCCGATTAGTCTAACGGGTGAACCGAATGGGAGCGCGCGAACGGACCTATTTCGAGCTGACGCTCAAAGGCTCTGAAGAGCTGGCGGCGCGGACGTACCGGCTCGACGCCAGGGTTCGCAACGTTCTGTTCCTGATCCAGAAGGGTTATCAGACGATCGACGGGATCCTGGAGAACTCGATCTTCCCCCGCGAGGACGTAGTCGAACGCTTGCGCGATCTGTTGCGGGGACACTTCCTCACGGTCCAGGCCAGCGAAAACTCGTCGACTTCGCCGACCACGATCAGCAGGCGCTCCGGTCCGACCACGGTCGGGCCCCCGGTTCCACAGGACGCCGCACCGGCCGCCCCCGAGCCCGAGGAGCCTGAAGAGCCGGACGAGCCGATCTACTTCGGCCTGTGACGCCCGGACGCGGTCCGCGCTCAAAGCACGCGCAAAGGGACGTGAGCCGCCGTCAGTTACTGGATGCGGTCGTGGTGGCCGACTCGTACCAGCTGCCGCCAAGCGCCTTGTAGACCGCAACGAGCGAAGTGCCCGCATCGGTCTGCGCCTGCGCCAGTCCCTCGCGGTCGGCCAGCAGCTGGCGCTCTGCCTCCAGCACGGTCAGGAAATCGGTCACCCCGGCTTCAAAGCGCGTGCGCGCCAGCTTGGCCGCCTGCTCCGAGGCGTGCGCCGCCTTGAACAGGCTCTCGGCGCGCCGCTGGTTGCGGTTGAAGCTGATCAGTGCGCCTTCGGTCTCCTCCAGCGCCGTCAACACCGTTTTTTCGTACTGCGCCAGCGCCGCATCGGTCCTTGCCTCGTTCTGCCGGATACGGGAGCGGATCCGCCCGAAGTCGAGCAGCGTCCAGGCGATCGACCCACCGAGGTTGTAGTAATAGGCCTGGCCGCTGTTCAGGCCTCCGGGGTGCAAGGCATTCAAGCCCAGCAATCCGGTGATCGAGACGCTGGGGAAAAGGTCCGCCTTGGAGGCGCCGATGTCGGCCGTGGCCGCGGCGAGCTGGCGCTCGGCGACCCGGATGTCGGGCCGTCGCCTCAGCAGAGTGGACGGGCTGCCGATCCCGTTGACCGGCTTCAGTCCGGGCAATGGCTGGGGCTCTTCCGATAGCGCGGCCAGCTCGGTCGGCACCCGCCCGGTCAGCACCGCCAGCCGGTAGCGCGACAGCTCGATGCCGGCCTCCAGCACCGGGACCACCGCCCGCGTGTTCTCGACCTGGGACTGGGCGCGCGTCGTGTCCAGCTCGGTGCCGCGCCCCGCGTCCAGCCGCGCCTGCACCAGATCCAGGTTCGCTTGCTGATTCTGCAGCGACTCGTGCGCGATCTGCAGGCGCAGCTGCTGGCCGCGCAACTGGAAGTAGTTGCGCGCCACCTCGGCCGTTACGCTGACCTGGGCGGCGGCCACACCGGCCTCCGCGGCCGACACGGAGGCGGCGGCCGATTCGGATGCCCGGGTGTAGCGCCCGAACAGGTTCAGCTCCCAGTTCGCATCGATCGACGTATCGAACACGTTCCCGGTGCGCTCCTCGCGGCTGAATCCCGGCGCCGACGTCTGCGGGATGATCTGGCGCGAAGCGCTGGCGTTGGTGCCGACCCGCGGATAGGCTTGCGCGTCGACGCCGAGCTGCGCCGCGCGCGCCTGCTGCAAATTGGCCACCGCGATCCGGATGTCGTGATTGGCCTTGATCGCGTCGTCGACCAGCCCGTTGAGGATCGGATCGTCGAAACGCCGCCAGAAGTCGCGCTGCGGCTCCTGCTGATCGCCGGTGGTGTTCTCGAAATCGCCCGCCAGCCGCGATTGTGGCGTCTTGTAGTCGGGCCCGAGCGCGCAGGCACTCAACACAGCCGCCAGCAACGGCGCCAGCCATCGAGCGGGCTTTTGAAAAACCTCGCGCTTACTCGTCATCGCGTGGCCCCTGTGGCTGCATCCCGAAGGTGCCCCCGCCGACGCGGTCACCCGAGGCCGGCTTGGGCGCGGCGCCGGCCAGCTTGGACGAACGCGCCAGGATTCGCAGCAGCGTGTAAAACACCGGCGTCATGAAAATGCCGAACGAGGTCACGCCCACCATCCCGCAGAACACCGCGATCCCCATCGCGCGGCGCATCTCGGAGCCGGCACCCGAACCCAGGATCAGCGGGACCACGCCGGCGCAGAACGCGACCGACGTCATCAGGATCGGCCGCAGCCGCAACCGGCACGCGTGCAGCACCGCCTCGAGCATCGGCTCGCCGCGCACTTCCAGGTCGCGCGCGAACTCGACGATCAGGATCGCATTCTTGCAGGCAAGTCCTACCAGCACGACGAACGCGATCTGGGTGAATATGTTGTTGTCGGCCGGAATCCCGAAAAAGCCGCTCAGCCATACGCCCAGGATGGCGCTGAAGATGCACAGCGGAACAATCAGCACGATCGCCAGCGGCAGCGTCCAGCTCTCGTAGTTGGCGGCCAGCACCAGGAACACGAGCAGTACGCACAACGGGAAGATGTACACCATCGTGTTGCCCGCGATCTTTTCCTGGTACACCAGTTCGGTCCAGTCGTACGTGATCCCGCGCGGCAGGCTCGCCTGCAGCACGTGCTCGATCTCGGCCTGCGCCTGCCCCGAGCTGAACCCCGGCTTGGGCGCGCCGTTGATGTCGGCCGAATAGAAACCGTTGTGTCGGGTGACGCTGACCGGACCGAAGGTCGGCTCGATCTTCATCAGCGCTCCGAGCGGAACCATCTCGCCCTTGCTGTTGCGGGTCTTCAGTTGAGTGATCGAATCGGCGTCGGCGCGGTACGGTGCGTCGGCCTGAACGATCACCTGGTAGGTCTTGCCGAAGCGGTTGAAGTCGTTCACGTACAGCGACCCCAGGTAGAGCTGCATCGTGTCGTAGATGTCGGTCAGGCTCACCCCCATCTGCTTGGCGCGGGTCCGGTCGATGTCCGCGTACAACTGGGGCACGTTGATCTGGTAGTTGGAGAACACCTGGGTCAGGATCGATTGCGGGTTGCCATAAACGCGGCCCATCGTCGCCCCCACCGATCCGGCCAGCGCCTGTTCTCCCATCGAGTTGCGGTCCAGCAGTTGCAGCTTGAAACCGCCCGCATTGCCCAGGCCCGACACCGGCGGCGGCGACAGCACGAAGATGAATGCGCCCTTGATCGCACCGGCGCGCATATTGACCTGCGCCGCGATCGAGTCGGCACTCAATGCGCGCGTGGTCCGCTTGTCGAAGTCGTCCAGCGGGAAGAACACGATGCCGGCGTTGGTCAGATTCGAAAAGTTGTTGATCGACAGGCCGGGAAACGCGACCGAATCGTGCACTCCTGGCACTTTCTTGCCGATGTCGCTGAGCTCGCGTATCACCTCGGTGGTCCGATCCAGCGACGCGCCGTCGGGCAGTTGCGCGATTCCGATCAGGTACTGCTTGTCCTGCTGAGGCACGAAACCCGGCGGCACGCGCCAGAACAGCAGCAGCGTCAGCCCGATCAATGCCGCATAGACCCCGAGCACCAGGGCCTTGTGGCCAAGGATGCTGGTGACGCCCTCGCCGTAGGCCGCCGAGGAGCGTTTGAACCCGCGGTTGAAGCGGCGGAAGAACCCGCCCAGGAAGCGCTCCATACCGCGCGTGACCACGTCCTTGGGTTCATCGCGCCCGCGCAGCAGGATGGCCGCCAGCGCCGGCGACAGCGTGAGCGAATTGAAGGCCGAAATCACCGTCGAGATCGCGATCGTGACCGCGAACTGCCGATAGAACTGGCCGGACAGGCCGGAGACGAACGACAGCGGAATGAACACCGCGCACAGCACCAGCGCGATCGCGATGATGGGCCCGCTCACTTCCTGCATCGCCCGCACGGTGGCGTCGTGCGGGGTCAGCCCGCTCTCGATGTTGCGTTCGACGTTCTCCACCACCACGATCGCATCGTCGACCACGATCCCGATCGCCAGCACCAGGCCGAACAAGGTCAGCGTGTTGATCGAAAAGCCCAGCGTCAGCAGCACGGCGAAGGTTCCGACCACCGCCACCGGAACCGCCAGCAGCGGGATGATCGAGGCGCGCCAGGTCTGCAGGAATATGACCACCACCAGCGCCACCAGCAGGATGGCATACGTCAGGGTCTCGATGACCTTGCTGATCGAGGTGCGCACGAACTGGGTCGGGTCGTACACGATCTGGTAGTCCACGCCCTGAGGAAAGTCCGCCTTCAGCCGCTCCATCGTGCTGCGGACCTGGCTGGACAGCGCCAGCGCGTTGGACTCGGGCGCCTGGAAGATCCCGATCGCCACCGCCTCCGTGTTGTTGAGCAGGCTGCGCAAGGCGTACGTGCCGGCACTGAGCTCGACCCGCCCCAGATCGCGGATCCGGATCACGGAGCCGTCGGTCGTGTCGGCCCGCACGATGATGTCTGCGAACTCCTCTTCGGTCTTCAGGCGCCCCTTGGTGTTGACCGACATCGTGAACACGGTGCCGGGCGGGCTGGGCGCCGCGCCGACCACGCCCGCGGCCACCTGGGCGTTCTGTTCGCGGATCGCCGATACCACTTCGCCGGTGCTCACGCTGCGCGCAGAGAGCTTGTGCGGATCGAGCCAGATCCGCATCGCGTAGTCGCCCTCGCCGAACACCAGCACCGACCCCATGCCCGAGATTCGCAGCAGCGGATCGCGCACGTACAGCTGCGCGTAGTTGCGCAGGTACAGCGCGTCGTAGCGGTTGTCGGGCGACACCATGTGCACGACCATCGTCAGCGTGGGCGAGCTTTTCTCGGTCGTCACGCCGATCTGGCGCACCACCTCGGGAAGACGCGGCAACGCACGGTTGATCCGATTCTGGACTTCCGATTCGGCCACGATCGGGTCGGTGCCGATCCGGAACGTGGCGGTCAGCGTCATCGATCCGTCGGAGGTCGCCTGGCTGTCGTAATAGAGCAGGTTGTCCACGCCGTTGATCTGCTCCTCCAGCGGCGTAGACACCGTCTCGGCGATCACGCGCGGGTTGGCGCCGGGAAACTGGGCCCGCACCACCACCTGCGGCGGAGACACTTCCGGGTACTCGGAGATCGGCAACCTGAACAGCGCGATCAGCCCGACCAGGAACACGATGATCGACAGCACCGCGGCAAAGCGCGGCCGGTCGATGAAAAAATGGGAGACATCCATGGTGCGTCGACTCAAGCCTCTATGGTTGAGCGGAGGCCACCGCCGCCTGCTTGCGGATCGGCATGCCCTTGTCGTCGATCGGCAGCTTCTCCGGGGTCACCGGCATGCCAGGGCGGACCCGCTGCAGGCCGTCGACCACGACCAGGTCACCGGGAAACAGGCCGCTGGAGATCACGCGCATGCCGTCGATCAGCGCCCCGAGCTTGACTTCTCGGAACTGCGCCTTGTTGTCCTGCCCGATGACCAGCACGAATTTCTTGCTCTGATCGGTGCCGATCGCGTTCTCGGGTGTCAGCACCGCCGTGTACGTGCCGCTTCCCACCAGCCTGATCCGCGCAAAAAGCCCGGGCGTAAAGCGCCGCTCGGCATTGTCGAATACCGCGCGCCCGCGCATCGCGCCGGTTTGCGGGTTCAGGCGGTTGTCGACGAAGTCCATCACGCCGCGGTGCGGGAACCCTTCCTCGTCGGCCAGCCCCATCGTCACCGGACTGGCATTCGTTCGTGAGCTGAGGCGAGACCCTTCCCGTGCGAGGCGCGCGTATTTCAGGTACGAGTCCTCCGCGGCTTCGAAATACGCATACACCCGGTCCTGCGACACGAGCGACGTCAGCACCGGATCGCCGACGTTGACCAGGTTGCCTTCGGTCACGTTGGCGCGCGATATGCGCCCGGCGATCGGCGCCCGAATCTCCGTGTAGCCGACGTTGAGCTGGGCCGACTGCATGGCCGCCTCGGCCGCCTGCACATTGGCCGCCGTGTTGCGCGTCGCCGAGGCCAGCTGGTCGAACTCTTGCTGCGAAATCGCCTTCACGTCGATCAGCTTGTGGCCCCGGGCCTCCTCGCTGATCGCCAGTTCGACCTGGGTATGCGCAGCGGCAAGCTGTGCGCGCGCCTTGGCCAGCTCGGCCAGGTACGGATCCGGATCGATCGTGAACAGCAGGTCGCCCTGTTTGACCTCCTGCCCGTCGTGAAAATGGACCTTCTTGATATAGCCGGAGACCCTCGGTCGGATGTCGACCGACTTGGGCGACTCCAGGCGGCCCGTGAATTCATCGAATTCCTGCACCTGGCGCTGCACGGCCGGGGCCACCGACACCGGCGGAGGGCCGAATGCGCCCGGCGAGGGAGTATCCGCCCTGGACTGGCAGGCACCCAGAGCAATCGACCCGGTCAGAATCAGGACGCCGCGCAGCGCGGGCGCCCGCAGCACGCTGGCTGCCGAGCGGCACAACAAACCGATTGACATGATGCGGTCCTGAAAAACTTGAACGAGCCCCCGTCGGGGGCGACACGATCAATTATCAACGCCCGCTGCGGTCCGTGCATAGGCCGCGGGGAGGACTTTTTACCTGTCGAAATAATTAAGAACCCTAAACGCAAAACCGCGCACAGCGCGGCTCAACGCCCTCGATAAGGCTATCATGCACGGCCAGTTGCTACGATTTCGTGACTTCCTCTTTGTCAGGTTGTATCGGCCTCACAGAGATTTGGTATACGAATAAGAGCTAATATACAAAAGAGACTACATTCGGGATCGTACAGTTCTCGCAATGAACGGCAAGGAGTGTGTCGCGTGTTACCTGGTGTCTGTTCAATAACCATGTTCAATTTGTGATTTCTCGGAGAGTCTGCGATGGCGACACTCAAGCGCAAATCGTCTGACGCGGACGCCTGTCCGATCCGGGATGTGCTGGATCGGGTCGGCGACCGCTGGAGCATGCTGGTGCTGTGCACGCTGGCCGAAAATGGAACTCTACGCTTCAGCGCCCTGAAGGCGAGAATCGACGATATCTCGCAGCGGATGCTGGCTCAGACGCTGCGTCGGCTGGAGCAGGACGGGCTGCTGACCCGGACCGTGTATCCCACCAATCCGCCACGCGTTGACTACGCGTTGACGCCGCTGGGGAAATCGCTGCTGGACCCGGTCTTGGAGCTGGTTCGCTGGGCCAAGCAGAACCACCGGCGCGTGCTCGACGCGCGCAGGAATTACGTGCCGCCGCCGCGCCAGCAAGCGCTGTAAGCGTCGGGCAGGCCCGCTGCAGTCGCTGCCGCCCCGTTGCGGTGCCCTTGCGCCTGCCCGATCGGCGGATGCGGCCGACATTGCGATTGTCTATGTTTCGAACAGCGCAAGTGAGGCTCGGATCGAAAGGACATATCGTGATGGCACAGGTTTCGGACAAGGCCGGTATCACGCCGCTGCAGGCGCTTTCCGACTCGGTCGCTTCCACGGTCGAAAAGGTCGGAATGTCCACGGTGGCGCTGCGCGGGCGCGGCCGGCGCGCGCTCGGCTGTGGCGTCGTGTGGCGGAACGGGATGATGGTGACGGTGGCCCACGCGTTCGGGCGCGTGCCGGCGACCGTGTCGGTGATCACGGCGCAGCAAGCCGGCGCCGACGCGACGCTGGTCGGGACCGATCCGCCCACCGATCTGGCCGTCTTCCGGTTGCCGGACGACGCGTTGCCCGCGGTCGACCGATCCAATTCGGCCGTCGTTCGGCCCGGGCAGCTCGCGATCCTCGTCGGCCGTTCGCCGGGCGCGGATCTGACCGCCAGTGTGTCCGTCATCAATCGGGTGGCGGGCGCGTGGCAGACCTGGCTCGGCGGACATATGGACCGCCTGATCCGCCTGGATGCCGGCCCGCATGACGGCCTGTCCGGCGCTCCGGTCGCGGACGCCAGCGGCAAGGTGTTCGGATTGGCCACCTCGGGGCTATCGCGCAGCTATGGGGTCGTCGTTCCCGAATCGACGATCTCCAGAGTCGTCGACGAGCTGCTCGCCAAGGGTCATGTAGCCCGCGCGTTCCTGGGCATCAGCGTGCAGCCCGTCGAAGTTTCCAAGCCCGACGAAGCAGGTATTCCGGAGGCGGGCATGCCCGCCGGAGCGCGCAGCGCGGAGGCGGGCTTGCTGATCACCTCGCTGCTGCCCGGCGGGCCGGCGACGCAGGCCGGGTTGCTGGTCGGTGACATCGTGCTCGAGGTGGCCGACCATCGCGCCGCAAGCCTGCCTGAATTGCGTGATGCGCTCGCCGGCAATATCGGCAAGAGCGTGCACGTATCGTTGATCCGCGGCGGCTCGCCGGCCCAGGTCGACGTGACCGTCGGCCAGTGGCCGACCGAGGCGCGCGCCTGCTGATCGAGGCGCGATGCAGGCTGCGGTTCGCACGGCGCTGATTTCGAACTCGCCGCTGGTGCTCGCGGGCCTGAAGACCGGGCTGGAGCTGCGCGGCGACTTCGAGATCGTGGCCACGCACGAGGGGCCGCCCAACGCCGCGGGCGAGAGCTTTGCGCAGGCACGGGTCGGGATCATCGACGTCGCGGCGGACGCCGACATCGAGCCAATCGCCGCGATCGCCGACCAGGGACCCGCGCTGGTGTTGCTGTGGCCCGACCGGGACGGACCGATCGCCGACTGGCTGCTCGCCGGACACTCGGTGCTTCCTCGCAACGCTTCGATCGAGGCCGTTGCGATCGCGGCGCACGCAGCCGCGGCCGGGCTGGTGACGATTACCCCGGCACTGGCCGCCGAGGCGGTGCGTGCCGGGACCGGCGCCGACCGGCGCGCAGCGGCCGCCGATACGGAGCCATTGAGCGACCCGCTGACACCGCGCGAGCGCGAAGTGCTGTGGAAGATGTCGCTCGGTCTGGGCAACCGCGAAATCGCGCAAGCCCTGCACATCTCGGCGCATACGGCCAAATTCCACGTGGCACAAATCATCGCCAAGCTCGACGCGAGCTCGCGCGCCCACGCGGTGGCCAAGGCGCTGCGGTCCGGACTGGTAGAGATCTAGCTGCCCGAGCACCGCTCTTTCTTCAAGCGACCGGCGCTTCCAGTGCGCGGTCGATCTTTTCCAGTGCCTGCGCCCGCTCGATCGGTTTGGCGATGTACGCCAGCGCGCCGGCCCGCAGCGCTTCGCGCAGGTGGTCCGCGATGGTGTCCGCGGACACGACGATCACCGGCATCGGCTGCGTGGCCGGGTCGGTTTTCAGGCGCCGCAGAACATCGATGCCGTGCGCATCCGGCAGGCTCATGTCCAGCAGCAGCAGATCGAACGGTTGCTGCTGAATCGCTGCGAGGCCGTCGGCCGCGCGCGCGTACACGTCAAGACGGATCTGCGGCCGGGCCGACAGCACCGCTCGCATCACTTCCGCGTTCAGCGGATTGTCTTCGAAGTAGGCAACGCGCTTGCTGCGATAGTGCGCATCGATCGGCCTGCCGGCCGGCGGCCTGACCGCCGGCTCCGCATGCGCGGCGGGAAGGCTGACCGCGAATGTGCTGCCCTGTCCTTCGACGCTGCTGACCTCGATCCGTCCGTTCATCAGTTCGATCAGTTTCTTGGTCACGACCAGACCGATCCCGGTGCCGGGCGTCGGTCCGGAATCGCGGCCGAGCCGGTTGAAGGGCTGGAACAGCTCGGAGAATTGCGCCGGCGACATGCCCTGGCCCGTGTCCGACACCGTGATGACGATCTCGTCGCGGTCGCTTCGGCGTGCGGTTACCGTGACCGTGCCGCCGGGCGAGTTGTACTTGATCGCGTTGCTGATCAGATTCGCAAGCACCTGCTTGAGCCGCGTGCCATCGGCCAGCACCCGGTCGGCTTCGGTATCGATGTCGGCGCGAACCGTGGCGGCCTGCTGGGCGGCCGCGCCCGACAGCATCGTCACGGTCTCCCGCACCACCAGACCCAGAGCGATCGGTTCCACGGACAGCCGGACGGTTCCCGCCTCGATCCGCGACAGGTCGAGCAGATCGTCGATCATCGCCAGCAGATGCCAGCCGGCGATCTCTATATGCTCGACGCGCGCGCGCTGCTGTCCGGAAAGAGGCTCGGCGGGACTTCCGAGCAGGACCTGGGCAAATCCGAGAATCCCGTTCAGGGGAGTGCGCAGCTCATGGCTCATCCTCGACAGGAACTCGTCCTTGGCACGCGTGGCTTCCTCGGCAACCAGCCGGGCGCGCTCCGCTTCGCGCAGCCGGACCCTTTCCGTGATGTCCTCGGTCACCGTCACCGCATAAGCCGGCCCGCCGGGTTCATCCCGACCGAGCGCCACGCGCATCTGCACATTGACGATGGTTCCGCCCTTGCGCACATAACGCAACTCGCGTCCTGCATCCGGCACCGCGGTCACCTGCGCGGAATCCTGGGCCGGCCAACCATCACCCGGCCTGCGGTCGGCCGGGTGGATCAGGTCCGTGCAGCGCATCCGATAAAGCTCCTCGGCCGAGTAGCCGGTAATCTCGCAAAAGCGCGGGTTGACCCGCAGGAAACGGCAATCAGGACCGTGAATCGCGATTCCAACCGACGCGTGGTCCAGGATCTTGCGCAGCAGCTCCTCGCTGCTGCGAAGCGCGGCTTTCTCGCGCTCGAGCTCGGCGGTGCGGTACAGAACCAGCCGGCTGATCGTCTGAGCGCGGCCCGTCAGAAGCAGCAGGAAGATGCCGATCGCACCGATCGCAAAGACCGTCACGGCCGAGAACGCCCAGGTGCCCCAGCTGCGCAGCGCCCCCAAATATTTGGGTGTGGCCACGACGCGGATCAGCCAGTCCCTTCCCCAGAGCGGGATCGCCACCTCGTGCTTGAGCGGCTGGCCCTGGACCGGACGCTCGCAATCGAGCGGCCCGGCAATCCGATGGGCCGCCCCTCCTCCGGTTCGGTCCACCCAGCAAATCGCGAGGCCGCCTCCGTCGTTGACCAGCAGTCTTGGATCGAGCCGATTGATATTGATCACCGCGTAAGCGAGCTTCCGTGCCGCGGCGCCCGCGCCGGACGGCGGCTCGGAATCCGGAATCCAGACCAGGAACTCGGCCTGCTGGTCCGCGCCACTGCCGATGGTCCAGGGTTCGCTCGCAGCCACCTGCCCCGAAGCCAGAGCGCGTTCCAGCGCAGCCTGAACCGAGGCATCGGCCAGGATGCGCTCGTCCTCGGCGCGCCCTCTCGAGGCCTCTTCGACGACCGGAAGGGCCGGGGCGCCGGCAGCGGCGCCGGTCGATACTCGACCGATCGAGCGGATCGACGGCGCCTCGTTCATCCATCGCGGCGGGTCGGATCCATCGGTCAGACGCGCTTGGCCATGCGCTGCCGCCTGGACCGCGAGCACGTCCAGCCTGAGCTCGCTGCGAAACGCGTTCACGAGCTTCTGGGCGTCGAAGCCGAATCGCCCCTCGATGCGTTGATCTTCCCAACGGGCGATCATGGCGGCGGTGAGCGCTCCCAGGCCGATCATCACGAGCAAGGGAATCGCCACCGTCCATCGGCGCGCTCTCCAATGTTCACGCGGCCTGCCAAGTAGCGCGAGGACGATCGGAACACCGACCAGCATCCCGAGCGTGTCACCGAGCCACCAGTTCCACCAGTAGAAAAACCCGCTGGTCGGCGCAGCGATGCCGGATTTCAACAGCGCCAAGGTCGAGATGCTCGCGCTCACCAGCGCAGCAACCGGGCACAACAGCACAAAGCGGACGATCGTGGCGGGCGTGTCGAGCGCAGGCGACGCTCCGCACAGCCCCTTCACCAGCCGCGTACCCACGGCGGCCTGGAGCATCGCGGCCAGCGCGACGATGAGGCTCACCCATTGCAGCGTCGTGTGTCCGGCGGACACCCCGCTGAATGCAGTCAGCCTCAACAGCAGCGAACCGAAAAACGCGGCTGGCAGCACGCCGTAGCCGTAGATCACGCCGGCCGCGAGCATGATGCCCGCAGGAGGAAATATCGGCGCCCCGTAACCGGGTGGAATCGCAAGCTGCAGCGCGGGCACGCCCACGACCGCATACGCGATCGTCAACAGCGCGATGCGCAGAAGTGTCACCGGCAATCGGCGCCAAGCGGCCCACGTCGCCACGGGTGCCCCGCGTTGCGGCTAACGAGATGCGAGCCGCGGCCGGCCAGTTGCTGCCGCAAACCGCGTCGCTTGTAAATGGTACCCCTAAGCCCCCGTCTTCAGCATGGGTTGTGTCAGCCTGGCGGGTCGCGGCTAGAACCGGCGACGCAAGCCGACCAGAATCGCATGGGGCATCACGCTAAGCACCAGCGGGCTGTCCCGTTGATGCGCGTAATACCCAGCCGCAGTTCCGATCGCAAAGCCGGCCAGAACGTCGGTTTGCCAGTGCGCCTGCACTTTCATCCGCGCGATCGCGTCGTAGAGCGGCAGCGCTTCCAGCGCCCACACGCCGGGTTGCTGGTTGCGGTACTCGAAGACGAACGGCGTGACGATCGAGCTGACGGCCGCCACCTCGCCGCTCGGAAAGCTGTAGTGAGAGCCGCCCTGGAACCAGGCGTTCGGGTCGTTACGCTGAATCGGCCGCGCCCGAGTGAAGACGTACTTGAGCACCTGCGCCGAGGCGCTTGCGATCAGCGACGAATCGATCGCGCGCCAGCAGGTGTTGCCGAAACGGCTCTGGCCGCCTTCCCACAAGCCGCAGAGGACCTCGCCCCCGATCAGCGAGTCCATCAGGATCCGCTGGTTGCTCCGCCTCCAGATGCCGCTGTCGTCGTAGGCCCAGCGATGGTCGATGCCGAGCGCCCCACCGGCCCACGAAGGCGACGACACGCCCAGCGCAGCTGCGGCCGCGAGCGCGGCTGCCGCGCGCGCTGACGCCGCCGGTGCGGCTCTGCCGCGCCTAGAGGCATTGATTGGCCTTATTCGACCACTCCAGCTGTACCGTGTAGTCGCCGACCTTCTTGGTCTTCCAGGCACAGATGTCGCCGATCTCGCCGTTGGCGTCGTCGTACCAGCCCTGCCCTGGGATCGGATCGGTGATCGCTTCGCACAATTCGTGCGATGTGGTCGAGGTCAGCGCCTCCCAGGTCGAGAGGCTGCCGCTGCAGCCGGCGCAACCCGGATAGGGCATCACCGCGTAAAAGACCTGGCCCGAGATATCGTTGTGGTACCCGCAGAATGCCTGGCAGGATGCCGAGCCGCCCTGCACGACGCGCACGCCCGGCGGCACATAGACGAAATACAGCGTGTTCGGCCCGGCAGGCGGCACTCCCGGGTGACTGGAGATCAGCTGCTGCAGCATGTGCTGAATCGCCGTATCGGGCACCGACTGTTTCAGCGGCGGGGCCGTAATCGCCAGCGTGCCGATGCGCTTGCCGTGTCCGATGGTCCACCCGGGCACGCTGTATTCGGCCAGCTGGTCGATCAGCGCGCTGGTCAGGATGAAGTCGAAAAACGCGTTGACCTGGGCCGGCACTGCGTTGAGAGCCGTGCTTTGCCAGTCCGAACCCCAGAAAATCGTGAACACTTCGACCGCTTCAAGCAGGGGGCCGTTGCGGTACGTCAGCTGCGGAGCCGTGGCTGGCCCGGCTTGGACGGCCGGCTGAGCCGGCCCGCGCATCGCCTCGGGCAGGCTCATCGGGACGATCCGGATCGCATCGCCCGGGCCTGGATAGATCTTCTTGGCCGGATGCATTTGTTCCGTCATCACGGTCTCCCGCTCACCCGACGCAGCTCGTACGTCTTCAGATGCAGATAGGCGACCTCCAGCACCGACAATTCGCTCGTCGGCGGGCTTGCAGGCCGAAGCCCGGAGGGCGAAGGCGGGCGGCGCGCCAGCAGATCGCCGATGATGTGATCGGCCTCGGTTCTTGCGCCGCGCTCGAGATCGCGCAGCATCGAGGCGGCCAGCGTCGAGTCCGCGTCCGTCAGTATCGCTTCGACCCGGCCAAGCGCCTGCGGCCGCGGGGCGAACCCTTGCGCGCCAGCGATCGCGGCGCATTCGCGACCCATACGCCGCATCAGATCGACCCCGCCGCTGCGGACGATGTCACCGATGGCGCCCCGCATCAGGCAGGTCGTTCCGGCCAGCGCGGCGATGAACACCCATTTCTCCCACATCTCCTGCAGGATCGCGTCACTGCGGTGCGCCTCGAACTTCGCCTTCGAAAACAAGGCCTCGATGGCCAGCGCGCGCTCGCTGCGCGGATTTTTTTCCAGCTCACCGAACGCAAGCTGGTGAAAGTCGCTCAAATGAATCACATTGCCGTCGTCGGCGAGCGTCACGGAGATCTGGCATTGCCCGCCCAGAACCGGCTCCGCCCCGAACCGGTCCTTCAGCGCGTCCAGATGGCGCATCCCGTTCAATAACGGGACTATGGCGGTTTCCGGACCGACCGCCGGCGCGAACGAGTCGATCGCGCCGGCCAGGTCGTAGGCCTTGCAACTCAACAGGACGACCCCGAATCCCTTTTGCAACCGTTCCGCCGTCACCGTCGGTGGAGGTCCCAGCCGGATGTCGCCTTTGGGGCTTCGTACGGACAAACCCTGCCGAAGCTGAGACTCGCGCTTCGGCCGCACCAGAAAGGTCGCATCGACGCCGGCTTCCAGCAGCCTCGCGCCAAAGTACGCGCCGATCGCACCGGCGCCGACTACGAGCACCTTCATCACGTCACCCAGTCTAGTCGTCGCCGGCATCCTGCCCGATCGCAGATTTGCGCGGTGCCGGCGTGATCATGCGGCCGCCACGCGACACCCGTGTCAGATTACGCAGCTGCCATCGGAGAGCGCACCGACGGATGGAAGCGCCTCAGGGCGAGCACCGCGGCCCAGATGAAAGCTGCCAGAACGAGCACCTGAGTGACCACGAACGGAGGCTCCGAGCCGGTCGGCGCCAGCGGATGCAGGAACGCCAGCTTCTGGAAGCCCTGCACGACCGCGACGAACACGTTCAGGTACAAGGCCATCACGGCACCCGATACGTAGATCCACCGCCACGCGCCCGCGAGCCGGGCGTAATACAGCCCGAAGAGAGCGGCCGCCAGCGCGACCAGTGAAATCAACCCGACCGCGCGGGCAGGGGTAAATTGTTCCGATGGAAACATGAAGCCCGTCACGCTCGTGGCGACCGTGGTCGCCAGAAACACGGCAGTCCATCCCTGCGGCGTCCTCGCATTCCACATCTGGAACACAACGACCGCGCCCGCCAAGATGCCGATCAGACTCAAGATGACATGCAAGGCCGTAAAGGCAGCAACTGACATTCCCAGGACCATGATCCCCCTCCTCGTGCGCAACGGCCTGAAATGGGTCAGTGCCGGCGGGTCTGCGTTGACTTCAAGTCCCGTGCGGGGCCACGGGCATAAGCTTCCCGGCCGCGCACGTCCGGACGACGTCAGGAAGGTCGCGCTTTATCTCAGCCGACTCATCCGGCCTGCGAACGTCATCGGCTGACCTGCAGCACCCGCGCAAGGCTGGCCGCAAGCTCCTGCGTCGAAAGCGGCTTTTTCAGCACATCGTCCGCGCCCGCCTCCCGGGCCCGCTGTGTCACGGCGGCGCCCAGATAGCCGCTGACCAGCAGCGCCGGGATGTGCGGCCGGATCTTGCGGATCTCGCGGATCAGCTCCGATCCCGACGTACCCGGCATGCTCTCGTCGGTGACGACCGCATCGAACCCTTGCGGGTCCGCGCTAAAGGCGACGAGCGCGGCCGGGCTCGAGGTGAATCCGACCGGCGTGTAGCCCAGACGGGCCAGCGCCCCGGTCACCAGATCCACCAGCGGTGTTTCGTCGTCGATCACCAGAATGCGCTGCCGATTTCCACGCGACATCCTGGACGGCGCGGGCATCCTGGCCTTGTCGGCCCCGACCGCCTGGCCGAAACGGGGCAGATAAACGGTAAAGGCGCTGCCCGTTCCCAGCGTGCTCGCCATGTCGATGGCGCCGCCGAGGCCGGTTACGATGCCGTGCACCAGGGACAGACCGAGTCCGGTCCCAACGCCGACCTCCTTGGTCGTGAAGAACGGATCGAAGATCCGCTCCCGGATCTCGGCGGGGATACCCGTTCCGCTGTCGGCCACCTTCAGTACGACATACTCGGCGGCCAGCAGCGAACCCATCGTGGCCGCGCGCTGGGACTCGATATGGACGCGGTCGAGCGACACGCGCAGCGTGCCGCCGGAAGGCATCGCGTGCAAGGCATTTGTGACCAGATTCATCAGTACCTGATGGATCTGGGTTGGGTCGCCCATCGAGGCGCTTCGGCCGGCGCGCAACCGCTGTTCGATGCGAACGCCCTCGGGCAGCTTGGCCGCGACGAGTTTCAGCGTTTCGCGGACAATCTTCTGAACTTCGACCGCGACGCGCTCGCCGACCCCGCTTCTGCTGAATGCGAGAATTCGATCCACCAGCGCGCGCCCGCGCTCGCCGGCGACGATGATGTTTTCGATGTCGCGACGCAGCCGGCTGCCGGCCGGCGCCTCGCCCAATGCCATCTCGCCATAGCCGAGAATGGCGCCCAGCAGATTATTGAAGTCGTGTGCGACGCCGCCGGCCAGCGTGCCCATCGCTTCCAGGCGCTGCGCCAGCCGCAGCTGGGCCTCCATCGTCCTCAGTTCCTCCTCCGCGATGCGCCGCTCCGTGACGTCCAGCATGAATCCGACGATTTGCGCCGGCTGTCCTTCGGAATCGAACAGCAGCCGACCCTTCACCTGCAGCCAACGGATAGCGCCGTCTTTGTGCAGGACCCGGTACTCGGCGGCGACATCGCCCGTTTGCCGGGCGCGCTCGATCGCCGCCCTCACGGCCGGCCAGTCGTCCGGGTGCACCAGCCTCTTCCAGGCACCGTAGGTCCCGTCGTAGCTGCCGGGCGCCAGCCCGTACATCGCTTCCAGGTCGGGCGACCAGCGATTCTGTCCGTCTCCGGCGCCGATGCGCCACTCGAAGGCCACCGCGCGCGCAGCCTTCTGCGCCAGGTCCAGCATCTGCTGGCGGGCGCGCAGTTCCTCTTCGGCATGCTTGCGCTCGGTCACGTCGCTGACCGAGCCGGCCCACCGCGCCGGCGCGCCCCCTTCGTCGCGCACGCACAAGCCGGTCATATGGAGCCAGCGCGTCTCGCCGTTGCGCACGATCCGCATTTCCGTCTCGAGCCGGGCGTTGGGGCCGGCCAAAAGCGCCTGCACCGCCGCCTCCCACTTCGACCGATCATCCGGATGGAAAGGGACCAGCTCGAGAAATTGCGCCCGGCTCGAAAAAGTCGAGTCCGGCGACAGTCCGAATATCTGCAGCAGCAGCGCCGACGCGTAGAAGTCGTCCGAGGCGACGATCCAGTCCCAATGGCCCTCACCCGAGGACGCCATCGCGAGCGCATAGCGCTCTTCGGATCGCCTCAGAGCGTCGAGCGCGTGATCGCGCTCGATCGCAATGCTGGCCAGGTGCGTGAACTGCTGCAGGTGATACTGCTGTTGCACGGTGGGCCCGCCCGGCTTGCGCGCATAGATCGCAAACGTGCCAAACACCTTGCCCTCGGAAGACGTGATGGGCGTGGACCAGCACGCGCGAAGGCCGTGCGCCAGCACCAGCGCCCGCACTTGCGGCCATCGAGTCTCCGAGGCGAAGTCGGGCACGATGACCTGCTGGGCCGAGTGCGCGGCCGCCGCGCACGGACCGATCGCCGGATCGACCGCACTGCCATCGATCTGACTCGTGTAGCTGTCCGGCAGGCTGGGTGCCGCGCCGTGCCTAAGGCGCTCGCCCCGGGCATCGAGCAGCAAAATGGAAACGCTTGAGTCGCGAAATATCTCTTCGACGAAGCCGCACAGGGCATTCAGCGTCTGCTTCAGCGGGCTGCCCTTGGCGATCATCTCCAGCAGCCGCTTTTCCGCGGCCAGCAGCGTCTCGGTCCGCTTGCGCTCCTCGAGGTCGGTGCGGCGCCGGTACGACCCGATCTGATCGTTCACGGGCTCTCTTTCGGCATGCTGGCGGCGCCGCTCACCCGGAAGGGACCGCCCGGACGAGCGCGCCGGCGACGACATCAGCGGTCGGCGACCGCTGTCCCGACCGCAACGAGCAACTCTTCGCGTGTGAACGGCTTGGGCAACACATGGCTGACATCCAGACGATGTGCCGTCGCGATCGACCCGCCCAGGCCGCGCCGGAATCGTGCGGACAGCGCAAGGATCGGGACACGATACGCCGCCCGCAGATCCTCGATTGTTGCACCGGCACAGCTCGGGTCGGAGACATCGGCGATCACGAGGCTCGGAACTACCGCAGTGACGGCATCAGTCTTGGCCGCAAAGAGCACCCCGTAACCGGCTTCCCCAAGCCAGCGCTCGATCAGCTGCCGAATGAGGTCGTCCGGCTCGACAACGACGATCCAGCCCTTGAGCGACACTGGTTGCGCTTCCTTGAAGTGCGAAGTCGGCACGTCTGCCGTCGATCCGCACCCGAGGATTTGACCCTGGGAGCGTCTCGACAATATGCCAGTTCCACGGGGTCCGATGTCAGTTGACACGATCGCCCGGTCGGGCGACAAATCGCTGTAGCGGCCAGTCGCCACCGTCCAGTACCTTATGGCGATCAGTGACTCTCCCCGGAAGGCGAACCCCGAGGTGGAAGCAGCGCCCAGGCACATTCACGTCCTGGCAGTCGATGACGATCCGTCGATCCGCCAGATGATCGCCGACTATCTCGGCGACAACGACATTCGCGTTACCGGTCTCGAAAGCGGGTTGCAGATCGAACAGGCCATGGCGGGCGATTTCGTGGATCTGCTTCTTCTGGACCTGAAACTGCCCGGCGAGGATGGAATGAAGATCGCGCAGAATATTCGCGCCAAATCGGATATTCCGATCATCATGTTGACGGGCCGCAAGGATGAGGCCGACCGCGTGATGGGCCTGGAGCTCGGCGCGGACGATTACCTGGTCAAGCCCTTCTCGCCGCGGGAGCTGCTGGCCCGCATCCGCGCGCTGTTGCGGCGGTCCCGGACGCACGAAACCGTGGCTGATGGTCTGGCCCGGATCCGGGCCTATCGTTTCGCCGGCTGGGAGTTAAGCGTGCGGCTGCGACGACTGACCTCGCCGCGCGGCGAGCCGGTTGCACTGACCAACAGCGAATTCAACCTGCTGGTCGCCTTTCTGGCGGCGCCACACCGGGTCCTTTCGCGCGAACAACTGCTCTCGCTGTCCCGGCTTCATGACGACGAGGTGTACGACCGGTCCATCGACGTTCAGGTGGGTCGCCTGAGAAAGAAGATCGACGCCGACGAGATCGGGATTCCGCTGATCCGCACCGAACGGGGCGCAGGATACGTTTTCACGGCACCGGTCGAGGTCGTGAGGTGACCGGGCCGCGATCGGCCTGAATGCAGGGCAAATCGGAATCCGTGCCGTGTCCGTGAACACGGACCTGAACGGCTCGGCGGCGAGGACGGACGCGTACTATTGCGGTATTCGCGGGGCGCGTCGGCCGGAAAAGTCAATACAACTGTGTAAGGAGAACGAAACAAATGAACGTCAAGTCATCCTCCGTCCACCGGACAGCCGCGCTGGACACGCCGAAGGGCCTGGGATCGGAAGCGACGCGCGACATCTCGGCGGCGCTGAACGCCTTGCTGGCGGACTTCTTCTCCTTGTATCTGAAGACGAAAAATTTCCACTGGCACGTTTCCGGCCCGCACTTCCGCGATTACCACCTGCTGATGGACGAGCAGGCCGATCAGCTTTACGCGACGACCGACCCCATCGCCGAGCGCGTGCGCAAGCTCGGCGGATTGACCTTGCGTTCCATCGGACACATCGCGCGCCTGCAACGGGTTCTGGACAATGATGCCGAGTACGTGACGCCTCTGGACATGCTGGCCGAGCTGCGCGAGGACAACCAGCGTCTGGCGCAGCGCATGCGCGAGACGCACAACGTGTGCGACGAGCATCGGGACGTCGCAACAGCCAGCCTGCTGGAGGTCTGGATCGACGAGGCCGAACGACGCGCATGGTTCCTGTTCGAGGCAAGCCGCCCAGGCGAAACGGCGAGCCGCTAGCGCTTCTTCCCCTCCAGGTCCGCCGTGAATCCAACCCGCCTTCGCCCTACGGGCTTCGGCGGGCTAGCGCTTCTTCCCCTCGAGGTCCGCCGTGAATCCAATCGGCCGCCTCTTGCGCTCCGCCGGAGCGGCGGCCAGGCGCCGGATCGCGTCGATCAGTTCGGCGATGGCTTCATCGTGTCCGCCGACCGTGCGTTCGAGCTCGGTCAGCTTCGCGGCGAGGTCCTTATGGGTGGACAGCATCTGCCGGATCGAGACGAACGTGCGCACGACGAGCAGGCTCACCTCGATCGCTCGCTCCGAGTTCAGCACGTTGCCGAGCATCAGCGTGCCGTGTTCGGTAAAAGCCAGAGGCAGAACCGGCGAGAACTTCAGCCGGGCAAGGTGATCACAATGCGTGATCACCTCCTGCTTCTCGGCCCGCGTCAGCTGGAACATGAACTCGGCCGGAAACCGCTCGCGGTTGCGGCGCACGGCCTGGTTTAGCACGCGCGTTTGGACCCCGTACAGCTCGGCCAGGTCGGCATCGATCATCACGCTTCGGCCCCGAACCGTCAGTATCCGGTTTTCCAGTGATGCCGCGACCAGGTCGGCCGCGCGCGACTTCTTCGGGTCCATAGCTCCCCCTGACACCCGGTTCGGAATAAACCGGAATTGCGGCGCCATTTTCGACCACGACGGCGGCGCCATTCTGGAGCAAAATCCCGATGTCGAACGTGCCTTTGTGCGCGCGAGGGTGTCATAGACACGATCTTAAGCTGGGCAAACCCCGTGCGAATTGCGGGTCTCGCGTTCATGTGCGCGTTGCTCAGCGCGTGCGCGGGCCCCCGCCTTGCGGCAGAACCGCCCGCATTCCTGTTCAAGGACGACGCGTTCGCGGCACCCGAAGAGAGCTTCGCCGCCAGCGACCTGTTCGCGCTGAACGAGCAGATGCGGCGCTTCCTGGCGCACGACATCGCGGTGCAGCTGCATTCATCGGGACCGACCAACGGACTGATCGAGGCGCTGTACAGCAAGAACCAGCTGAAGCTGAGTTATGACGCAGCGAGGACCCGCAACGCGGCGGAAGCGTTCAACGCGCGCGCGGGAAACTGCCTGTCGATGGTCATCATGACGGCAGCGTTCGCAAAGGAACTGGGCCTGCCGGTCGAATACAACGCCGCTGGATACGAGGAGGTCTGGAGCCGAAGCGGCGATTTCCTGCTCGGTAGCGGGCACGTCAACGTCAGCGTGGGCGCGAGGGATTCGGACATCGGCCTGCGCGTGGTCGGGCGGCCGCTGACGGTCGATTTTCTGCCGCCCGAGGACATCCGCGGGCTGCCGTCACGGGAGATCCCGGAGCAGGTGATCGTTGCGATGTACATGAACAACAAATCGGTCGAGTCGTTGATGCGCGACGAGCTGGACGAGGCCTACGGATGGGCGCGTGAGGCGATCCGGCGAAGCCCCGAATTCGCCAGCTCGTATAACACGCTGGGAATCGTTTACCTGCACCGCGGCGATCCGGCTCAGGCGGCCCGGGTGTTTGCATACGCACTCGAGCAGGCGCCGGACAACACGTCGGTGATGGCCAATCTCGCCGACGTTCTGAGCCGGCTGGGAGACCAAGCGGGAGCCGCCGCGCTCCGATCGCGCCTGGCGCGGATCGATCCGAACCCGCCGTATCACTTCTTCAACCTCGGCATCGCGGCGATGCAGGAAAACGATTTTTCAACCGCCACCAAGATGTTCGCCAAGGAAGTGTCGCGCGCAGACTACAACCAGGAATTCCACTACTGGCTGGGTGTGGCTTACTTCAAGCTCGGTGAAATCGAGCGGGCGCAACGCCAGCTTTCGCTGGCAATGGAAAAGAGCACGACTCGCGGCGATCACGACCTGTACGCGGCCAAACTCGCCTGGCTTCAGACGATTGCGGGCGGATCGGGCGGGCTGCGGCCCGTGGTCACGCCGGCCCAGTGATCGGGCTGGCGTTCACGCCGGAACGAAGCTTGTCGAGGTGTTGTCGATCACCGGCGAGTCGGCCGCGATCAGGAACAGGTGATTCGGCTCCGATTCGGTTGCCACGTCGGTGAAGTACTGATCGCATAGCGCGTAGTGCTGCGCCAGTGCCCAGGTGGCCGGAATATTTTTCGGCCCATATTGCGTCGTGGCGCCGCCGGCGCCGGCCACAGCCTTCAGCCAGGCCGCGTGATCATGATTCTGGTCCGGATGAGGGTCGGCCGCGGCCGGCAGCTTCACACCCTGCGCGCCCGGAAAGGCTCCGAAATAGTTGTCGAACGTGTGGTTCTCCTTCACGACCACAACCACGTGCTCGATCGTTGGCATATCCGCCTCCGTCGGTCCGACCCGGTCCCTTCCCAATGTATCGGGAGAGTCTGACCGCGGGGGCTGGCTCGGCGGGGATTACCGGGTTCACGCGTCAATCGGTTCTGCGTGTACGGTGCTGACCCGACCCGCGAAGACCTCTGCCAGGCATTCGGCCAGCCGCGCGGCTTTCAGCGGCTTCAGCAGAAACGCGCTGGCGTCCACGGCCGCCGCGACGGCCTTCAAGTTTGTTCCGCAAAAGCCGCTCATCAGGATCACCGGAAGCGCCGGATTCAACTGGCGCAACTCGGTCGCAAGCTCCGGGCCCGTCGTGCCCGACATCACCACGTCGGTCAGCAGCGCATCGAATCGCTTCGGCTGCGCCCGGAACACCTCCAGCGCCTCCTGCGCTCCCAAGCATCCGACCGGCTCGTAGCCGATCGATGCGAGCACCTCCTCGGCGAGGCGTACCAGGACGGCATCGTCGTCCACGACAAGAACGACTTCGCCATGGCCCTGCGCCATCGCGACCTGGCCGGATTCGAGCGGCGGCCTCTGATCGGTCAGCGGCAGGTAAACGCGGAACTGCGTGCCGCGCCCCTGCGCACTGTCGACCGCAATGGCACCCTTGTGATCGAGCACGCTGGCATGCACTTGCGACAGGCCCAGGCCGGTGCCGACACCGACGGGCTTCGTCGTGAAGAACGGATCGAAGATCCGGCCGAACACGTCGGGGGCAATTCCGGCTCCGGTATCGGTGACCTGCAGCAGGCCATAGTCGCCCGGCCACAGCCGGCCCGCGGCCAGATCGCGCGTGGACTCGACCTGAATGGCTTCGACCGAGACGCCGATCCGGCCGTTCCCATCGACCGCCTGGACTGCGTTCGACAGCAGATTTCCGACCACCTGGTGAAGCTGCGCCGCATCGCCCATCACGACGACCGGTTCCTCGGGAAGCTTCGTATCGACCCGCACGTCGTGCGGCAGCGACAGGCGCATCAACTCGATCGTCTCGCGTACGACCTGCTGAAGAACGATCGGGCGCGGCGCGTTGATCCCGGGCCGGCTGAAAGCGAGAATGCGGGCAACCAGATCCCGCGCGCGGTTTGCGGCCAGCACGATGTTATCGACGTAGCGGCGCTGCCCGCTGCCGGGGGCTGCATCCTGCTGGGCGAGTTCCCCGTAACCGAGGATGGCGCCCAGGATGTTGTTGAAATCATGCGCGATGCCTCCGGCCAGCGTGCCCAGGGCCTCGAGCTTCTGGGACTGGTGCAGGTGCGCGGCCAGGCGCTCGCGCCGCCTGAGCTGAAGCAGCAATGCGATCAGCAGGATCGCCGCCAGCGCCGTGATCGCAAAGGTGCGCGCGGCGTTCGTCCAGGCGTCCTGGACCCAGCCCTGAAGCATCGTCGCCTCGCTGCGCCCGACGGCCACTACGGCCGGGTATCCGGGCACGCGGCACAGGCTCACGTGCGAGCGGCCGATGCGCGGATCGTCGATCTGCACGGCGGCCACACGCGCCTGCCCCGCCCCTCCCATCGCCCGCACCGCGCCGGCGAGCGCCTGCGGCGCGGTGCTCACAGACTCCTCATCCCTGCTGACCAGCGACACGCCATCGGAGCGCAGCAAGTCGACCGTGCTTCCGGCCCCGAGCTCCAGTCTTCGATAGAAATTGCGAAAGTAGTCGACCCTGACCGAGGCGGCGACGATGCCGCGAAAGCGCTCACCCGGCAGGCGCCGGCTCAGCACGAAGGTGGCGTTGCCGACGGTCCGGCTGATCAGCGGTTCGCTGACGAAAAGGCCCGCGTCCTTGCGCGCGGCCTGGATCGTGAAATATGCGCGGTCGGAAAGGTCCAGATACGCCGAACCTTGCCCGGAGCTCACGTAAAGATGCCGCGCGGGGTCGTACAGGAACAGGCCTTGCACCTGTGGCACCCCGCTCACCTGGATTCGCAGCAAGTCAGGAATGCGGCGCTGGTCTGCGGCCGAAGGCGCGCCGCTCGGATCGAGCAGTTCGGCCTGCCTCAGGATCAGGTCGATCGCCTGCAGCGAACGGGCCGACTGCTCGGCCAGCGCGTGTGCCACGTTGTCGTGCTGGCGCTCGGCCATATCCAGCACGATGGCCCGGTGGTGAACCGTGTCCAGCAGGGCCGACAGCCAGACAGCGCCGCAAACCGCCACCACAACCAGAATGAAAGACGCCCGCAGCCCGATGCCGGTCGGCTCCCGGTAGGGTATCGACGTCCCCTTGTGCGATCGCAGCATGCTCTCAGCGACCCGGACGCGTCACGCCGAGCGCAGCGTAAAGTTCGTGGCGCGTATAGGGCTTGGCCAAAACCTTGGTCACGGCGAGTCTACCCGCCATGGCATCATTCGCATCGTCGCCGGCCGGAAGGCGCGCCGATGCGGCAATGATGTCCGCCTCGGGGAAGATGCGTCGCCAGGCCCGTAAGACCGGGTCGGCGTGCGGAGGATTCGGAATGTCGATCACGATTGCGCCGATGCTGCCCAGTGTCGCGGTCGCCTCGCACGGTCCGGTCGCTGCAAACACGGCATGAACCCCAACCTGCTCGAGCCACTCGGCAACCAGTGTTCGCAGCAGCCCGTCGGGCTCGACCACGAGCACGCGTCCCGGTTTCATGCCAGGACCTGCGGTGCATCACCCGGCAACCCGGGGCAGCCATCGTGACGCAGGAAATCGGCCCCCACGTGATGGTCGTCGACGACGACGCGGCGCTGCGCCAGGTGGTACGCGAGTATCTGGGTGAAAACGACTTCCGCGTCAGCGAAGCAGCCAGCGGCGCGGAGTTGATCGACGCGTTCGCCTCTCAGGTCGTCGACCTCGTGCTGTTGGACTTGAGGCTCGGAGCCGAGGACGGCATGCGCCTTTTGCGCCACCTGCGAGACCAGTCCCAGGTACCCGTGATCGTGCTGACCGGGCGTACCGAGGAGGCCGACCGCATCATGGGACTGGAACTGGGCGCGGACGACTACCTGACGAAGCCGTTCAGCCCCCGCGAGCTGCTGGCCCGCATTCGTACCGTACTGCGCAGGACTTACGCCGGGCAGGAGGTTCACGGCGCAAAGGTATGTCGCGCCTACCGCTTCCCGGGTTGGGAGCTGAACCTCAGGACGCGCCGGCTCGCCGACGGGGAGGGCCACCAGGTGCCACTGAGCAACGGCGAATTCAATCTGCTGGCCGCGTTGCTGGCCGCGCGCGGCCGCGTGCTGACACGCGATCAGCTGATCGAAATGAGCCGGCGCTACGACAACGAGGTCTACGACCGCGCGGTCGACGTGCAGATCCTGCGCCTGAGGCGCAAGATCGAGCCCGATCCGCGCCAACCGAGGTACATCGTCACCGAGCGCGGCGTCGGCTACAGCTTCGCGGCGCAGGTGGATGCGGTGTACTGACCGGCGGTCCCCGGCACCCTGCCGCCCTCGTTCCCTCATCGCAAGTTGCGCTCGGCCTTCGGCGCCCGGAATCGTTGATCGGCCGACACTGTCGTACCGGCCGTTTACGACGCAATTGCGGATCATGTTTCACCTGAAACGTGCCGGTGGCGGTTTGCAATCCCACCGGGCGAGTCTGGCCCTAGGCTGCGTGCTGGCGTTGCACAGGGCACGACATCGGCGCAGGGAGTGCCCGAGCATCGCAACCCGGGGGAAAACCAGACATGGATCGGGATATCGGCTTTATCGGGCTCGGCAACATGGGCGAGCCCATGGCACGCAATCTGTTGCAGCGTGGATTCAGGCTGCGCGTGTACAACCGCACCGCGGCCAGGACGCGGGAGCTCGTTCGCCTCGGCGCCGTGGCCGTGGAAGTGCCCGCGGATGCCGTTCAGGCCGACGGTCTGGTCATCACGATGGTCTCCGACGACCAGGCGCTGCAGGCAGTCACGACGGGACCGGGCGGAATCGGCGCCCGCCTGGGTCGCGGCGGTTTGCACGTGTCGATGAGCACGGTCTCGCCGGAGCTGGTCCGCACGCTCGCCGAGCAGCACTCGCGGGCCGGCGCTGCGCTGGTGTCTGCGCCCGTTTCGGGGCGACCCGACGCGGCCGAGGCCGCCAGCCTGACCGTGTGGCTGGCCGGCGCGGATCAGAACAAGCAGCGCGCGCGCCCGGTGCTGGAGGCGATGGCCGGTGCCATTCACGACGTCGGTGCCGAGGCGGCGGCCGGCAACGTCGCAAAGCTCGCCGTCAACCTGATGGTGCTGAGCAGCGTCGAGACGCTGGCCGAAGTGCTGGAGCTCGCCGCACGCGGCGGCGTCGATCGCAGGGCGCTCGCCGCGGCCTTGACCGAACGGCTGTTCACGGGGCCGGTGATCACCGGGTACGCCATGCGATTGGCGAGCGGCTTGTCCGAGGAAAAGGGATTCAAGGTGGCGCTGGCCCTGAAGGACATCGACCTCGTGCTCCGGGCGGCTGCCGCGGCCGACGCGTCGCTGCCGTTCGCTCAGGTCCTGCGCGAGCGCCTCAGATCCGTCTACCTCAGAGGCCTGGGCGAGCGCGACGTGTCGGCGCTGGCGGCCGATCTGGCGCCGGCTCCGAGGACGGGCGTCGCGGCCGGCGCGTGAGAGCTTCCATCGTTCGGATCCGGATGCCGGGCTGACACATCATGTGGATCGTCGCATTGGCGCTGCGGCGCCCGTACACGTTCATCGTCCTTGCCGTGCTGATCCTGCTGCTGGGCGTGTTCGTGATCCTGCGCACGGCGATCGACATCTTTCCGAATATCAAGATCCCGGTGGTCGCGGCGATCTGGAGCTACACGGGCCTGTCGCCCGACGAGATGTCCAAGCGGATCGTGCTGTTTTCCGAGCGCGTGGCGCAAACGACGGTCAACGATGTGCAGCACACCGAGTCGCAGTCGCTGAACGGCATCGCGGTGGTGAAGTATTTCTTCCAGCCCACGGTCAACGAGGAGCTGTCGTACGCGCAGATCACGGGCGTGTCGCAAACGCAGCTGCGATTCGCTCCGCCGGCCACCAACCCTCCGTTCATCCTCGCGTACAACGCCTCGACCGTTCCGATCATCCAGCTGGCGCTGTCCAGCGACGAGCTGTCCGAGTCGCAGATCTTCGACCTGGGCAACAACGTGCTGCGCACGTCGCTCGCGACCATTCCGGGCGCCGCGCTTCCGTTCCCGTACGGGGGCTATCAGCGCCAGGTGCAGGTGGACCTGGATCCGAAGGCGCTGCGCGCCAATGGGCTTTCAGGCACCGACGTGACCGCAGCCATCGGCCAGCAGAACCTGATTCTTCCCGCGGGCACGCAGAAGATCGGCGATCTGGAGTACTTCGTATCGATCAATGCAAGTCCCACCAAGATCGACGAATTGAACGACCTGCCGATCACCACGCGCAATGGCAGCGTCGTGTACGTGCGCGACGTGGCTCACGTGCGCGATGGCGGACCGCCGCAGACCAACATGGTGCGGCTGGAGGGCCATCGGGCCGTGCTGATGAACGTGCTGAAGACCGGCGGAGCTTCCACGCTGGATGTGATCACGGAGGTCCAGCGCAGGCTGCCGCAGATCCGGGCGACCCTGCCTCCCAGCCTCAAGATCCAGGTGCTGGGCGATCAGTCGATCTTCGTGCGCTCGGCCGTCTCCGGCGTGGTGCGCGAGGCGGTGATCGCGGCCGCGCTGACCGGCCTGCTGATCATGCTGTTCCTGGCCAGCTGGCGCAGCACGCTGATCATCTGCATCTCGATTCCGCTGTCGATCCTGGCCTCGATCATCTGCCTGTCGGCCATCGGTGAAACCATCAACATCATGACGCTGGGCGGCCTGGCGCTGGCGGTCGGGATCCTGGTCGACGACGCGACCGTCACCATCGAGAACATCAACTACCACCTGGAACAGGGCAAGGACGTCGAGACCTCGATCATGGACGGCGCCCACCAGATCGCGCTGCCTGCGCTGGTGTCGACGCTGGCCATCTGCATCGTCTTCATCCCGATGCTGCTGTTGAGCGGGATCGCGCATTACCTGTTCATTCCGCTGGCCGAGGCGGTCGTGTTCGCGATGCTCGCCTCCTACATCCTGTCCCGGACCCTGGTGCCGACGCTCTCCAAGTACTGGATCAGGGGAAGCTTGCACCTTCACATGGACGAGCAGGCCGGACTGATGATGCGCCTGTTCGCGTGGTTCGAACACCGGTTCGAGCGCGCGCGCGCCGCCTATCGCGCTCTGCTGCAAGCGGCGCTGCAGGCCCGCCTGCGATTCATCGGGCGCTTCCTGCTCGCGATGGTGGCCGTCTCCTTGCTCGTGATTCCGCTCGGCCGCTTCTGGCCGGGTCTGGGCCAGGACTTCTTCCCGAGCGTTGACGCAGGCCAGATCAAGCTGCATTTGAGAGCGCGCACCGGGCTGCGGATCGAGGAGACGGCCGCGCTGTGCGATGCGGTCGAGGCGGCGGTCAGCCAGGTCATCCCGAAGGCCGAGCTGGCGAACATGGTCGACAACATCGGCGTGCCGTACAGCGGCATCAACCTGGCCTACAGCACCTCGGCGCCGGTCGGCCCGGGCGACGCCGACATCTTCATCACGCTGACGCCGGACCATCACCCGACCGCCGACTACGTGAAGGCGCTGCGGCTCAGGCTGAATCAGGAATTTCCCTCGACGACGTTCGCGTTCCTTCCGGCCGATATCGTCAGCCAGATCCTGAACTTCGGCCTGCCCAGCCCGATCGATGTGCAGATCTCGGGCTTCAATATCGAGGGCAACCGCCGGTTCGCCGACAGCTTGCTGCAAAAGCTGCGCGAGATCCCGGGGGCGGTGGACCTGCGCATCCAGCAGGCCTTCGACTATCCGCTGCTGCAGGTCGATGTGGACCGCAGCAAGGCGCAGTTGATGGGGTTGACCCAGCGCGATATCGCCTCCAACCTGCTGGTGTCGCTGTCGGGAAGCTTCCAGACCACGCCGTCGTTCTGGATCGATCCGGCCTCCGGGACTCAATACAGCGTCAGCACGCAAACGCCGCAGGCGCGCCTGGACTCGCTCAATGCGCTGGCGACGACGCCGCTGAGCGGCGGCGCCGGACAGGCGCCTCAACTGCTCGCCAACGTGGCGAGTTTCCACCGTGGCGTGAGTCCGGCCGTGGTCAGCCACTATGACGCCGCCCCGGTGATCGACATTTACGGCGCCGTCCAGGGAATGGACCTGGGGTTCGTGTCCTCGCGGATGGACCGCATCATCGCCGGCATGAAGGACCAGCTGCCGCGCGGCTCGCGCATCTCCGTGCGCGGTCAGGTCGAGACGATGAATACGTCCTTCGATGGCCTGCTGCTGGGCCTGGCCGGAGCCATCATCCTGGTCTATCTGCTGATGGTGGTGAACTTCCAGTCATGGCTGGACCCGTTCATCATCATCACCGCGCTGCCGGCGGCGCTGGCCGGCATCGTCGCGATGCTGTTCGCGACCCACACGACGATCAGCGTGCCGGCGTTGACCGGGGCCATCATGTGCATGGGGGTGGCGACCGCCAACAGCATCCTGGTCGTCAGCTTTGCCCGCGAGCGCCTGAACGCCGGCGAGGACGCGGCGGCGGCCGCGCTGAGCGCCGGCGCAACGCGCTTTCGCCCCGTTCTGATGACGGCGCTGGCGATGATCATCGGCATGGTGCCAATGGCGCTCGGCTTTGGCGACGGCGGGGAGCAGAACGCACCATTGGGCCGTGCCGTGATCGGCGGCCTGATCTTCGCGACGGCGGCAACGCTGCTGTTCGTGCCCTGCGTGTTCGCAATGATCCACGGCCGCCAGCCGCGGATTCGGACCCCTTGAGCGACGGAGCGCGCGATGTCGGAGCAAGCCTTCACCCAGCCGGACCGAGCTCGATCGGGGCGCCGGAAGCTTTATGCGATCGGCGCGCTGGTTGCTTGCCTGGGCCTGTTCGCCTGGACCATCGTCAGCCGCGCCATGACGCGCGTCGCGCTGCGCGAGCAGACGATCGCGACGGCGACCCCGACGGTGGCGACCATCCGGCCGCAGCATGGTCCGGCCGACGAAGAACTCGTGCTGCCCGGCACGGTGCAGGCGCACAACGAGGCGCCCATCTACGCGCGCACCAGCGGCTACCTGAAGATCTGGTACACCGACATCGGGGCGCACGTAGCGCGCGGTCAGGTTCTGGCCGAGATCGACAGCCCGGAAGTGGACCAGCAGTTGAGGCAAGCCCAGGCGGACCTGGCCACCGCGCAAGCCAATTACGAGCTGGCCAAGACCACCAACCAGCGCTGGCAGGGATTGCTGGCGACCGAATCCGTGTCGAAGCAGGATGCCGAACAGAAGGCGAGCGATGAGGCCGCCAAGCAGGCCGCGCTCGCATCGGCCGGCGCCAATGTCGCGCGGCTGCGCGATCTGGAATCGTTCAAGCGCGTGGTGGCGCCGTTCGACGGCGTGGTCACGGCCCGCAATACGGACATCGGGGCCCTGATCAACGCCGGTCAGAACTCGGGCGCGGCGCTGTTCCGGATGGCCGATACGCGCAAGTTGCGGATCTACGTGCAGGTGCCGCAGCCCTACGCCGGAGCGGCGGTGCCGGGCGTGGGTGCCCAGTTGAAGTTCGCGGAGCATCCCGGCAAGGCCTACCCGACCCAGGTCGTGCGCACCGCGCAGGCGCTGGACCCGGCGTCGCGGACGCTGCAAGTGGAGCTGCAGGTCGACAACTCGAAAGGCGAGCTGTTTCCCGGTTCGTATGCCGAAGTCCATTTCAAGCTGGCCGGCAACGGCGACTCGCTGAGGCTGCCGATCAACGCCCTGCTGTTCAGGTCGGCCGGCCTGCAGGTCGCGGTCGTCGGGGCGAACCACGAGGTCCACTTGCAGAACATCACGTCCGGCCGCGACTTCGGAAAGTCCATCGAAGTGCTTTCGGGTCTCGAGCCGACCGATCAGGTCGTGCTGAACCCGCCGGACTCGATCACGGAGGGAGCCTCGGTGCGGATTGCCGCAGGACCCGAGAACCTGGCATCAGAGCCTGCGCCGCAGCGCCGTGACAAGGGTTCGTGAGCATGGACCCACGGCGTTTTGCGGCGATCGCGTTCGGCGGCGTGCTGGCGGGCTGCTCGCTGGCGCCGGCCTACCGCGTGCCGGAAACGGCGCCGGCGGCGCCCGCTTACAACGAGGCGCCGGACTGGAAAGCGGCGGCGCCCGCCGATGCGACTGCCCGCGGACCGTGGTGGACCGTCTTTCATGACGAGCCGCTCGCTGCACTCGAAGCGCAGGTCGCCGATGCGAACCAGGACCTGAAGGCGGCTCTGGCCCGTCTCGAGCAGGCGCGCGCGCTGACGCGCGCTGCGCGCTCGGCATATTTTCCGACCGTCTCGGCCGGCGCCAACGTGACGCGGGCGCGAACATCGCTGAACTCGCCCCGATTCGCGGCCAGCAAACCCGGCACGGTCAACGATTTCGTACTCAATGCCGACGTTTCCTACGAGGTGGACCTGTGGGGTCGCCTGCGCAACGCGGTGGCGGCGGCGAAGGCGTCCGAGCAGGCAAGCACCGGTGACCTGGCGACCCTCGATCTGAGCCTGCGATCGGAGCTCGCGATCGATTACTTCACGCTGCGCAGCCTCGACACGCAGCAGGCGCTGCTGGAGCGGACCGTGGTCGATTACGCGGACGCGCTGAAGCTGACCAGCAACCTGTACCAGGGCGGCGCCGGCGTGATCGCCGATGTGCGGCAGGCCGAAGCGCAGCTTGAAACGGCGCGTACGCAGGCCGAGGACACGCGCCTGCGGCGCGCGCAGACCGAACACGCGATCGCGACCCTGGTGGGCCGCGCCGCAACCGGTTTTCACATCGAGCCAACTGCCCTGCCCCTGAATGTCGAACCGCCGGCCATCGACCCGGGCCTGCCCTCGACGCTGCTGGAGCGCCGGCCGGACGTGGCAGCCGCGGAACGCCGGGTGGCGGCGGCCAACGCGCAGATCGGCGTGGCGCGCGCGGCGTACTTTCCGGTCTTCACGTTCTCGGCCACCGCCGGCTTCGAAAGTGTCGCCGGGAGCAACTGGATCGAAGCGCCGAGCCGGCTGTGGGCGATCGGCCCTTCGTTGCTGCAGACGGTTTTCGACGGCGGGCTTCGCCGCGCGCAAAGCGACTTCGCAAGGGCCGCCTACGACCAGCAGGTCGCCCAGTATCGCGGCACGGTGTTGAGCGCCTACCAGGAAGTCGAGGACGCTCTGGCCGCCTTGCGGCGCCTGGCCAACGAAAACACCAGCGAGCAGGCCGCCGTGATCGCGACGCAGGGCGCGCTGCAACAGGCCGAGTACCGCTACAAGGGCGGCGCCGCAACGTACCTGGAGGTCGTCTCGACCGAGAACGCGGCGCTGGCCGCGCGCCTGTCAGCCACCGATATTCAATTGCGCCGGATGACCGCCGCCGTGCTGCTGGTGAAGGCGCTGGGCGGAGGCTGGAGCGCCGCCGGGTCTGATACGGTTGCAACCGCCTCCCCGACTCGAGCCACGAGCGGCGCGCCGGAATCGACCGCGCCGCTCGATCTGGAATTTTGCGATTCCTGCATCGAAATCGCACGCATCTGGTCCCTGACCGGGGTGTACCAGGAGTGAGCTGATGAGGCGCCCGAATCGTCCGCTCTCGATCGAACAGTTCAGTTCTCTGTTGCTCGGTGCGCCCGACGGCGAACGCTGCATGAACGCCCAGTTCCTGTTGCACCTGGAGCGGGCCGTGCGCGAGATCCGGCGCGAACGCCGGCATCCGACCCGTCGCTCTGCCTCCGCCAAGCGGGCTCCCCAATCAGTACCGTACGGTACGGAACTACGCTGACGCTGCACGGTCGAAAGACCACCAGATTTACAGCGTTGAAGGGAGTTCACCATGAAGATGCATATTCTTGTTGCGGCGTTGTTGACGGCACTGGCCTCGCGCGGAGCCTCCGCATCCAGCGAAGGCGGCGACACCTGGTCCACGCTCGAGCCCGTTCAGCGGTCCACCTTGGTTCTGCAGGCCCCGCCGCATGCCGCCCCCACGGCCTCCGGTCTGGACGCCCGCTGGGACGGCTCCGAGGGCGGCGACACCTGGTCGCACCTGCAAGCCCTGCGCCAGGCGGGCAGCGGACAGGCCAGCTCCGAGGACCGTGCTGCCTCGAGCGACACCGGGACCGCAAGCCCCACGGCCGCTTCCGAGGGCGGCGACACCTGGTCGCGCCTTCAGCCGCGGAACCAGGGCGGGCCGGCGCAGACCGCAGGCCTGGCGGCGAAGCCGATCCTCTGAGCAACATTGGCCGAGCGTCTCGACGTCTGATCCAAACCGCTTCGGTATCATCTGCTTCAGAGGAACTGCGCAAAGTGAGCGATGGCGATCTTGCAGGCACGTTCGGTCAGAAAGCGCGCCGAATTGCTGCGGATCGCCACCGACATGTTCCTCGAGCAGGGTTACGAGGCCGTCAGCGTCGAGGCGATCGTCCAGCGCGCGGGCGGCACCAAGACCAACGTCTACAAGCACTTCGGCGGCAAGGCGGAACTGTTCGCGGCCGCCGTGGAAGCGCTCTGTCACGAACTCGTCCGTTCGATCGCCCAGGTCGATCTGGACGGTCTTGAAATAGAAGACGCGCTGCGCGCCTATGGGCGCGCGTTCCTGCGAACCGTGCTGGGCGAGCGCGCGCTGAAACAGCACCGGATGATGGTCGCCGAAAGCGCGCGCTTTCCGGATCTGGGGCGGCGCTGGATCGCAGCCGGTCCCGAAGCGGCGTACCGCTCGCTGGCCGTCTATCTGGCGCAGCAGCAGGCCGCCGGCAAGCTGCAGCCCGGGCCGCCGCGCCGGCTCGCTGCATTGTTCCTGGACATGCTGACCTTCGACCTGCATCACCGTTCGCTGGTCGCCGGCGCGTCTCCGCCCAGGCCGCAGGAGCTTCGCAGAATCGTCGATGACGCGGCTCAGATCTTCCTGTACGGCGCCGCTCTGAAGCGTCCACGCGCCTGACTCACCGAGCTTTAAGACGCGCGCGCCGCGATCCTTCCGGTCTAGAGATACTTCACCCTTGTCCTTAGCGGTTTGAGCACCGCAATCGCAAGAATCGCCGCCAGCAGATCGAGCGCGATCACGACTTCGAAGACGGGAATCCAGCTTCCCGTGACGTCGTGCAGCCTGGCGGCCATCGGCCCGCCCAGAACGGACCCGACGCCCTGCGCCATGTACAGGAATCCATAGTTCGTCGTGGCGTGGCGTTCACCGAACGTGTCGGTCAATGTCGAAGGAAACAGCGAGAAGATCTCGCCCCATCCGAAAAACACGACTCCCGAGAGCAGGATGAACAGGATCGGGTCCGTGCGGAACTGCAGCCACGCCGCCATCGCGAGCCCCTCGAGCAGGAAGGCGATGAACATCGTGTTCTCCCGGCCGATCCGGTCCGACAGCCAGCCGAAGAACGGGCGCGTCAGACCGTTGGTGACCCGGTCCAGCGTCAGGGCGAGCGGCAGCGCCGCGTAGCCCCACACGATCGCCGAGGCCACGCCGAAATCCCGCGCGAACGCGGCAGTCTGCGAGATCACCATCAATCCAGACGTCGACAGCATCGTCATCATCACGAACAGCAGCCAGAAGACCGGCGTCGTCAGCATCCGCCCGGGGGGCGCGCCAGGCAGCCGCTCCCGGTGTCCGGTTCGAAGGGCCTCCTGTTCATGCGGGGAGCGCTTCAGGCCCTGAGACGCCAGCAGCCCGACGATCGCGAAAATGAGTCCGTACGTCCACAGCGTCGGGCGATAGCCGGCGCCGGCGATGCTCGATGAAACCGGGATCGTGGTCAGGATCGCGCCCATGCCGTAGCCGGCCGCGACCATCCCGACCGCAAATCCCCGCCGCTCCGGAAACCACTTCACCATCTGGCTGACCACGCCGATGTAGACGATCCCCGTTCCGATGCCTCCGAGCAGCCCATAGGTCAGGTACAGCCCGGTCAGCGTGTTCGCATACGAGGCCAGCATCCAGCTGGCGCCGCTGAGCACCGTACCGGCTGAAATCAGAAAACGCGGACCGAAACGGTCGACCAGGAAGCCTTGCAGCGGCGACAGGAAGGTCTGCAGCACGATCAGGATGGAAAACGTCACCTGCAATTGCGGCAGCTTGACCGCCAGCTCCGTACTGAGCGGCTTGGTGAACAGCGTCCAGGTGTACTGCGGGCTGGATATCGCCATCATGCATACGATCCCCAGCACGAGCTGGATCCAGCGCGTCCACCCGCCGGCGCCGGCCCGGGTACTCGCGATCAGGGTCTCGGTACCTGCCTGGATGTTCGACATGGGGCCCTCCCGCCTGGCGTCGTCGCCGCATCATTCTTCTGGATGCGTCAAAAACAAGCAAGATCGGTGATGTTCGGTTCCGCGCATGACGCACCCTTGACAATCCCGGATAAAGAATCCCGACGGCCGGCCGTTCGCCCGCAGACGCCGAGGCCGGCACCGCCGCCCGCTAAAGGAGCCGGGCGCGCTTGACCGCGTGATAGTGGTTGACCAGCGCAACCGGCAGCTGGGAGGGCTCCACATCGATCGCCAGCGGATCGGAGCCGACCATGCGCCGGAACGCATCGCGGCGCGATTGCTCGAACAGGTGCGCCCCCGCCGTCACGACCGCGTCGATCGGCTGCTTCAACGGCTGTTCGGCCAGCTCGCGTTGAATCCGCTCGCGCAGACTCGCCAGCAGCACCAGGTGGCGTGTGCGCAGAAGCTTCAGCGCCGGCTGCAGCTCGGGCACGTCTTCGTCGCGAAAGTTGGTCATCAGGATCACCAGCGCGCGCTTCGGATGCGCGCGCATCAGGTTCCGGGCGGCCAGCTGATAGTCGGAATGCGAGACGCCGGGCTCGATGTCGAACAGCCGGGCCATGATCGCATTCAGCGTGGCAACCCCTTTGCGCGGGGCGAAGTCGCGCTCGGCTCCGCCCGGCGAACCGAAGGTCATCGCGCCCACCTCGTCGCCCTCCTTCAGCGCCACGTAGCTCAGCAGCATCAGCGCATTCAGGGCCTGGTCGAAATGGCTGCCATCGACGCTGCGCGTTCCCTCGTCGGCACGCATCCGCCGCCCGCAGTCGAGCAGGAACAGCACGCACTGGTCGCGCGAATCTTCGAATTCGCGCACGATCGGCTTGGCTGCGCGCATCGTGGCCTTCCAGTCGATGTGGCGAATCGGGTCGCCCTGCCGGTACTCGCTCAACTGCTTGAAGTCGGTACCGGCACCGCGCCGCACGTAGGTCTTGATGCCGATCTGCGTCAATCGCCGGTCGCCGGAGAGCCACGCGTAGCGCGCAACCGCCGCGAAATTGGGGTACACACGCAGCTCGTGAACGGCCCCGGCCTGGCGGCGCAGCTCGAACAGGCCCCAGCGCGACCGCACTTTCAGTTGTGTTGCGCCGAATCGGACGCTTCCGCGCTGTCGCGGAACGATCGAGTAACTCACCTCGACCCGGCGGCCGGCCGGCACCAGCAGCGACTGCGGCAGGCCGTCGAATCCCACTCCGGCGCCCACGCCGTCGAACAGCGAGATCCTCCAGGCCGTGCGACCCTCGTTGACCACGGTCGCGGCCAGAACGCGTCGCACTCCGAGCGCGAGCGCTTCGGGCCAGCGCCGTTCGATCCGCAGCGGGCAGGCGCGCCAGGCGCGCAGACTGAGCCAAAGATCGGCGCCCGCCCAGGCCGCCGCCAGCACGAACCATCCCGCGGCGGCGATTGCGACCGGCTCCGCGGGCGTCTGCGCGAGCAGGGCCACAGCGGACGCCAGGGCGAGGCCCGCTGCGCCAGACAGCGCCAGGCGGGTCGGAATCAGACTCGGAATCGGCGTGGGTCGCATCGCGTGGTGCACGCTCGTCGTCAGAGCCTGGGAGCGTCGATGCTGTCCACGGCGCTCGCGAGCAAGATATCGACATCGCGCCCCTCCAGTTGCGCGTCGGGAGCGAGCGCGACGCGGTGGCGCAAGGTCGGCAGCGCGTAGCGCTTCACGTCGTCGGGCGTCGCGTAGTCCCGGCCCTCCAGCAGCGCGGCGGCGCGCGCCAGCCGCACCAGCGCGATCGCCCCTCGCGGGCCGGCTCCCGTGGCAAGACCCGGCCAGTCGCGCGTGGTCCGCGCGATGCGTACCGCGTAGTCGGCCACGCGCGGGTCGACACGGACGAACGCCGCGATTCGCTGCAGCGCTTGCGCCGCCCGCTCGTCCAGTTGCGCCGTGACCTCAGCCAGCGGCAATTCGTCTCCGGTTGCCTGCTCGGTCGTCCTGCGGACGATATCGCTTTCTTCCTGGTGGGTCGGGTAACCGATCCTGATCTTGACCAGGAAGCGATCGAGTTGCGCTTCGGGCAGCGGATAGGTTCCTTCGGTCTCGATCGGGTTCTGGGTCCCGATCACGACGAACGGTCGCGGCAGCGGCATGGAGCGGCCCTCCAGCGTGACCTGGTACTCCTGCATCACCTCCAGCAGCGCGCTCTGCGTCTTGGCCGGCGCCCGGTTGATCTCGTCGGCCAGCAGCAGGTTCGTGAATACCGGGCCACGGACGATGCGCAAGGTGCCCGGACTGCCGGGGCTCTCGCCGCGCGGATCGCGGTCCAGCACCGCATGGCCCGTGATATCGGTGGGCATCAGGTCGGGCGTGAATTGCACGCGCGTGAATCCGAGCGTCATCGCCTTGGCGAGCGCTCGCGCAAGCAGCGTCTTGCCCAGTCCCGGAACCCCCTCGATCAGCACATGGCCTGACGCGACGAACGCGGCCAGGGTCTGATCGACGACCTCGCGCTGACCGACGACCGCCTTCGACAACTCCCGCCGCAGCGCTTCCAGCACCCCGATCACCCGCGCAAGGTCCTCTGAACTGATGCTCATCGACTCCCCTCCGGAGCGAAGGTCGGGATCGCGCGGCGGCTCCCGATCGACGGTGCCGGCGTGCGCGCCTGCTGGAGCAGACGGCGCCGAGCCGTCTCGAGCGTTGTCAAAACGCGAGGCAGCGCGTGGGCACCCTCGACCGCCGCAGGATTGAGCGCCCTGGCCAGAGCGGGGGCGCCGATTCCGGTGGCGGCGGCGATGGCGGCGGCCCGATCGACGCGGTCGAGCCGGGCGTACTCGCGCACCCGCAGCGCCGCGGCTTCGTCGAGCGCACGCACCTGCGCCGCATGCAAGGCCTCGGGGCTGCGGCGCCACAGGAAGGTCGCCGTTCCGCCGATCTGTTCGCTCATCGATCGGCGTGCGACGGGCGGCGACGCCTCGATCGGACCGAACCGCGCCGACGCGCGCCACAACCAAAGCGCGAGAGCGAACAGTCCCAGTACGACGGCGACCCGCGCCCGGCTCCACAGCCAGGCGAGCAGCGGCTGTCCGCCGCGTCCGGAAACCAGCCAGACCTCGGCACCGGGGCGGGCCTGCAAAGCGGCCACGGCGATCAGTGCATTGTCGCCAGACAGGATGCGCGAATTGCCGAACAGGCTGAACTGAGTGTCCGGCCAGCCGAAGCTCCAACCCCGGACGACCGTCACGGTACCGCCTTCGAGCGCGACTCGCAGCAAGTCGTTGCCGTCTTCGCTGGCGAGTGCCCAAAGCGGCGTCTCGCGCGTCGAAAGAGGCGCCCCGGCCGAAATGCACAGCCTGAAGCCGGGTGCGGCGCCTTCGCCTGGATAGGCCGCAGGGACTCCTTCGGGCTCGGCGACTCTCGCGCACTCCTTTTCGAATCGCGACGAAGTCGCCTTGCTGTCCTGGCTCTGGAGAGGAACCAGATTGATCGGAATCCAGTTCGCGCTCCTCGGGCGTGAAACGAGCATGCTTGCTTCGATCACCAGATGGCCGCCCTGCTCGACCCAGGCACGCAGCGCCCGGTCGCGTTCGGGCAGAAGATCCCAGATCCACCCCCTCAACAGAAGCGTCGCGCCCGGCGGCGGAAGCTGCGACAGATCGTCCCGTTTTACAGTCTTGACGCCGACCCTCTGCAGAACCCGTTCCAGCGCGTAGAGATCGTCCAGCGCGGCCTTGCCGGTCAGCGGGCGACGAACATCCTCGTCCACCCACTCGCTCGTCGAGACCACCCACAGGAACAGGGCAGTCAGGACGGCGGCGATCAAGGCCCCCGGCAGCCAAGGACGCCAGCGTTGCAGAGTCAATGGGCGTCCTTCGCTGCGGTCGATCCCCCGAGAAGAAGATCGAACTGGTCGCACAGCGACAGCACCCGGTCCGCTTCAGGGGCACGGCCTGCATAGACCGCGAGCTGCCAGACCGAAACCAGCCGGGCAAAGAAAGCGGCCGGGTCCTGCTGGAGCCGACCCTGCGCCAGCCGGACACACTCGGATTCGGTGTGCGCGGCCCGGATCGGAACGCAATGAACGTGGATCAGGCGCGACAGCGCGCCCCGGTACAGCAACGACAGGCAGGCCAGCTGCTCACCGCGCTGCCACAACGAACGCGCGTGCGCCCCGATCCGATCGGGCAGGCTCTCGGGTCGAACATCGAGGATACCGACCTGGCTCGGCAGCGGCGGCAATGGATCGGCTTCGGCGTCGGCGCGCTCCTTGGACCATCGGCGCACCGACACCAGGATCAGCGCCACCGCCAATGCGCCCAGCAGCCAGATCAGCGAGCGGCTTGTTGCGGCGAGCCACGCAAACGCCTCGGCCGTCCAGCGCCTCGACTGGTCCCACCACGGAGGCGGCGCCTTCTGCTCGGTTTGCTTGAAATGCAGGATCCTGGCTCGACGGGTTGTCTTCAGGTCCGGGTCCGCGCGCAAGCCTTCGACGATCGCGTTCACCTCGCCCCGTGAGGGCAGCTCGCCGGATCGAGCCGCGCCGGCGCCGGACAGGCCGAGCAGGAAAACTGCCGCCAGCAAGAAAACTGCGGCCAAAGCGGTCGAAGCCGCGCGGGGCCGGTTCAGGCGCCGCGCCGCCGATGGTCCCGGGTCAGCCGAAGGCACGGCGAAATTCCTGCTCGACGTCCCACGCTTCGAGCTGCACGCGGCGATTCAGATACATCGCAAAGCCGGCGGCAACGTAGAACGGTTCGACGAACAGCACGACGCCGGCGTAGGCAAGGCTCAGCAGGAACGCGGCGGACGTCGAACCGCCGGTGAGCCAGGTGATCGCCGTCGACTGGCGGCCCGGCAGCGAGAACCACGCAGCCGTCGCAAACAGCCCCGCAGCGAATACGAGCTCCAGGTTGGCAAAAGCCAGCTGCATGGCGGTGGCTCCTCCGCGCTGTCCGCTCAGTATCGTTTTGCACCGCGCGCGCAGTGCCGATCCGCGCTGGCCTTCCAGCTGGTAGACCGGCTGCGTGTAGGAGCGCCACATCGAAAACCGGTGCACGCTCAGCGCCACGAGCACCCCCTGCCGCCACACGGCCTTGCGCGCACGCCACAGGTCGCCCAGGCCGGTGGCCTGGCCGAATACGGCACGCGACAATACGAACAGCAGCGTGCGATCGAGCCACGGCTTGGACCAGAAAATCAAAAGGCCCGGCAGCCACGGCCAGGCCTCGACGGTCGACAGGGCGAGCGCGGCCACGACGGCATGTACGGGTGCGAAACATGTCCAGGTCGAACGCGCATGGGTCTGCGCCATCCGGATGCCCAGGTCCGCCGCCTCGTTCATCGAGCGTGGGCGCAACTCGACGGTCAGTGCGTCAACCTTCATCGGGCTCGCCATCCTGAACGGCGGGGGAATTGGAGCGCGGGCGGCCTTGCCACGCGAGGTAGGACACCACGGCGGCCCAGCCGAGCGCTGCAACGGCCAGCTTGATCGGCGGCAGGATCCACTGTGCAGAAGACCAGAATGCCTCGATCGCGGCCGCCACGACCAGCAGCGCGAACACCGCGTAAACGAGCACCACCGCTTCCAGGGCGGCGCGCTTGACCGCATCGAGCCGGCTTCGACGGCCCGGGCAGATCCATGCGTGGCCCAGGCGCAGTCCGGCTGCACCCGCGAGCACGATCGCGGTGAATTCGAAAGCCGAGTGCGTTGCCACGAAGGAGTAGAAATTCGGCCCTTCGCCGTCTGCGGTCAGGAAGCCGGCCACCGCGCCACTGAAAGCACCGTTGTAGGCGAGATAGAACGCGCTGATGACGCCCGCGAAGATGCCGGCGGCAAAGCACTGGAAGCCGAGCCCGATGTTGTGCATCAGGTAGAAGCCGAACATCGACCAGTCGGTCTCCGCGGTGCGCAGGCGCCCCAATGCCCCGAAGCGGTCGCCAAAGGCGCTTTTGAAGCCCGCCAGCTGCTGCGCATCGAGCACGTGCAGCGCGAATTGCGGGTCGCGATAGGTGGCCACGCCGACCAGCAAGGTCGGAACCACGAACAGCAGCGCCGCAACGAGCAGGTAGGCCCGGTGCGCGCGAACGGCCTGCGGCATTTCGACCAGCAGGAGCCTTTTCAGTCGGGCCGCGCCGTAGTCGCGGCGGCCATAGATCAGGCGATGCGCGCGATACGTCAGATCCTGCAGGCGCCGGGTCAGGCCAATCGGATAGGCGCGCGCCTGGGCGAGCGACAGGTGCTCGCAGCAGCGTCGGTACAGCGCAGCCAGGCGCGCCGGGCCGACGGGCGCGCAGAGCGGCCGCGCGGCGCCGCCCGCTCCGCGGTCGTAGTGCGAACGTTCGGGCCGGCCGCGTTCGATCTCGTCGAGCGCCGATTCCAGCTCGCGCCACAACGCGCCGTATTCAGCTTCGAAGCGTACCGGCGTCACGAAGCGGCTCCGTCGCGGCGACCGATCAGCCACTGGGCCACGCCCAACAGCACCGCAGTGTCGCCGCCCTCAGCCCCGGCTCGCGCGGCCGCTTCCTGGCCGGCCCGGCCCTGCGTCACGGGCCGCGCCATCCGGGCGAGCTCCTCGAGCCGCTCCGCCGTCAGGCTGGCCGCCCTACCCGCCCACGACACGATGGCCGCCTGCTCGCGCAGCGACAGCGGTCTCGCCGGCGCCACCGGCGCGCCCGGCGGCAGGTCCGCGTGCAGCGATACCGGCGCTGCGTGCACCACGATCGTTCCGGCGGCCAGGTCGCCCAGGCGCTTGAAGTCGCGCCGCAGCAGCATCGAGACGGCTCCGAAGGCGTAGGCCACCGGCAGGAAGTCCGCGGCCCGCAGCAGATTGCGCGTGATCGAAGCGGCCGGGGTCACGGGAAGACCGGAATCCATCACAACCTGCAGTCCGAGCGCACGCTTGCCGGGGGTCGCCCCTCCCATCGCCAGTTCGAACGCGATCGGATAGATCCACTCGATCGCGAAAAAACTGATATACAGCAGCGCCCTGCCGAGCCCCCCCAGGAACGATGTCGCCGTAATGCAGGCGATCCAGAGGCCGATTTTGAGCAGGGTATCGATCAGCAGCGCCCAGAAACGCGCGACCGGGCCGGCAGGGCTCAGCGACAGCGCGATGCCCTCGGGCGTCTCCGCCAGGTACACCGTATCAAGGGCCACGATCGCTCAGGCCGCCGATCGAAGCGGGGACGTCAAGTACGTACGACAATCGTGTCGGCAATCTCATCGTGAAGACAGCGGCGGGACTTGCGGAAGATCATCAGGCAGTCGGCAAATCCGTAAAGGCCACCCAGCACGGGAACCACGTTTGCGGCGTAACCGACACCGTATCGCAGGCCGAGGACCCGGGCCCCGGAAACCTTCGAGCCGTCCGGCCGAACGATCCGCATGTCGAGTGCCACCTTGCCGACCGTTTGGCCGCGTGCAACCAGCAAATACCCGTTGAGCAGGAGAAACAGTACCGCACCGGGCAACGCCGCCCGATTGAACGCGAAGATGCCTAGCGGCGAGAAGATATTGAAGTCATGCCACACGGTCAGGCGCACGAGCGGCGCCGACAGCGCCATCAGCAGGTACAGAGCGAGCGAGTCGATAAAGACGCCAAAAAAGCGCCGCCATCGCGACGCCAGAACCAAGCCCTGCGGGGCGGCAATGTCGGCAACGCTGGCGCTGGGCGGTGCGTAGCGGCTGTCGCCGTAAGAGGCCATCGTTGTCGGCGAGCCGGGAATTCGACGTTTGCCCGCAAGATTATGCGCAGGACCGTCGCGGATTAATAGTGCGCTTCGTGGCCCGGCGCCGGAATGCGCGTGTAAGTCGTTGATTCTTTGTGCTGCGACGCGGCCGTGCAGAAGCCCTCGGCTAGTTCGCCGAAGGCAGTGTCTTCGCCCACGTCTGTCCAACCAGGTCGCGGCCGAAACTGTGGTGAGGCTCCTCGCTCACGAGCTGCCAGCCGTTGCGCTCGTAGATGCGGCGCGCGGCATGCAGCACGGAGTTGGTCCAGAGCGTCATGTTCCGGTAACCCGCGCTCTGCGCGAAGCGCTCGCATTCGCGCACGAGCCGATCGCCCAATCCATGCCCGCGAGCGGCCGGGTCCACCAGCAGCAAGCGCAGCTTCGCAACGCCCTCGCCGTACTCCGCAGGCGGCGCCCGCATCACGAACACGCATCCGACGTTCACGCCGTTGCGCCGCGCGATCCAGCCGCGCTCCGAGCCGGGTCGAAACCCTTCGATGAAATCGGCGGCAATGCGCGCGACAAGCGCTTCGAAGCGGCTGTCCCAGCCGAACTCCTCTGCGTACAAGGCGCCATGCCGCTGCACGACCCAACCGATGTCGCCGGGGCCGGGTTCATCCAGCGTGAACTGCGCGGACTGCGCCGGCGGCGTCATCAACAGGCGAACCGTATCCATCGCGCCGACGAGGAGCCGTTGAGACGATCCGGACAGGTGGCCGATGATGCCTGCCACCTGGCGAGCCGAGGCCAGGTCGAGCTGGGCGAAGACGCGGCGACCCTTGGTGGTCAGCGACAGCCAGTGCGCGCGCGCATCCTCGCGCGAGGCCTGAGCGCGCACCAGGGCGGCCGCGCGCAAGCGGCGCAAGACGCGGCTGAGGTAACCGGCGTCGAGTCCCAGGTCCCGGCACAACCGGCTCGCCGTCAGCGGCGCGTTCTGGGCAAGCTCCCACAGCACACGCGACTCGGTCAACGTGAGGCCGCTGGCCAGCAACTCCCGCTCCAGCAGGCCCAGACGCTGCGTGTAGAAACGGCTGAATCCGCGTACACCCGCCACGCAGTCCGGGTTCGCATCGGCTTCGGGATTCATCGGCCGCCCGAATAGTTGCCTCAAGCAAGTATCCATATCCCCGGTCAGCCTGTCAACGCGGGCGCAATCCTGCATGGATTGCGGCTTGGAAAAGCGCTCGGCAGGCCGCCTTCCGTTCATCGGGTCCGCGGTCATTTCATCCCGGCCGGCGGCAATTCGTCGGATCGCCTACCGTACTCGCAGGTGACGGTCTAGGATGCGCGGTCTCCCCGCGGCGCCAAGCCCAGAACGACATCATGGAATCCCTGAACTGGTCGACCCGCAATCCGGTCGCGATGGTCGTGCTGGTGGTGTTCGTCGGTCTGCTGGGCCTGCTGAGCCTCAGCCATCTGCCGCTGCAATTGTTCCCGGACATCGACCGGCCGCAAATCACGATCAAGGCGGCCTGGTCGACCGCATCGCCGGAAGAAATCGAGTCCGAGATTCTCGAACCGCTCGAGAAAGTATTGCAGGGGCTGCCCGGCGTCGAGGAGCTCGAAGGCAACGCAAATGCCGGCGAAGCCGCGATCACGCTGCGCTTTTCGATCGGCACCGACATGCGCAACGCGCTGATCGAAGTGCTGAGCCGGATGAACCGCCTGCAGCCGCTGCCGCGCGATTCGGACCGGCCCGTCGTCACGCTCGGCGGTGACGACAACTCCAACGACACCCTGTCCTGGTTTTTCGTGCAGCTTCTTCCCGGTTCTCCCGGTCCGATCGAACGCCATCGCCGTTTCATCGAGGACACGGTGCGCCCCAGGCTCGAGTCGATCCCGGGGGTCGCCTCCGTCACCGTCAACGCCGGGCCGTCCGACAACGTGCACATCACCGTCGATCCTGCGCGGGCCGCGGCGCAGGGAGTGGGGCTGCCGGACATCGCGAGCCGCGCCGCGAGCCCCAACAACGTCTCGGGCGGCCAGCTCGACGTCGGCCGCCGTCAGTACGCGCTGCGATTCACGGGTCGTTTCGATCCTGAGCAGCTCGGCAGTCTGGTGCTCTCCTGGCGGGACGGCCGGCCCGTGCATCTGTCGGACGTCGCAAGCATCGATGTCAGTCCGCCGACTCGGCAGTTCTTCGCGTATCAGAACGGCAATCCGGCGTTCGGCATTCAAATCCGGCGCGCCAACGGCGCCAACGTGCTGGCGACGCTGGATGCGGTGAAGGCGGCGGTCGCCGAGCTGCGCGAAGGGCCGCTGAAGGCGCGCGGACTTGGCATCGAACAGTCTTTCGATTCGTCTCTCTTCATTCGCCGGGCCGTGAGCCTGCTGACGGAGAACCTGGTGATCGGAACGCTGCTGGCACTGGGCGTCGTCTGGTGGTTCATGCGCGAACTTCGGATCACCGGGCTGATCGCGGCGGCGATTCCGCTTTGCCTGTTCGGAACCTTCATCACGCTGGCCCTGCTGGGCCGCAGCCTGAACGTGATTTCCCTGGCGGGACTGGCATTCGCGGTCGGCATGGTCGTTGAAGGCGCAATCGTCGTGTCCGGAAATATCGTTCGCCTGCGCGAGACCGGGCTCGCATTGCCGCAGGCAGCGCGGGAAGGGGCGCGCCAGGTCGCAGGGGCCCTGTTCGCATCCACCGCGACCACGATCGCCGTCTTCGTGCCGGTGCTGTTCCTTAAGGACGTCGAGGGGCAGCTGTTCGGCGACCTGGCTCTGACGATCTCGATCGCGGTCGCGATCTCGATCGTGCTCGCGCTGACGCTGTTGCCCTCGGCCGCGGTGTACGTGATGAAGGGCATCTCCGGCAGCTCGGGCTACGGCCACGGCTGGCCGCGCTTGACCGACTGGATCCTGAAGGCGACCGATTCCCGGACCAAGCAACTCTCCTGGATCGCCGGCTTGCTGGTGGTGCCGCTGGCAGGGGCCGCGTGGCTGCTGCCTCCGCTCGATTACCTTCCTCCGGTGAAGCGGGCCGCGATCGACGCCTTTTTCACCTTCCCGCCGGGGATGAGTCCGGAGACCGTGAACCGGGAGCTGCTGCCGGTATTGCTGCAGCGGATGAAGCCGTACATGGACGGAACGGCCGAGCCGCGGCTGAAGAACTGGTACGTCCTGAGCTGGCCCGGGGGCGGGACCATCGGTGCCCGCGTTCGCGACGAGACACGAATCAGGGACCTCGAGACGCTGGTGCGCGAGCGGATCATCACGGATCTGCCCGACACGCGGGCATTCGCGTTCGAAGGAGAGCTGTTCGAAGGCATCGGTGGGTCGGCCCGTTCGATCGGTATCCACCTGCAAAGCGAGGACTCGGCGACGCTGAATCAGGTTGCCTTGCGTGGCCGGACCCTGCTTGAGAAGGCCTTCCCGGGGTCCGCGGTGCAAAGCTTCCCCAATCCCGAGGCGGCCGCGCTCGAGCTGCGCGCCGTGCCCGACGATCGGCGCATCGCCGAAGTCGGATGGGACCGTCCGACGCTGGGCACGGTCGTGCGCGCGCTTGGCGAGGGGGCCTGGCTCGGCGAATACTTCGACGGCCACGCGCGCTTGCCGATCATGCTGCGCGTGGCAGGCGGCACAACGCCGGAGCAGCTCGCGGAAACGCCGCTTTTCACGCCGTCCGGACAGCAAGTGCGGCTGGGAGACCTCGTGAAGCTGTCGACCGTGCTCGGCCCTCCCGGGATCCGGCGCATCGACCATCGACGCACGGTCACCCTGACGATCGATCCGCCCGCGTCCCTGTCCCTGGAGGAAGCGCTGCGAACGATCAACCGGGAGGTCCTGCCGAAAATCCGGGCCGAAATGCCGGTGGACGGCTCGATCCGGATGGCGGGCAGTGCCGACAGCTTGAGCCGCACGCTCGTGACGATGGGGCGCGTCTTCGGGCTCGCGCTGTTCGTGCTGTTCCTGTTGATGACCGCCCTGTTCCGCTCGGTGCGCGACAGCGCCGTCGTGCTGCTGACGGTACCCCTGGCGCTCGTCGGCGGAATGCTGGGGCTGCGGGTGCTCGGGCTGGTCGCGTTCCAGGCGCTCGATCTGCTGTCGATGATCGGGTTCGTGATGATGATCGGCGTGATCGTGAACCACTCGATTCTGCTGGTCGCAGCGGTTCGTGGCGCGCAAGGCGGCAGCGTCACGCTCGAGGAAGCGATCCGCCAGGGCTTGAATCAGCGGCTTCGTGCTATTCTGGCCAGCACGCTGACCGGCGCGTTGGGCGCATTGCCGATGGCGATCAATCCAGGGCCGGGGAGCGTCATCTATCGCGGACTGGCCGCCGTCAACATCGGCGGCGTGATCGTGAGTCTCGTGTTCAGCCTGATCCTGATTCCAGCACTGATCCGCCTGTTCGGCGCGCGACACGCCGTTGCGGAGCCGATCGGCGCGGCGGCCGCATCCTGATGACCGAACTGCGGATCGCGAGAGCATCGCTGCTGATCATCGCGGCGCTCGCTGCCGGATCTGCGCTCGGCGCGGGTCCGGCCGGCTCCTCGGTTTCGGTCGAGGTGGCCACGGCGCGCACCGCCCGCGTGGCTCCGCATGCATGGATTCCCGGCTCCATCGTCAGCCGCGATGACGCACGCATCGCCGGCATCGTGCCGGGCCGCGTGGTCTGGATTGCAGAGGTCGGACAACGGTGTGCCGCGGGCGCCACGCTGGCGCGGCTGGACGACACCGTGGTCAAGCTTCGCGTGGCTGACCTGCAGGCTCAGGTCGCGCGCGCCCAGTCGCAGGCCGACCTGGCGCGCACTCAACTTGACCGTTATCAGAGTCTCGCCGCGACCAAGATCTATCCCGCGAGCCAGCTCGATGAGGCAAGTGCGCAGCTGGAGATGGCCAAGCACGACGTCGCACGACTGACCGCGCAGCTCCGGCAGGCCGAGTACGAAACGCAACAATCCGAAGTCCGGGCGCCGTTTTCCGGCGTCGTGACCGAACGCTTCGCGCAGCGGGGAGAGTATCTGCAGATCGGCGCCGCCGTCGTTCGACTGGTCAATACCGACGACGTGGAGGCGCGGGCAACCGCCGCGCTCGCGTTTGCCGGCAACGTCAAGCCCGGCCAGATCGCCGCGCTGCGCGTCGGCAACGACGAACGGCGCGGCAAGGTGCGGGCGATCGTGCCGGTCGGCGATGACCGTTCGCGGCAGTTCGAGATCCGGGTCGCACTGACCAGAGTCAACTGGCCGGTCGGGACCGCGGTCGAGGTCAGCGTGCCCACCGGTGCAGACCGCACCGCGGTGGTCGTCCCGCGCGACGCGATCGTGATCCGGCAGTCGCACTCGTACGTGATGCGCGTGGCCCAGAACGGAACCGTCGAGCGCCGCGAGGTCGAGTCCGGCAGCGCCGTCGAGGACCTGGTCGAAATTCGAAACGGCGTCTCGGCGGGCGACCGGCTGGTGGTCCGCGGCGCCGAGCGATTAGAGCCGGGACAGGCGATCATCATCACGGATCCGCGTCCCGCCGCGGACAGAACGCCCCTCAAGGGCGAGCAAGGCTAGTTCAAGGGCTTGCCGCATCGGCGGGTCGGACGATCGATCAAGCAGCGCGCGCCGGCCGTTGCTAGATTGACTTCACTGCACAACGAGGAGTCGATCATGTCGATCACCGACAAGGCCCTTTGGGTGATGGAGCGCAACTCGGAGCGCTCCCTCACCTTGAACACGATCGCAAGCGCGTGCGGCGTATCGCGTTCGCATATGGCATACGCTTTCGGCACGGCCACCGGCCTGCCGGTGATGAAATACCTGCGCGCCCGGCGCCTGAGCGACGCCGCGCGTGCGCTGGCCGACGGCGCGCCGGACATCCTTGCCGTCGCGCTCGACGCGGGTTATGGGTCACACGAGGCCTTCACGCGCGCATTCCGCGAGCAGTTCGCCGTCACGCCGGAGAGTGTGCGCGATCGCCGCAGCAGCGATGGCGTCGCGCTCGTGAGGCCGCTGGAATTGAACGCAAAGGCGGGCAAGCGCCTGGCGCCGCCACGCCTGATCGAGCAGGGCGTGGTGCGCGTGGTGGGCCTGTCCGAGCCGTGTTCGTTCGAGACGACGATCCAGATCCCGGCGCAATGGCAGCGCTTCATGTCCTACTACGACACCCTCGCCGACAAGCTCGACCGGATACCGCTCGGCGTGAGCCAGGCCGCGGACGAGGAAGGCCAGTTTCGCTATATGTGCGCGGTCGAAGTCGCCCGCTTCGGCGACAGCCCGAAGGAACTCGCGAAGCTTGAAATCGCGCCCCAAACCTACGCCGTGTTCGAGCATCGCGAGCATGCCTCGGCCATCCCGGAGACCTACTTCGCGATCTGGAACGAAGCGCTGCCGGCCCTCGGCCGCACCGTCGCGGACGCGCCGATTCTGGAGCGGCACAACCCGACCTTCGACCCGCGCACCGGCGAGGGCGGAGTCACGCTATGGATTCCTGTGACGCAATGACGTCCGCCGCTCAAAATAACTGAACAAAGCGGGGGTTCGGAGTAGGAAACTCCGACCTGAAGCGGCGCCGGATTGAACGTTCCGGCGCTTTCGTGGGGGACCTACTTGGGGAGACTTGAATGAACTCGTTCTTGAACCTTGCCGGCCGATTGCTGCTGGCACAGCTGTTTTTGCTTTCCGGCTTTTCCAAGATCATGGGCTACGCAGGAACCCAGGGTTACATGGCGGCCAAGGGGCTCCCCGGCGCGCTGCTCCCGCTGGTCATTTTGCTGGAGGTGGGCGGCGGGGTTGCGCTCGTGATCGGATTTCAGACGCGATGGGTGGCGATCGCGCTGGCAATATTCTCCGTCCTGACGGCATGCATTTTTCATCTCGCCCCTGGCGACAAGATGCAGATGATCAATTTCATGAAGAACCTGTCCATCGCAGGGGGCTTGCTGGTCGTCGCGCAGACCGGCGCCACGAGTTTCTCGGTGGACGCCCGCACTCGCGCCGGTCACGCCTAGCGAGGCCCGGTCACGTCGACACTACGGAATGAAACGCCCGTCGGGCCAATCAAGGGGGCTTGCGACCGGCAATCGCGCGGCTTACTCGTACTTCAAGCCGAGCCACAGGCGCACGATGATCGTTGCCGCCACCAGCGAAACGCTGGTCAGGCAATAAAGCGCGCTCGCCATGTAGTTCAGAGACAGCGCCTTCTCGAACGAAGCGCCCAAGGCACAGCTGCAGATGACCAGCATGATCCATCGGCGCAGATAGACGAGCAGGTAGTGGCGCATTTGACGGTTGAACCGCAATGCGCTTTCCCTTTCCAGCAAAGTGCCGCGCGAGGTGTCTCGAAACAGCCAGTCGAAAAAGAAGTATCGGTAAAGCAACCCCCGAAACGGTTCCACCGGCAGGCTGCGTTCCGACCTTTGATGCTCGCCGGCGTGCATTGAGCGGATCCCGTCTCGTCGATTGGACCGTGTTCTTCCACCAAGTATCCGCGTTTCCGCGTTGCTGCGTTGCTGCGGTGCGAAATCCGGCCGTTCGTGCTTTTTAACACCCGTAGCACGGCTATGCCGGCGGCGGTGCGGGCTGACCAGTTTGGTACATCTCCGTTCTGGCCGGCTATGGGGGCGGCGTCGGCGGCGACGAGCTCTTCGACTACGGTTGGCGCTTCGGCGAAGCTGGCGGCCATGGGCATGCCGAAGTACGACGATCTGAGTGTCGAAGATATGCGCGCGATCTTCATGTATGTACGCCACGGCGCGCGCCAGGCCGCTCTCTCCGTCAGCAAGTAGAACAACCAGGCGTCGCGTCCGACCGCAGCGCCGGCTTGTCCTTGAACTGGTCAACTCATCCGTGAGCCGGCCGCATCCACTTAGCGGTGAGAAGCGGCGAAGCCGTTACAATGGTTCGGCCAGCGCGATTCAGAAAAGAACCATCTCGATCGCAACCGTTGCGAGGGCCTAATGGATTTCGCGATTCCTCCCGGGCTGAGGGACCTGCAGGAGCGGATCCGCGAGTTCATCGCGCGCGAAATCATCCCGCTGGAGTCCGATCCGCGCCGCACCGAGCACGGCCCGACCGACGCGTTCCGCCGCGAACTGATGGCGAAGGCGCGCAAGGTGGGCGTTTTTGCGCCTCACGTCGCGCCCGAATTCGGCGGCCTCGGCCTGCCGCACCTCGGGCGCGCAATCGCGTTCGAGGAGGCCGGTTACTCGCTGCTGGGGCCGCACGCGTTGAATGTCTTCGCGCCCGACGAAGGCAACATGCATCTGCTCGAAGTGGTCGCGAAGCCCGAGCACAAGGAACGGTGGCTGCGGCCCTTGGCCCAAGGCGATATCCGGTCGTGTTTCTGCATGACCGAGCCGCCGCCAGGCGCCGGGTCCGATCCCTCGATGATGCTGACCACCGCGCGGCGCCACGGCGATCACTACGTGATCAACGGCCGCAAGTGGTTCATCTCCGGCGCGGTCGGCGCGAGCGTGGCCATCGTGATGGCGAAGATCGAGGACGGGAACGCGACGATGTTCCTGGCCGACATGGCATCGCCGGGCATCGTGGTCGAGCGGGTCATGCACAGTCTTGACACCTCCTTCGCGGGCGGTCACGCCGTCGTGCGCTTCGACGATCTGCGTGTGCCTGCGGACGATATCCTCGGCGCCCCCGGCAGGGGCTTTCACTACGCACAGGTGCGGCTCTCCCCTGCCCGCCTCACGCATTGCATGCGCTGGCTCGGCGCCGTTCGCCGCGCGCACGATACCGCGCTCGAATACGCGCGCCGGCGCGAGGCCTTCGGCAAGCGCATCGGCGAGCACGAAGGGGTCGGTTTCATGCTCGCGGACAACGAGATGGACATGCACCTGGCCCGCCTCGTGATATGGCACTGCGCGTGGGCACTCGACCAGGGCGATCTGGCCTTGCATGAGTCGAGCCGCGCGAAGGTCATCGTGTCGGAGGCGTTGTGGCGCGTGGCCGATCGTTGCGTCCAGGTCCTTGGCGGCCAGGGCGTCACCGATTCGGAAGTGGCTCGCATTTTTGCCGACCTGCGCGCGTTCCGTATCTACGACGGTCCGTCGGAGGTGCACCGTTGGAGCATCGCCAAGCGGCTGCTCAAGGGCACGCATCCCGCAAGCCGCGAGCGCCCGCCGCAATTGCCGACCCCCGACGCCGGGCACTGATGGCCCGCTGCAAGCCTCGGCAGATGGACCGATGAGCCCCGTTGCTGCCGCCGCATCCGAAGATCGATCTGTCGAGGCCGCCACCGTCGCGCGCTGGCTCGCGCACGAGACCCGCGCGCGCGAGGTGCTCGTTACGCGCTTGGAGCGGCTGCCCGGCGGCGCGATCCAGGAAAACTGGGCGTTGGACGTGACCATCGATGCAGGGCCCTGGAGCGGCTCGCACGAGTGGCTCCTGCGTACCAACGCCCGCTCCTCGGTCGCGGCAAGCCTCACGCGGACGCAGGAGTTCGCTGTATTGCGTGCCGCGCATGCGCACGGCGTCGTCGTGCCGCAGCCGCTTTTCCTTTGCAGCGACGCAAACGTGACCGGCAGCGAGTTCTTCATCATGAAGCGCGTTGCGGGGGTCGCTGCCGGCCATCGCCTCACGCGCGAGGCCGAACTGGTGCCGGACGCCGACGCGCTCGCGCAGGAACTGGGCGCCAATCTGGCCCGCCTGCATGCGATCGTGCCGCCGCAGCCAGCGCTGGACAGGGTCCTGGCGCCGCCGAAACCGGACTACGCGCTGAGCACCGTTCGGGAATATCGCGCGTTCCTCGATACGCTGGCTGACACTTACCCCGCCCTGGAATGGGCGCTGCGCTGGTGCGAGATTCATGCACCAACGGATGCACCCGTCGCGCTGATCCACCGCGATTACCGCACCGGCAACTACATGGTCGACGCGGGACGGCTGGCCGGCGTTCTCGACTGGGAATTCGCCGGCTGGGGCGACCCGCGTGAAGACATCGGGTGGTTCACCGCGCGCTGCTGGCGTTTCGCGCGAGCCGATCTGGAAGCAGGCGGCATCGGCCGCCTGGAGCCTTTCCTGCGCGGCTACGAGCGCGCCTCGGGCCGGCGCATGACGGCCGGCGATCTCGACTACTGGCAGGTGATGGCCCACGTCCGCTGGGCGGTCATCGCTCTGCAGCAGGCTCGACGCCATATGTGCGGGGGGCAGCGATCGCTGGAGCTGGCGCTGACGGGACGCATCGTGCACGAGCTGGAATACGAAGCGCTCGCCATCATCGAGAAGGCGGCCCGATGAGCGATATCTCGGACGCGGCGGACCTGCTCGCCACCGCGCGCGAGGCGCTGGCCCACGAGCTCCTGCCGCTGCTGCCCAAGGAGCGGCGGTACGTCGGCCTGATGATCGGCAACGTGATCGGTATCGCCATCCGCGAACTGCAGGCGGGCGCGGCCGCGATGGCGGGCGAAGCGGAACGGACGGCGGCACTGCTCGCCGTCGGCGGCATCCCGCCCGGGCGCGACACCGAACCCGGCGCGGGCGCGCCGAGGGAGCTGCGTCGCGCGCTGTGCGCGGCCATTCGCGCCGGCCGCTTCGACGAGCCAGCCGCGAGCGCTGCACTGATGGGGCATCTGACCAGAACCGCCGCGGACTGGGTCGCGATCAGCAATCCCAAGGCGCTGCGGTCGAGCTAAGCGTGCCCGCCGCGATCAGTTTCGAGCCGCTCACCCCGACCGCATTCCTGCGCCGGGCGGCGCAGGTTTTTGGCGACAGGCTCGGGGTGATCGACGCCGATGCGCGTTTCACGTACGCGCAGTTCCTCGAGCGCAATCTGAAGTTCGCGGGGGCATTGGAGAGGCTCGGCGTAGTGCCCGGCGATCGCGTCGCGCTGCTGGCGGGCAATTCCCACGTGATGCTCGCCGGCCATTACGCGGTGCCATTCGCCGGTGCGGTGCTGGTGCCACTCAACATCCGCGCGACGGCAGCCGACATCGCCTACATTCTCGATCACGCGGGCTGCTCGGTCCTGATCTATGACCAGCAGTACGAGGACACCGCGGTCAAGGCGGCCGAGCAGGCGAACGGCGCCGTGCGGCTGATCCGCGCCGGAGGCAAGCGGGACGAACTGGAGCCGTTGATCGCCGCCGCTGAGCCCCACTGCGTACCGGTGAGCGACGAGCGAGGCCTGCTGGCGATCAACTACACGAGCGGCACCACCGCGCGTCCCAAGGGGGTGATGTACCACCACCGCGGAGCTTATCTTCAGGCGCTGGCGATGGCGCTGCATCTTCAGCTCACCAACGACTCCGTCTACCTGTGGACCTTGCCCATGTTTCACTGCAACGGGTGGTGCTTCAGCTGGGGTGTCACGGCGGCCGGCGCCGTCCATTTGTGTCTGCCGAAGCTGGAGCCGGCGCTGATCTGGCGCCACATTCGCGAATCCGCGGTCACCCATTTCTGTGCGGCACCGACCGTACTCACGATGACGATCTGGGATCCCGAAGCGGCCAAAGGCAGGCCACCGCGGGCTGTGCACATCGGCACGGGAGGCGCACCGCCGACCCCCACACTGTTGGAGCGCCTGGCGGAGCTCGGCATGGACATCACCCACCTGTACGGATTGACCGAGACCTTTGGTCCGGCGGTGATCTGCGACTGGCGATCGGAGTGGCGCAGTCTTCCGCTGGCCCAGCAGGCTCGTCTGAAGTCGCGGCAGGGTGTCGGCAACGTCATCTCGACCGAAGTGCGCGTGGTGGACGAAGGCGGCAAGGATGTGCCGGCCGACGCAACGACGCTGGGCGAGATTGCGATCCGCGGCAATAATGTGATGCTGGGCTACTACCGCGACGAGGAAGCGACTCGCAAGGCCGCACCCGACGGCTGGTTCCGGACCGGCGACCTGGGTGTCATGCATCCGGACGGTTACGTCGAGCTGCGCGATCGTGCCAAGGACATCATCATCTCCGGTGGCGAGAACATTTCGTCGGTGGAAGTCGAGCAGGCGCTGGCGTCGCATCCGGCCGTGGCCGAGTGCGCTGTCGTTGCCGCACCGGACGAGAAATGGGGCGAGGTCCCGGTCGCCTTTGTCACGCTCAAGCCGGACGCTTCTGCCACTGGCGGCGAGCTCCTCGAGCATGTCCGCGCCCAGCTGGCTTCGTTCAAGGCACCGAAGCGGGTCCTGTTCGGACCGTTGCCCAAGACCGCCACCGGAAAAGTCCAGAAAGGCGTGTTGCGAGCCCAACTGAAGCAGAACGGCTAACCGCGAACGAGCGCCGGGCCGATCAGGCGCGCCACGGTATTTTCGCTGTCGATCTGGCCGGCATATTCGATTTCGTGGCGCCACCGTCCCGCCAATCGGCTGCCCGTCCGGGACTGCAGCAGGGTGGGAATCGGCTCCGCATGGCTGCAGCGTAGAGCGGCCTGGGCACTGTCGGACAGCGAAGCCGCGTCGCTCAGCGTCAGGAAGTGGCCCACGAGGATGCCGGCGGTGAAGAAATCCTCGAGGTTGAAGGCGCCGGCGGAACCGGCGCACAGCAGGATCACGCTTCGATCCGGCTGCCGCGCCGAAGCGTCCGCCACGGTGGCGCGAGCGTTGCGCAGGCAGGCCGCGTAGACCGCGTGCCCGGTCTGGGCGCGACGCAGGGCGATCGTGCCATTGGTGGTCGAATAAACGACGATCTTGCCCTGCAGACCCGATGCGGACAGCGCCTGTGGAGTGGCGTGCGCGAATCCGGGCAGTGTCTCGCCGTTGAGTTCTCCGGCCAGGACCACCTCCGCACCGGCTCCAGCGGCCTGTGCGATGTTGCGCGCCTCGTTGTGGTTCAGCGCAGGCAGGACCTGGCGGGCGCCATGCGCGAGAGCCGTCACGATGGTGGTAGTCGCAAAAAGCGTGTCGATCACCATCACGATCTTGTCGGCCAGCCGCTCCGGATAAACATCCTCCTTGCGCAGAACGACGTGCACCTTGCGGTCCGGCATCTGCGGACTACTCCTTGACCGCCCCGGTCATGCCGGACACGTAGTACTCGACGAAGAGCGAGTACAAGAGTACGACCGGAAGCGAGCCGAACAGCGCGCCCGCCATCAACGGACCCCAGTGATAGACGTCGCCCTCGACCAGTTCGGTGATCACACCGATAGGGACCGTCTTCACCTCGGAAGACGAAATGAAGGTCAGCGCGTAGATGAACTCGTTCCACGACAGCGTGAAGGCGAAGATTCCGGCCGAAATCAGCCCGGGAACCGCCAGCGGCAGGATGATCTTGCCGAGGATCTGCAGGCGGCTCGCGCCGTCGATCAGCGCGCACTCCTCTAACTCGAACGGGATCGACCTGAGGTAGCCCATCAGCAGCCAGGTGCAAAACGGGATCAGGAAGGTCGGGTACGTGAGTATCAGCGCCAGACGCGTGTCGAAGAGCTGCAGCCTGTAAACCACGGCGGCGAGCGGAATGAACAGGATCGACGGGGGCACCAGGTAGGCCAGGAAGATGCTCATGCCGACGTATCGCGCGCCGCGAAAACGCAGGCGCTCGATCGCGTAGGCGGCGAGCACGCTCGCAACGAGCGACAGGAAGGTCGCGACGACGGACACCAGAAGCGTGTTCCAGAGCCAATCCGGGTAAGCGGTGTCGAACAGCAGCTTTTTTACATGGACCAGGGTCGGACTGTGAACCCAGAACGGATTGCCTTCGTGGGACAGCAGCTCCTCGTTTGGCTTCAGGGCGGTCATCACCATCCAGTAGAACGGGAACAGCAGCACGAACAGGAAGACGCCCAACGGCAAGTAGACCGTGACCACGCGCCTGGGCATCGTCACCAGATAATCCATCGCCTGCGCACCGGCCGCCACGCGCAGCTCGCTGCGGGCGCTGGTTCCTTCACTCACCGGTCCGCTCCACCCTGTTGCCAGGCGCGACGCTGCAGACCGAAATACGAAAACATGATCGCCCCGAGCAGAAACGGAACCATCGCGGTCGCGATCGCGGCACCTTCGCCCAGGTACCCGCCGGGAATGGCGCGCTGGAACGACAGCGTGGCCATCAGGTGCGTCGCGTTGAGCGGCCCGCCGCGCGTGAGCACGTAGATCAGCTGGAAGTCGGTGAACGTGAACAGCACTGAAAAGGTCATCACGACCGCGGTGATCGGAGCCAGCAGGGGCAGGGTCACGTGGCGCAACTGCTGCCAGCCGGTGGCACCGTCCAAGCTCGCCGCTTCGTAGTACGACGGCGAGATCGTCTGCAGGCCGGCCAGCAGGCAAATCGCAACGAACGGCACGCCGCGCCAGATGTTGGCCGCGATCGTCGCCAGACGCGCATGCCATGGCTCACCGAGAAACTCGATGTACTGGTCGATGACTCCAAGCTTCATCAGCGCCCAGCTGATGATCGAGAACTGGGAATCGTAGATCCACCAGAAGGCAATTGCCGACAGCGCGGTGGGTACGATAAACGGCAGCAGTACGACCGCGCGCACGACCGATTTCAGCGGCAGGCGCTGATTCAGCAGCAGCGCCAGCCACAGGCCGAGCGCGAACTTGATCACACTCGCCACCACCGTGTAGAAGAACGTGTTGAAGAGCGCCAGGCGGACAATCTCGTCGTCCCAAATCGAGATGAAATTCTCCAGTCCGATCCACGCTCCCGCGCGGCCGATCTTAGCGTCCGTGAAGCCGAGGTAGACACCCAGCCCGAGCGGATAGGTCAGGAACAGCAGCAGGAACGCGGCGGCCGGGATCAGGAACAGCGCGCCCAGCAGATGTCGATTGTCAAGCGCGCGGCGTAGCGCGCCGACGCCGGCGCTCACGGGGCAACCCGTAAACGTCGCAAGGGCGTGGCGCAGATCATCAGACCTTGTAGTAGCGCTCGGCGCGCTTGCGCGCGCGTTCCGCCGCCTCCTTGGGCGTCTTCGATCCGCTCGCCGCCTCGGCCACCATATCCAGGATGATGAAGTCGGCAATGCACGCCGCCGATGCGGATCCCATCTCCCCGGCGTAACCGACCGGAAGCATCACCTTGGTTGCGTCGCGATACGGCGTGTGCTTCGGGTCGACGGTCCAGATGGGATTGGCCTCGTAGGCTTTCAGCGGGTGGCAGACGTAACCGATCGACGCTTGCATCCAGGGCGAGAATTGTTCCTCCTCCATCATGAAGCGCAGGAATTCCTTCGCGGCGTTCGGGTACTTGGTGTGCTTGTAGATCATCTGGTTGAAGAAGATGTTGAATTCCGTCGGCCGGCCCACCGGTCCCACGGGGAAGTTGGCGTGCTGGATGTCGGCCGCCATCTCCTTGAGCCGGGGATCGGTCGAGTTCTTGGCCGCGTAGTAGATCGAGATGCCGTTGGCGGTCGCGCTGATCTGGCCGTCCAGGAAGGCCTTGTTGTTGCTCGGATCGAGCCAGGACAGGGTTCCCGGCACGAAGGTCGGATATAACTCGCGCGCGAACTCCAGCGCTCTCAACGTCTCGGGGCTGTCGATCGCGACCTGGTTCTTCTCGTTGACCAGCTTGCCCCCGTGCGCCCAGACCAGCCAGTGCGTCCAGGCCTGGTCGCCGCTGGCATGACCGAGTGCGAAACCGGGCGGCGTGCCCCGCTCCTTCAACGCCTTCATCAGCTTCATGAAGCCGGCCAGATCCTTGGGAAACGCGCTGAAGCCGGCGGCTTTGACGTGGCTTTCGCGGTAGACGATCGCGTTGCCGGCGCAGCCCAGCGGAACGCCGATCCAGTGCCCCCTGTGCTTCAAGTACTGCTCGCAGACCGGATACCAGCCTCCGTACTTCTGGCCCAGGTAATCGCACAGATCGGTCACGTCGACCAGCTTGTCCGGATAAAGATCGGCATCGTCGTTGGTCGACAGGATGATGTCGGGTCCTGCTCCCGTGTTGGCCGCCACCGCCGCCTTCGGTCGCACATCTTCCCAACCTTCGTGATCGACCCGGACCTCGATGCCGAACGTTTCGGTGAATTTCTTCACGTTCGCCGTGTACTGGTCCTCGTCGCCCTGCACGAACCGCTTCCAGCGCAGCACCCGTAGCTTCGCCCCCTTTTCGGGCTCGTTGCGCCACTGTGCAGCGGCCCGCTGGACCCAGATGAACGGCCCGACCACCGCACCGGTCGCAAGGGTGGCGCTCGCCTTCAGCACGTCTCGACGCTTGTTCGCACTCATCGGACCCTCCCTGTCAGGGGCTATCTCTCAGCGAATGTCCGCTCGATTCAATGCGCATCCAGGCGCCGTCCGTTGGACGCCTCGAACAAATGCGAGCGTCCCGGATCCGGGGCCATCATCAGCCGGTCGCCGGGGCGAAAACCCGCGCGCTCGCGCACCGTCAACGTGACGTTGTGGCCGTTGAAGCGGCAATAAAGCTGGGTGTCGGCGCCGGTCGGTTCGACCACCAGCACTTCGAGCGCCAGGCCGCGCTCGCCGTCGGCACGGCAGTGCTCGGGACGGAATCCGTACAGCACCGGCTGGCCATCGATGGCGCTCGTGTCCCGTGGCAAAGGTAGCTCCGAGCTGTCTTCGAAGGCGACGCGGGCAGACTCGCCCTGTCCCCGGACGGTCCCCGGAATCAAGTTCATCGCCGGCGACCCGATGAACCGGGCCACGAACGTGTTGGCCGGGAAGTCATACAGCGACAGGGGATCGCCGGTCTGCTCGACCGCTCCGTCGCGCATCACGACGATGTTGTCGGCCATCGCCATCGCCTCGATCTGGTCGTGCGTCACGTAAATCGATGTCGTCCCGAGCCGCTGGTGCAGTTGCCGGATCTCGGTGCGCATCTGCACGCGCAGCTTGGCGTCGAGGTTCGACAGCGGCTCGTCGAACAGGAACACCTGCGGCTTGCGCACGATCGCGCGGCCCATCGCGACGCGCTGCCTTTGTCCGCCCGACAGTTGTCGAGGGTAGCGATCGAGCAGTTCGCCCAGCCCGAGGATCTCGGCCGCCTGGCCGACCCGCTGCTCCACCGCGGCGCGTTGGATGCCGGCAAGCCTCAAGCTGAAGCCCATGTTCTCGCGCACCGTCATGTGGGGATACAACGCATAGTTCTGAAACACCATGGCGATGTCGCGCTCCTTGGGCGCAACCCGGTTCACCACGCGACCGGCGATCAAGATCTCGCCCTCCGTGATCTCCTCCACGCCGGCAATCATCCGCAGCAGCGTCGTCTTGCCGCATCCGCTCGGACCGACGAGCACGGTGAATTCGCCGTCCTCGACCCGAACGTCGACGCCCCGGATGACCCGCGTCGATCCGAACCGCTTCGTGACTCCGCGAACCAAGACCTGCGCCATTGTGTTCCATCTCCCGGCCCGCTCTACCGACGCTGGCACCGCCGCCGATAAGCGACCGTTTTGCCAACGCGTTCGTCGACAGGGATCAAGGGTCGGGGCCCACCGCGTTCGATCCGGCTTGCCCTCCGCTTGTCTTCTTGTTAGTCGCGGTCGCAGGCCGAAGTGCAATTTACGCTGGCACGGAAAGCAAGGTCAAGCACTCGTGCCTTGAGGGTCCACTCCTAGGATGCGCCCCAGCGCCGCGTCGAGGCTTCCCACAGTTCGATCCACGTTATTCAGCTTATCGAGTCCGAACAGGCCGATGCGGAAGGTCTTGAAGTCCGCCGCTTCACCGCACCGCAGAGGCACGCCTGCAGCAATCTGCAGACCCTGCCCAGCGAAGGCCTTGCCAGTGTGCAGCCCGTCGTCGTCGGTGTAGCTGACGATCACGCCCGGCGCCTGATAAGCCTCCGCTGCGACACTGGGCAGCCCCTTGCCCGCGAGCAGCGAACACACCTTTCGACCCAAATCGATCTGCCTTGAGCGCAGCGTCTCGAAGCCGCATGCGCGGGTCTCGAACATCGCGTCGCGCGTGCGTGCAAGCGCATCGGTTGGTAGCGTCAGGTGGTACGTCTGGCCGCCGCCCTCATAGGCCTGCATGACCTGCAGCCACTTCTTCAGGTCGGCGGCGAAGCTGGTGCTGGTCGTGCCATCCATCGCGCCGCAAGCCCGCTCGCTGAGCATGACAAAAGCGCAGCAGGGTGAGCCGCTCCAGCCCTTTTGCGGCGCGCTCACCAGAACATCGACGCCGCTCAAGTGCATGTCGATCCAGATCGCGCCGGACGCGACGCCGTCCAGAACGAACAGTCCACCCACATCGTGCACGGCTTGCGCCACGGCGCGCAGGTAGTCATCGGGCAGAATGATCCCGGCGGCTGTCTCCACGTGCGGCGCAAAGACCAGATCGGGCCGCTGCTGATGGATTGCGGCAACCACCTCGTCGACAGGGGGCGGCGCAAACGGCGCCTGACGGCCGCTGCGCACGGGCCGGGCCTCGAGCACGATTTGCTCGGACGGGATACGACCCATCTCGAAGATCTGCGTCCAGCGATAGCTGAACCAGCCGTTACGGATGACCAGCGTCCTGCGGCCCGTTGCGAACTGGCGCGCCACGGCCTCCATGCCGAACGTGCCGCTGCCAGGCACGACAATGGCGCAGTGCGCGCGATAGGTCTCCTTGAGAATGCCGGAGATGTCGCGCATCACGCTCTGGAATTTCCGGGACATGTGATTCAGCGCGCGGTCGGTGAAGACGACCGAGTATTCGAGCAGGCCTTCGGAGTCGATCTCGGGCCGCAGGCTTGGCATGGAAGTCCTCTCTGAGGAAGTCGAACCCCGGGGCGGTTCAAGCGATCGCCTGGCACAAGGTCAGTGGAACTGTAATCGCAATTCGAACGGACCGTCCCGATTCCTGCTGTCGCCCGCCACGCGGTCTCTACGGCATCTCAACTCAGTTCGCCTCCCGCAATTCACCGCGGCTGACGCTGTCCCCATCGTGCGCGCGCAACGTGCGAAACAGCAAAGACGACAGCACCGTCACAACGCCCAGCGTCAGGAACGCATGATGCAGCGCATCGGTCACGGCAGCCTGATCGGTCTGCGGCCGGTTGCCGAGGTACCAGGCGGTGATCAGCGAGCCACATGCCAGCCCGAAGCTCAGCGACAGCTGTTGCAGCGAGCTCGCGATGGTGGCGGCCATGCTGCTGTCGGCGCTCTC
>Ga0137418_10000043_pt1 | contig 83841 bp, 68 predicted proteins | sample CZODoug3_1_2_16f_FD_122242 | JGI IMG/M metagenome (GOLD analysis project Ga0137418, IMG submission 122242) | Vadose zone soil fungal communities from Angelo Coast Range Reserve, California, USA - CZODoug3_1_2_16fungal (Hybrid Assembly) | ecosystem: Environmental > Terrestrial > Soil > Vadose...
ACGCATCCTGATCCTCCATGTCGCTGCCGTACCCTGCGAACACCACGGTTCCCGGGATCGGCTGATAGCTGAGCAGCGCATCGACGTGGAAGTTGTTGTGCGCGCTGGCCTGGGTGCGGGTCACCGTCGTGGGCCCGGCAATCAGGATCGGCGCGCCGGTCCGCGAATCATCGCGCAACGAATCCGTCTGATCCTGGACGTACTGACCGACGAGCCGGACGAACAACGGCCGCGACAGCTGGTACTCGACTTTGGCGCGCAAAATGCGGCCGACATTCACCAGGCTGCCGTCGGTGCGACGATTCACCTGCTGCCAGAAGTAGCTGACGGAATTCCGCATCCGCTCCGTGGGGCGATACGACAGGTCCACGCTGAGGAGCAGAAGGTCCGCGGACGCCCATTCGAAGAAGTTTTCGTCGTGACCCTGCAGGAAGAACCCGCCACCGCTGAAGTGCTTCCACTGGGGCGTTCCGATCTGAATGATGTACTCCCCATTCGGGATCGTCGGCTGTCCCACGAACGGGATGGTGTCGAGTCCGCCGCCTGATTTTGGCACCTCGAGCCGATAGTCGGCATACAGCGCCGAGTCGTAGCCGAAGGACTCGACGAAGTAGCCGGCGCCGATGTTCCACCCACCGCGCAGCGCCGCGTTGCCGTTGAAGTGCAGCTTCTGGTCCTGGATGCGGCGCCCGTGGATGAAGTTCTGATACTGCCAGATCCCGTCGACGACGATGTCGCCGGTGAAGCGCTGCAGCAGCGCGCCCGGCTTCCCGTAGGTGGTCCAGCTCGGATCGACGTACGAATGCACGATGCCCGCGCGGCCGATGAATCCGCTCGCAGCGCGAAAGTCATCCGAGATGCCGGCGAACACGCTGCGCAGCCCCCAGACCCGGTGCTGAATCGTGAATTGGGTGAGCCACAGCGGCGCCGTGGTCGTCACCCCGCCGCTTTTCGTGCGACTGCCGGCGACCTGCAGGCTCAAGCCATAGATGTCCTTGAAGACGAGGCGGCTGTCGAATTCGGCAACGCGATTGTAGTTGTTGCCTTCAATGCGATCGGTGTACGCGAGGCCGACGCGCGAGCCGTGGCCGAGGCTGCGCTGCGCGCGCACGATGTTGAAGATGGGATTGTCGCCGCTCGGCGACGCGAATCTGCCGTCGACCGCGGAGAGAAAGCCGATGTCCGTGCCCGATGCGTTTCCCGTGAGCTTGACGGCGGCCACCGGTTGCACGATGCGGCGCGTGTAGATCAGCCCCTGCGGTACCTGAAACAGCTCGCTTCCTTCCAGGAAAAAGGGCCGCTTCTCCGGGAAGAACAACGCCTGGCGCGGATCGAACGCCAGCTGGCCCGCGTCCGATTCGACCTGGGAGAAGTCGGGCTTGACCGTGCCGTTCAGCGTGAGATTGTCGGTGACGCCCCAGCGGACATTGCCGCCGACCTGCGGATTGCCGGTTTCGTACGCGTATCCGCTGGTCCCCAGCACCCCGGTCCGCCTGGCGGTCGCCTCGGGATTCAGATCCATCACGAGACCACGATGGATCCCGGACAGGCCGACGAGATTCCCCGACTGCCCGATGAACGTCGCGTTGGCGCGGTTCGCCGGGAACCACGAATCCTCGAACCCGGAGTGCTTGACCTGCCGCACGATGTTGAGGCTCCAGTCCTGCGGCTGCTTCGGCTGATAGCGCAGACTCTTGAACGGAATCCGCACCTCGACTTCGTAGCCCCATGCCGTCACTCGTCCCCGCGACTGGAAGACGTAGTCGGGACTCAGGTCCGGTTGCTCACGACCCACGACCGCGCTCCCAATGAAGCCGCCGGCCGTCACGTTGGCCCCCTCGATGAGCGCGCCATCGCCCTGCACACCGAGCGGGTTCACGGCGAACATCAGCGCCTTTTTCCCATCGTGGAACGTGCCGATCAGGATCTGGATATTGTCGTCGCCGAAGATCTGATCGCGGTCGGCGAGCGTCGCGGTCGGGCGCCCGTGCAGCTCGTAGGCCCGAATGCCGAAGTAGATCGCGCTCGAGGAGTGCCAGACGAGGACCTGCGTCGAGTCTGCGGCCGGGACGCCGTCGTTGGGCGCGTATTGCGAGAAGCCCGACAGCACGGCGGCATGCCCCCAGGCGGATTCCGCGAGGTCGCCGTCGATGACGATGTCGGCTTCGAGGCGCGGGATGCGCACGTCGAGCTGGCGGTCCCGGCCGGAGTAGATCAGCGCGGAGTCCGCCAGCTGTCCGAGGAGCAAGAGGGCGAGCAGCATGCCCGATAATAATCGCGCTCGGGCTGGCGCTCAGCACCCGCGCAAGAGTTAGGAACTTGTCACAACTAGGACCTTGTCTTGAAGCGGAGCCGGTACGGCGCGAGCGGCACGCCGTCGGTGACGTTTCGAAAGCCGTAGCCGTGCGGCGTGCCGAGCTGCAGCTCGTACTCGTGGCCCGGCTGGAGCGCGACTCCGAGATGGATTGTCGTCCCGGTCGAGTCGAGCCCTTTGCCGAGCTCGAACGGGACGCGGTTCGCGCCCATCGCCCGCCAGAGAATCTTCGGCGTCGTTTGCTGCGGTTCCAGCGTCGGGCCGTTCGGACCGAACACGGGCAATACGCTCCAGCCATCGTCCCGGACGGGGCGGTCGAATTGGATCACGATTTCCGTGAGGGCGGGGTCGACGGAGTCTGCGCCGTTCGCGATCGAGACCGACACGATCTTCGGCCGAAGCGCGTCATAGCGGCGCTGCATCGCGGGCACGCGGCCGGGCAGGGAATCGAAGTAGGCGATGACCCGCGGCATGAACGCAGCGAAGGTGGGATAGGTGCGCCGGTCCGCCTCGTACTGCATGTAGAGGTTGGCGAGCTCTTCCGTCCAGAACCAGCTCCCCCTGAGCTGGTCGCGATAGAACGCGCGCAGCTGAGCCGTATCGCCGTGCGCCGCGATGTAGCGCGCCTCGGTCGCGTGATCCAGCGATTCGTTCACCATGCTTGGCCATGGATATGACTGCCACGTCATCGCGTCTACGACGAGTGCATGCACGCGCGGCGCCGAGCGCTCGAACTCGGCGCGATGCGCATTGCCGAGCGGGTTGACGAAGCCGTGGCCGAACTCATGGACGAGCAAGCCCGCCATCCCGGCGTCGTACGTCGGATAGCCGCTGGAATCAGGCCGCGTGTTTCCCACGATGCTGTAGCATTCGCGCGGCCCATTCGGCGGCTGCATGCACGGCCCATAATTGCCTTCGGCCGCCACGAGCAGCGGCACCACGACAAACATCCGGTCCGACGGGATCCCGAAGTACGGCGAGAACCAGGCAAGATCGACGGCCCGTTCCAGTGCGGGCCGGATGCGGCCATTGACCGAATCGTACAGCGCGCGATGCGTCGCGAAGAAATCGTTGGCGCGGCTGTCGATCGCGAACCGCCGCGCCGCTTCGACGAAGCGCCGTAGCTCCGCCGCCGGAGCCGGCCACCCGGAGACAGAATCGAACGGCACGCGCTCCTTGAGCTCCGGCGGATCGGTCAACCGGATCGGGATGGCCATCACCCGCGACTGGCCCACGCCGTAGCGCTCGCGCAAGCCACGGGCGAGCGTCACCGCTTCGTGATTGCGCTGCGGGCCGAAGAATTGCTCGATGTCGGCGCTGTATTGGGGGAGATGGGTGGGGTTGAACTCCTCGCTGCCGGCAAGCTTGAAGATGATCGTGATCAGCTCGACGCGGCGATCGACGCCGATGCGGAGGGGGTTCGACTGTGCGGCGGCCGTTGCGGGTGGAAGGAAGAGCAGGAGAATGAGAGCGGCCGCGCGACACGTCATAATTCCTCGCCGGTTTTGTGGTGCTCGTTCTACCCCCGCGCGCCCACTTGTTCTCGTGCTACCACCGGCGTTTTGCGCGCGATATAGACACCCACGAGGCACACTGCCCCCCCGAGCACCGCGATCGTACCAGGAGCTTCGCCGAGCAGCAACCAGCTCATCACGATCGTGAGCGGCGGAACGAGATAGGCCGTGGCGGCAAGGCGTCCCGCCGATCCGCGCGCCAGCGCGTAAGCCCAGGTCGTGAAGGCGATCGACGTCGGAAAGATGCCCAGGAAGAGCAGCCAGCCGATGCCGCTCGCCGGCGCGCTCTTGAGCTCACGGACGAGCAGCGGCGCGTAGGGCAGGCAGAACAGCGCGCCCACCATGCAGCACGTCCAGGTGGCCTGCAGCGCCGCGATCCGGTTCAGCACCGGTTTCTCGGCGACCATGCCAACGGCGGAGGCAACCGCCGCGATGAGACACAGCACGACCCCGAGCAATGTCGCTGTACCCGTCGAGCTTGCGAATCCAATCACCACGACACCCGCAAAAGCGAGCAGTCCGCCGAGCAGCAGGTATGGGGTCGTCCGTTCCTTCAGAAAGACGGCGGCCAGCGCGACGATGATGATGGGTGCGACGAGGACCAACATCGCGGCGGTTCCCGCATCCACGCGCCGCTCCGCCTCGTTGAGCACGACGTTGTAGACGCCAAACCAGAGCAAGCCGGCGAGGACGAGCAGCGCCAGCTCACGACTGGTGGGCCGGACGAACCCGCGCGCCAGCACGATGCTGCCGAGCAGGATACTTCCCAGCGTGAGCCGGCCGAGCGCCAGCGCACCGGGAGAAAAGGAACGGCCGGCGGCGCGGATGCCGACGAATGCCGCTGCCCAGAGAACTACGGCGACCAGCGCGGCTGCCAGCGGCAGCCAATCCCGCTTAACGCTCTCTCCCGGCGGGCGCGGCGCTCGAGAGCGCTTGGGCCGAGATCGCGATCAGCGCGCCCTCGCGGCTCAGCGATTGGACGCCCAGCACGGTCGCGATCGGCGCATTGGCGCCGAAGTAGGCCAGTCCGGCGTCGCGAATGGTCGCGATGTCGGCGGGGCGATAATTGACTACATAGATCGTGAGTGTCGTGACGTCGCGCGGCGTAGCGCCGGACGCCTGTAATACTGCGCCGAGATTGGCGAACGCCCGCTCGGCCTGCGCGCGCAAATCGGAGCCGGCCAGCGCGCTGCTACTGTCGACGCCAAGCTGCGCCGCGACGTACAGCGTGCGCCCGACGCGGACGGCCTGGGAGCCCAGCGCCGGCGGCGCGACGCCGGCGGGTGCGCCGAGCGCCGTTTTTATCTCCGGCACCGCCGTCGCGCGCGGCCCGAAATCGCCGCGGAGGCCGGCCTCCTCCCAGCGCCTGACATCTTGCCGGCGCCGCCGCTCTGCCGCCTGGTCTTCGCCGTCGCGCCACTTCTTGTACGCCTTCACCTGATCACCGCTGAGCCAGTGGCGCAAATCGTTTTCGAATCGCTCCTGCCGATCTTTCAGGTCCTTCCCGAATTCCTGCGCGCGCTCGGCGTAGAACATCGCGGCAGCACGGTCGCCGGCGTCCAACCGCTCGTTCATCTTGGCCAGCGCCGCGGCGGCGCTGTCCCGCGCCGGGCGCGTGGCGACCATGAAGGAGTCGTACGCCTGTGCGTACCGGTTCGCCTGTTGCGGCGTGAGACTGAGTAGCACACGGGCGAGCGCCGAGTCCAGCGGACCCGCCAGCTCGACCCCGGGGAGTTTCGGGGCGTTCGGTCCATACCCTCCTGCGGGAACGAGCCTGCCGCCGCCGTATTGAGCCTGCAGAGGGGAAGACAGCAGCAGTGTCGCTGCGAACAAGATCCAGGGAAGCGAGCGTCTCATGATTCAGTCCGGGTTAGTATCCTGTTAATGATGCCTGGGGAGCGGCCCGAGTTTCGGCGGCCTTGCTCCATGCAACACCGCGCCTTGCACCGGCACGTATTCGAGCGGCGTTCCGGCCTGTGCACAGCGCAGCATCAGCCCGCCGCGACTCATGTCCCCTCGCCCCACGAATGTGGAAGGGAAGAAGAGCCGCGCGCCGAAGACGTCGACGAGTGGCGTCACGTATTTCGCGCTGGCCACACTCCCGAGCAGCACCACGCGGCCGTCGCTACCCAAAGACTTCACCAGCGCGTGCGCGTCACGCAACAACGGCTCCAGATAGCGAGGCTCTTCCTCATGGACCGGCACGGCCGCCATGTTCTGCAGATCGTCTACGCGAATCAACACATCGGGAGGAAGCAGCCCCCGTCCCGGCGTAATCACGTACGCATGCCCGAACCTGGTCGCGTACGCGAGCTTCCCCCGGAAATACAGACTGCTCATGAACGTGAAGACTTCGCCCAGCGGCGCGCCGCCGTTCGCCAGCCGCGCCGTCAACGGGCTCGTCTGACTCTTGAGCAGCATCTGCGCGCGGGTGCCCGCGCAGTTCGCCGGCGAGAGCAGGAAAACCGTCAGCACATTAGCGCTCCATATAACGACGCAGGAAAAACATCACCACGCCAAAGATCACAATCAGCAGGACGATCCACACGATGCGGGGCATGTACCACCCTCCGGAATAAAGCTCGAAAGGATTTGCATCGAGAAAAGTGGTTTCACATATTAACGCATGATCGGGATCGGCGGTGGCCTATTCACCTTCGCGGCGCTCTTCTACTTCGCCGCGGAATACGAGCACCTGACAGGGTGGAAATGGGCCTTGGCGAGTATCGCCGTCACGATTACGGTACGCGGGCTGTTCCCCGGATCCTTCATTTTCGTCTTGCCCGCCCAGTTCGGGCTCTTCCTCGCGATGTGGTGGGCGCACGTCAAGAATCAGGCACTCCGCGCCGTGGACCTCGAGAAACGGGAGGCAGACTCCCGGCGCGAGCGCCAGGAGCGGGTGAGCCGCACGCGCCAGGAAGCGGATGCCACCACGGATTGGGATGCACAGGAGCGGGAACGGGAAGCCGTCGCCGAAGCCGCGCGCAAGGAGCGCCAGGACCGCGTGCGCCTGGCCCGCGAGCAGCGCGAGCGTGAAGAGCGCGAGATGGGTAAGGGCGGGGGCTCAGGAACCTAGAGCTTCCCCTGTCCCAGCTTCCACGCGCTCGCAATCCCGAGTCCCATCCAGAGCAGGTCCAACGGGGTAAACGCCAGTATCAACACGAACCAGAACCCGACCTTTCGCAACAAGGTCTTATCGTAATAGCGGTTGACCAGCCGATCCCGCTCCGCGTGTGTGGCGGTCTGCGCGCGCACCGACGCCTCTGAAACCATCTGCTTTCTGAGCTCTTCCCCGGGGCCCATGAACGACGAGTCACGTACCAGATCGGGTCGGGTATCGATGGTGTGCTGCAGGTCCGGGGAAAAAGCATGGTTCCTCGCCATCTCGATCAGGAACAGCGTGCTCGTCACGTCATGGTTCTGAAGCAACTCGTCACGCAAGGCGGGTTGCAGGGCAAACACGACGACGGCCAGCTTCGCGACGAGCAGCGTCACCGCGGTCAGAATCGCGGCCTGCCTCCCAGTCGCTCTGGTCGGAGGCTTGGCCATCTGACCGATCACGATCCCCAGCAGCCCGCCGACTCCCCACGCTGCCAGCCCCACGTCGTTGTGCGTCATGCGCGCCAGCAGGACCCACACGATGATCAGCACGCCTCCGGCCAGGACACCGGCCAGCAGGGGCGACCCCTCGCCCGGCGGGCTTTTGGGCTTGCCACCGTAGACCCGGACTGTGGTCATGGGCCATACGATAGTGATCGCTGTTCCGATTTGCACTGCGGATTATGACGTTTGGCGCGCCCGTCCAGCCTACGTCGTCGTCATCACCACCGGCGCGTGATCACTCGTCCCGACATCGGCCTGCACGACGCAGCTCGTCGCGCGAGCGGCAAGCGCCGGCGATCCGAGCACATAATCGAGCCGCCACCCGATGTTGCGAGCGCGCAGATTGCGCCACGGCGCCCACCACGTGAACAAGTTCGGATTGTCGGGATCGAATTTCCGGCCCAGGTCCACGAGCTGTGTGCCGAGCAACGCTTCGAGCAACGCGCGCTCCTCCGGGCGCTGTCCGACGGCGTTCGGCTTGCGTTCCTTCGGATGCACGTCCATCTCGGCACGCGCGATGTTCATGTCGCCGCACAGAATCAGCTGTCGGCCATCTGCCGTCAGCTGCGCCGCCCAATCGATGAGGCTCTTAACAAAGGCGAGCTTCGCGGGGTAATCCTTGCCGCCGTTGGGAACGTAGACGGACGCGATGACCAGATCGCCATGCTCCGCCTGCACCATTCGCGATTCCATGTCGAACGGCGGATGGCTGAAGACGGGATCGACCGCGAACAGATCGCGTCGAATGTGTAACGAGACGCCGGAGTAACCCTTCCGGGTGTGCCAAAACGCGTGGTAATTGGCCAGCTTGCACTCAGCGGGGATCTGGGCGGCTTCGGCCTTCAGCTCCTGGAGACAGACGACGTCAGGCTGGTCCCGCTGCAGCCATGCGCACAGCTGCGCCGCACGCGCCCGGATTCCGTTGACGTTCCATGTGGCGATTTTCACGCCGGAATACTAACGGGGAAGGAGCCTGGAAACGTCAGCCGTTGACGGTGCGCATCCCGCCTTCCGCGTAGCGCGCACCGGCGGCGACGCCTGTGTCCTCGATTTGCGCAATGTCGGCGCCCGACAACGTCACGTTGAGGGCGCCGATATTTTCTTCGACATACTTGCGGTGCTTGGTCCCGGGGATCGGGACGATGTCATCGCCCTTGGCGAGCAGCCAGGCGAGCGCGAGCTGGCCTGGAGTGCAGCGCTTCTCTTTGGCGAGCGCTTCGACCCGGCGCACGAGGTCGAGATTCTTCGGAAAGTTCTCGCCCTGAAAACGCGGATGGTTCTTGCGCCAATCGCCTTCCGGAATGTCCTCGGGTCGCTTGATCTGCCCGGTCAGAAAACCCCGGCCCAGGGGGCTGTAGGCCACGAAGCCGATGCCGAGCTCGCGCACGGTCGGCAATATCTCGTCCTCCACGTCGCGGCTCCACAGCGAGTATTCGGTTTGCAGCGCGGTGATGGGATGAACCGCGTGCGCGCGCCTGATGGTTTGCGCGGACGCCTCCGAGAGCCCCAGGAAGCGCACTTTCCCCGCCGCGACCAGATCGGCCATCGCGCCGACTGTTTCCTCGATCGGTACCGCCCGATCCACGCGGTGCTGATAGTAGAGATCGATGTGATCGACGCCCAGCCGTCCGAGCGAGGCGTCGCACGCCGCTTTCACGTACTCGGGCCGGCTGTTCTGGCCGATGAACTTGCCGTCCGGGCCGCGCAGGTTCCCGAACTTGGTCGCCACAATAACCCCGTGGCGCTTGCCCTTGATCGCCTTCCCGACGAGCACCTCGTTGGTGAACGGCCCGTACACATCGGCGGTGTCCAGGAAATTGATGCCCAACTCGAGCGCGCGATGAATCGTCGCAATCGATTCCGCGTCGTCGCGCGTGCCGTAGAAGTCCGACATCCCCATGCACCCGAGGCCCAGCGCGGACACGCTGAGGCCCCACTGCCGGGTGCCGAGTTTGCGGGTCTTCAAAATCCTTCCGTCAGACTGAGCCGGATCATCCAGTTCTTCTGCGGCCGGTCAAATGGATGCACGACGTCCATTTGGCCGATCGCATAGCCGAACAGGTTCATGCGGAGTGACACTCCCGTGCTCCTGACGAGCTTGCGTGAGCCATTCCCGAAGATCTGCGCACCGTCCGATCCCGTCCACGCCACGCCGGCGTCGTAGAACACGCCGGCTTCGACGGGCAGAAAGCCATAGTAACCGCCACCCAAGCCGAGCAGACCGAACGGAGGGAAGCGCAGCTCGGCGTTGCCGACCAGCACTCTGCTGCCGAAGAGCTGCTCGAACACCGGACATCTGTTCGCCACGGTTCCGCACTCGCTCGCCGTAATGCTGCCGAGGTCATATCCGCGCACCAGACTGGGATAGCCGATAAAGAGGGGATACAGGTGCGTATTGTCGTCCGCATCGCGGCCGTAGCGGCCGACGTGCAGAATGCGCCCCGCGAGCGTGAACGGGCGCAGCGGCATGATGTACCTGCGGTAGTCGGCGAGCGCCGTGACGAACCGCAAGCTTCCGAACGTCGGATCCGTCTCGAGCCGCCACCGCGAGCCGAGGATCGGGCCGGTCGCGCCGAAAAACGCATTGTCGTGCACGAGTGCCACGCTGCCCGTGGCGAGTGTCACGGGACCCGGCACGTCATTGATTTTTTGCTTGCGTTCGAAGGTTTCTAAGGTAGTGAGATTGACGCCGATGTCCTGGATTTCATGCGTGAACGAGATCTGCTGCAGGCCGGCGGAAAACTCGACGCGACGCGCGCGGTTGAACGGATAGATCACCATGCCGCTGACGTCGCGGTTGGTCTGCTTAAAGCGCTCGATCCGTTGGATGCGGGCGCCGCCGCTGTCAAAAACGCCGGCAAGGGCGAAGATGTAGGGGATCTGCTCCGCTCCCACGGTCCAGTTCCAGCGCGACTTGCGATTGCCGTACGCGACCAGCGCGGCAAAGTCCTGGACGCGCCCGTTGAGCTGCGCCATCGTCACGAGGTTGTGGTCGCCGAGCATGTCGCTCCAGTACAGCGTGATCCCACCGCCGACGTACGTCCCGAAGCGATCGGCCGCGATCGCGAGGCTCGGTTGCGCGATGAAATCGAGCGACAGCTTGGGATGGTATGCCTTGATCGCGCTGCTGAGGGCGACGCTGCCCTCGTCGGGAAGCCCCGCGGTGGGGTCCTTGATCGCCGTCGCGATCCCCGCGCCCACGCCCGAGCGGTCGACTGGCGGCAGGATGGACGCCGTGATCGGCAGCGCCGTCACCGGGCCGCCCGCCAGCGTCGCGAGATCGTCCAGCGCCTGGATGGCGTAGCCGCCGCCGCTATACACGCTGAACACGGCGCGTGGCGCTCGCTGGGCGACGCTGAGCGCCGGGCTCAACGCCGTGATCCCGCTGACGCCGGTGAACACGTTCGTCACCTGCGCGATCTCACCGTCGCCCACCGACATCCGGAACACGTTGGTGATGCCGCCCGGATCGGCGAGGAAGTAAAGGCTCCTGCCGTCCGAGCTCCACTGCGGATTGATGTGCTTGGCGTTGGCCAGGTGCGGCAGCCGCGTGATCTGCCCGCCGGGCCGCGCGCTGATCACCGCGAGCTGGTAGTCGCCGTAGGTCAGGTGATCGAGCGACGTGCCGAAACGGTCGGTCACGAACGCGATCTGCGAGCCATCGGGTGACCACGCCGGCTGTAGATCGGCGTAGGGATCATCGGTCAGGCGCTGCAGCTCTCCGCTGGCGAGATCGTAGATAAAGAGATCGGTGAGCCCTCCGGTCTGAGAGCTGAACGCGATCTTGCCGCCGTCGGGCGACCAGGTTGGATTGAAGATCTCGCCCAGCGACGAGAACTTGATTTCCTTGATCAGGTCGCCGTTCTCGCCTTTGACGATGCGCAGCGCCGGTTTGCCGGTCACTACAGCGCCGAAGACAAAGCGGCTGCCGTCCGCGTCCCACGCACCGGTCGAGTTGATGAACTGCATGCTCTCGAGGTGCGGATCCCGTGTCGCGGACACGAGCTTGCGGATCGTATGGCCGTTTTCCGCGTCGGCGAGGTACATGTCGATGGAGAACAGTCCCGCGTCCGAGAAGTAGACGAGGCGGCGGCCGTCGGGGCTCAAGGCCGGCGCGATGTTGTAGCGCTGTTCCTTCCCCGGGCTCACGAGGAGGCGCGCGCCGGTCGTCGATACCGGCGTCAGGCGCTGTTGCTGGAGGTGCGCTTTGTCCACTGGAAGGGTGACGCCGGTCGCCACGGCGACCGGCTGGGCGGCCGCGGTCAACTCGCGATGCCAGTCGGCGACGAGGCTGTCGACCGGACGGTGCGTCATCGTCTCGAGCGACATCTGCACGTTGCCGGTCCTCCCGGCCGCGCGCAGCAGTGCGCCGACGATGTCGTCACCGTAGGTCCCGCCCAGGTACGCCCAGAACGACTGGCCCCAACGATACGGGAAATACTTGTAACTCTCGAGGTCCCGGAACTTCGGCAGCTCGCCCCGCCGCACCGCGTCGCGCATCCACATCGTCGTGTTCGGATCGACGGGGCCGAGCGACATGTATTCGGCCATGCCTTCGATGAACCACAGCGGCACGCGATTCAATCCGCCCCCGGCCATCGATCCCCGGCCCACGCCCGTGATGTCGTATTGGAACGCGTGCGTGAGCTCGTGGCCGATGACGTGATCCGTTTCGGCGAGCGACGCGCCCATCGGCAGGATAATGCGACGCTTCAGGCTTTCGGTGACGCCCCCGGTGCCCTCGCCCGGCTGCTGACCCAGCACGTTCGTCTGCTCGAAATCGGGGTGATCGGCATAGAGGATCAGCGGTTGCCGGCCGCTGAGCTGGTGCCGCAGCACCGTCGAGATCCTGGCATACCACCGCTCGGCCATGCGCGCGGCTTCGGCTGCCGCCACCGCTTCTTTATCATAGAAATAGACGTCGAAGTGTTGGGTCTTCAGGACTTTGAAGTGGAAGTTCTCGTACTGGACGGGGTTGCGGCCGAAGTACTGCGCCTGTGCTCGGGGTGCGAGGAGACTCAGCGCACCGAGCAACAGCGTGACGCGAATGGTCGTGTTCATGTACTTGGATTACCCCCGGTGTCCGACAAGTTGCCTGCACCCAGGCTCGGTACCTCAACGTACAAGTTCCCAGCAATGTTCAGACTACACAAACCCCGGCAAGGACACCGGTTGGCGGAGGCGTCGGACTTGCTCGCCCGGTGCGGACGGCTCATGTTCGCGGCCATGAGCGCACCGCTCGGCACAGCCGCTCCCGCGGCTCCCACCCAAGCCGCGTCCCGCGTCGCGGCGATCGACCTGATTCGCGGCGCCGTCATGGTCCTGATGGCGATCGACCACGTTCGCGTCTACTCCGGGCTGCCCGCCGGCGGCCCTACCGCGGGGATTTTCTTTACACGCTGGGTGACGCATTTCGTGGCGCCGGCGTTCATCTTCCTGGCGGGAACGAGCGCCTTGTTCTACGGCCGCAAGCACTCCGATCTGTCCCGCTTCCTGTTCGTCCGCGGCGTCTGGCTGGTCCTGCTCGAGCTCACCGTTATCCGGATCGCGTGGACCTTCAACTTCGACTTTGCGCACTACATGCTGGCGGGCGTCATCTGGGTGATCGGCTGGTGCATGATCCTGATGGCGGCGCTGGTGCGGCTGCGGCCCCGGACGGTCGGCATCATCGGCGCCGTGATCATCGGGCTGCACAACCTCGTGATGCCGTGGCTCATCAGTCACGTCCCGCTCGGCGAGCTCTGGAAAATCCTGTACATCGGTTTCTTCAACGGACCGGTGGACGGCACGCCGCTGATCGTGCTCTACTCGATTATTCCGTGGATTGGCGTGATGGCGGCGGGATATGGGTTCGGCACGGTGCTCGCGCTGGAGCCGGCGCGGCGCAATCGGATCTGTTGGCGATTGGGTCTTGGCGCCACGGCGCTGTTCCTGGTGCTGCGCGGGTCCAACATCTACGGTGATCCGCGGCCGTGGAGCAGCGGGACACCAATGCCCGCGCTGCTCTCGTTCCTCAATACGACGAAGTATCCGGCTTCATTGAGCTTCCTGCTGATGACGCTCGGTCCTACGATCGCGCTGATCCCGCTGCTCGATCGGGCACGTGGTCGCATCGCGAATTGGCTCACGGTATTCGGCCGTGTGCCGTTCTTCTATTACGTCCTGCACATCCCGCTCATCCACGCCCTCGCGCTCGTCGTGTCCGCGATCAGACTTGGCAGCGTGAGCCCGTGGCTCTTCACCAATCACCCGATGGCGAATCCGCCCGCGCCCGACGGCTATACCTGGAGTCTCGGACTCCTGTATCTCGTCTGGGCCGTCGCCATCGTGATGCTGTACTTCCCCTGCCGCTGGTACGCCGATCTCAAAGCGCGGCGCAGCGACTTGGCGAAGTGGCTGAAGTATCTCTAGAACGCGCCTCCGCCACCGCCACCACCGCCGCCTCCGGAGCTGCCGCCTCCGCCGAACCCCGAGCCACTCGAGCTGCGCGGCGACGACGACATCGTCGTGCTCGCCACGGTCCCCAGATGCGACATGCTGCTCGAGAAGTGAGTCACGTTGAAGTTGACGAGGCTCGGTCCGACGTACCATTGCGGCGGCTGGGTGTAGATCCCTTCGAACGCCCGCGCGAACTGTCGCTCGACGCCGAAGGCCATCGCGAATGGCAAATACTTGTCGAACAGCTCCGGGTGGCCGACGATGATGCGTTTCAGATTGTCCGACTCGACTCGCCGCAGGAACTCCTCGAAGCCCAGCACGTGCTCCAGCGCCCGCGCTCCGGCTTCGGTCCGCGCCGGCATGATTTGCGCGAAGATGAAGACGATGATCGCGGAGAGAATCCCGGCGATGACGAACGGCACCGCCGTGAGCTGGACCCCCCCCGACAAAAACGTGCCGCCGACGCCTATCAGCAGGCCCACACCAATCGCGATCCCATTCCAGTTTTGTTTGACCTTGTCGGGGCGGTCGCGATAGAAGCCGCGTCCCTTGAGGCCGTCGAAGATTGCGTTGCGGATGCCCGGCAGGCTGGTGTAGAACTCGTCCTTCAGCTGCGACAGGTCGACCAGATCTTTGCGGCCCGAGAAAATGCCGCTCAAGACCGCGCTTTCGTGCGGCGCCAGCCCATCGCCCAGCTTGAGTCGGTGGAGCGCGTATTCGGTGCCTCCGCCGAACAGCCCGAACAGCTTGGGGTTCTGCCGCTCTTCGATGCGTAGCTGACCGCGCACGGCCAGGTCGATCATGGTCGCGGTGATGTCGCGCATGTCGGCGCTGTTGTCGAGCAGCGTGCCCGCTTCGGCCGGCGAGACGTTGGCCGGCGGCTCGTACTGCACCGCGATCGGGCGGCGGCGGGGATCCCGGCCCCGGCGCCACCAACTCCAGAACGCGAGCAGGAAAACGGGGATGGGAAGGAGCAGCGGCCAATTGCTGCGCACGGTGCCAACCGCGCGGGCGGCGGCCGACGGTTCAACGACCATCCCCTTATCCCAGCCGACAACCGCCGTCAGGCCTTCGTGATAGCCGAGCGGTTGTGGCATCGCCACCCGGACACTGTTGCGAGTGATCGCGACGCTCGCATCGCGCGCGGTGGACCCATACACCCCGTTGAACGCGGTCGCCCTCATGCCCGTGGTGCCCGGCGGTAGCTCGATCTCGGCCGTTGCCACCTGGATCGGCACTTCCCACTCGTCGCCGGTCACGTTCCAGTACAGCTCGTCGTGCTCATCGAAGAAGCGCAGGCCGTTCGTCGCATGATAGCGAAGGACGATCGTGCGGTCCGCGTTGGCGGCGCCCGGGATCCAGATCTTGTATTTGACGTAGTGCCGCGGCCGGCTGGTCTCCGTGCGCAGGGTCTGTCCCGTCGACACGTCTTGCGCGCCGAGAAACGCGACGCCGAGCGTCCAGTTCAATCCTTGCGCGGTGCGGTATTCGACGGGGATCGTGCGATACAAGCCGTTCCACGAGCCGACGAAACGCGCCGTGATCGTCTCGGTGACGTCGATGCTCGCGTCTTTGTTCACGCGAATCTGGGCATGGAATCGCTGGATGGAATAGGATCGCTCTTGCGCCGTCAGGGCCGATGCCGACAGCGCGATCAGCAGCAGCACGATGGGGACCTTCGGCACCGCGCGCTCCGAGGGGTCGTCCAGCCCGAAGAACTCCCGCGGATGCAGCCGCATCAGACCGGCGACGATGCCGGCGGGGAACTGCGCGATCGCGGTGTTGAAGTCACGCACCACGGCGTTGTAGTAGCGCCGCGCGTTCTGCAGGTGATCCTCGACGTCCGTCAGCGTGGTTTGCAGTCCAGCAAAGCTCGCGGCCGCCTTCAGCTCAGGATACGCCTCGGCGACCACCACGACGCGCTGCAACGCGCTGGCCAGCGGATCCTCCTCGCGGGCGCGCGTGGCGGGGCCGCGATCGGCTGCCTGGAGAGCCCGCCCGCGTGCCGCGACCAATGCTTCGAGCGTGCCACGCTCGTATCCCGCATGCCCTTGCACCACGGCCACGACATTCGGAATGAGATCGTGCCGGCGCTTGAGCTGCACGTCGATGTCGGACCACGCGTTGACGCCCAGCTGACGCAGCTGAATGAGGCGATTGAAGGTGTAAATCACCCAACCCACCACGACGACCCCGAGAACCAAGACGATGCCCATGGGCCCCTACGCTAGCTCGGCAAAGGAACGAATGCGAGGATGATCGGTGTCCGGCGAACCCGCGCCGCGCACACAGAGCGCGGTTTGCATGCCGGCTGCTCTGGCTGCATCGAGCTCTGCGGTTACGTCCGAGATGAACACCACGTCACGCGGCTCCTGTCCGAGTGTCGCCGCAATCTGACGATAACTCGTCGCTTCGCGTTTCGACCCGGTCGTCGTATCGAAGTAGCCGGACAGGAACGAGGAGAGATCGCCGTCCGTGGTGTTGGCGAAGAGATTGCGCTGCGCCTGGATGCTGCCTGACGAAAAGATCGCGATGCGCTTGCCCGCTTTCTGCCAGCGTGCCAGCGCCGGCCGGACGTCGCGGTACACCGCTGCCTTTCCCTTGAGCTCGCCGGCGCGATAGCCCACCTCCCAGATCCGGCCCTGCAGCGCCTTGAGGGCCGTCGACTTCCGGTCGCGGTCCATCAGCCAGTAGGCGTACGCCTCGGCCGAGGCCCGCTCGTTCGCGGCGTCCCAGGCGGGAAGATCGGCGTGCGGCGGCTCGGACTGGTACTCGACGCGCAGCGCCGCGACGTCACGCTGCTCCAACGAGTCGTGGACGCGGGCGCGCGCGTAGGGGAACAGCACCTGGTGGACGAACTCGATGGGTGTGGTCGTGCCCTCGATGTCCAGCAGGATCGCGCGGATGTCGCTTAGCGCAATGGGATGTAACTCGGCCCCAGGCAGAGCGGCTGGAATCCCTTGTCGGTCCCGCTATTCGTGTAATGGGGCGTCCATCCGGCCTTGTCCTGAAACAGCCGGATCGCGCGGATATCGCGGTCACCACAGAGATCGAACCAGTGCCAGGTGCCGCGTGGGACACGAATCAGATCACCCGCTTCGACCTCGATGGCGATGACGGGTCCCCCCCCGCCGCCCTCGCGCGGGTGAATGTGAAACAGGCCGCGGCCGCGGATGATGAACCGTACCTCATCCTCGTCGTGCCAGTGCTCCGTGCTGAACTTGGCGAGCATCGTCTCGAGATTGGGCGTCGCGGCCGTCACGTCGATAATGTCGGCGGTGACATAGCCGCCGCGCGCTTTCAGCTGCTCGATCTCCGGTGCGTACGCGGCCAGCACGGCGTCCGGCGGCGCGTTCGCCGCGGCGCGCTGCGACAGGGGCCAGCGCTCATAGTCGATGCCCAACGTCGCGAGGTATTCGGTCACCTCGCGCTGATCGGTCAGGGTCCGCTGCTCGTCGGGAATTCTCACGGTTGCCATGCTGCCCCTCGCTTTCGTCCCAGCACTTCGAACAAGAACTCGAATATCTCGACCTGCCGCTTGGCCTCGGCGAGATCGCGTCCCCAGGTGTAGAGGCCGTGCCGGCGGATCAGAAAGCCGTGCGCATCGGGATGCTCACGCAGTTTCGCCTCGATCCGGGGAGCGGCGGCGGACCAATCCTGTGTGTTGTCGACGATCGGCAGCCACTCGCGATGCTCGTGCGTACGGACGCCGTCCAGACCCTTCAGCATCTCATAGCCGTCGATGGCCACCCCCCCCGCCGCATCGCCGGCCGCATCGGAGAGAATCGTGCTCCAAATCGAGTGGGTATGCAACACCGCGCCCGCGCCCCGCGATCGGACGATCGCCAGATGCAAGGTGGTCTCGGCCGATGGCGTTCCCGCGCCGCGCATGACACGGCCCCGGCTATCGATCTCGACGATCTGGCTTGCCTCGAGGAGTCCCTTGTCGACGCCGCTCGTCGTAATGGCGAGCGACAAGGGATTCTGGCTGACGACGGCGCTGAAGTTGCCGCTGGTGCCGAGGGCCCAGCCGCGGGAATAGCACTCGCGGCCGACCTCGGCGAGCTGCGCGGCCAGATCCTCAAAGGACCTCAAGGCCCGAGCTCCAACCCTGCCGTTCCGAGGCGTGCTGGCCAGCGGGGCGTCACCGAGACGCCTTGTACAGTCTCCTCAAACCCACGCTCACTGCGCGCGACCGTGGTGATCTTGGACCGCCAGACTGCGGTGTCAGGCTGAAGGCGAAGCGTGACTTCACGAGTGAGGGACAGCTCGGGCGCGAACACCGCGTTCGCAGGGGCACCCGAGGCGTTCCAGGCGTAGGCGACGTCCACGCAGCCCGTCGCGTCGAAGGTCAATCGCTTCTCGAGGCCGTCACCCTGCAGCACCACGGTCGCAGAGTCGCCGTTCAACGACACGCGGGCGCTCATCGGCACCGCTGCCCACGACCGGATCGCTTTGTACTTCCCGTTGGCGTAATCGTCGGCGGACACGTCTTCGCCCAGCAACCGCTCCACGAGAATCGCGCGCGGCTCGGCGTCGACCGGCGGCAGCACGGTGAGCCGCGATGCCCTCTCGATGTCGTGGATGCTCACCGTCCCGCTGTTGTTGTCGCCGTGAGCCTGCGCCTGCTGGTCGGGAATCTCATGATACGATTCGCGCCGCCGGGTCAAAACGTCGGCGAGGTTCGTGAGGTCCTTGAATCGCGTCAGCATCTCGATCGCCCCGCCGCGCTGCGGGCTGATCACCGCGGAGAACTGCGCGGAGTGGATCCACAGCTCCGGGTAGCCGTCGTAATCGAGATCCAGCTCCTCGTACGCCAACGATTCTCCCCGGCGCAGCACGCGCTCCGCGATGGCGAGCTGGCGCCAGAGCGCGTTCCGCAGGTGCGGGAGATAGAGGCCGCCGAACACGCCGTGCCAGTAGGCGTCGTTGCACTGGGCACGCCCGATCGCCCGCCGGGCCTCCGGCGGATCGCCACGGCTGCGGGACAACGCGGACAGCGCCATCATCGTCTTGTGCATGCGGTTCGACTCAGGGTACTTCACCAGGAAATGATGCCAGTGCCCCCCGCGCACGAACGATGCTGAAGCCGCCAGATCTTTGGGGCCAAGCTCCTCTTCCAGCCTGGTGAGGTCACGCTGGGCGGCCGGTGGCAGTGCCCAAGTCTCCATTTCGCGGTAGGATGCCGTGCCGAGATAGGCGAGGCCTCCTGACGGCACCTCCCGGAAGGCTTCCTGGCCGGTCGACAGCTTGATCTCGCCCGCTGCCGTGAGCTGCTCCATGGTGCGCAGAAACGTGTCGAGCCAGCCGGAGCCGTACACCCACTCTTTCGTCCCCGGCCAGCCGCCGAACTTCTCGCCATCATCGGCCAGCACCGCGAGGCCGTGGCCCTGCGAGCGCAGCTCACGCAGGTACGACGCCGTCTCCTCCGGTGGGCGGAACGGGATCAGGTAGCGCAGTCGCTCGTCGATCGCGAGCAGCCCGACTCGACGGCCGTCAGACTCGGTGTGGTGGGGGCGATGCAGCTCGTCGTGCCGGAATCCGCTGACCAGGAAATGCCGGTCGTCGACGAGGGCGTACTCGACGCCGGCTTCCGCGAGGTCGGCGGCGAGCTCCGGCTGCCACACGCGCTCCGTCAGCCACAGGCCTGTCGCCTGCACGCCGAAGCGACGCTTCAGGTATTCGCGCATCCGGCTGATCTGCTCGAGGCGGTCGGGGCGGGGCAGGGACGCGAGGATCGGCTCGTCGAATCCGGCGAGCAGCAGCTCGAGGCGTTGGTCGCCCGCCAGCCGGCCGATCATGTCGAGCCAGGCGGTGTCGTGCTGTTCCAGCCACTCGAGCAGCGGACCGGAGACGTGGAGCGTGAGCGGAAACAGGCCGGCAGCGATGGCGCGCTCGATGATCGGCCGGTACACGTCGCGTACGTGATCGGCCATGACGTGGTCGAAATTCCCTACCGGCTGATGCAGGTGCAGGCCAAACACAAACCGCAGTGGTGCCTGCTTCAAGAGGGAGTCGGCTGCAGCGTCTGACGGAATACGTCGACGTTCCTGTCGTCGCCCAGCTTTTCGATGAACCCCGCCTCGAGTCGAGCGCTCTCCGCTCCGGCGAGCGCGATGGCGTGGGCGGCGTAGCGAAGCACTTGTCGCGCTTCGATGCCGGCGATGTCGTCGAAGAACCAGCCGCACGACGACATGGAGCGCAGCACGTCGCGCTCCATCTCGATCAGCCGCGCTGCGTCGCGATTGCCGTTGACCGGGGGCGCGGGGGGCGGGGGGCCAATGGCGCCGGCGGCATCACGAAACGCCCACGGTCCACCGGGCACATCGCGGCCGTCGCGCTCGTAAATCCCGTGCACTTCGGCGGCCAGCCAATCGATCGCCGCGCGGAGTGGCGCGCGCCACTCCTGATGCGGCGGCACACTCTGCTCGATCCGGTCGCCGCAGTTCGAGCGCCAGCGCTCGACGCCGTGGGCACAGCTCCAGGAGGTCGGCTCGATAATGTTCACTGTCTCAGCGGCCGGGTGCGCGGCGAGCGCGGCCGCGAAGTTGGTCAGCGCGAGCTTGTCGGACCGCTGCAGCCGGGAGAGGACCGTGGCGAGACCTTTGTCACCGCCTTTGTGGTGATGACCGAACGTCTCGCCGTCTACCGCGATGCTCGTGATCGCCCCTGGTGGCGTGCCGTTCAGGGCATCGGCCCAGCGATTCGCATCACTCGCCAGACCGCCGAACGCGACGTCGTGCGACAACGCGCCGTTATACACGAACACCGCAATCGACCGGCCGTCATTGAGCTCGACCTTCGCGGGCAGGCCGCGCTCCGGCGGCTTCGACACCTGATGCGGCGCAAGGACGGTGAACGCGATGCCCTCCGCCGCGACCACGTCGAGCGTCTCGCGGTCCACCGCGGTTTCCGGCAGCCAAAACCCGACCGGATCGCGGCCGAAGCGTTTCTTGAAATCGGCGATGCCCCAGCGGACTTCCGTCTCTTTATCGCGCCGGCTCGCGAGCGGCAGGATGATGTGATGGAACGGCATCGCGAGCGCGTTGCCGTGGCCCAGCCGTTTCACGCTGGCGCGGTCGGCGCGAATCACCGCCGCGTGGATCTCGGGCGCCTCGCGCTCCATCCAATCCAGCAGCGTGGCGCCGAAATCGAAGCTGAGATACTCGTAAACGGGGACCCCTTCCACGGAAACCAGGGGCAAGTACGTCTCTTTGGTGACGCGGACGTTCCAGTCGTGCTCCGGCGCGGCCGACGGCTCGGCATCGACCTGCCCGGTCCACGGATTCTCGCGCGGCGGCTGGTAGAAATGCCCATGGATGATCACGAGACCCTGCCGCGCGTCGCTCATCCGACGACCTCTGCGATGCTGCGCAGCACGTTGGGAAACAGGTTATCCTGCGCTCCCAGCGCTTCCACGCGGTGCATCGTCGCATCGTCGATCTTGCCGTTGGCGAGCGCGCGCACCAGATCCTCCGCCTGCCCGCAGTGCTCGTCAAACCGCTGGGTGGCGTAGTCCGCGGCTTCGGCGGTAGAAATGATGAACTGCCAGTCGGACGCCTGCGCGAGCAACATCGACCGCGTCGCCTGCGCCAGGACCGCGCGCGGCTTGGCGCCTCCCGTGAGGGCCTTGGCCGCGACGGCCCAATAGGCTTGCTCCAGCGCCCACAGGCGCTGCCAGGTCCAGGCCGTCTGCTCGTTCATCCACATCGAGAAATCGCCGTTCTTGCCCCACGAGCCCTCGGTGAGCTGAATCGTGGGGCTCGCTTTCGCGCTGCTCTTCACGTGCTGTCCCGCCGTGACGGGGCGGACGCCGTTACGCGACAGCTGGCGATACAGCTGTGCGAGAAAGTCGACACCCTCGAACCACCAGTGACCGAACAGCTCCGCGTCGAACGGTGCGGTCACGACGGCGCGCGGCTGCTGGACCCGCGCGGCAGTCTCGCGTAGCACACTGGCGAAGTGCTCGGCGTGGTTCTTGGCGGAATTGCCAGCGGCGCCGGGGTCATAGCGCTGCTTGCCACCGAGGTCGATCCCGCTGCCGGTGACGCGCCACAACCGCAGCCCGTCGGGCCAGCGAATCTTGTGGAACTCGAGGTACCACTGGTCGCCCGGGTAGCCCTGCGCGCGCGACCAGACCTGCGCCGACGCCTTGGGGTCGCGGACCAATGCGTAGAGGTCGTGCGCGCGGCGCTTCGACGACGCCACCCGATACGCGACGTAGGGCGTGCGGTCACCCGTGACGGGGATGTCGTCGACCTCGGGGTAACCGAGCGCCGCGCCGGCCCGCACGAGATGCGTATCGACGAAGAAGTAGCGGTAGCCCGCGGCCGCGAGATGCTCGTCGGTTCCCGCGCGATACATTTGTCGCAACCCCGGCCCCGCCCCCGGTGGAGTCCAGGCGCCACCCGGGCGATACGCACACTCGGGAAGCCAGCAGCCGGTCGGTGTGCGGCCGAACAGGCGCTTGTGCTCGGCGACGCCGACGGCGAGCTGCAGGCGAATGCTTTCGTCGCGCGCCAGGAGCGGCAGGAAGCCGTGCGTCGCCGCGGACGAAATCAATTCGATCCGCCCGCGATCCTCGAACCCGCGCAGCGCGCTGATCAAGTCGCCGTCCAACGAGCGGAACAATCCCAGCAGGCGCGTCAGGCGCTCGTGCCAGAACTTCGCGATCGGCACGAGCGCGGCGTCTCCCGACGCCGCCAGGTGCACGGGCGCCCCCGCGGCGCCTTCGAGGCGGCGCTCCATGTAGGCTTCGAACTCGCTGATGAACGACGGATGCGCGAGCTGGTTGGCGAGCACCGGCGTGATGCCGAGCGTGATGGGCGAGGCGATCTTGTCGCGCTCGAGCGCCTGCAACGCTTCGATCAGCGGCAGGTAACTGTCGAACGCGGCCTCGCACAGCCAGACGCTGCCGTGCGGCCAACGGCCGTGATGCAGGACGTACGGCAGGTGGCCGTGGAGCGTGAGGACGAAATCCATCGGGCGGGACCGGGCTGAAGGTATGTTAGCGACGGGCGTTCATGCCCCTGCCGCCCTTGCTGCTGGACGCTCGCTTCCGCGGTGCACGCTCACCCTTGCCGGTGGCGGTGGGCTGCGGGATGGCGCGCGCGGCCGCCGCGCGGCGGTACACCGCGGCGTACGCTTCGGCCGGTTGGCGCCACGAGAAATCCTTGCGCATCGCGCCGCGGGCCAGCTCGGTGAACCAGGGGCGGTCCTGATAAAGCGTCACGGCGCGTTGCACCGCGTGGTCAAAGGCCTCCGGGCTGTACGCATCGTACAGGATCCCCGTCACGCCGTCATCGATCGTATCGGCGAGGCCGCCGACCCGACGCGCCACGGGCAGCGCGCCGTAGAGCTGCGCGCGCATCTGGGTCAGCCCGCACGGCTCGTACAGCGAGGGCATCATGAGGAAATCCGCACCGGCCAGCAAATGATGTTCGAGCGCATCGGTGAACGCCGTGTTCACGCCGATCCGGGTGGGGAACCGGGTCGCGAGCTCGCGCAACGCGTTCTCGAACTGCGCCTCGCCGGCGCCGAGGAAAATGAATTGCGCGTCCAGCAGCCGCAACGATTGCGACGCGACGATCTGATCGAGACCCTTTTGCGCGACCAGACGGGCGCTCATGCCGAACAGCGGCACGTCGGCGCGCCGCGGCAGGCCCCACGCTTCCTGGAGCGTCGACTTGCACAGCTTTTTCCCCGACATGTCGTCGGCGGTGAAGTGCGCGGGGATGTCGGGATCGGCCGCCGGATTCCACTTCTTGATGTCGATGCCGTTGCGGATGCCGACCAGCCGGTCGCCGAGCTGCCGGAAGCTGTGCTGCAAGCCGAAGCCGCCGACGTCGGTCAAGAGCTCGAACGCGTGCGTCGGGCTGACCGTCGTCACCATATCCGCGTAGTGCAGCCCGCCCTTCAAGTAGTTGAGCCGGCCGTACCACTCCATGTACTCGGGCGACCACATGTCGTCGGGGAGACCGATCTGCTTGAGCACTGCCTGCGGGTACACGCCCTGGAATCCGCCGTTGTGCACCGTCAAGACGCAGGGCAGGCGTTGCAGCTCCGGCTCATCGCGATAGACACGGCGCAGGAAGACCGGTACGAGCGCGGCGTGCCAGTCGTGCGCGTGGAGGATCAGATTGCCTTCGCCGATCCGCCGCGCGATCTCGATCGCCGCGGAGGCGAATAGCGCGAAGCGCTGTGGGTTGTCCGGATAGTCGCCGCCCGAATCGCCGTAAAGGCCCGGCCGGTCGAATGACGGGTTGTGCTCGAGGAACATCGTCTTCGGATAATCGTCACCCACCTGGTGCCAGCAGCGCACTTGCTCACGCCGCCCGCCGCTTTCCACGGTGAAGGGATCGGTCAGCGGCTCGATCTTGCCGGCGTGGGCGCGGGCCTCGCGGTACAGCGGCAGGACGACGTGGCTCTCCGTGCCGCTCGCCGCCTGATAGTCGGCGATGTCGGCAACCGCCTGGCCGAGGCCGCCCGTACGGGCGTACGGCCACAGTTCGGCAGTGACATGCAGAACCCGCGTTTTCACCCTACCCCCGCGGTAACGCTGGTGGATCGCCGGGAATCGCTTCGCCGGCAGCTGCTGGGACGTAGTACTTGGTCACGTACGCCTGCGTCATCTGGCGTGTGGTGAAGCGCTCGATGGCGACCGCCAGGGCGCCCTTCATCATATGTACCCACGCGGGGGAGTGCTGGCCAGGGACCCGATCGTAAAACGCCGGTACCACGTCGTTCTCCAGAATCCGGAAGAGGTGCTGCCAGTCCGACTGCTCCACGTCGGCATCGGCCGCTGCCAGCGGGATCGCCCAGCCGTTCTCGCCCGTGTAGCCCTCGGCCCACCAGCCGTCGAGGGTGCTCAGCTGCGGCGCGCCGTTCAGGGCCGCCTTCATGCCGCTCGTGCCGCAGGCCTCGAGCGGCACGCGTGGCAGATTGACCCACAAATCCACTCCGGCCACCATGCGCTGCGCGAGATGCAGCTCGTAATCCTCCAGGAAGGCAATCCGGCCTTCGAATGATGGATCCTGCGCCGCCATGACCACCCGTTGCAGCACCCGCTTGCCGGGGTCGTCGGCCGGATGCGCCTTGCCGGCAAAAACGATCTGGACGGGACGCCGCGGATCGGTGAGCAAGCGCCGTAGCCGCTCGGGGTCGCGGAACAGCAGGTCGGCGCGTTTGTAGGTTGCGAACCGCCGCGCGAATCCCAGCGTGAGGATATTGGGGGAGAGCAGCGCGCCGGCGCGTGCCAGTGCTGCCGCGTCTTTCCAGTAATCCCGCCAACGGTGACGTGCCTCCTCACGGATATAGTGAAACAGCAAGTAACGGAGGCCTTCGTGCGCGGTCCACAGCTTGGCGGCGTCGAGCGCTCGAACGGCAGATACGACCGCGGCGGGTTCAGCATCCGTTTCCCAATTCGTACCCAGAGACTCGGCCAGCAGCTCCCGGATCGGCCGCGCCATCCACGTGCCGAGGTGGACGCCGTTCGTCACGTACCCGATGGGGATTTCGTCGGCGGGCTTGTTGCCCCACACCCAGCGCCAGATGCGGCGTGATTCTTCGCGGTGACGGGCCGACACGCCGTTGACGCGGCCGGCGAGTCGCAGTGACAACACCGTCATCTCATAGCGCGGCGTGTCCGCTGCCGGTTTGCCGAGCGCCATGAATTGGTCGCGGCTGATGCCCATCGTGTTCCAGAACGGTCCTGTCACTTGCTCGAGCTGCTCGGGCGTGAATACGTCGTGTCCCGCAGGCACCGGCGTGTGCGTAGTAAACACGCTCGTCGCCCGGATCTGCTCTTCCGCCTTCGAGAGAGTGAGTCCCTTCGCGACGAGCTCGCGCATGCGCTCGACGTACATGAACGCGGGGTGTCCTTCGTTGGCGTGCCAGATCTCGGGGGCAATACCGAGCGCACGCAGCACGCGTACGCCGCCGACGCCCAGGATCCACTCCTGACGCAGTCGCCACTCCGGCGCGCTCGTATAGAGGCGCGCCGTCAGCTCGCGGTCCGCGGGATCGTTGCAATCGAGCGCCGTATCGAGCAGGTACACCGGGATGCGACCGACCATGACGCGCCACGCGCCGACCTGGACTTCGCGGCCGGAGATCGTCACCGGGACGAGGCAGGGACCGCCGTCCGCGCCGTGCACGCGGACGACGGGATTGACCGTCGGATCGACGGGGTCGTCGGAATCGCGCTGCCAGCCGTCCAGTCCGATCTGCTGATCGAAGTAGCCGCCGTGGTAGTAGAGTCCGACGCCGACGAGCGGCACGCCGAGGTCGGACCCTTCCTTGCAGTGATCGCCCGCCAGCACTCCCAGCCCGCCCGAATAGATCGGGAGCGAGCGGTGCAGCGCGAACTCGGCGGAGAAGTAGGCGATGGGACGATCGAGCATCTCGGGAAAGCGGCTCGCGAACCAGGTGCCGTTTTTTTCGGTCAGCTGCTCAAAGCGGCGCAGCACCTGATCGTAGCGCTCGAGAAATGCAGGGTCGTTGCCGGCGCGCTCGAGCCGCTCCGGCGCGACCTGTCGCAGGAACTGCACGGCATTGTGCCGCGTGCTCTCCCACAGCCAGTGATCGATCCGGTGAAACAGCTCACGGGCGTCGAGCTGCCAGCTCCACCACAGGTTCTGAGAAATGTCCGCCAGCCGCTGAATGCGTTGCGGCAGAAGCGTGGGCGGTGGGGGAGGGACGGGTGCGGCTGGTGCTGGCGGCGCCGAAGGCGCTTCAGGTCCGGAGGGTGTCATCGGTGAGACATATCTAACGTGGGAGATTGTAAGGCTCCAGTCAGAGCCGCAACCTTTTCCCGCCGCGCCGCGTCCAAGATGGTATCCTAGCCCAAGTGACTGCCATGTCGAGAACCACCGTCTACCTCGCCGTGCTGTGCCTGGCAGTCGCTCCTTCCTTAATAGCGCAGAACATCCATCCGACGCCCTCACCGGACGCCCGTGCCGTTCCCCTGCGCGAGGAGGTCCACCTCGACGGCAAGCTCGACGAACCGGTCTGGCACAGCGCGCCGCCCGCCACCGATTTCCGCCAGAGTCAGCCGCACGAAGGGCAACCTGCCACCCAGCGCACCGAGGTGCGGTTCGCGTTCGACGGTGCGGCGCTGTACGTGGGCGCCCGGATGTTCGAGGATTCCGGGGCGCGAGGCGTGCGCACCATGCTGGCGCGCCGCGACGCCGATTTCAGCTCGGACTATGTGCAGGTCATCTTCGACACCTACCACGACCACATCGGCCGCCTCTTCTTCCTGGTGAACCCCTCGGGCGTGAAGCAGGACGCCAACGGGCTGGGCGGCGGCGGCGATCCATCGTGGGATCCGGTGTGGGAGGTCAAGACCAACATCGATTCGCTCGGCTGGACGGCGGAGATGCGCATTCCGTTCTCGCAGCTGCGCTTCCCCTCGACCACCGCCGAGCAGACGTGGGGACTGCAGATCTGGCGGCAGGACAACCGGCTGAACGAGCTGTCGCAGTGGTCGTTCTGGGGTTTGCAGGAGACGGGCGGGCCGCCGCGCTTCGGGCATCTGCACGGGCTCGTGATCACGAGCGCGCCGGGACGCGCCGAGCTGTTGCCGTACATCGTGGGCCGGAATGCGAACATTCCGGGCGACCCCAAGGACCCGTTTTACGATCCGCACGCGTTCGACGGGCGCACCGGTATTGACGCGCGCGTCCTCCTGACGTCGAACCTGACGCTCGCGACGACCGTCAATCCCGACTTCGGTCAGGTCGAGGTCGATCCGGCCGTCGTCAACCTCACCGACGTTGAAACGACGTTTCAGGAGAAGCGCCCCTTCTTTGTCGAGGGCGCCGGCTACTTCGGACTGGGGCCCTTCAACTGTTTCTTCTGCTCCAACGTCTCCCCGATGAACCTGCTCAGCACCCGGCGCATCGGCCGCGCGCCTCAGCTCGGCGCGCTGCGGGAGCCGAGTGATGCATTCGCCGACGTCCCGGAAAGTGCGACGATCCTGGGTGCCGCGAAGCTGACGGGCCGCACGACGAGCGGCTGGTCGATCGGTACGCTCGACGCCGTGACGCGGCGCGAAAACGCCACGGTCGTGCGCGATGATTCGGCGCGGACGCAGGTCCGCTATATGGTCGAGCCGCCGACGAACTACTTCGTGGGCCGCGTCCAGAAGGATTTCCGCGGCGGGGCCACGCAGCTCAGAATGATGGGAACGTCGGTCTACCGCGACCTCAGCAACGATCCCTTCGCGTTGACCAGTCTCTCCCACCACAGCGAAGCGCTGGGCGTCGGCACCGAGATGTGGTTCTCACACCGCAACTATCGCCTCCTGGCCCAGGTCGCCGGGACGCAGGTCACGGGAGATCGCGCGGCGATGCTCGGGATTCAGCGGTCGCCGCTGCATTATTTCCAGCGGCCGGACCGGTATCGGGTCGATACTGCCCGCACGGCGCTACGCGGCTACGGCGGCTACGCGCGCTTTTCGCGGGAGCAGGGAAAGTTGCTGTGGGAGCTCCAGGCCAACATTCGCTCGCCCGGATACGACGTCAACGACCTCGCGTTCTTCCAGCAGAACGATTTCATCTACATGGGCGGGAACATCTTCCCGCAGTGGACCAAACCGACGTCGTGGTACCGGCAGCTCTTCTTCATCGCGGGCGCCCAGCAGAAGTACAACTATGGCGGCGATCTGACCGACCGGCAGTTCCAGGTCTTCGGATACATTCAGCCGCTCAATTACTGGAACATTCAGTCGTTCTGGATTCATCGCACCGAGACCTTCGATGATCGTGCCACGCGCGGCGGGCCGGTCGTCAAACGCCCGGCGAACGACTTCGCCTCCGTCAACGTGAATACCGACTTCCGGAAGAAGGTCGTCGTCGGCAGTCAGATCGATGTCGGTTGTAGTCGCGAGCACTACTGCAGCCAGTTTGCGAACCTCTCGTTGCAGCTGCGGCCGGCGTCCAACGTCCAATTGACCGTCGGGCCGAGCTGGAGTCACGACGAGACCGGGGCGCAGTTCATTCGCTCGTTCGTCGACTTCCAGGCGACGCGCTTCTTCGCGCGCCGCGTGGTGTTCGCCCAGCTCTTCCAGAACTCGATCGGGATGGATACGCGCGTCAACGTCACGTTCTCACCGACGCTGACGCTCGAGCTCTTCATGCAGCCGCTGATCGCGAGCGGCAAGTACTCCCGCTGGCGCGAGTTTGCGACCTCCCGCACCACGCGCAAGCTCACGTACGGCGTCGACATCGGGACGGTGATCCCCACGGCCCAGGGCGATACGATCGACCCGGACGGCGCAGCCGGACCGGCGCAACCGTTTTTCATCGCGCGGCGCGATTTCACGTTCCGCTCGTTGCGCGGCAATACCGTGTTGCGCTGGGAATACCGGCCAGGCTCCACCCTGTTCGTGGTGTGGACGCGGAGCAGCCGGATACCGGATCGTCCCGAGGGGGACATTCGGGGCGGGGACTTCGGCGACCTGTTCCAGGGCCCGTCGGAGAACGTCTTCCTCGTGAAGGTGAACTACTGGCTCGGATTCTAGGGAACTCTGGTGGAGGCGATCTGGTTACGTTCCTCGTAATCTGACCGCCTCCTACAGGAGTTCTCATGTCGATCCGGGCCGTTAAATCGATCTCTCAATCCGTGCCAACGCTCGAGGGCGCCGGTGTCAGGCTCCGCCGCGCGTTCGGTTTTGGCAAGACCAGCGACTTCGATCCTTTCCTTCTCTTAGACGACTTCCGCAACGAACACCCCGAGGACTACCTCCCCGGGTTCCCATGGCATCCGCATCGCGGGATCGAAACGATCACGTACGTGCTGAGCGGCAGCGTCTCCCACGGCGACAGCCTCGGCAACAAGGGGACGATGGGCGCCGGCGACGTGCAGTGGATGACTGCCGGCAGCGGCATCCTGCATCAGGAAATGCCCAAGGGTGACGAGCGCGGCCGGATGCACGGCTTTCAGCTGTGGGCGAATCTGCCGCGCACGCTGAAGATGACCGATCCGCGCTATCAGGACATTCATGCGAAAGAGATTCCCGAAGTGGTCGACGATGACGGCACCCGCGTGCGCATCGTCGCCGGCGATTTCTGGGGCAAGAAAGGGCCGGTGGAAGGCGTCGCCGCCGATCCACGCTACCTGGACGTCTCGATTCCGCCGCGCGTGCGCAAGACGATTCCCATCGAGTCGTCGCGCCACGCCTTCGCCTACGTGTTCGAAGGCAGCGGGAACTTCCGCGACGCCTCGGCGCCCCAGGGGGTGCGCACGGATCGCGTCTCGGCGGGGGGCCGGGACGCGGGGAGCGAAAGTCCACAGGAGACCGGCAACCGCTCGTTGGTGCTGTTCGACTCAGGCGACGAAATCACGGTGCAGGCGGGGGAGCAGGGGATGCGCTTCCTGCTGGTGTCCGGTCAGCCGCTGCAGGAACCGGTGGCGTGGCAGGGACCGATCGTGATGAACACCCAGGATGAGCTGCAGCGCGCGTACGACGAGCTGCGGCGCGGCACCTTCATCAAGCGCTAGCGAGTCCTGTTTTGGGGCGGTTATCCTTCACGCCGCCCTATGTGGACTTTTCTCCGCCGCATCACCCTGACGCAGTGGATTCTCATCGCCATGGCCCTCGGCGTGGCACTGGGGGTGGTTGCGCGTGAGGTCGGACACCCGGAGTATGCCACGTCGCTCCGGCCGATCTCGACCACGTTCCTGCGCATGATCAAGTCGGTCATCGTCCCGATCATCTTCGGGACGCTGGTCGTCGGGATCGCGGGTCACGGCGACGATATGAAGCGCGTCGGCCGGTTGGCGTTCAAGTCGCTGGTTTATTTCGAAGTCGTGACCACCCTGGCGCTGTTCATCGGTCTCCTCGCCGTCAACCTGGTGAAGCCGGGTGTGGGGGTGACGCTGCAGGCACCGGCCGCCGCCGCCGCGCCCGCCGGCGGTGTGCCCGGCGGGGAACAGCCCACCTTCGCGAGCGTGCTGGAGCACATCGTGCCGCAGAGCTTCTTCGAGGCGGCGGTCCAGAACCAGGTGCTGCAAGTCGTCTTCTGGTCGGTGTTGTTCGCGGTCGCCCTTTCGCAGGTCCGCGGGCGCCCCAAGGAGGCGATGCTGGGATTTTGCGAAGGTCTGGCGGAAGTCATGTTCAAATTCACCGCGATCGTGATGAAGTTCGCGCCGATCGGCATCGGCGCGGCGATCGCGGTCACGGTGGGGCACAGCGGCTTGGAGGTGCTGAAGAATCTCGCGCTGCTCGTGCTTACGCTGTATGGCGCGCTGGTCGTCTTCGGATTGCTGGTGCTGTTGCCCGTGGCGCGCCTGGCGCGCGTTCCGCTCAAGCCCTTCCTCAAGGCTGTGAAAGAGCCGGCGCTGATCGCGTTCTCGACGACGTCTTCCGAGGCCGCACTGCCGAAGGCCATGGAACAGATGGAAGCGATCGGCGTGCCACGCCGCATCGTCGCCTTCGTCATGCCGACGGGATACTCGTTCAACCTCGACGGCAGCACGCTCTACCTCGCCGTGGCCTCGATCTTCGTGGCACAGGCAGCGGGCATCCACATGACGCTGGGCCAGCAGCTGCTGATGATGCTGACGCTCATGCTCACCAGCAAAGGCGTTGCCGCCGTGCCGCGCGCGTCGTTGGTGATTCTTACCGGAACGCTCGCTTCTTTCCACCTGCCCGTCGAAGGCGTCCTCGTCATTCTCGGCGTAGACGAAATCATGGATATGGCGCGCACGACCGTGAATCTGGTGGGGAATTGCCTGGCAACGGTCGTGATGGCCCGCTGGGAGGGCGAGTACGATGCGAGCCGCGTGCTTGCTACCAAAACGGCGGCCGCCGCGTAAGCTTCTGCGCGTCGCCCCGACGAAATCCCTCAAAACCGGGCGCGCCACTCCAGTTGTGCGCCGTGCCGATCGATCAGGAATCGCGGAGGGCCGAGGCCGAACACACGCCAGCGGCCCTCTATGACTTTTGCGGTGGTAATGCCGACCGCCGCGCCCGCCATGACGTCCGACAGCCAGTGGTGCTGGTCGTTGAGTCGAGACCACGCCGTTCCTGTGGCGCCGGCGTAGAGTGCGGCGGTAACCCAGCGGTTGTGGATTTCCTCCCCAAGGGATGAGGCGAGCGCAAACGCCACGGTGGTGTGGCCCGACGGGAACGCATCGTTGCGGGTGAACGGCTTGAAGACATACGGATCGGTCGTGCTGGAAGGCCGCAGCCGGCCCGCGACCCGCTTGATGGCAGCGGTCGTCACGCCGGCGACCACGACCGAGCTGAGCACCCGCAGTCCGCTGCGGCTCACGCTCGGCCGGCCGCTCACCACTCCTGCGACGACGATGCTGACCGGGATTCCGAAGGCGACGGCGGGCTCCCCGCCGTTGCGAAAGGCGCGGGCGATCGCATCGCTCCGCGATGAGCGCTGATCCTGGACCCACCGGTCGAGACCGCGATCGGCCAGGCTGGCGACGCCGATCACGCCGACAACGGCGGCGGCTTCCCACCAGCGCACGTCGTGACCGGACGGGCGCTGCGCGTCGAGAGGGCGCGCGATCAACGCGCAGAAGAGTATCGAGCAGAGCCATTTCACGCGCCCCACGTTACCCTAATTCCTCCGTACGAGCTAACCCCATTCCACTCTCCGGGCGATCCAATCCCGCGTTACACGCGGATACACTTCGCCAGAAACCCGAACCCCCGAGGAGTGAACCATGCTGTCATTACTGCTCATTACGGCGTTGGCGGTGCAGTATCCGCCGCCGGCCGCGAAGGCGGCGACCGCGCCACGCGGGACCAGTCAGTCCGCGGTCGGTCGTATGGCGTTTCATGATCGACTGCGGGAACTATGGTCGGACCACGTCGTCTACACGCGCAATTTCATCGTGAGCGCAACAGCCGGATTGCCCGACACCACCGATGTGTCGCAGCGCCTGCTGCGCAATCAGGACGAGCTTGGTGAGGCGATCAAGCCGTACTACGGCGACGCCGCCGCTAGCCAGCTCGCGTCGCTGCTACGCAATCACATCCAGCTTGCCGCCAAGACGCTGATTGCCGCCAAGGGCACCAGCACCGCGATGCAGCCCGGTATGAACATGCAGGACAGCGCCGCGACGTCTGGTCAGTATGTCTCGAGCCGGATGGCCACTGATACGATCAAGGCCACCGGCCGGATGAACGACACGACGAAGGCCAGGGGACAGACGAGCCAGGTCGATTCTACGTCGCTGAACCAGGCCATCGCCGACCTCAAGGCCAACGGCGACAGTATTGCCGCATTCCTCAGCTCGGCGAACCCGCGTGGCTTTGCGCGCGAGCCGCTGCGCAGCGCGATCCAGATGCACATCACGTTGCTGCTGAAGGAGGCGACTGCTCAGATCAAGAAGGATTGGTCGGGCAGCATCGCGGCCTTCGAAGAAAGCCAGCGTCAGGCCATGCAGATGGCCGACATGCTGAGCGACGGGATCATGAAGCAGTTCCCGAGCCGCTTCACCAACAAGGCGACCGCGGTTTCTCTGCGGTAATGCCGGTGTTCTCAAGCAGCGACCTCCTGAGCTTTTGGGCTCAGGAGGTCGTTTTCTATGCCAGGGAAACGTACGCGTCTCGCGCCGAAATGATGCACGGTCCTGCTTGACGTCCCTCTATTTGTGGTGCACTACTTGCGTGCTGATCAAGTAGCGAACACCACTCCTCCACGGACTGCCGCTGTGCCGCAAGAAAAGCACGCGCGAATACCGCAATCGGGTGAGGCGCTGATCCTCGCCGATGGCCGGCGATTCGTCCTCACGGAGGCGGAGCATGGGATCCGCGGCTGGTGGTTTACCGCGACCGCGCACGATGGGCGTAACACGCTGCAGGGCAACCTCCGCTTGCAATGGGATGCGCAGGCGGGGGCGTGGCGCCCCGATGGGGCGCGACAGGTCGCCGCCGAGGCGCGGGCGGTGCGGCGAGCTCCCCAACCGCAGGAAAGACAGCTCGACTGAAGGTCGAGTAGCTTACAACTCTATGGCGTCTACGCGGAAGAACGCGGTAGGTTCAGCCGCGCCCCCTGATCCTCAGCTCGAGACGCTCGGCGGCGATGGCGTGCCGCAGCCGGCCCTCCCATTCCCTGTCGTGTGCGTCGGCGCTTCGGCCGGCGGGTTGGAAGCGTTTACCCAGCTGCTGAGCACCGTGCCGACCGACACAGGGATGGCATTCGTGCTCGTCTCCCATCTGTCCCCGTCGCATGCCAGCCACCTGGCCGAGATCCTGTCCCGCGCGACGGCGATGCCCGTCAACGAAGTGAAGGACGAGGCGAAGGTCGAGGCGAATCACGTGTACGTGATCCCCCCGGACTCGAGCATGATCATCGAGCACGGGTCGCTGAAGCTGATACCGCGTCACAAGGTGGACGGGCGCCATCATCCGATCGACCTGTTTCTCGAGTCACTGGCGCTGGACCAGAAGCACAAGTCGATCGCCGTGATTCTGTCGGGCACCGGCAGTGACGGCACGCTGGGGATGGACGAGGTCAAGGCGGCGGGCGGCATCACGTTCGCGCAGGACGAATCGGCTGCGTACGAAGGGATGCCGCGCAGCGCCATGATGGCGGGGACGGTGGATTTCCGTTTGTCCCCCGCGGAAATCGCCCGCGAGCTCGGCAAGATTGCCCGCCACGCCTATGTCCGGACGGATGGACCGCCGGAGCGGATCGTCGACGGCGCCAAGACCGCGCAGATCCTGCGGTTGTTGCATCAGTCGTCAGGCGTCGACTTCAGCAATTACAAGGCCGCGACGCTGCGTCGCCGCATCGCGCGACGCATGGCGCTGCACAAGGTCGAGACGCTGCCGGAGTACGCCGAGTATCTGCGCGATCATCCGGTCGAGCTCGACGCGCTGTTTCAGGACATCCTCATCAACGTCACGTCGTTCTTCCGCGATCCGGAAACCTTCGAGCTGCTCAAGACCCGCGTCTTTCCGGGCATCGCTGCCGAGCACACGTCGTCCGATGCCATTCGGATGTGGGTCGTGGGCTGTTCGACCGGCGAAGAGGCGTATTCGCTCGCGATCGTCTTTTCGGAGTTCATGGAGCGGGAGGGCCGCACCTGGCCGGTGCAGATCTTTGCGACCGACCTGAACGGCAGCGGGATCGAGCGGGCACGGACCGGGCTCTACCCCAAGAGCGTCGCGGAGCGCGTCTCGCCGGAACGGTTGCGGCGCTATTTCTACGAATTGGACGGAAAGTACCGGGTAGCGAAGGCAATTCGCGATATGTGCGTGTTCGCCAAGCACGACGTCCTGGACGATCCGCCGTTTTCTCGCATGGATCTGATCAGCTGCCGCAACATGCTCATCTATCTCGAGCCGGTGTTGCAACAGCACTTGATGCCGATCCTGCACTATGCACTGAAGGCGTCGGGGGTGCTCCTGCTCGGCGGATCCGAATCGACGGGGGCCCACGGCGACCTGTTCGACGCCGTCGACGCCAAGCACCGGTTCTATGGCCGCAAGTCCAACGTCAACCGGCTGCCGCCGCCGCTGATGGACCGGTCGCTGACCGACCGCATCCGTCGGCCGCCGCCCGCGATTACGCTCGACGCGCGGCGCAGCGAAGGAGCCCAGCGGGAAGCCGATCGCCTCCTGCTCGCTCGCTATACACCCCCCGCAGTCCTCGTGACGGAGGACCTCGAGATTCTGCAGTTCCACGGCGACACCAGCGCGTGTCTATCCCCGCTCGCCGGCAAGGCGTCGCTGAACCTCGTGAAGATGCTCCGGGAGGGACTGCTGGCGCCGATCCGTGGGGCGATCGCGCGCGCAAAAAAAGAAGGGGGTGCCGTTCGCAAAAACGACGTGCGAGTCAAAGGCAACGGCCAAACGCGGCGGGTCGATATCGAAGTCGTGCCGGTCAAAAGCGCGGCCGGCGGCCACAGCGGCTTCCTGGTGTTGTTCCATGAGCCGCTACCGCTCGCGCCTCGTCTCCGTGTTCCTCGACCGACCGCGACGCACGCTTCGGCCAACGAGCTGGAGGAGCTCAAGCAGGAGCTGACGGCCACGAAGGACTATCTCCAGTCGGTGATCGAGCAGCAGGAGGCCGCCAACGAAGAGCTGCAATCGGCCAATGAGGAAGTCCAATCGGCGAACGAAGAGCTGCAGAGCATCAATGAAGAGATCGAGACTTCCAAGGAGGAGATGGAATCCAGCAACGAGGAGCTGGCGACCGTCAACGAAGAGCTGCAGAACCGCAACGCCGAGCTGGGGCGCAGCAACAACGACCTGATGAACCTGCTCGCCAGCGTACAAATGGCGATCGTCATGCTCGGCCCCGACCTCCGGATCCGCCGCTTCACCCCGATGGCGGAGACGATGCTCAACCTGATCCCCACGGATGTCGGGCGCCCGCTGACCGACATCAAGCTCAACGTGGACGTGCCCGATCTCGAGGCTATTCTCGCCAACGTGCTCGACAGCGTCCAGCCGTTCCAGCGCGACGTGCAGGACCGGACGGGGCGTTGGTACTCGCTGCGCGTCCGCCCCTACCGCACCACGGAAAACCACATCGAGGGCGCGGTCATCGCGCTGATCGATATCGACTCGATCAAGCAGAACGCCGAATCGCTGCGCGTCGGCGTCGAACGCCTGCGCATCATGTACGACCGCGCGCCGGTCGGCATTTTCGAAACGGATCTCGACGGCCGCTTCGTGCGTGTGAACGACCGCTTCTCTGAATTGACGGGCCGGACCCGCGACGCGCTGCTGTCGCTCCGCTCCGAGGACATCACGCATCCCGACGACCTCGCCGCGCAACGCGAGGACTTGGAACGCATCCACAGCGGCGCCGTGCCGTCCGTGCGCCGCGAGAAACGGTACGTCCGCGACAACGGTGAGGCGGTGTGGGTCGAGCTGCACCGTTTCGCCGTGCCGGACGCGCAGGGACGGGCCGCGTTCACCGTCGGCATCGCCGAAGACATCACGGAGCGCAAAGAGACGGAGACGCTGCTGCGCCGCCGTGAAGCGCGCTTCCGCTCCCTGATGAACACCGCCCCGGCACTGATATGGGTGAGCGGCACCGAGGGCATGGAATACGTGAATCAGGCCTACCTCGAGTTCCTGGGCGTCGAATCGCAGGAAGTCCTGGGCAACGCGTGGACGTATTTCATGCACCCCGAGGACCGCGAGGGGTGGACCGCGGCCTACGAGCAGGCCGTCAGCGGGCTGCAGCCGTTCGAGCATCAATTCCGCTTCCGCCGGGGGGACGGGGAATACCGCTGGATGATGTCGGTCGCGCTGCCGCAGTTCGGGGCCGCGGGCAAGTTTGCCGGGTACACGGGCGCGTCGTTCGATATCACGTCGTTGAAACAGGCGGAAGTGAGCCTGCGGAGCGCCGATCAGCGCAAGGACGAGTTCATCGCGATGCTGGCCCACGAGCTGCGCAATCCGCTCGCGCCGATCACCCACATCGTGCAGATGATGCGGGCGCAGCAGCTCGATGCGAAGACGCTCGAGTGGGCCCACGAGGTGCTCGATCGCCAGCTGCGCAACATCGGCCGTATGGTGAACGATCTGCTGGACGTCTCCCGCATCAGCCACGGCAAGATCCAGCTGCACCAGGAGCGCGTCGAGCTCGGCGACATCGTGACCAGCTCGGTGGACGCGCTGCGCGCGACGATCGCGGCAGGGGAGAAGGAAATCGCGATCGAGCTGCCCACGTTGCCCGTCGTCATGCTCGCCGACCCGGTCCGGCTGGAGCAGGTCATCGGCAATCTGGTCCACAACGCCGTGAAGTTCACCCCGCAGGGCGGGCACGTGTGGGTGCGCGCCACGGTGGACGACGACGGGAAGGCGTTCCGGATCAGCATTCGGGACGACGGCGACGGCATCGCCGGCGACGTCTTGCCGCGGGTGTTCGATCTCTTCATGCAGGGCAACACATCGTTCGATCGCGCCCAGGGTGGCCTCGGCATCGGCCTCAGTCTGGTCCGGGGGCTCGTGGAGCTGCACCGCGGCACGATCGAGGCGAAAAGCGCTGGCCCCGGCACCGGTAGCGAGTTCATCGTGCGGCTCCCCCTGGAGGACATCCCGGCGGCGCAGCGCGAGCCGATGCCTGCGCGGCAGCGGAACGGCCCCCGCCGCATTCTCATCGTCGACGACAACGTGGATGCCGCCACCGCCCTCGCCGCGGTGCTGCGCCACGACCAGCACACGGTGGCGGTGGCGCACTCCGGCCCGGTGGGGATCGAGACCGCCCGCGCGTTCCAGCCGCAGGTGGCGCTGATCGATCTGGGCATGCCGGGAATGAACGGCTTCGAAGTCGCGGAGCGGCTGCGCGCGGCCGACAAGGATCTGGTGTTGATCGCCGTCAGCGGCTACAGCGGCGAGGAAAGCCGGCGGCGCGCGCTTGCGGCGCATTTCGACGAATACGTCATCAAACCCTTCGATCCAGAGGCACTCGAAGAGCTGCTGAGCCGCCGCGCGCGTTGATCGTCCTCGCGCTCCTTCTTCAGATCTCCGTTCCACCGCCGCGCGGATTCGTGAACGACTTCGCGGGCGTCCTCGACTCGGCATCCGTCCGTCATATGGAAGCGGTCATCGCCGAAGTGCGGGAGAAGACCCGCGGCGAGATCGCGGTGGTGACGCTGTCCGATATCGGTGACCGGCCGGCCAGCGAGGTCGCGCTCCAAATCGGCCGGCAGTGGGGCGTCGGCGCTCAGGCCGAGGCCGGCGACCGCAGCAAAAACCTCGGCGTCGTCCTCCTGCTCGTGCCGCAAAAGAATCACCAGCCGGGCACGGGCGACGTCTTCATCGCCACCGGCCGCGGCGCCGAGGGGTTTCTCACCGACGCGCGCGCCGGCCGCATTCGCGACGCGATGATCCCGTTCCTGGCACGCGAGGAATACGGAAAAGGCGTGTCCCTCGGCGTGGACCTCATCGCCCAGGCCTTCGCGGCCGAATTCGGCGTCACGCTCTCGAATCCCGAATTCGTCAGACCGCCACCGCCAGCCGCGGATCAGCAGGTGAATCGCGGGATCCCGCTCGGCTTTCTGCTCGCCGTCATCATTCTGCTGATCATCCTCAGCCGCGGCCGGCTGCTACTCATTCCCTTTATGATGAGCCGCGGTGGACGCGGCTGGGGTGGTGGTGGATGGGGCGGTGGAGGCTGGGGTGGTGGAGGCGGCGGAGGCGGGTTCGGCGGATTCGGTGGCGGCGGTGGTTTCTCAGGCGGGGGCGCGGGAGGCAGATTCTGATATGGCTCGCATGACCATGGAAGACTTCGGAGAGCACGTAAAAGCCGCGCTCGGCGGCCGGCTCGTGAGCCTGCTGCTCTATGGCTCGGCCGCGAGGGAACCGGGAGCGGCGGGCACGGGGCCACGCGCCATGAACACGCTGCTGATTGTCGATCGCGTGGATGGCGATCTGTTCGCGCGACTTGCGGCGCCGGTGCGCGCCTGGGTCAGCGCGAAGCACCCGCCGCCACTGGTGTTGACGCAACAGGAATGGCGCGAATCCGCGGACGCATTCCCGATCGAGTACGAGGATATCCGCGAGGCCCACCGCGTGCTCGCCGGACGAGACCCGTGGCATGGGATCGTCGTCAAGCGCGAGCACGTCCGCCGCCAGCTCGAGCACGAGCTCATGGGAAAACTGATGCATCTGCGGCAGGCCTACGCCGCCGGTTGGAACAAGCCGAAGCAGCTGGCCGAGGTGGTCCGCGGCACGTGGGCCGGCTTTCTGGCGATGTTGCGGGCCGTGCTGCGGCTCGCCGGTCGTCCCGCCCCGGCCGCGCCCGACGCTCTGGTGCGGGACGCGGCGGCCCTGATAGGATTCGGCGCGGATGGATTGGCCGAGCCGGCCGCGTATCTCGATGCGGTGACGCGCACGGCGGAGTACGTGAACCGTTTGGAAAGGAACCCTTCGTGAACGCGCAGACACGCCGGACCGCCGTCGCCCTGCCGCTCGCCCTCGCGCTCCTCGGCGGCTGCGGCTACAACACCATTCAGACCATGGACGAGCGGGTGAACGCGGCCGAATCGCAGATCAAGGTGCAGCTGCAGCGGCGCGCCGATCTGATCCCCAATCTCGTCGAGACGGTGAAGGCGTACGCCAAGCAGGAGCAAACGATTTTCATCCAGGTCGCCGAGGCACGTTCCAAGCTGGCCGGCGCGGTGCAGAGTGGCAATCTGGAACAGATGGCGGCCGCCAACGCCGCGCTGAATGCCCCGTTAGGACGGCTGCTCGCGATCGCCGAGAATTATCCGCAGCTCAAGTCCAACGAGAATTTCCGCGCGCTGCAGGACCAGCTCGAGGGCACCGAGAACCGCATCGCGGTCGCTCGACAGGATTACAACGAAAGCGTGAACGCGTACAACGCCTACATTCGCCGCTTCCCGCAAGTCATCACGGCGAAGATCCTCGGCAAAAAACCGCGGGCGTATTTCGAATTGCAGACGCCGGGCGCGGCCGACGCACCCAAGGTCGATTTCTCGCGCTGAGCGTGTTAAGTTCCGGCATGCCCTCCGTTCGCGAGCGCTCCAGCCCTGCGGCGCCGGATCGCGCTGCTGCGCAACGCTGCCTCGTCGCGATCATCGAGGATGACAGCGAATTCCGCAACATGCTGCGCGAGCTGCTGGAGGAAGAGCAGTACCGCGTCGTCGCCGTCGCCAATGGCGCCGAGGCGCTCGAGACGCTGCGCGGCGAAGCCGTTCCCAACGTCATTCTGCTCGACGTCTCGATGCCCGTGATGGACGGGTTCGACTTCCTGCGCTACCGCAACGACGACCCGCGGCTCGCCGCCGTGCCGGTCGTCCTCGTCACCAACGCGAAGCCGCACGAGCGGCCCACGATCGGCGTGAACGACGTCGTCCGCAAGCCGATCGACATCGACGAAATCCTATTCGCGATTAAGCGTCATTGCGTCTGAGCTGAGGCCAGCGGCAGCGTAAAGGAGAACGTCGTGCCGTCGCCCGGATGGCTCTCGACCCAGATCCTGCCGCCCAGCGCTTCCACCACACCCTTCGCGATCGTCAATCCGAGCCCGCTGCCCAGGCGGGCTTTTGGCGTCGCCTGCCAGAAACGATCGAACACGTGGGGGAGCTGCTTGGCCGACACGCCCACGCCGGTGTCGCGCACGGTCACGAGGACTTCACCATCGACCGGCTCGGCGCTGACCTGCACCAACCCGCCGTCGGGCGTGAACTTGATCGCGTTGCCGATGAGGTTGCCGAGCACCTGGAGCACGCGCTCCCGGTCGCACACCGCGTCGACACCCGGGGCGCTGACGCGCTCTTCCACGCGCAACGACCGTTCGATCGCCTGGTCGCGCAACATAGCGATCGCCTCCACAATCATGGGCCGCACCGCCTCGCGCCGCGTCTCGACGAACAGGCGGCCCGCTTCGATGCTCGCCACGTCGAGCAGGTCGCCGATCACGCGGTTCATGCGCTCCGCCGAGCGGCGAATCGCTTCGACGTGCCGCCGGTCGCGCCGGCCCTCGCTGTCGGGGGGCAGGCTGCGCAGCAAGAGTCCCACGGCGGTGAGTACGGTGTTCAAGCCGTTCCGCAGGTCGTGCGAAATCGCTGCCAGCGTATCGTCGCGCGCGCGACTCGCCTGCTGCGCTTGCTGGTACAGACGCGCATTGTCCGCGCCGAGCGCGGTGCGTTGTGCGATGTCTTCGAGGAACGGCATGTCCGCCTTGGTGAAGCGGCGCTCCGGGCGCGTCATCCCGAGCGTGACGACACCCAGCAGGCGTCCGCGCCCGATCAGCGGCAGCAGCACCAGCGAACGGATCCCGGCGTCGCGGATCGCGGCTCGCCCGGCGGGGTTGGGAGCAATCGCCGCGAGCGCCGACTGACTCGGGTCGGACAGCAGCATCGGCTCGCCGGCGCGCAGCGTCGGCGTGGGCGCGAGATGCCAGTCGTCCAGCGTATTGTCCACGCGCTGCACGGATCCGTCATCCTCGACGACGTCGGCCAGGCAGATGTCGCCCAGCCGCGGCACCAGCAGCCGCGCCACCGCCGAAAGCATGGCGCGCTCGTCCAGCGCCGAGGCGAGCACCTCGGCGAGGTTCGACAGGAAGCGCTGCTCGTCCTGCGCGGCCTTGGCGGCCGGCATTTTGGCGCTGCGTACCTTCACGTCGTCCCTCCTACCGCTGCAAATATCACCCATCGCGGCAGGCTGCGCGCCCATCCCCAACGGCACGGGGTGAATCAGGACAGCAATATGATCAGCAACACCCCCAGCAGCACCAGACCAAGCGTCGAAATCGTGATCACCGTGCGGTCGGCCGCCGCGGCGGCCGCGGCCGTCGCCGCCTCGTCATGCGCGAGCGCCGGCTGATAGCTGCGGAATCCAGGCGCGAGTCGCGGACCGCGGGCGGGCGCCGGTTGTGCCGCCACGGGAGCCTGGGTCGCTCCGGCAGCGGGTTGTTGCGCCGGCGCCGGCGCCGTGGCGAGACACGCCACGGCGACCAGCAGGTACAAGCTGCGCGTCATACCACCCGCCTTCCTTGAATCAGGCGGACGACGATGACGACCAGCGCAATCACGAGCAGCAGATGAATCAGGCCGCCGAACGTATACGACGAGATGAATCCCAGCAGCCAGAGAATGATGAGAATAATTGCGAGCGTGAACATGTGTCGTTTCCTCCTAGGGGGTGACGGGCAGCTGCGGGCCGACAACCCACTTCACAATGCGCCCGGGCTGGAGGGGCGTGTTGTCATCGACCTGGTTGATCAGCGCTAACGTCGCCGCCGAAACGGGCGACGGTCTCTGTTGCGCGAGCTCGGCGATCGTGGTGCGCCGGTCGAGCGTAAAGAGACTGAGGTGCTGAGGCTGCACGTTGAGGATCGCGGGGTCGGAGACCGGCCCGAAGCTGGACAGCGACCGCTGCGCGACCGCCTGGTAGTTCCCCCACTGCGCTTCCGGGCTGTAGGCGAGCAGGCGATACACGTTGTTGCCGTACTGCACGAACACGGCGTTGCCGCGGACCGTACCGCTCTGCGTTTGCGCCGCGAATGGCGCGGCGCTGGCGGTCAGCCCGTTGATGTTGGCACGCGTGAGCGTTCCCGCCTGGATGCCCTGCTCGGACAGGAACGAGCGCGCCGCTTGATCGGCGCTGGACCCCTGAGCCAGCGTCAGCTCGATGATGGCGTCCTGCCGCGGGCTCTGTGCCGCGACCGCCTGCTTGCCGTTCATCGTCTGCCAGCCGCTCGGGAACGACAGGCGAAACCGGAGGTCGGGATGATAAAATTCCGAGCCTTTGAAGAAGCCTTCGCGCGGATTCATGCCGAAGATCATGCCATCGAGCCGGCGTTGGTACCCATCGCGGTTGACGGCAGCGCCGGAGAAATCGGTGTGCATCTGCGAGATCACCGCGGTGATGTGCTCGACGCGATTGCCGGGATTCGGATGTGTGGCGAGCCACTCCGGCAGCCGGCCGCCGCTCTGCGACTGAATCTTGTCGAGCATCTGCATCACGCTGACCATCTGCCGCGAATCGTAATTCGCCCGGCTCGAATAGCGGACGCCGAGCTGATCCGCCTGGTTCTCGTTGTCGCGCGAGAATTTCAGGAAGAGCACGCTCAGCGCCTGACTCGCGACGCCGGCGTATTTCGCCACCTGCGAGCTGGCGATGCTGCCGATCGCGAGCCCGAGATTGGCGACCTCCTCCCGCGAAATCGCGTGCGCCGTGTGCCGCGCGGTGACATGGCCGATCTCGTGGCCCATGACGGTCGCAAGCTCGGCCTCGCTCGTCATATGCGCGAGAATGCCGCGCGTGACGTAGACGTGACCGCCGGGAATCGCGAAGGCGTTGACGGCGGGATCATCCACGACGCGGAAGGTCCACGGCAAATTGGGGCGCTCGGAGGTCGTGGCGAGCTTCACGCCGATGTCCTGGATGTAAGACTGCAGCGCGGGGTCGGGATAGAGACCGATGGTGGCCACGACCTGGCTGTCGTACTGCTGCCCCATCTGTATTTCCTGCGACTCGCTGACGAGCATCAGCTCGTTCTTGCCGGTCGCGGGATTGCGCGCACATCCCGCCAGCGTGCCGGCAACCAGTAGTAACGCGAGGAGTCTCATTCCTCCTCCCGCTTCATCTCGTCCTCGAACTGCTTCTGGATCTTGCCGCCCTCGTCCTGTAGCTTGCCGGCGATTTGTTCAGCCTTGCCTTTGAGCTGGCGCATCTTGCCGCGCACCCGGTTTTTCGTGCTGCGTTTCATGGGAGGAGCTCCCGCTAATGGTCCGTAACTAGGGTCTCTCCTGAAGTTTCCACTCCCTCAACGCCAAAATGCATCCCTCAGCGGGATGAAAAACGGCGTAGCGAGGGGGTGGTCGGAGCTAGCCCGTCGGAGGGGCGGGTGCGGTGGATACGGCGGGAGTGCGGATCGCGATGGGATCGGTCACCCGGTAGTGCGCATCGAGGCGTCGCAGCTCGGTCTCGAGCCGGTGATTGACCGCGCGATGCTGCTCGGGGCTGTCCGACACGACGAGGATCTGTGTGCTGCGTTGCTCCAGGATGAGCTGTGCCGCCCACGCGCGCGCGTGCTCGAAAGCAAACGCGTTCTCAGAATCGAGAAGCTTGCGGATCTTGCCTAACCCGTCCGACGGCGGGGGCGGCACTACGCGGTATGCGTACGCCCACAGTTGTTGCACATCCCCACCCTCGCGCGCGGAACGCGAACGGACAATCCTGCTTCCGGGTTAGCTCTAGCGGACGAACTTGCGGCGATCGCCTTTGGGCGGGGTTTTCTTGTGGGCGTGCGCCGCAATCTGCAGACGGCTGTGCAGCGCGAGCTTCTCGAGAATGTTGTGGACGTGACTCTTGACGGTGTAGGTCGCGATGTTGAGCCGCTGCGCGATTTCCTTGTTGGACAGTCCCTCGGCGATCAGGTCGGTGATCTGCTGCTCGCGCTTCGTCATTCGCACCGAAGCCATCATCGGCGTATTGCGCAGTACCGAGGCCTGTTTGGCGATGTGCGACAGCAGCGTGCCGGTGAGGGCCGGCGGGACGACGTCGCCGCCGTTGGCGACCTGGCGGATCGTACTGACGAGCTCCTCGAGGGCGGCGTCTTTCGCGATGAAGCCATTGGCGCCGCGCTTGATGAAGTCGATGACGTCTTCTTCCTCGGGCAGCATGTCCATCATGATGATGCGGGAGTGCGGCGCGGCTTCCTTGATGCTCTCGACGAGGCGCTGGCTGCGGTTGCGCCCCAGCGCGGCGTCGACGAGGACGACGTTGGGCTTCTGTTCCTGCAGACGCTGCAGCGCCGCCGATGCCCCTTCGGCCGACGCGACCACCTTGAACTCCGTGTGTGAATCCAACAAAGCCGCGAGACCATCGCGCAGCAGACGATTGTCTTCGATGACGAGGATCTGGATTTTTTTACTCATTGGTGCTGACGGCCCTCGTTGTGGACGAGAGTTAGGAGGTTGAGCAAATATTCTGGCCAGTTCCCAAGGTATTAGTCAAGTCGGGCCCGAAGGTTCCTGCGTCATTCTTTGGGATGAGTCGGCAAAATTGGCGTCTAACCCTCCGCGGCCGTGGCCGGCCGGAACGTGCCGCTTGCCTATTTGGGGGTCCGGAGTGAATGGTAGGAGGCGCTCCCGCGCCCGAAGGGAGGGTGGCCTTGTGTCCCAGATTCACTGCCACTTCTGTGGCGGCATTATCGAGGACGTCGCGACCATCGAGTATCGCCCACCGCGAGCCAGCGCCCAGTTCGCGATGCCCCAGGCCACGCCTTGTACCTGCTCACCACCGATCGTCTACGAGCACCCGCCCGTCCTCGGAGGACCCGACGAGGATCAGACACCGGACGGCGACGCGGCTTGAAAACGAACACGGCGCTCCTGGCGGAGCGCCGTGTCGCTGCAGGTGCCGTGGGTGGTTACAGCTTCACGACGTTCTGCGCCGCGGGGCCTTTCTGGGCCTGCACGATTTCGAACTCCACGCGCTGGCCTTCGGTCAACGACTTGAACCCTTCTCCCTGAATCGCGGTGTGATGCACGAAGCAGTCCTTGCCGCCGTTCTCGGGCGTGATGAACCCGAAGCCTTTGGCGTCGTTGAACCACTTCACGGTACCGGTGATGCGTTCCATCTGTCCGTTACTCCCTAGCGTGTACGGTTCCGGCGGCGAGCTGCCTTGCTCTTGCGCCGCCGTTGAACGGCGGGACTCTCGTAGAAGCGCTTCTTCTTCATGTCCTGGAACAGGCCTGCCTTGGTGATCTGGCGGTTGAATTTCTTCAGCACGACTTCCAACCGGTCAGTGTCGCTCAGCGTGACGTGCATCTCGGCCTTCCAGCAGTGAGAGCCGTTCCCAGAAACGCGACGAGGACCGCAGGCGGAAGCCCAGGTCCTCGATCAAGTCCACTGGTGTCCAGCGCACGGCACCATGCCGTGGCCCCTTCGCTCGCCCGAAGGATCATCAGGGGGCAAAGTGAAGTCAATGGTCGCGGCCGTTAGCCCCGTGGACGGCGGCGGTCCGCCTATCTAGCATTCGCGGAAAATCCTGGGGACCGTCCATGCCGCGTTGCATCGTGATTCTCACCCTCGTCTTGCAGGCCGTGTTCACTCGCCTCGCCGTCTCACAGGATTCTCTCCCGGACACCCTTGCTGATTCTTTGCGTCGCGCGAGTCGCCTGGACGGCAATTGGCTCCGCCGTCTGCCGATTGACGATCCGCGGCACGCGCTGGTGCTGATTCCCGGCGTGCGGTTGTCGAGCATCGACATCGGGATCACGCCGACGACGAACATGCTGATTCGCGGCGATGCGACCGGACGGGGCAACGTGTATGTCGATGGCGCGCTCATGCGCTTCGAGACGCGCGGCGGGGCGGGGGTCGAGCTCGCGCCGAACGCCGTCGACACGCTGTCGCTTCTGACCGGGGCCGCTCCCGCGACGCTGTCAGATGCCGGCGGCGGCGTCATCTCGTATCAGACGCGCAGCGGTGGTCAGCACCTCGCCGGGGGCGTGCGCTGGGACAGCGACGAGCCGTTCAGCGATGCCTCGACGGTTGGCTACAATCGCATCGAAGGAAATGTCGGCGGTCCACTGACGGGTGGTGGCAAGCTCACGTTCCTTCTCTCCACGACACTGCAGGGGCAGCAGTCCAGCTACCGCGGGCTGTACGCCGCGAAGATCCCCGCGTTTCTCCCCGCCGGAACCGATACGACGGTCACCCAGGGCGGCAACCCGGTCGCGGTGCCATTGTTTGCGAACGAGGCGAGTGGGTTGCGCCGCCCGCTCGACTGGTCAACGGCCCGTCGTGCCCACATCAAGCTCGCGTATCGGTCCGGCGCGTCTCATGCATCGCTGACGCTGCTCGGCGGCGAGATCCAGCAGCGATCGTTTCCGGGCTCGTTTGCGTTGGTGCCCGCCGTCTACATGGGACGACGGATGTCGACTGCCGCGGCGATCGTGAACTGGCAACAGCGGATCGGCGCGTGGCGCGGCGGTCCGCTGACGCTGGACGTGAATCTGTCACTCGTCCGGCACCGCGACATGACGGGGCCGCTCGACTCGACGGTCGAGCGTGCGACCCGCGATCCGGCGCTCGGCATTGCGTTCGAGCGACTGCGGTTTGTCGGCGCCGACGTGCTGGGCCTCCCCACGAATGACCAACTGATTCGCGATCTCCGCACCAACACCGGAACCAGGGGCGTACCTTTCCCCGGCACCTTGCCCGATCTCGCCCAGGCGTATCACACGAATCCTTACGGCGTCGCATCCGGCTGGCCGACCTCGGGCTATGGCGGGACGCTCTCGGATGTGGCGGAGCGGCGGGTCCAGGGACGCTGGGGCGTTACCTGGAATCGCAGCCGCGAGCAGCGCATCGGTATCGGCGTCGATTGGGAACACGCGCACATTGCATCCTACACGTCGAGTATCGTGCGGCTGATTGGGACGGATGTGTTCGCAGCGAACCCGGGACGGCTGGGCGTTTTCACTGAGAACCGGTTTGTCCTCTCCGACGCCGTGATCGACCTCGGTTTACGCTATGACCACATCACTCCCGGTGGCGAGCTCCCCGCCGTTCCGTCGTTCATCTCGTCGAGTGGTCCGGCATTGTGGAATCCCAACGGGGGGAGTGACGACACGGCATACGCGAATTCCGTCGCGCGCGTCTTTCGTAAGGCGCGCAGCCAGTCCGTGTTCTCGCCGCGCCTCCGCTTCGCGTACCCCGTCGGCGACTCACTGGATCTGCGGCTCGGGTTCTCACGCACGGCAGAGCCTCCGTCCTGGAGCAATGTGTTCGCGCACAGCAACAGCGACATCTCCTTTACGGACGTCAACAATCTGTACGGCAGGGACGTGGACTTCGTGGTGACGACACTCATTGAAGCGGGCGTAGGGTATCGGCGCGGTTCCGCGGTGGTTGCCGCCAGTCTCTACATGAAAGAGCTGCCCCGCTATGTGGGACGCTTGACGCCATTCAGCCGGCCCACGGATCCCTCGAGCATCGTTACGATCAACACGCTGAGGTCGTTAGGCACCGCTCCCGTACATGGCGTGGAGCTGGGCGTGGATGTGGGACAGCGTTGGGTGCAGGCGTCGGTCGCATACTCGCTGGCACATGCCGCTGGGGGTCCGGGAAGCCAAGCGCCCATCACCGCACACAGCGGTGCCTTCGCGATTTCCGCGGAAGTGCCGGACGACTGGCAGCGCGGCACGTCGATCGGGAGCATCGCGCGAGGGACAAGCGCCCTGGTACTCTTCCGGGCCCAGAGCGGCCAGACCTTTGCGCTGCAGACCAATAACGGGTTTGGTCTGATCACGCCGCCGGAAGGCTTCCTTGTCTCAAACTTCAACGTGGCCCATCTCCCCTGGATGAAGCGACTGGACTTACGGATTGCCAAGACACTGCGCCGGGGAGCGGGAGGCCAGCGCTGGTCCCTCTATCTGGATGCTCGCAACCTCCTGGACTTTGCGAACCTGCTTGCGGCGTTCGCGGAAACGGGCGACACGACGAATGCACTGCATAAGCTCAGCACGCTTGGCGATCCCGCACTCCCGAGCGGGAGCGCGAACTACGCCGTCCTCTGGGACGAGGCGAACAACGCCGGCGCGCTTGCTCCAGATAAGACTGTGGATCTCAGCGGTTGTGCGGCTTGGGGCAGTCCGGTGAACTGCGTGGCGTTGACGCGTGTGGAACGACGCTTCGGGGACGGCAACCAGCAATTCACGCTGCCGGAACAGCAGCGGGCTTTCGAAGCCTATTACCGCGACTTCTTCGGCGCGTGGCGCTTTTACGCCCCGGGCCGGACCATCCGGTTCGGGATCGCGCTCGAGCTGTAGACGCGGTTGTTGGAACGCATCGCAGGATGCAACTTAGTCCCGCCATGCGCCCCTTCCTTCTTCTGGTCACGCTGCTCGGCGTGGCCTGCAAGCATCCGCGGCCGGGGGATGCACCGCCCCTGCGCGCGCCGCGCGATACGGTTCGGGTCGTCCCGCCACCCGTCGTGGTGCGCGACACCGCGCTGGAGCAACGCGCGGCCCGGCTCGAGCTGAAGGTGCTGGAGCAGGAAGCGCAGGTCGACGTGCTGCAGGAGCGGCTCGACGATGCGCGCCGAGAGGTGGTCCGCGCGATGGCGAAGTTGCAATCACTTGCGACACGCGCCGAGGCGGCGTCGGGAATGGCGGAAGCGGAGATCGCGCTCCAGGCGCTGCGGAGCAACGGCAACGGCCCGGCGTCGCCCGAGTGGACGCAGGGCAGCCAGCTGCTGCAGCTCGCGGCGGCCGAATTCGACAAGCAGAACTACGCGGGCGCGCTGTACCTCGCGACGGAAGCGAAAAACGCCGCGGCCGCCGGCCAGCGCCGCGCCGGCGGCAACGAAAGCCAGACGACGCGTTCTGGGGAAGTGCCGTTCGCGCTGCCGTTGCCGGTGCAGACGACGGGGCGCGCCAACGTGCGCGAAGGGCCCGGCGCCGGATTCAAGGTGCTGTTCACGCTCGAGAGCGGCGCGTCGCTCGTCGCGTACTCGTACGTCGATCAATGGGTGCGTGTGAGAGATGAAACAGATCGGCCCGGCTGGATTCATCAAACGCTGATCGGCCGGCGCCCCTAGCCTTCTTTCGTCGCCGCCGGAACGGAGGGACGCGCCGCTGCGACGACACGATCGCCGCCGGCGCGTTTGGCCAGGTAGAGCGCCGCGTCCGCCTCGGCGATGAGCTGGTCCGGCGCGTCACCGTGCATGGGAAATGCGGAGACGCCCAGGCTCAGGGTGATCCGGCCGGCGGGGAGCCGCTCGGCCGCCAGTTTCTTGCGAATCCGCTCCGCGAACTCCGTCGCGCCTTCGATTTCCGTCTCCGGCATCATGATGAGAAACTCTTCGCCGCCATAGCGTGCCACGAAGTCCACGTCGCGGCTCGCCTCGCGCATGATCGTCGCGACACGCTTCAGCACCGTGTCGCCCGCCGGATGCCCATAGTCGTCGTTGTAGCGCTTGAACAGGTCGACGTCGGCCATGACGACCGCAAAGCGGTGATGCATGCGGCGTGAGCGGCGCACTTCGTTCTCGAGCACTTCCATCACCCGGACGCGGTTGAACAGGCCGGTGAGATGGTCGGTGACCGACAGGCGCTCGAGCTCCGCACGGCTCTCGCGCAGCCGCGCCACCATGTCGTTGAACACTTCGGTGAGATACCCGACCTCACCGCCGGTCGTGACGGGGAGGCCGACTTCGAGATCGCCCTTGGCGACCGTACCCGCGGCCTGCGTGAGCCGGTTCAGGGGCCGGACGATCAGCAGGCTGATGAAATAGGCGAGCGCGCCGACGACCGCGAGCAGCAGCGCGACGACGCCGAGCGTCACGTTGCGCAGCCGCGCCACCTGGCGGAACGCTTCGGTGGCCGGAATCTCCGACACCAGCACCCAGCTCAATGCGGGTACCACGCGGACGCTGCCCACGACGGGATCGTTGGTGAAACTGGTGAACTGTACGGCGCGGCCTTCGCGCGCCAGCAGCCAGTTCGCGACGTCGCGGCCGAAGCCCTGCCGCATCAGCTCCTGCGAGCTGCCGCGCGAGCTCACGATGAGCCGGCCGGCGCGCGACATCAGATAAATCTGTCCCGACTCGCCCGGAGAAAAGCGGAGCAGGGTATCGGCCAGGCCCCGCAGGTTGACGCGCGCGGCCAGCGCGCCCAACAGATGCAGGCCCCCCGCCCCTCCCGCCCCCCCCGCCCCTCGACCGGCGCGTGCCGATTCGATCGGCACCGACACGAGCATTTGGGCGTGCCCCGTCGTGGAGTCCCAATACGGCGGGCTCAACGCCCAGTCGTTCGACCGCAATTCGGCTGCCCAGTCGGGGGCCAGCACCACGCGTCGCGGCGGGTCGGCGCTCGACGCGATGACGTGGCCATGATGGTCGAGGACGAGCAGCTCGCTGTAGTCGGGGAACCGGTCGCGCACCGAGTTGAGATAGTCGGTGAGCCGCCGGAAGTAGATGCCGGAGCGGACCGGCTCGCCGTTGACCAGCGGAATCCGCTCCAGGTTCTCGGTCACCTCGTAAGAGCTCAGGAAGACGCGCAGATTGTAGCGCAGCTCCTTGCTCCAGAGATCGACTTCGCGCACCGCCTGCGCGCTCATCCCCAGCAACTCTTCGGACGCTTTGGCGGAGAGCGCGCGCTTGTTTTGGCTGTAGGAAATCCACGCGGTCGTCAGCGACGGCAACAGCGTCGCGACGACGGCGAACATCAGCATCTTGGTGCGGATGCTGCCGAAGCGGAAAAAGCGGGGCAACGTCAGGGCGCATCCCCTCCGTGGGTTGCCACAAGATTCATGCGCAGCACGTTATCGCAAGATGGGCGCCTTAACCGTAAGGAAAATCACGTGATCTGGCGCACAGCCGCGGAACGAATCAGACTAGGTCGACCCCCATCCCCACCTCACCGGAGCCTCTGATGACGGATCGTTTCAGCCGCCGCGCCTTCCTTCAGTATGGAGCCGGCATGGCCGCCGGATCGATGCTGCCCCATTCGACCGGTTCGCGTTCCAGTGTAGGGGCGCAGTATGCTACGCCCCGGCCAGTCACGGTTTCCGACTTCGAGCTCGACGAATCCACCATCGCGCAGCTGCAAGACGCGATGCGCAGCGGCGCCCGCACCTCGCGGTCCATCTGCGCCGACTATCTCGCGCGCATCGCCGAGCTCGATCCCCAGCTGCACGCGGTGCTCGAGACGAACCCCGACGCGCTCGCGATCGCCGATCGGCTGGACGGCGAACGCAAAGCGGGCCGGGTCCGTGGCCCGATGCACGGGATCCCGGTGCTGGTGAAGGACAACATTGCGACCGGCGACCGCATGATGACGACCGCCGGATCGCTGGCGCTCGCGGGTGTCACGCCGCCGCGCGATGCGCCGCTGGTCGCGCGGCTCCGCGCCGCCGGTGCGGTGATCCTCGGCAAGACCAATCTCTCGGAGTGGGCCAACATCCGCTCCAATCAGTCCTCCAGCGGTTGGAGCGCGCGCGGCGGGCAGTGCGCCAATCCGTACGCGCTCGATCGCAACCCGTGCGGATCGAGCTCCGGAACGGGCGCGGCGATCGCCGCGAACTTTGCGGCCGTCGGCATCGGCACCGAGACCGACGGATCGATCGTCTGCCCGTCGGGCGCCTGCTCGCTGGTCGGCGTGAAACCGACGCTGGGGCTGCTCGACGGTGCGGGGATCATTCCGATCGCGCACAGCCAGGACACGGCCGGACCGATGGCGCGGACCGTGGCCGATGCGAGCGTGCTGCTGGGCGCGCTGGCCGCGCGTGATTACAGCGCCAGCCTCGACCCGGCGGGTTTACGCGGGGCGCGGATCGGCGTCGCGCGCAAGAAGTTCTTCGGGTACAGCCCGGAAGCGGACGCGCTCGTGGAAGCGGCGATCGATGTGCTGCGGCGCCAGGGCGCCGTCATCGTCGACCCCGCCGACATTCCCCACCTCGGTGAGTACGACGACTCCGAGCTGCTCGTGTTGCTGTACGAGCTGAAGGCGGATCTCGCGGCCTACCTCGCCGCCTGGGCGCCGGGGGGAAGCGTCAAGTCGCTCGCCGACGTGATCGCGTTCAACGACGCGAATAAGACGCGCGAGATGCCGTACTTCGGGCAGGAGCTGTTCATTCAGGCGCAGGCGAAAGGGCCGCTCACGGATCAGGCGTATCGCGACGCGCTGGCCAAGGACCAGCGGCTGTCGCGCACCGAAGGCCTCGACGTGGCGTTCGCGCAAAACACTCTCGATGCCATCGTCGCGCCCACCGGCAGCCCGCCATGGCCGACCGATCTCGTCAACGGCGATCACTTCCTCGGCGCGAGCTCGACGCCGGCCGCGGTCGCCGGATATCCCAGCATCGCGGTACCGGTCGGTTATTCGTTCGGATTGCCGGTCGGGATGTCGTTCATCGGGCGTGCCAACAGCGAGGCGACGCTGCTGAAGCTGGCGTATGCGTACGAGCAGGCGGCCAAACCGCGTGTGCCGCCGCGCTTCTTACCGCAGTGGCGCCCCGCCTGAGATCCAGCGGGCGAGGAGGTCGCGCTCCTCCTGTGTCATCCCGGTCTTGTTGGCGAGCGGCATCGTTTTCGTTTCGACGGCGCGTACGCGGATTCGTGCGGCGAGCCGTGCGATGCTCTCCGGCGTGTCGAACGTCACGCCGCCCGGCGCGGGGCCGAGGGTTCGATCGGTCTGATACTGTGAGTGACACGGCAGGCAACGCTGGTTGATCACGGAGCGGACGACGGCGAATGAGGGCACGGCATCAGCGCCGGGTGCCGGCGCCGCGGCACTTTTCGGCACCGACAGGAACATTGCGCCCGCCAGCGCCAGCGCCGCCGGCACGAGTGCCCAGCGGCTCGCGCTGCCTCGACCGATCATCGCATGCCGCACCGCCGCCCCGGCGACGAAGAGCAACAGGAGAACGAGCCAGTTGGCCGGGTTCGCGTACGTCGCGGGGAAATGATTCGACAGCATGATGAACAGCAGCGGGAACGTCATGTAGCTGTTGTGCACCGACCGCTGCTTGGCCCGCTCGCCCAGCGCGAAATCGGCCGGCCGTCCCGCCCGCGTCGCGGCGAGCATCTGTTGCTGGGCCGGCAGGATGCGCTCCCAAACGTTGGCGACCATCAGTGTGCCCAGGATCGCGCCGACGTGCATGAAGGCGGCGCGGCCGGAGAAGAGACGGCAGACCAGGATCGTGACGGCGGCGAGCAAAGCGAGGGAAATGGCGGCCGCGACGGCCGGACGCCTGGCCAGCGCCGAGCGCCACAGGCCGTCGTACACGGGCCAGCTGAGGATGATCAGACCGATTCCGAGTGCGGTTGCGAGACCCCGACCGATGCGCGAGACCCCCGCATCGAGCAGGTAGGAGCCGCTCAGGTAGAAAACGAGGACGAGCAGGGCCATTCCGCTGATCCACGTCAGCATCGCTTCCCATTTGAACCAGTGCAGCACCGGCGGCACTTCGCCCGGTCCGGGGCGGCGCTTCTCGACCTGGTAGAAGCCGCCGCTGTGCACCATCCACAGATCTCCCTCGACACCCGGCCGTGGCTGTGCAGGTGTGGTCAGTGCGCGGTCCAGCCAGATGAAATAGAATGAGCTGCCGATCCACGCGATGCCGGCAATGAAGTGCGTCCAGCGCAGCAGCAGGTTCGCCCAATCGCCGAGCCAGTTGATCATGGGGGGAGTAATATAGGCCATGCTCTTCTTCTTTATAGCAACACTGCTGCAGCCCAGCGATACGCTCACGGGGCGCGTCGTCGATGTGGGCGGCCAGCCCGTCGCGGCGGCGATCGTCGAAGTCACGGAGCTGGGCCGCAGCGTGACCACGACGGAAGCGGGCGAATTCCGTATCGCGATCGCGCCGGGCCGATACACGCTGGCCGTGCGACGCCACGGATTCGCGCCCGTGGTGCGCGAGATCGTCGTCGCTCGCGGACAGGCGGCGCTGGAGATCGTGCTCACGCCGAGTGCGCTGCGGCTCGAGCCGGTGACCGTCACGGCGTCGCGCCAGCCGTTGGCGGTGCAGACGTCGCCGCTGCCGGCCAGCGCGTTGTCGGGCGACGCGCTGCGGCAGGCGCAGGGCGTCTCGCTGGCGCATGTCGTCGAGGCGCTGCCGGGCGTGCGCACCCTCAGCACCGGCGCGCAAATCGGGAAGCCGGTGATTCGCGGCTTCTCCGGCCCGCGCGTGCTGGTGCTCGAGAACGGCAGCCGGCTCGAGGACTACTCATGGAGTGATGAGGACGGCCCTTCGATCGAAACGGCGTTCGCGCGCCGCATCGAGCTGATTCGCGGACCGGCGAGCGTGCTGTACGGCTCGGACGCCTTGGGCGGCGTGATCAACGTGATCCCGGAGCAGCTGCCCGATGCGGCAGGCGGTCCGGGATTCATGCGGACCGGATTCACACTTTCGGCCGCGAGCAACAACGTCGAGCTGGGTGCCGGCGCGCGTGTCGAAGGCGCGCGCGGCAACCTCGGTTGGCGCGTCGCCGCGATCGGGCGGCATGCCAGCAACCTTCATACACCCGCGGGCGAGCTCGACAATACCGGGTTTGGCGCGTTCAACGGGGAGGCTGCGGCGGGTTGGCGGTGGCCGTCAGGCAGCTCGCTCGACGCTCGCGTGATCCATTACGGGGGTGACTTCAAGCTGCTCGAGGCGAACGCGCCGCCCGGCGAAACGGGGGGGCCGGAGCGCAAAGCGGGAGACGAGCGCGTCCAGATCACGGGCCAGCGCCCATGGGGAACCTGGCGGGTCGAGGGTAAGGGGCAGCTGCAATTCCACTCGTTGATCGAAGTGGCGGACGATTCGACCGGCACGGAGTCTGAGCAATTCAATTTGTTGCTGCAGACAGGCTCTCTCGATCTACTGCTGCATCATGGCGGCACGACGCTCGGTATCGCGATGTTGGGCCAACGCAGTGACGCCAGCGGACGCGAGCCGATCGTGCCCAACGCGAACGTCCTGTCCAGCGCCGCGTTTGCGTTCGAGCAATGGAGTCCGGGATCGGGACGGTGGACGGTGCTGGCGGGGCTGCGGGCGGATTTCCGCCGTCTCCTCGCCGAGCGCAATGACTCGCTCGGCGTCGTCGCACAGGATCGCGCAAATCAGGCGTGGTCCGGGAACGCCGGCGTCATTTTCACGCCGGTCCCCGGGGGAGGACTCTCGCTGAGCCTGAACGTGGGCCGCGCGTGGCGTGCGCCGACACTGTTCGAGCTGTTTGCGAACGGGCCGCACATCGGCGAGGCCCGCTTTGAGCGGGGCGATTCGACGCTCAAGCCGGAGCACAGTCTCGATGTGGATGTCGGCCTGCGCTGGAGCGGACGGCGAGCGCGATTCGAGTTGGCGGCGTACGGGAATAGCATCTCGAACTTCATCTACATCATTCCGACCGGCGCGTTTATCGATTCGTTGCGCGTCTACCAATACGCGCAGGCCAAGGCCGAGATGCGCGGCGCCGAGGCGGTGATCGAAACGGATCTTGGCCGCGGCCTCATCGCCCGGGGCCGGCTCGAAGCGGTGCGGGGCACAAATCGGACTTCAGCTGAGCCGCTGCCCCTGATTCCACCGCTGCGCGCCGCAGTCGGCTTCTCGTGGCGGGACCGGCTGCGCCTCGATCTGGATGCGTACGCGCGCCAGGACCGGCCGAACCCGCTCGACATTCCGACGCCTGGCTACGCGCTGCTCCATGTCGGCGGCGGAGCGGACGTGCGTCTCTTTGGGCGGCCGATGCGCGTCGACATCGCACTGCGCAACGCGCTCAACCAGCGCTATCGCAGCTTCTTGAGCCGTTACAAGGAGTTTGCGTTCGACCCCGGACGAAACCTGATCGTCCGCCTGTCGAGCGGATACCTGGACTAGCGCGGCATTCCCGCGGCGCTGGTCGCGTCTGCGAGGATGGCCCAGATCCGGTCGATCCACTCGCGGTGCTCCGGCTTCATCAGCACGGAGCGCAGGCAGATGATCGTGCCCGAGTCGCGCTGCATCTCCTGCACGTCGATCAGATGCAACGGCAAGGTGACGAGCGCGAGGTGCAGGTGGCGCTGCGCCGCTTCGGCAAAGATGCGCCGCGACAGGTTGGAGGCATCGCTGACCCTTTTCGCGCGCGGCGCCCAGACGACGATGTCGAGCTCCGGCGGCGCGCCGGTAACGAACCGGCCGTCACGCCGCAGCCGCTCGTGGAGCTCCAGCGCGGCCGCGCGCCCAGCCGCGAGCCCCTTTGCGAACTCTCCGTCCCGCACCAGCGGCAGCAGGCGCTGCGTCGCCCAGAGCGCCACCGCGGCCGCGCCCGGCCGCGAGCACTCGAGCGAGATCTCGCCGAGGTGCATTTCAGTCGAGGTGTAGTAGGTATACGGCGAGTCGTGATAGTACAGACGTCCTACGGCGGGATCACGGAACAGCACGCAACCGCAGCCGTACGGTTGCAATCCGTGCTTGTGGGGATCGATCACCACCGACGCCGCTGCACCGATTCGTTCGAACGCCTGTCGCGTCTCCGGTTCGAGACTGGACACGAGCAGGAAATACCCACCGTACGCCGCGTCGGCGTGAATCCGGAAATCATGCGTGTCGCGGAGCGTGACGATGTCCGCGAGCGGATCGACGGCGCCCGTCGCCGTCGTCCCCATCGTGGCGACCACGGTGCCCACGTTCCCCGCGGCGAGCCGCCGCGCGAGGGCGGGCAGATCGATGCGGCCGCGGCGGTCGCACGGGATCGTCTCAAACGGGATGCCCAGAACGCCCGCGATGCGTTGATGCGTGTAATGCGCCTGGGTCGAGGCCAGCACCGTCTTTCCCGGATCCAATTGCTTGGCGATCCACAGCGCCTCGAGATTCGCCATCGTGCCGCCACCACACAGGTGTCCGAGATGCGTATCCCAGCCGATCATGCGCGCCAGCGCCGCGACGGCTTCTTTCTCCATCGCTGAGCTGGCGCGCCCGCCGTCGAGCGCATGGTTGTTGGGGTTGATGTGAAGGGCGAGCTCGTAAGCCCGCCGCGCGACCGGGTGCGGCGGCTTCAGCATTTGACCTGCGTAGAGCGGATCGCCGTACGGGAAGTTGTCCTTGAGGCGCTCCGCGACTTCCTCCAGCACTTCTTCAATGGCCTTCAAAAGCCCTCAAGTACGTGCGATCCCACGCCGCAGGTATGCTTTCACGAGGCGAGTACGGGCCCGGCTGATAGACCCGCGAGGTGATGCCGAGTTGGCTCTGCTCGCAGATGTGCCAGTCCTGCCGGTTAGTGCGATCCCAGAATTCCTCGGCGTCCTGGATGTTGTAGCCCGCGGCCGCGGGCGCGTCAGGGTGCACCATCCATTCGCAGACGACGCGTGACTGCATCGGGCCGACCGGCCAGACGGTGTAGAACACCGCGTAGTCGGGATGCAGGCTCAACATCATCGTCGGGAACAGCGCGTAGTAAAAGGCGCGGCGTTGATCCTCGGCGGCGAAGCTGCCGAGTGGCAGCGCGCAGGCGCGGCCGGTCATCGTCGCACTCTCGTTCGGCGCTTTGATCTCCATGTAGCCGCCGAGGAACGGCCCGTCGATCAGATCATTCGCGCCGCTCGTGTACGGCAGCTTGGTCGACAGCTCCGGATGAATCGTGGGGCAGTGCAGGCACTCGTTGTAGTTCTGGAGGATCAGTTTCCAGTTGGCGCGCACGTCATACTCGATGCGCCGCACCGTCCGCAGCAGCGGGAGGTTGTAGCGCGAGAATCTCCCCGCGAGTGGCGCGAACCACTTCGCGGCGGGCGTCGCCTGCGTATCGAGATTCAGGAACAGGAATCCCTCCCACTCGGCGAGCGCTACGGCGTGCAGCGGGTAGGCCTTCTTGTCGAACCCTTCGACTTCGTGCATGTGCGGCGCGCCGATCAGGCGGCCGTCGAGCGCGTACGTCCACGCGTGGTAGGGGCACTGGATCGTTTCGGAGAGCTTGCCCTGCGGAGCCTCGCACAGCCGCGTGCCGCGATGGCGGCAGACGTTGTAGTACGCCCGCCGCTCACCCGATTGATCGCGCAGCACGATGATGCTTTCGCCCGCGATCTCCACGACGAAGTAATCCCCGGGCGTCGCCAGCGTGGCATCGCGGCCAACGCAGACCCAGTGGCGCGCGAAGATGCGCTCGTGCTCCGCGGTGAACACTTCGGGCGCCGTGTAGTAGCGGCCCGGCAGCGTGCGGGCGCCCTGGCGATAGCTCTCGACGGTCTTGAGGAACGTCACGCGATAGCCGCGGCCGCGTTGCGGCCCGCAGCCCCCGGAATCCCACCGCCCGGATGTGTTCCCGAGCCGCACAGATACAGCCCCTGGATCGGGGTGCGATAACGGCTCCAGCCGGGGACGGGACGCATGAACAGAATCTGGTCGAGAGTAAGCTCTCCGTGGTAGAGGCTCGCCTCCGCCGCCTGCAGCTGCACCTGATCCGACCGAACGTTGAGGGCCTGCGCGACGCGCTCCGCGAGTCCCTCGTGCCTTCCCGGCGGCACGAACTGCACGTGGAGCTCCAGGCGATTGCCGTTGAAGCGTTGCACCTCGACGTACGGCGCTGCCGAGTCCCTGCCGTACTTGGCGTCGTCGTAGGCCCGCTCCAGGTAGTCGAGGGATGGCGCGATGCAGAGATTCGCGTAGCTCGGGGAAGGAGCCCGATCAAGGGTCAGCGTGCCGCGCGCGACTACGGCTCGCTCCTTGATGTTGCGCACCGCCCGCGCGAATTCCGGATCCAGCTCGATCGCGATAGGGTCCAGCGTCGCGCGGGGAGGAGCGCTCGACACGACCAGCGGCGCGAGAATCGTCTCCCCACTCTTTTCCAGCACGACGCCCGTGGCCCGGCCGTTCTTTGCGAGCACGGTCGCGCGATTGCCGCGCCGCACTTCGACACGCTTCATTCCCTCTAAGGCTTGCGTCAGGTTCGACCGCACCGGACGGAACACCCCCGCGGGACTGCCCGCGTGATGATGCAGGAAGTTGAACGCGGTGCCCCCCGAGCGCGGTCCCTGCTTCAGGTGCCAGATCCCGAGCGCGCCGAGGGCTCCCTTCAGCGCGTCGCTCTCGAACCAGTCGTCGAGCAGCTCGGCGATCGCCATCGGGAGAATGCGGGCCAGGTCGATGACCGCCTGTTTGCCGAGCCGGCGAACGTAGAGGCCCAGGCCGCCGATGCGCGCCAGCTCGCGCGGATCGCGCGTCTCGATATCGGGGGGGGGCGCGAGGTAGAGCTTTTCGAGCACCCCCGCGAGCGTGCGCATGCGCCGGCTGAACTCCGGCCATTTCGCCGCGTCGGCGGGGCTGATGCGACGAATCGCCTCGACCGAACGCCCCATGTCGCGCGACAGCTCGAGGGTGCTGCCGCCGTCGAGCGGCACGGTGAGCCACGGATCGGGCTGCTCGAGCCGCAGCTGACTCAAGCCCAGATCGCGAATCACGCGGGGCGGCACCCAGCCAATGTCGGCGGAGTGATCCACCACCTGGTGCTGTTCCACGACGACGACCCGTTTGCCGGCGCGGGCGAGGTAGTGGGCCGCGACCAGGCCGTTGGCACCGGCGCCGATGACGATCGCGTCGAAGCTCGCGGTCATCGACCGTCTTTCAGGATGCGCAGCGCGGCCAGCCGTCCCGACGCGCCCATGATGCCGCCGCCCGGATGCGTGCCGGACCCGCACTGATAGAAGTTGCGCACCGGCGTCGCGAACTTGGCCCATCCCGGCGCGGGCCGCAGGAAGAAGAGCTGATGCAGAGCCAGCTCGCCGGCGAAGATGTTGCCTTCGGAGAGGCCGGTGATCCGCTCGATGTCGAGCGGTGTGATGACCTGGCGATGCAGGATCTTCGCCTTGAATCCGGGCGCGAAGCTCTCGACGGTGTTCACGACGGCGTCGCCGAACGCCTCGCGCTTCGCGTCGGTCCAGCCGCCGTTGAGTTTGTACGGCGCGTACTGGACGAAGATCGACATGACGTGCTTGCCCGGCGGCGCCATCCCCGGATCGATCATCGACGGAAACACGATGTCCATGTACGGACGGCGCGAGAACTCGCCGTACTTCGCGTCGTCGTAGGCGCGTTCCACGTAGTCGAGACTCGGGCTGATCGAAAACGCACCGCGATGCTGCCGGCCAATCCCCGGCATGCAGGTGAAGCTGGGCAGCGAGTCGAGCGCGATGTTCACCTTGCCGGACGAACCGCGGAACTTGAAGCGGCGGATGTCGCTGACGAATTCGTCCGGCAGCTCCTTCGAATCGAGGAGCTGCAGGAACGTACGGCGCGGATCGAGGCTCGACACGACGATCGATGCCTCGAGCTCATCGCCGTTCTCGAGCACGACACCGCTGGCGCGTCCGTTGCGGACGAGGACCTTGGCAACACCGGCATCGCACCGGATCTCGGCCCCAAACGCGCGAGCCGCCGACGCGATCGACTCGCTCACGGCGCCGGTGCCGCCCTTGGCAAAGCCCCAGGCGCGGAACACGCCGTCCAGCTCGCCCATGTAATGATGAAGCAGGACGTAAGCGGTCCCCGGCGAGCGCGGCCCCAGGAACGTGCCGATGATCCCGCTCGCCGACTTGGTCGCCTTGAGCACGTCGGTCTCGAACCACTCGTCCAGAAAATCTGCCGAGCTCATCGTCATCAGTTTGACGAGCGCGTGGAGCCGCTCGCCGCCCAGGCCGCGGAAGTGTTTCCCAAGTTTCAAGAGACCGGCCAAGTCTCCAGGAGAAAACGACGTCGGATCGGGCGGCACCATGCTGAGGATCGGCTTCACGGCCTGCGCCATGAAATGCATCAGCCGCCCGTACTCGTCGTACGCCTCCGCGTCACGCGGCGAGTGGCGGTACAGCTCGCGTCGAGTCTCGTCGTGATCGCCCCAGGCGGCGAGGTAATCGCCGTTCTCCATCGGCGTCACCGTGCTCTCGAGCGGCAGGATGTGCAGCCCGTGCCGCGGCAAATCGAGATCGCGGATGATCTCGGGGCGCAGCAGGCTGACGACGTAGGAGAACATCGTGAACTTGAAGCCGGGGAAGATCTCTTCCGTGACGGCGGCGCCGCCGACGCGCGGACGGCGCTCGAGCACGAGCACCGATTTGCCGGCCCGCGCGAGATAGGCGGCGGTGATGAGCCCGTTGTGCCCACCCCCGATCACGATCGCGTCGTAACGCTCGCCCCCCCCCTTCACGCGCGCTTCCGTTCCGGGTTGAAGAAGGGCAGGGGCGTCACGCGCGCCGTCGCCTGTTTGCGGCGATGCTCCACCGTCACCTCCATGCGCACCTCGGTCCCCGGTGCCGCGCTCGCCGACTCGAGATGCGCCAGCGCCATGTAGCGCTTCAGCAGCGGCGACCATCCGCCGCTCGTCGCATAGCCCACCTGCCGCTGCCCACCGCGATCGTAGATCGGGACGCTCATGCGCCACGCCTGACTCGGCAACCGCGGTGGCAAGCCGACATCGGCGTAGAGCCGTTCCAGCGAGTCCCAGTCCACGGTCAGGCCGGTGAATTGCCACGAGGGTCCGCGGCGCCGCTCTGCGTCGAGCGCCGCCTGTCCGTTGTAGCGCTCCTTGTCGGTCGCCACGGTCCAGCCCAGTCCCAACTCGAGCGGCGACGATTTCTGCGCCTCGATCAACGCGTGGCGTGACGAGAAGTAATCGACCTCGATGAGCAGCAATCCCGCCTCGATGCGGGCGACGTCGAGGGCCAGCATGCCGGCGGGCGTGATCCCGTACGCCGCACCGGTCTCTACAATCGCGTCCCAGAGCGGCACCGCTTGGCCAGCGTCGACCCAGACTTCGTAGCCGAGGTCGCCGGTGTAGCCGGTGCGGGAGATCGTCACGGGGATGCCGCGGATCGTGGCGCTGGTCAGCCGGAAGTACTTCAGCGCCGAGAGGTCGCGCTCGGCGGCAATCTGCAGAATCGCGCGCGAGCTCGGGCCCTGCAGCGACACGGCCGCGGTGCGCTCCGAGACATCTTCGATGCCGACGTCGAGCCCCGAGGAATTCAGGTGCAGCCACCGCAGCGTTGGGTCGGCGGACGTCATCCGGAACGTCTGCTCGTTCAGGACGGAGATCGTGCCGTCGTCGATCTGCTTGCCGTCGTTGTCGCACCACGGCGTGTACAGCACCTGGCCGACTTTGGCCTTGGCCACATGGCGCGTGACCACGTGGTCGAGCAGCCGCGCCGCATCCTTGCCGGTGACCATGTACTTGTAGAGCGGCGAGACGTCGAACAGCGCCGCCGAGTTGCGGATCGCGTGGTACTCGCGGTCGTGCGACAGCTCGTACGCGCTGGCGACGACGTAGCCGGCCCAGCGCCGCCACGCCTGGCCTTCGGAGAGCGGCCCGGTGCGGGCGTGAAACGGGGTGGTCCGCAGGCTCACTTGGTCGCCGGCGGGGAAGGGGGGGGGGCCGTTTCGGCGGGAGCGAAGACGACGAGCACCTGCAGCTGCGCCGCGATCGAATGGAAGTGATGCTCGACGCCCGCCGGGACGAACACCGCCGTTCCCGGCGCGACGGGACGGTCCTCGGCGCCGACCCGGATCGTCGCTTTGCCGCCCACGACGTAATAGATCTCGTCCTCGCGGTGCGGGGCCTGGCGGTCGGGCTCGCCGGGCTGCAGCACATATAATCCCGCCGACATCGCGGGGACGCGGATCAGCTCGAAGTAGTTGTGGCCGGCGGGGCGGTCCGCGAACAGCCGGGAAAGCGCGAAGTGCTCCATAGTCGGGCGCGAAATCTAACTTTGGTCTGATGCGACTGCACCTCGTCGAACTGCACGATCTGCCGGCCTGTCCCGCCTCGTTGCGGGACGCCCTGACGGACTTTCTCGCGTTCGCGCTGAATCTGGTGCGGACCTACGAGCCGGCCGGACCGCTGCTGCGCCGGGCGCTGCGGCGCGCCGGCGCGACGCGCATCGTGGACCTGTGCTCGGGAGCGGGCGGACCGTGGTCGTGGCTCGCGCCGCAGGTCAACGTCCCGATCGTGCTGACGGACCTCTATCCCCACCGTGGGCGGATCGCGGGAATGCACCCGTCGCCCGTCGATGCGCGCGCAGTGCCGGCGGACCTGTGGGGCTTTCGGACACTGTTCACGTCATTTCACCATTTCCGTCCGGCCGACGCCCGGGCGATTCTGGAAGACGCCGTGCGGCACCAGCAGGGGATCGCCGTGTTCGAAGCGGCTCGCCGCCGGCCGCTCGATATCGGCCTCGTCGCCATGACGTGGCTCGGCGTGCTCGCCGCGGCGCCGTTCGTTCGCCCGTTCCGCTGGTCGCGCCTGATGTGGGCGTACCTGCCCCCGCTCTTGCCGGTCGTCGGCAGCTTCGACGGCGTCGTCTCCTGCCTCCGGTCGTATTCGCTCGCCGAGCTGCGCGCGCTGGTGCAGGGGCTGGACGACTTCGAGTGGGACATCGGTGAGGCGCGCGCGCCATATTCGCCGCTGCACACGACGTACTTGATCGGCGTCCCCCGCGGGGTAGCTTGACGCTCATGATCCGCCTGCTCGTACTGCTATGCTTTCCGATGCTGCTCGCCGCGCAAGCTGCTCCTCCGCCCCCGAAGCTTCCTCCGCCGACCGGATTCCGAGTCATGATCGTTCCGGACATGGAGGGGATGGGGAGCGCCGTCGACATTCACGAAGTCATCGCCGGGAATGAAGGCGAACAGTATCGCACGCTGACCAGCGCCGATTACTGGGACGTCTTTCGGGGCCTGCTCACCCGGGAAGTGAACGCCGTCATCACCGGAGCTCGCGCGGCGGGTGCGGGATCGTTCGTGGTGAACGAAGGGCACGGGGGCAACTTGTTCGCCAACGTGCTGCCGTGGGAGCTCGACACGGCGGCGATCCTGGTGCGCGGATTCCCCAAGCCCCTGATCATGATCACCGGCATCGATTCCACCGTCGGGACGCTGATCTTCACCGGCGCGCATGCGGGCGCCGGAATGCCCGGGGTGCTGTCGCACAACTTCGCCTTTGACGCCTTTACGGTGAACGGCACGAAGCTCAACGAAGTCGGCATCAACGCGCTCATCGCGTCGGAATACGGCGTCGCCGTCTCGATGGTCAGCGGCGACGACGTGTTGATTCGCGAGACGCGGGAGATCCTGGGCAGCGATTTCGTCGGCGTCACGACGAAGTATGCCGTCGGGCGCATGGCGGCCATCACGTTCAGCCCGGCGAAGGTGCGGCGCATGCTCGAGGATTCGGCCGGCGTCGCGGTGCGCCGGGCGATGCGTGGCGTCTTCAAGCCCTACCGCCTCTCCAAGCCGTATCGCGTCGAGTTCACGTTGCGGCGCTCGTACCCGGAGATGGTCGTCCAGGGTGTGGATTCGCTGCATTGGCAGGGGCTCGAGAAGACGGGTGATCGCGCGTACCGGCTCACGACGTCGGACGCGCGCCAAATGGGGTATCTGCTCGACGCGATCGAGCGGGTAGTGCTCCATTGATCGCGGCTCTCGTGCTGGCGCTGGCGGTACAACAGCCACAGCAACAGCAACCGCCGCCCCCCCCGCCCCCCCAGCCGCCTCCGCGGGACTCGACGCCTCCGGAGGCGTATTACGGCGTGACGGAGTGGCGCGAGGCGCGCGCCAAGCTCGAGCCGCTGATGGATCGCTCCACCGGCGCGTTCACGGTGTACATCATCGGCGATATGGAAGGTCTCGCGGCGGCGGTACGGAACGCGACCGAGATGCGGCCAGTCACGCGCGGCGGCGGCGAGGACCATGAGCGCTTCCGCCTGGAGCTCACCGACGAGATTAACGCCGTGATCGCGGGTGCGCGCGACGCCGGCGCGACGCAATTCGTCGTGAATGAGGGTCACGGCGGCACGCTGTTTCGCAATGCCCTTCCCGAGCGCCTCGACTCGGCCGCCATCCTGATTCGCGGCTATCCGAAGCCGATCGTCATGTCGACGGGGCTGAATCCGGCGGTCGACATGATGGTCATCGTCGGCGCGCACGCCAACGCCGGCACGCCGGGCATCATCTCCCATTCCTTCGCCTTCGATTCGTTCACGGTCAACGGTCGCATGCTCAACGAAGCGGGCATCGCGGCGTTCATCGGCGGCGAGATGGGGGTGCCGATGGCGTTGGCGTCCGGTGATCAGGTCCTCACCGCGGAAACGCAGGGGATGCTGGGCCCGATCGAGATCGTCACGACCAAGCTCGCCATGAGCCGCAGCGCCGGAGCGGGGTTCGCGCCCGCGCACGTCCAGGCCGAGCTGCGGGTGGCCGCCGCGCGTGCGGTGCGGCGCGTCAAAGCGGCGGAGCTCAAGCCGCTGCGCCTGGCCAAGCCGTACCAGGTCCGTTTCTGCATGCGTCAGAGCTACGATCCCTGGTTTGTCGGCCAGGTTCGCGCGCTCAAGGGACTGCGGCCGGACGGTGGGGAGCGCTGTTTTGCCTACACCAGCCAATCGGCCGAAGACATCGGTGATCTGCTCAATAGAATCGAATGGATCGTGCTGAAGCCCTAGGAGGAAATCATGCGCCGTCTCATGCTGCTCGTCGCTCTGCTGCCGTTTACCGTGCTCCGGGCCCAGGAAACCGCGTCCGACACGCTGCTCACCGTCAATCATTACCTCGACTGGGAACAGGTCGCCGATCCGCAGGTCTCGCCCGACGGCGCGCAGATCCTGTACACGCGTCGCTGGGTCAACCAGGTCGAAGACCGCTGGGATTCAGGGTTGTGGATCATGAATGCCGACGGCTCGCGCAACCGCTTCCTGGTGAAGGGCTCCAACGCGCGCTGGTCGCCCGACGGCACGCGGATCGCGTATTTCGCCGACGGTGAGCCGAAAGGGACGCAGGTTTTCGTCCGCTGGATGGATGCGGAGGGCGCGACCTCGCAGGTCACGCACGTCAGCGAGACTCCCGCCAATCTCACGTGGTCGCCTGATGGCCGGTCGGTCGCGTTCACGATGCTGGTGAAGAGCGAGACGCCGTGGAAGATCAGCATGCCCGCCGCGCCGGAAGGCGCGAAGTGGACGCCGGCGCCGCGCATCGTGGATCGCCTGCATTACCGTCGCGACCGCACCGGCTACATCGAGCAAGGGACGACGCAGATCTTTGTCGTGCCGGCCGAAGGCGGGACGCCCCGTCCGCTCACCTCCGGCGATTATGCGACCAGCGAGCTGGGCGGCTCGGGGCCGAATTACGATTGGACACCGGACGGCCGCACGATCGTCTTCGACGGCCTGCGCGAAGCGGATGCGGACTACCGCTACCGCGAGTCATATCTGTATGCCGTGGACGTCAAGAGCGGCGCCGTGCGGCAGCTCGTCAGCAAGAAAGGCGGCTGGACGGGCCCGGTCGTCTCACCCGACGGGCGCAGCGTAGCCTTCACCGGGCATGAGTATGGCACGTTTTCGTATCGCGCCGACGAGGTCTGGACCGTGGCAATCGATGGCACGGGGCTGCGCGCGCTCACGACCTATGACCGTGATCCAGGCGGCGTGCGCTGGAGTCCGGATGGCGCTGGCGTGTTCTTCGCGATGGCCGAACAAGGCACGAGCAACGTCTACTTCGCCGGCGTCCGCGGCGGCAATCGCAAGGTCACCGACGGCGATCAAATGCTGTCCGTTACGTCGGTCGGCCGGGACTTCAGCGGCGTCGGCATCCGTTCCGACGCGATGAATCCACCCGACGTCGTCCGGTTCAGCCTCAAGGCGGGACGCGCGCAGCCGGCTACTCGGCTCACGAATGTGAACGCGGATGTCCTCGATCACATTCGCCTGGGATCCGAGGAAACGGTCTGGTACGCCTCGACCGGCGGCGCCCGCGTGCAAGGCTGGATCATCAAGCCGCCCGGCTTCGACAAGAGCAAGAAGTATCCGCTGATCATGGAGATCCACGGCGGGCCGCATGGGATGTACAACGGCGCGTTCAGTTATCAGCTGCAGAACTTCGCCGCCAATGGAAATGTCGTGCTCATCACCAATCCCCGCGGCAGCACGGGCTACGGCTCGAGCTTCGGCAATGCGATCGAGCGCGCCTATCCGAGCGTCGATTATGACGACTTGATGGCCGGCGTCGATACCGTCGTCGCGCGCGGGTACATCGACACGCAGCGCATGTACGTCGGCGGCTGCTCGGGCGGCGGCGTGCTGTCGAGCTGGGTGATCGGACACACGACGCGGTTTGCGGCGGCGGCGGTGCGCTGTCCGGTGATCGACTGGATGAGCATGGCGGGGCAGACGGACGTGCCGCTGTTCACCTACGGCTTCTTCGACGCGCCGTTCTGGGAAAAACCGGATCAGTGGATCAAGCAGTCATCGCTCGCGTACGTCGGCAACGTGAAGACGCCGACGTTGCTGATGACGGGCGAGCTGGATCTGCGGACCCCGATGCCCCAAACGGAGGAGTACTACTCGGCGCTGAAGATGCTGAAGGTTCCGGTGGTGATGCTGCGCTTCAACGGCGAGTATCACGGCACGTCGTCCAAGCCGTCGAACTTCCTCCGGACGCAGCTCTACATGATGAGCTGGTATCAGAAGCACCGGCTGGGGAGCGACGCGGCGGCGAGCAGTGGAGATGGCCAGCGCTAGCCTGACGATGCGCTTCCCCCACTCCCACCGGATGCTGTGGTTGGGGCTGGTGCTGGCCGCCTGCGACCGGCTGCCAACAGAGCACCGTCTTACTCCGCCGCAGTCGTTCAGCGCCAGCCCTGACGTGTGGAGCGGCGCCGAGCTCACCATCACGTCCCAGGGATTCGCCGCTGAATCTCTTCCCGTCGTCCTGCTCGATGACCAATTCCTCGGCGTGCGTCGCTTGGATGACACGACGGTCGTGGCGTCGGCCCCTGATCGTCCGGGGCCGCATGCGCTGCGTGTGGTGGCGAGTGGTGTGGACCAGCGCGCGGTCCTCGTGCAGTTGCGCGGATTTGTGGATCGGGTGGAAGGACCGCTGCTCAGTGGGCGCACCGAGCCGGGCCGTGACGTTCGCTATCTGTTCGGCAGCGGACCGACCGGACTGCGTCGTTGGAACATCCGCACCAACAAGGCGATCGACCTGGGGGACACGGTGCACGCGGTCAGCTGCACGCGGGGCGTGGGGCCGGGACCCACGATCGGGGATCTCGTGCTCGAGAGCGACGGCTGCGACAGCGGACGGTGGCTCGTATGGCATACCGAGCCGCTGTACCCGATGACCGACACCGCGTCCGCGCTGACGATGTATTTCGTTGCGGTGCTCAAGGCCGGGCGCTGGGTGGTCGCCCGCAACGCCGAGTTTACGGTGAACGCCTGCGACAGCGTTGCATGCTCCAGCGAGTCGATCGCCGCGACCGCGGCGATCGACGTGGTTCGCTCACCGCGCGGCGATCGCGCCGCGCTCCTCGCGGGCACGATCGGCGACGCTGCGGGCGCCCCCGTGGTGGACGTGGATCTCGGGAGAGTAGGGTTTCGGGTGGCGGGCGTGAGCGCCGCGCAGGGCGGGGCATTCTCCAGCGCGGGCGATACGCTGTTTCTCGCCGGAACCTCAGCGAGCGCATTCGCGCTCGTCGCGATCAATGCCGCGGATGGCCGGTCCCTGGCCACGCGCTCGCTCGATTTCTCGCCGTGCGCGGTCGGACTCGATCAAGCGCGGCCGTGGCTCTACGTTGCCGGCGTGAATCCGACATCCGGGCAGTCGGTGCTTCAGGTGTTCGATCGTCGGACGATGGATGCGATCACGACGTTGCACGTCACGACCGACTTCCCGTACGGTCACGCTCTGTGTCGCATCATGCCCAATCCCGTCGAGCATCGCGTGTACGTCGCCGAAACCTGGGCGGGCGAGCACAACGCCAGCGCGCACGCGCAACTCTACAGCTTCGAGACTCCGCCTTAGGGCGTGATTTCGACGATCCTGATGTTGCCGCCGGTGGGGACCCCCGCGCGAACGTACCCGATCGCGTAGGGATACTGGCGGACATAGGCGAGCACGTCGTCATCGGAGTCGCGCTCGGGCGGGGCGACGGCGATACCCGCGAATGTCTGTTGCTGCCACCACGTCTGCACCGACGCGATGGTGCGCTGGTGGATCTGTTTGGTGAACGAGCGGCGCACGGGAGAATCGGCTCCCTGATCGACCGGCAGCACGGGCTGATGATTGTCCCACTGCGTCACTTTTCGCAGGAAGATCTTCGACACCTGATCGCGCGTGAGGCGCGCGATGGGATTCGAGACGTTCACGACGAGACGATAGGGGACGTCCTGCGCGCGCAGTATAGTAGAAGGCGGCAGCGCGAGCAGCAGCAGGAGCGACCAACGTGCCCGTGGCTTCATGCGGCGGAGATTATCATGGTCCGCCACAAACGGGCTGTGATCTGCGACCAAGACTTCTGACGGAGCCGTCATCATGACCCCCGAACTGCAAGCGATGCTCGACCAAATCGAGGCCATCAAGCTGGCAGGGCAGGCAGTCTCGGTTGGCCTCAGCGAGGCCCAATTCAACTGGCGGCCGGGCTCGGACAGCTGGTCGATCGCCGAATGCCTGCAACACTTGAACGTCGGGGTCACGAAGACGTTGCCGGCGTTCGACCGCGCGATCGGGCAGGGGCGGGAACAAGGCAAAACCGCGCCTGGGCCGTTCCGGTATGGCTGGTTCTCACGCTGGATGGCCGGCTCCATGGAGCCGCCCCCCAGATGGCGCATGAAAACGCCGCGGATTCTGCGGATTCCCGCAGGCAAGACGTATCGAGCGGCGGACATCCTCCCGGAATTCGCCGTCGTGCGTGATCAACTGGCCCAGCGGGTGCGGCAGGCTGATGGGTTGGACCTGGCACACGTCAGGGCGATCTCGCCCGTTAACAGCTTGCTCCGCTTGCCGTTGGGCGCGTATTTCAACTTCATCCTCGCCCACGACCGCCGCCACCTGTGGCAGGCCCGGCAAGTGCGCGACGCCCCCGGATTCGGCACGACCTAGCCAGACAATTCCCAGACAATTCCTGGTTGACACGCCGGAACCCAATGCTACTTTCTTAGCAGTCGATGCTAATTTTTTAGCATCCAACCGGCGAGGGATTGGCAATGTCTAAAGAAACGAATCCCCAGCTGAGCCGTCGTGAACGGGAGATCATGGACGTGATCTACCGCGCAGGCCGCGCCACCGCCGCCGAGGTGCTCGATCAGATCGCCGATCCGCCGAGCTATTCCGCGGTCCGGGCACTACTGCGGGTGCTGGAGGAGAAGGGACATATCCGCCACGAAGAGGATGGCCCCCGCTACGTCTTTCTCCCCACCGTGCCGCTCGAGCGCGCGCGCCAATCCGCGCTACGCCAGCTGCTCCACACCTTCTTTGACGGGTCAACCGAGCAAGCGCTTGCCGCGTTGCTCGACCTCTCGTCCACACGCCTTTCCGATGCGGAGCTGGCCCGTCTGAGCCGGCTCATTGCCGACGCGCGGAAGGAGGGCCGCTGAGATGATTGCGATCCTGATTGATGCCTTCGTCAAGTCGACCGTGCTGCTCCTGCTGGCCGCCGGTGGGACGCTGTTGCTGCGGCGCTCTCCCGCCGCGCTGCGGCATCTCGTCTGGGCGCTCGGCTGTGGTGGTGTGCTCGTGTTGCCCCTCGCGTCGGCATTGCTCCCCAACTGGCGCCTCGCCGCCTGGCCGCGGCTGGACGTTCCCGTCGCGTTCGACGCCGCACAGGTTGCGACCGAACCGCCCGTTGCCAAGTCCATACCGGCGCCCGCTACGCCCGCCGTGCACGAGCCAAGCCCGGCGCCATCGGCGACGATTAACGCGGGTTCCCCCGCCGTTCGCTTCCGCCTGACACCCGATTGGACCGCCTTCGTGCTTCCCATCTGGTTGAGCGGCGTTGCGGCGGTGCTCATTCTGCTCATCGTGGGATTGGCACGGATCGCCTGGCTGGGCCGAACCACCGCACCCGCGCGTGACGAGGCATGGCTCATGCTGGTCGAAGAGCTGTCGCTCGAGCTCGGGCTCACACGCCATGTCCGGCTGTTGCAGACACACGGTCCGGCGATGCCGATGACCTGGGGTATCCGCCGGCCGGCCATTCTGCTCCCTGGCGAAGCCGACGCCTGGGACGCCGAGCGCCGGCGCGACGTGCTGTTGCACGAGCTGGCGCACGTGAAGCGGCACGATTTTCTCATCCAGCTGATCGCCCGCATTGCGTGCGCGGTCTACTGGTTCCATCCCCTGGTCTGGCTTGCCGCGACCCGGTTGCGGGAGGAGCGCGAGCGCGCGTGTGACGATCACGTGCTGCGCGCGGGCGCGACACCGTCGGCGTACGCCACGCATCTGCTCGACATCGCGCGCGGCCTGCGGGCGGCGCGCGCCACGTCGCTCGCCAGCGTCGCCATGGCGCGGCCGGCGCAGCTCGCCACCCGCCTGATCGACGTGCTCGACACGCGGCGCTGCCGCGACACGCTGTCGCGACGTTCCGCGATTCCGGCGTGGATCGCCGCGATCGCGGTCGTCGTGCCGCTCGCCGCCGTGGCGCCGCGGGTCGCCGAACCGGGCGGGGCCGGGCTGTCGAGCAAGATCGACACGATGCCGCTGGTCCCCACGCCGCTTCGCACGGTTCGCCGCACGGCACACCCGCAGCGTCTCGTGGTGCCCCCCCCCGACACGCTGCGCGGCTGCTCCGGCGAAACGCGGCATTCGCATACCGGCACGTCAATCGAGAACGACGATGTGTCGATCAGCTTCACATTGGGGAACTGCACCGTCAAACTGACCTCGGTTGGCAAGTTCGAGTTCAACGCCGACTTCACCGACGTCGCGTCGCTGGCGAACGGCGGTCAGCTGGTCGTCGAGGTGGACTACGGGGCTCACGACCGCCGCCTCACGATTCGGCGGGGCAGCAGCGGGACGCTCGAGCGTACGTACAAGGAAGACGGCGACGTGCGGCCCTACGATGCCGACGCCAAACGCTGGTTCACCGAGACGCTCACCTATCTGTTCCGGCGCACCGGCTACATGGCCGAAGAGCGGGCGCGCTGGATTCTCGATCACAAGGGCATTCAGGGGCTGGTCGACGAGTTCGCCGAGCTCTCCGGCGACTACACGCGGCGCATCTACTACCAGGCCGCGGTCGAAAGCGGCAAGCTCGATGCGGCGGGATACGAGCGTCTGGTCACGCTGGCCGGCCAGACCATCGACAGCGATTACGAGCTCGCCGAGCTCCTGATCGCCGTCTCGAAGACGCAGCCGCTGACGGAACGGATGCAGGCAGGCTTCATCACCGCGGCGAAATCGATCGACTCCGATTACGAGCGGCACCGGGTCCTGACGGCGGCGCTGTCCCGGCAGGGTCTGACGCCGGCTGCGGAGGCCGCGATGCTCGACGCAGCGGCCGACATCAACTCCGACTACGAGCTGGCCACGCTGTTGATCGAGGTGAACCACGCCCGTCATATCGATGATGCCGTGCGGCCGGCGTTCTTCAGGGCAGCGAACTCACTGCAATCCGACTATGAGCACCGCCGCGTGCTCAGCGCCGTGGTGCAGCGCGCGGGGACGAGCGCCGCGATGCTCGCCGACGTGCTCACTTCGGCCAAGACGATCAGCTCCGATTACGAGCTGGCGGAGCTGCTGACGGAGGTCGGTGGATCGTACGTGCTCGACGAGGCGCTGCGCCCGGCGTTCTTCGCCGCGGCCAACACGCTGAACTCGGATTACGAGCATGGCCGCACGCTGTTGAGTGTCGTGGAGCACGGCGAAGTCCCGCGTCCGGTGGTGCTCGCGCTGCTCGAGTCGGCGAAGGGCATCTCGTCCGATCACGAGCTCTCCGAGCTGCTGATCGCCGTGATTAGTCGGGTTCGCATGGACGACACGGTGCGCGCGGCGGTGCGCGCCGACGCCGCATCGATCGGCTCGCAGTACGATCGCGGCCGCGTGTACGAAGCGCTGTCCCGCGATTGATCCTGCTCGCGTTGGGCCTCGCGGCGTCGACCGCGCTGCAGGATACGAGCGTGGCGACTGCGCACAAACAGGTGCGCGCTACGCGGCTGCATGGCGGCAGCGTTACGGTCGACGGGAAACTCGACGAGCCGGCCTGGGCGCAGGCGGTGTGGATCAGCGACTTCGTCCAGAAACGGCCCCGTGAAGGCGCGCCGCCCAGCGACAGCATGCGCATCGCGATTCTCTACGACGACGCTGCGGTCTATGTGGGCGCGCGGATGTTCAGCCGCGATCCTTCCAAGATTCAGGCACCGCTCTCACGCCGCGACAATACCTTCCAGGCCGAACGCATGTGGGTGTCGTTCGACAGCTACCACGACAAGCGCACCGCATACTCGTTCGGCGTCTCGGCGTCCGCGGTGCGGGCGGACTGGTATCATGCGTCGGATAATGAAAACGACGTGAACTGGGGGTTCGACCCGGTCTGGGAGGCGAAAGCGAACATCGACGCCCTCGGCTGGACCGCGGAGATGCGCATCCCCTTTTCGCAGCTCCGCTTTACGAATCAGCCGGTTCAGGTCTGGGGCTTCAACGCCAATCGCTGGAATCCCGTCACGAGCGAGGACGATTACTGGATCCCGGTGCCGACTAATCGTACTGGATGGTCGTCGTTCATGGGCGAGCTGGTGGGGATCGAAGGCATCAAGCCGACGCGCAGGCTCGAGCTCATGCCCTACGGGGCCGTCGACTCGCGCGTGCTCAGTGACGTCAGCCCGGTCGATCCGTTCAACGACCAGGCCAACTTCGCGGGCCGCGTCGGGGCGGACCTGAAAATGGGCCTCGGCCCCAACATCACGCTCGATGCGACGGTGAATCCCGACTTCGGTCAGGTCGAGGCCGACCCGGCGTTCGTGAACCTGACGGCGTTCGAGCAGTTCTTCGATGAGCGGCGGCCGTTCTTTACCGAGGGCAATCAGCTGCTGCGCGGCAGCGGTCCGAGCTACTTCTACTCGCGTCGCATCGGACAACGACCGGGATGCGGCGCGGCCACGGGCGACTTCAAGGACTGTCCGCCGAGCGCCACGATTCTCGGAGCGGCAAAGGTGACGGGCCGCCTGGCCTCAGGGATGTCGCTGGGCGCGCTTGCGGCGGTGACGTCGCGCGAGTCCGCGCGAACCTACGACTCGACCGCCAAGACGTTCGGCCGCACCGAGCTGGTACCGCCGGCGGGCTACGGGGTCGTGCGGGTGCAGCAGGAGTTCGGTGCGTCGAAGTCGGTCGTCGGAGTCACTCTGACGACGGTGCAGCGCGACGCGGATCCGGTGCTTGCACGCACGTACGTCAGGAAGGCGTACGCCGGCGGCGCCGACTGGGTGTTGCGTTGGGACCGTGGGGCATACGAGCTGCGTGGGTGGGCCGGGTTCAGCCACCTGCGCGGCGACACGGCGGCGATCAACCGGGTGCAGCTCTCGCCGGTGCATTATTTCCAGCGCAAAGATGCCGGCTATCTGACCTACGATCCCAAGCGGACCACGTTCACCGGATCGGTCGCGAGTCTGTGGTTCAGAAAGACGAAGGGCAACTGGCTGTACGATGTGCAGTATGGCTGGGAATCACCCGCGTACGATCCCAACGATGCGGGGCGCCTGGGCAACGCCGACGGACGCACCGCGTTTGCAGGGCTCATTTACCGTCAGACCAAGCCCCGCGCCTGGTTTCAGAGCTATAACGCCAACATCAACGCGGTGACGGAATACGATTTCGGTGGCACCCGGCAGTACCTCTTCGCCGAGATGTATGGCGAAGTCGTGTTGAAGAACTTCTGGGACCTGAGCTCGTATGTCGACTTTCAACCGCGCGCCTTCGACCACTCGGCAACCCGTGGTGGCCCGACGATTGCGACGCCGCAAGGGTGGAACTGGGTCGTCCGCCTGTCCAACAATTTCGGTGCGAAGAACTCATGGGTGGGCCGGGTTTACTACGGCGAGGACGAGCTCGGTGGCGCGACGTACCGGCTGAGCGGAGGGATCTCGATCAGGCCTTCAAGCCGGTTTCAGTTTTCCGCGACGCCCAACTACGTGCGCTGGATCCTCCCGCGTCAGTGGGTGGCGACGCTCGATACGAGCTCGCATGGGCCGGCGGCCACGTATGGATCACGCTACGTCTTTGCGCAGATCGATCAGCCCACTTTCCTGATGGAGCTGCGGGCCAATTACACGATTGGCCCCGACCTCACCGTCGAGCTGTACGGCGAGCCGTTCGCGGCGAGCGGCCGCTATTACGGGCTGGGGGAGCTGACACGACCGCGCACCTTTGATCTGCGCCGCTACGGGACAGCCGGCACGACGATCGCCCGCGATGCGGGCGGTAACTACACAATCACGGACAACGGCGGGGCCGACGGTTTCACGATTCCGAATCCCGACTTCCATGAGCTCTCGTTCCACAGCAATGCCGTGCTGCGCTGGGAGTGGCGGCCGGGGAGCACGTTGTATCTGGTCTGGGCGCAAAACCGCAGCGGCTCCCGGGCGCAAGTCCGCGGCGTGGGGTTCGGGGACCTCTACGACTCCTTCCGCGCGAAGGGGGACAACTTCTTCGCGCTCAAGGTGAGCTACTGGATTCCCGTCAAGTAGAGCTCTGGGCGTCCGTTTCCATTTCCAGCAGCGCCTCTTTTCGCTCCGCACCCCACCGATATCCGCCCAGGCCGCCGTCCTCTCGCACCACCCGGTGACACGGGATGATCAACGCGGCGGGGTTCGTCGCGCACGCCCGCGCCACGGCGCGCGTTGCCTTCGGCTGCCCAATCTGCTTGGCGACTTCCGCGTAGGTGCGGGTCTCCCCAAATGGGATCCGCTGCAGCTCCTGCCACACGCGCCGCTGGAATGCGGTTGCGCGGATATCGAGCGGTAAGTCGAGATGCGGCTCGCGACCGTCCAGATACGAGAGAATCGCGTCAACGAACTCCTCGAGCTTTCCGCCTTTCGCGCGCTGCACGCACGCGGCGTCAAACTCCATGCGCAGATCGGCTTCGAGCTTCGCATCGTGGTCACCCAGCATGACGCGGCACACGCCGCGCTCCGTGGCGGCAACGAGTAGCCGGCCCAGGGACGTCGGGACAGTGACGAAGGCGATGTCGATCCCGGTGCCACCGCGGGCATACGTCGCGGGCGTCATGCCGAGCTGCGCATGGGTCCGCTCATACACGCGGCTCGAGGAGCCGTAGCCGGCTTCGTACAATGCGGGGCTCACTGATTTCCTCCGTTTCAGTTCGCGTTTGAAGCGCGCGACGCGGCGCGCGTCGGCGTACGCGCGCGGCGTAATGCCGAGGACGCGCTTGAAGGCGCGCGCCAGGCGGTGCGGCTCCGTTGCCGGCGTCTGGCCGGCGTCGAGTGCCCGGCACGCCTCGCGCACGAGGACGACCGCGGGATCGCCGCCCGTGACGTCGGCGGGATGACAGCGGCGGCAGGCGCGGAACCCTTCACGCTCCGCCGCTTCGGGGATGGGGAAGAACGTCACCTGCGTGCGCCGCGGCCGGCGGCTGGCGCATGATGGACGGCAATAGATGCCGGTCGACCGGACCGCATACACAAACGCGCCGTCGAAGCGGCGATCTCTTGCCAACACGGCCTGCCAACGCTGCATGGGACTCATGGCGAGGAACTTAGCGCGGGGTGCCACCAGGTTACCATCCGTTTTTTGCGGTCAAATCTCCTTTGCATTCCTAAATTACCTCGCGCGACGTAGCTTCGCCGACACCGTGACCAATCCGTACGACGCCGACTTACAGGGACGACTGGCCCGCGGTCTCGGCGAGGCCTACGAGGTGCGCGGGCTGCTGGGCCGCGGCGGATTTGCGGTCGTCTTTGCGGCGCTGGACGTGGGGCTCAAGCGCGACGTCGCGGTGAAGGTGCTGCGGCCCGAGCTGGCCGCTGATGCATTGATGCGGCAGCGATTCCGTCGCGAGGCCGAGGCGGTCGCCCGGCTGCGCCATCCCCACATCGTGCCCATCTACAGTGTCGGGGAAGGCGAGGGCCTCGTCTGGTACGTCATGCCACTCATCGGCGGCCCCAGTCTCAAGACGCATCTCGAGCGTGTCGGCCGGCTCGCGATCGCCGATGCCCGGCGCATGCTGTCCGAAGCGGCGGAAGCGCTGGCCACGGCACACCGCGCCGGCATCGTGCATCGCGACATCAAGCCCGATAACATCCTGCTCGATGGGGTCGAGGCGCGCGTGCTGGTGACCGACTTCGGCATCGCGAAAGCGCTCGGTGGTGAATCCCAGACGCTCACGCAAACCGGGGTCGTCATCGGGACGCCGCAGTACATGAGTCCCGAGCAAGCGAGTGGCGAGCAAACGGATGCCCGCTCCGATGTGTACTCGCTCGGCGTCGTCGCCTATCAAATGCTCACGGGCGAGCTGCCGTTCGAGGCGGGAACGGTCGCCGCGCTGCTCGTGAAGCAGCTGTCCACCGACGCGCCGAGCGTCCTGCGGAAGCGGCCCGATTGTCCGTCAGATTTGGCGGCGGCGATCACGCGGTGCCTGGCGAAGCAGCCGGCGCAGCGCTGGGCGCTGGCAGAAGATTTTCAGCATGCGGTCGCTCCGACCCCGGCGACCGTCGCAGTGCGTCGCTCGAGCAGTGGCGCGCGCGCCATCGTGGTTGGATCACCGCTTGCGCGATTCAGGGCCACCGCTCTCACGGCGCTGGTGACCGTCTTCGTGTTCGCTGCGATCGACGCGGTCCGGGGTCAGGTTCTGTTTGGGCCCCTGGCGCTGCTCATCGCGGCATTCGTGGTTGCCGTCGATTACGGGCGGTTGTGGACGGCGGGCTATACGTGGCGCGACGTCCTGGGCCCCGTGTCCGCGAGCACCATCGCGCGTTCACCATTGCCGCTCGACTCGGCGGATTTTGGGCCGCACGAGAGCGCGATTCAGCAGGCGCGCGCCGAGCGCGCCGCGATGCGGGTGCAGCTCGAGCGGATGCCCCGCTCGACCCGTCCGCGGTTCGAGGCCGCGGTGCGGGTTGCGGATGCGTTGTTGGCCCACGCGGGCGCCCTGGCGCGACAGCTGCATGGGCTGGAGCGGCAAATCGATCCCGGCCCCGAGGAGATCGAGCGCCGTTTGGCGGCGACGGAGGGCGAGCCGCCATCGCCGGGGCGGGCGCAACGTCTGGCGGTCCTGGAGCGGCGTCGCGATGCGGTGCGGGCGCTCGCCGCGCGTCGCGACGAGAGCGGCGAGGCGCTGACTCGCACGCTGACGACGCTGGCGCGATTGCGCGCCGCAGTAGAACAATGGCCCGAGGGAATTCAGCAGGCGCTGGACGATGCCCACGCCTGCCTGGAGCTGACGGGAGCCTAGCTCACATCCGGTCGCAGACCGGCTCGCCTTCGTTCTTCGCCGCGACGCTGTCGGCTTCCGTCACCGGCGACGACGGCAAGTCATTCTTGTAGCCCACGTAAATGACGCAGCTCTTGTCGCGCGCGCCCTGGTGCACGGCGCGACCGTTCCATGACCGACCGCCCGCGTTCACGACCTGGAGGAAGATGGAATCGCGCGGTGCGCCGCGCCAGAACAAGCCGAGTGCGGCGACGTCCGTCGTATATGTCCCGTGATTCATAAAATAGTTTTCCTGCGCGACGACCAGATTTCTCAATGCTGACTTGAGTGCCGCAGCGTGACTGGGTGATGGAGCTTGCTGAGCGGAAGCCGAGGAGGCGGCAACAAGCAGGGCGACAAGGACGAGGCGTTTCATGAAGGACTCCTTAAGTGGGGGCGTCAGCCGACCTGACGGCGCATGACACCCGCTGCTGCGGCCGCGATGGCAGCGGCCGCCAGGGCAACGCTGAAGAGCACGGCGATTGGACGCGGTGCCGGTCCGAAGGGCGGTGGCTTGGGCACAAACCCGCGAGCCCAATGCGTCGTCCACGTTTCGATGGATTGGCCGAACGCTGATCTGAATGCGCTGTCCAGCGGCGCGGTGGAACGCCAGAATTGGGCGAATCGATCGCGTCCCATCTCACGCACCAGGGACGCGAGATAGTAGTCGTCGCTCACGAAGTTGCGCGGCCAATACGCGCGCTGGAACACGCCGGCGACTCGCGCGGCTTGTGGACGCACGCGAAAATTCTCTTCGTTGTTAGTGTGCTCGACGGCTGAACGGCAGCGCTCCAGTCTGCCAGCGGTGCACGCGAGTGCGTCGAACGACATGTTCGAGAATACAACCTCTTTCTGGATATCCTCCCACCGTGATCTGGGTAGTGCTCCGTGCCAATCCGCGGAATTGGCCAGCTTGAACGAGCGCTGCAGCAGCCATTGTTCAATCTGTGGCCCCGGTGGGCCGAACGCCGCGTAGTAGAGGCATGGTCCCAGGGATTCCTGCAGCACTTGATCGATGTCCGCAGCCCCCATAACAGAGTTGAGTCGGACCCATTGAATGGTCGGGTCGATGATGAACGACACCGCGCAGGTTCGCCCATCCAGCGCTTGCGGGAGGGCGTACGTCGTTGTGTACCGTCGCGACGCGCGGACCTCGACAAGCAACAGCAGGCGGGTTCCATCGGGGCCGTGGGCCTGCTGCCAGACACGCTCGAGGGCGCGGCGGATTGCCTGTGCCCGATCCGCGCGAACCGGGCCGTGAAAAACCAGGGTCACATCACCCATCCGCGTGCCGCCCGCGCGCACCATCGCCCGGAGCGAATCGTGAGATCGTAAGCTCGTGAGGAGCTCCTCGGTCCGTTGCCGAGCATTATTGATCAAATTGAGCCGAGCGTCTTCGGGCGATGGAGCCGATGGCGGGGTGTATTCGAACGCACTCGGCTGTGGCGGCAAGTACGCTACGGCCACCAAGAGGCACGCGAGCGCGGCAGTCGCGATCCAACGCGACAGTTTCACCGCCACCTCGTGCTGCGCAGCGCGAGCAGCCCGAAGACGACGCTCCATCCCACGGCTGCCCACGCGAACCGCGCCGATAGGGCGACCGGATGAGGACGCGCCGCGATGACCAGATTCCGCCACTGGTGGATCAGCGAATCGGGGGGCACCGCTGCCGCAATCGCCAGCCGTTGCGTCAATGGTCGGCCGGTGCTCTCAGCGAGCCGAAGAAAGGCGCGACGGCCTCCGAGGGAGAGCGCGACGCGCGTCAGTGACTGGCGTGCCTCGGTGGAGAGCGGAGGTTCGAGCCAGGGGAGGGCGTGCAAGACTTCGAGGCATGCCGCATCGGACTGCTGGTCCAGGCAGGTACGGCCGGCAGCATACAGACCAAGATGCTGAGCGCTTTCCTGATTTCGCTGCACGACCATTCTGCGTTCGGCTGGATCGTACCACATGAGCGCGCGATCACCTGTCACTGTCCCGAGGGCGGCCGCGCAACTCTCAACCGCGCCGGCATAACAGCTCCGTACCACAAGCGAGGGCGCCGTGACCAGCTCGACGTAGACATGGGCACGTTCGACAGGAGCCGTGGCATCGGGAAGCAACATCGGTCCGAGCCAATTCGTGAGCGCGGTGTCGGTGCCCTGGCCGATGGCGACGCTGGCCGCCCGCACGAGTTGGAATGCGACGTCGGCGACGGTGGCGTCCTCCGACGCCATGACGTGTTGTAGCTGCTTCACCGCGGGCGGCACGTTTTGTATCGGGTGACCCTGCCGGAAGAAGAGGAGCGGCGCAGCCGCCATTCGCTGCGCGGCGTCGCCATACAGTGTGTCGAGCTTTCCCCAGGCGACGATCGTGGCCTGGGACACCAGGGCGGCATCCGCGGGACGGGCGACGACCACCAGCGAGCCGGCCTTGAGCGTATCGAGCGGCTCGATGCGCGCCCTTTCGGCACGGACGAGCGCATCGGTCGCCGCGCGCTGCAACATGTCGAGCCTCTGCAAGCGACGCTCGAGCACCGGGGCTTCCTGCGCGGCCGCATTCGTAGCGATCGCGAGGCCGAGCGCCACCAGGCATCTCGAGCGCCACCGGTCAGACATCGATCAACATCCAGCGGCCGGAGAAGATTTCGAACGGCCCCGGCCAGAGGAGCAATCGATCGCTCACGAAAGGCAGCAACTGGATCTCGATGCCCACACTTGCCGCAAAGATCTGAATCAGGACGATACCGCCCAGGGTTGCCAGCACGTACCCGGCGGTGCGGGTCGTGCCGGCGGTGATGGCAAAAAAGACGGCGTAGGCGACCGCGAGAGCAAGCGTGAAACGTGCCGCGAGGGCGACCGGATATGCGTGCAACCCCGCGGGGATCTGCGCCGTCGTGGCGGCGAGCGCGGCTCCGATCCACAGTGCGAGTGCCGGGGCGATGAGCAGCACGATGCCCGCACCGAAGCGCTGCAGTGCATAATTCCAGCGCGGCACCGGCAACGACAACGCGTAGACGTGCCGCCCGCGGTGATCGGGGCCCCACGCCGTCATTGCGATCGCCAGCGCTATGCCCGTCGCGAGCAGCGGATACGCAATCCCCCACGTTTGCACGGCGCTCAATATCCGGCGCGCTTCCCAGCCCGATTGGTTGGGAGTCCCCACGACCTGGACCGAGAACACCGGCAATGCGAAGGCGGCGATCACCGCGGGCAACAGAATGAGTCGCGACCACTTCCATTGCGTGTACAGAATCATGCGAAACATGGACGGCTCCGTTCTCAGTCCCGCGGCTCACGGAAGGTGCGCAGCAGCTCGACGAACCCTTCTTCCAGATCCAAATCGATGACTTCTCGCAGCGACGCGCCGACGCCGTCGAAGTACTGGCTCATCGGCGCCTGCCACCCGCGGACCGTCCACGTCTCCGACCCGCCGTTGCCCCCTTCACGCGCGAGCACGACGAACGGCGTATCGCCGGGCAGGGCAGGGGGGTTGGCGACGCGCAGCCGCTTGATGCCGTTCTTGAAGCTCTGCATCGGCAGCTCGGCCACGAGCCGGCCGCGATCCATTACGCCCACCCAATCGCAAATGCGCTCCAGCTCGTGGACGAGATGGCTGGAGATGAAGACGGTCGCGTTTTGCTGGGAGACGTAATCGAGCAACGCGGCGAGGACGTCGCGCCGTACCACGGGGTCGAGGCCGTCGGTGGGCTCGTCCAGGACCAGCAGCTCGGGGCGCTGCGCCAGCGCGAGCAGCATCTCGAGCTTCCCCATCTCGCCCTTGGAGAGCTGGGAGAGCCGGCGGGCGCGGTCGAGCCCGAAACTCCCCACGAGCTCATTGGCCCAGTCCCAGTCCCAGGTGGGATAGAAGACCGAGTGAAAGCGCAGTGCCTCATCGACCGTCAGCGTGGTGTAGAGGTGCGGCTGCTCGGGCACGTAGCCGGTGCGCGCCAGGATGCGGGGGATGTCGCGCGGCACCTCGGCGCCCAGCACCGTGATCGATCCGCGCAGCGGCCGCAGCAGTCCGAGCATGAGCCGCACGGTCGTCGTCTTGCCAGAGCCGTTCGGGCCCAGGAAGCCATACAGCGACCCAGTCGGGACGCGGAGCGCGAGCTCGCGCAGCTCGAAGCTTCCCGCCTTGTAATGGAGATCGCGGATATCGATGGCGTGGCTCATGAGACCTTCACCTCCAACTCCTGCGCGATGGCCTGCAGCAGCTCCTTCGTGGAGAGTCCGAGACGACCGGCCTCGGCGACGAGTTGGCGAACGAGCCCGGCGGCCTGGCGCGTGCGCTCGCTGGCCCGCCGTTCGGGCACCACTTCACGGACGAACGTGCCTGCTCCCTGGCGCATCTCCACGAAACCCTCCGCTTCGAGATCGCGATAGGCCTGAACCACCGTAGCGGGGTTGACGCGCAGCCGCCCAGCGAGATTGCGCACGGACGGCAGCGCATCGCCCGGCTTCAGCTCGCCGGCAGCAACCGCCACGCGGAGCCGTCCCGCGATCTGGGCGTACAACGGCGTCGGACTTCTCGCGTCGATGTGCTCGAACAACGTCGATCCTTAGTGTATCGTTGTACTAATACAGTATGTCTTTCGCGCTGGCTGTCAAGCCCCGGGGAGGGTCGTAGCTTTCCGCATGCTTCGCGAATGCCTCCCGATCATCCTCCTCGCCCTGGCCGCGATCGGCGGTCTGACCTGGGCGATCATGGCGCTGCGGCAGTCACTGGCCCGCGAGCGCCGCCTCGCCCGCGTGGACGATCTGACCGGCGTGCGGAACGCGCGCGCGTTCCACGAGGCCGCGGGGGCCGAAATCGAGCGCGCCCGTCGCTACCAGCATCCGTTCAGCGTGGCGGTCGTGGATCTCGGGACGCGCGTGGGCGATGACCTCGTGCGCTCAGCCGC